>WNFM01194988.1_pt2 | contig 10364 bp, 9 predicted proteins | sample 5400271 | NCBI WGS metagenome assembly WNFM01 (sample SAMN13153352, study PRJNA577476) | soil metagenome | isolation source: 60 cm saprolite on Douglas fir-dominated hillslope | place: USA:California | collected 2013-09-17 | reverse complement strand
GCCGGCGCGCTGCCAGTCGCCGATATCCGCGCCGCCCGGACCCCTGAGCCCCTCGCGGCTGAAATCCAGCGCGGGCGCCAGCAGGACGACGTTCTTCACTGAGTCGGGCCATCGCGCCGCGGCATTCACGGCCACGAATCCGCCGAGGCTGGAGCCGACGAGCGTCACCGGCTCAGGCGCCTGATCCAGCAGGGCGCGCGTCTGCGCCAGCATGCGGGTGACGGTCAGCGTCGAAAAGTCCGGCAGATTCAGGTCGGGTATGCGAACCTCGACGCCCCGCGCGCGGAGGCGCTGGCCCAGGTAGGTGGCTTTGCCCGAATGAGCCGACGAGGCAAACCCGTGGAGGTAGATGACCATCAGAGAAGGGTCTTGCAGCCCGGCCGGCACTTGCACGCGATCGCGCCCTCGCCGTCGGTGAAATAGTCGTACGTGAGCTCTTCACCTTTTCTGATGTTCCGCGCCGCCCGGATCCAGATGGTGTCGCCGATCACCTGCGAATAGCAGTTCGGCGCGCAGGCGTGATTGATGTAGCGCGCATCGTTGCCGCCGACGGCGGCGTCACGGGCGGACAAGCGGTTGAGCTTGAAGCACCAGATGTGGCCCTGCTTCAGGTACTGGGTCTCGCGCCTCAGGCTCTCACGGTTGGAGACCTTCTCGCCGGCGTAGTCGACGATGCGTGTGTTCTTGGTAATAGGCCGGGTCGCGAACACGCCCCAGCCGGATATGCGTGACCGGCGTTTTTCTATCACGGGAAACAATTTGGGAATGTGGAAATTTGGGAATGTGGGAATGTGGAAATGTGGAAAGAATTTCCAAATTCCCACATTTCCAAATTCCCACATTTCCACATCACCAGCATCTGACCCGTCCCGTATCGACGTGGACGAAGTTCGATCCCGGGTAGAAGCCCACGCCGCCGATCTTCAGCCCCTTCGCCGAATCCCGCAGGTGCTCGAGCTTGATGCCGGGCACGCGGATGTCGATGGCTTTGCCCTCGATGTGGAGACTGTGGGTCGCCACGCCGCTGTGCGCGCCGCCGCGCTCCTGGAGCATCGCGTTGGTCTCGGGCGTGCGGTAGCCGGAGATCACGTGAAACGGCTGGTCGGTCCCGAGCACGCCGTTCAGCGCGAACAGCAGGTCGAGCAGCGCCGGGTCGATCGGCTTGACCTGGTTGACGCGGAAGTCGCGAAGCAGGACGTTGATGTCCTTGAGCGCGGGCGACACGTATTCACCGCCGGCGCAGTACGCCGTCGACAGGTGTTCACCCGTGTGCGTATGAAAGAACGACAGGTCGCGTTCCATGGCCAGCGAGGGCCGGGCGGCGGCAGGCGCAGCGGCCGCTAACGCGCGCGCGGGCACGAACGCGGCGGCCGCGGCGACCGCGCCAAATCCAAGGAACGCACGACGGCTCAGTTGACTGGACATAGTTGGGCTCGGGCTCCTCAGTATTCCGCGTTCCTCGGCCGGGGGGCGCTCAGGCTCAGATCGGTGTCGGTGTGACCCCATTGGACCATGAATGACTCTTTGTATCAAGCTGATCAGAAAGAACTTAGCTCGTCGGCAACCTTCGGCCCCGGGGGGTCCGTCTAAGCGGCATGAACATGCGCTGCCTTCTGTCTTCTACTGTCTGCCTTGCATCGGCGATCCTGCTGTGCCCTGGCGCCGCCGCCGCACAGGACTTCCAGTGGCACGGCGCGATCCCCCAGGGACGCGCCATCGAAATCAAGGGGGTGAACGGCGACGTCCGCGCTGAGCCGTCCGGCGGCAACGAGGTCGAAGTTGTCGCGGTCAAGCGCGGCACTCGCGACAACCCCGACTCGGTCAGGATCGACGTCGTCCCGCACGCCGGCGGCGTGACGATCTGCGCCGTCTATCCGAGCCGCGACGGCCAGAAGCCGAATGAATGCCTGCCCGGCGACGCGGGGCGCATGAACGTCCAGAACAACGACGTCAGCGTGCGCTTCACGGTGAGGGTGCCAGCCGGTGTCGCGCTCGTCGAGAAGACGGTCAACGGCGAGATCGAGGCGCTGCGCCTGAACGGCGACGTGACCCTCTCGACGGTGAACGGCTCGGTGAGCTTCTCCACCACCGCCGGCGGCCGCGCCGCCACCGTCAACGGCTCGATCCACGGGGAGATGGGACGCGCCGACTGGGCGGATACGCTCAAAATGGCGACCGTCAACGGCAGCATCACCCTCACGCTGCCGCCGGATCTCAATACGGACGTCAAGGCCACGACCGTGAACGGCGACATCTCGTCGGACTTCCCGATGACGGTCAGCGGACGGATTTCCCGGCGCAAGGTCGAGGGCACGATCGGCGGCGGCGGACGGCTGCTGTCGCTCGACAGCGTGAATGGGAGTATCACGCTCAAACGGGACTAATCTTATCCGAGGGGCTTTGCCCCTCGGACTCCCCTACACGCGCCCTCGCTCGCCGCTTCGCCGGCTCACTCCGGTCGCGTGGCTCGCTCGCGGCGCTCGCTCGCGTGGTGCCACTGGCCAGGGACACGTGAGATAGCTTCTAGGTTAAGATCATGGGATGGAAGGTCTCGTTACCGCGTGGGGGAAGATCCTCCGCGGGGACCGTCCCTCCCTGTCGATCGAGATCACGCGCGAATGCCCGCACCGGTGTCCCGGCCGCGACGCCTCCGGCGACGATCGGCGGGAGGCGGTGGCCTGATGGCGCAGGCCGCGTCGTTCGACATCACGTCCACGGTCGATCTCCAGGAGGTCGACAACGCCGTCAACCAGGCGCGGAAGGAGCTCGCCCAGCGCTACGACTTCAAAGGATCGCGCGCGGCCATCGAGCTGAATCAGAAGGAGAACACGATCGTCTTGACGGCCGACGACGAGTTCAAGATGACGGCGCTGTGGGAAATCCTGCAGACGCGCATGGTCCGGCGCGGCGTGCCGACCAAGAACCTGACACCAGGAACGATCGAGCGCGCCGCCAACGACACCGTGCGCCGCGTCGTCACGCTCCAGCAGGGCATCCCGACCGAGGCGGCCAAGGACATCGTCAAATTCCTCAAGGAACACAAGCTGAAGAAGGTCCAGGCGTCGATCATGGCGGATCAGGTTCGGGTGACGTCGCCGTCCAAGGATGAGCTTCAGGAAGCCATGCGGCAATTACGGGAGCATGATTTCGGCTGCGCGCTGCAGTTCGGCAACTACCGCGGCTGAGGGCGTAGCTCTTGCAAGGAGCCGCCCCATGCTGCCTGCCCTCCGCTCGGCGATCCTCGGCGCCCTCCTGATTAGCCTGGCCTCGGCGCCCGGCGCCGCGCCCCAGAAACAGGCCCCGCGCGTCAACCCCAACGCGGCGGTCATCAAGGATTTCCTGACGCGCGTGGACAAGTACGTGACCCTGCACAAGAAGCTGGAGGACACGATCCCGAAGCTGTCGAAGCAGGCCACACCGCAGGAAATCGACACCCACGAGCGCGCCCTGGCCAAGCTCATTCAGGAGGGGCGGAAGGACGCCAAGCCGGGCGATCTCCTGACGCCGGGGATGCAGCGCTTCATCCGGTCCCTGCTCCGCCCCGTCTTTTCCGGGAAAGCCGGCCTTCAGATCAAGGACGAGATTGTCGACAAGGAATACAAGGGCAACGTAAAGCTCGTCGTCAACGGCCGGTACCCCGACGAAGTCCCCATCTCCACGATGCCGCCGCAGGTCCTTGCGGCCCTGCCGAAGCTGCCCGAAGAGCTCGAATACCGGTTCATCCGGAGGAACATGATCCTCTTCGATCCGCACGCGCACATCATCGTGGACTTCATGGAACGCGCGTTCAGCTAAAGAGCAGTCCGACATGAGCCATCGTCGAGTTCCGCCAGGGATTCTCGCGTGCGCGGTCGCCGCGCTCGTCTGCTGCGCCACCGCCGCCGCGCTTCCGCAGCCGCCCGGCCAGATCCCGCTCCCCAACAAGCCCGGCACGCTGCACTTCGCGGTCATCGGCGACAACGGCACGGGCGAGAAACCCGAGTACACCGTCGGACAGCAACTCCGGGCGTGGTACGACCGCTTCCCGTTTCCCCTCGTCGTCATGATGGGCGACAACATCTACGGGTCCGACCGTCCGCAGGACTTCGTGGCGAAGTTCGAAGCGCCTTACAAGGGGCTGCTCGACAAAGGCGTGAAGTTCTACGCGAGCCTCGGGAACCACGACTCCCGGGAGCAGCGCAACTACAAGTACTTCAACATGGATGGCAAGCTGTACTACAGCTTCAAGGCGCCCAAAGAGGACGTCCGCTTTTTCGCGCTGGAAAGCAGCTACATGGACCCGGATCAGATGAAGTGGATCGAGCAGGAGCTGAAAGGCTCGCGCGAGAAATGGAAGATCGTCTACTTCCACCATCCGCTGTATTCATCCGGGATGACGCACGGGTCGCAGTTGAAGCTGCGCGAGGCGCTGGAGCCGCTGTTCATCCAGTACACCGTCAGCCTCGTGCTCAACGGACACGACCACACGTACGAGCGCATCAAGCCCCAGAACGGGATTCAGTATTTCGTGGAGGGCTCGTCCGGCCAGCTTCGTCCCGGGGACCTGCGCAAGCCGTCCCCGCTCACCGCGTTCGGCAACGACACCGACAACACGTTCATGCTGATGGAAGTGGACGGCGACAACCTGACGTTCAACGCCATCAGCGGGCGGGGCGCGGTCATCGACTCCGGCGTGATCGCCCGCAGGAAGTAGCGCGGGCCGGGCCCGCGGCTACCCGGTCCCGGCGGACTTCTTGTTCCTGTCCCAGTCGGACGCGAACACGGCCTGGATCTTCCGGACGATCGCGCCGTTCTGGATGATGATGCCGACCTCGCGCCGTCCCTCCAGTTCCAGCTTGCGCAAGCTCTGGCTGCCGACGAAGGCGGTCTTCCCGTCGCGGATAATCGCGCGCACGTGCAGGCGGATCGTCCCGAGCGGGCGGACCTTGATGTCGGGGTTCGGTTTCTCCAGACAGCCGAGGATCCGGATCTTGACGCCCGCGCGGGCGCGTTCCGCCAGCACCTTCTGGATGGCGTTGTCGCTGACCTGCGCGTCGTAGATCAGGAGCTGCCGCCGGGCCCCCTTGATGAACGCCGTCAGCACCTGGCGCGAGCTCTCGGGGCTCACCACGAGACGCGGGTGCGTGGGGGTGTAGGTCTGGCGCAGCGCGTCGGCCTCGAACAGTTGCGCGGCCTCGCGGACGATCCTCTTGTCGCGCGTGACGATGCCGAAGCTGCGGCTCTGCTCGATGTCGAGCTTCGTGAAGTTGAAGCCGTACACGTGCAGGGCCGCCCCGTCGATAATCATCATCTTCCCGTGGTACCGCGCCAGGTCGTCGGCGGTCCGGGCCACGGTGGCGCCGCACTCGAGCAGCCGCAGCTCGAGCTTCCGGAGCTTGCTCTCCCCCCCCTTGTTCGTGTGCGCGATCAGGGCGCGCACGGCGACGCCGCGATTGACGGCCTCGTCGAGGGCGTGCTCGACCTCGGAACGGTCGAAGCGGAAAATGACGATATCGATGGTCTTTTTCGCGTGATGGATGGCCCGCACGACGGACGCGACGCCATCGCCTGGCTGGATGATCAGCTTCACTTCGTCTTGGGTTTTTTCTCGGACCACTCGACCGCGGCATGCCCCTGGGGATCGAGCCTCAGGAAGGCGTTGGTCGCGCGGTCTCTGTTCAGTTCCAGAGGCACCCACGCCTCGTAGCACACCTCGTCATCCGCCGACGAGAGTAGAGCGAAGTCTACATGATATTTGCGCAGAACCGCCTCGAACTCCTCGCGGCGGTCGTCGGTGTCCTTCCCCATCTTGATTTTCAGCTCATACAGCTTCCGCCCCTCGGGCTCGAACGACTCGAGGACCCAGAGCGTAATCAGGATGAACGCGGCGGAGGACGTCGCCATCACGTAGAGCCCGACGCCGGACGCGAGGCCGACCGCGAGCGCGGACAGCATGACGCCGGCGTCCTTGGGATCCTGGATCTTCGCGCGGTAGCGCACCAAACCCGCGGCCCCGACGACGCCGAAGGCGCGCGCGAGGTTCGTGCCGACGACCAGCATGACCACGGCGCCCACGATGGCGAGGATGATCTGGGTCTGGACGACGACGATCTGGCGCGGCGGCGTGCCGCGCCGCTTCGGGCGGAACGCCAGCATGGCGCCGAGCGCGGCGGCCAGCGGCAGCCGCAGGACGGCGTGCCGGATCTCGTCGAGCGTATGGGCCGGCAGCAGCGGTTCCCGCTGGGCCGCCGAGAACGGATCGCCCTGCATCGCGGCGATCGCGAGGGGCACCGCGCACAGCGCGACGAGGGCGATCGCCAGCGGGAGGGCCTGTCGAGTGCGCGCGTTCATGATCCCACCGCCAGTCCTTCCTCGATCTTCTGCTTGCACCGGTGGATGAACCGGTTCGCCACGTCGGGCGCGTAGCCGCCCGCGCGAAACGCGTCCTGCCACTGCGCGTCGGTGAGCCGCTGGAGCTTCTCGCAGATCCAGCGCACGTCCGCCGCCGTCAGACGGTCCACGAGCACCCCATGGCGGCCGCGATAGTCGAACCGGACGTACGGTCCGACCCGGCCCTTGATGAACGGCGTGTCCTCGAAGACCTTCAGGTCGCCGCGGGGCGCGTCGATCACGCCGGTGCGCCCGAAGGATTGCCCGAGGTCGCGCGCGACATACCAGCGCGACGCGCCCTCGAACGGCTCCTTCAGCGTGTACAGCGCGTTCTGCTCGTCCTTCAGATCCGAATTGCCGAGCATCACCTGCAGCACGAGCAGGCCGTTCAGCTCGGGTGTGCCGACAAAGGGGTTCCGGTAATAGGACCAGATGCCGGCGGCCGCGAGGCCGTGCAGGTCCGGCTTGGACTCGCGAAATCGGGCGGGGAGCTGCGGATTCGGATCCGGCGCCCCGACCGCGTTCCAGCGCCCGACATAGTAGATCGGCGGCTGATGATACCCGACCCCCCAGAGGAGACGCGAGGCGACGACCTCGGTCGAGGCTTCCGGCGGCAGCTTGGCGCTCCACTTCCGCGTGCCGGGCCCCTCGACCGTCATGCCCATGCTGAAACCGCCCCGTTTGACCTCGAGGACCTGGTAGCTCGCGTTTGGATCGGGCGCGAGGCGGGCGCCGCCGGCGCCCCAGAACAGGTCGCGATTGGGTTCGGGGGCGTACCAAAGCTCAGCCGTCTGGTCTGGTGACGGAGGCGAGGTCAGAGTGGAGCGAATAGCGGCATGACAAGCCGTGGCGATGGACACGGCGCCGGCCAGGAAGAGGACTCTGCGTCGCATCACCCTCGGATGTGCAAGGCGATTGCCAGCTGAGGTTCAGCGGAAGTCGTGGGAGTCCAGCTGAGGCGAGTCTCCACCCAGCGAATGGAGCCGTTCCGCTTTCACCGACGTGACCCCTTCCTGGATCTGGAGCGTCCCCTCGACCAGCAGATAGGGCTCTCCCACGATGGTCGCGCGCTGCTCGGAAAAGAGATCCGGACGCACGATGATGTTCGCAATCCCGGTTTCATCCTCGAGCGTGAGGAACACGAACCCCTTCGCGGTGCCCGGGCGCTGCCGCGTGATGACCGCGCCGGCCACGCGCACGCGCCGCCCATGGCGCCCGGCGGGCAGCTCGCTCGCGCGCAGCACGCCGCGCAGCGCCAGCTCCGGCCGCCGGAGCGACATCGGATGCGGCCCGATGGTGAGGCTGGTGCCGGCGTAGTCGGCGAGCAGGCGCTCGGGGACGGTCATGGGCTTCAAGGGGGAGGCCGGAGGTCGGAGGTCGGCCTGCCCGCCGTAGCCTTGGCGAAGGCGGGAGGTCGGAACGGGGTTCTCAGGGTTCTCAGGGTTCTCAGGGTTCTCGGGGTTCTCGGGGTTCTCGGGGTTCTCGAGGTTTCGGAAGAGCTCGCCTGCGGGGCGAACCGCTTGTTCCACCTGCCAGAGCGCGGTCCGGCGATCGAAGCCGAAGGCGTTCAGCGCGCCGATCTCCGCGAGCGTCGCCACTTCGTCGCGGCGAAGACCCGTGCGGCGGATCAGAGAGTCGAGGGTGTCGTAGCGTGGGCCGAGGATCGAGGATCGAGGTTCGAGGTTCGTAGAGGACACGGAGGCGACGGAGACGGGCAACGTCCAGAGATGCGAGCAGATGTTGCAAAACCCTTCGTGTGTATGAAGCGTCTCGAGCATCGTTTGATCGTCGCAACCGCACTTAGGGCACCGGAGCGCCGCGCCCTCCGGTGCCTTCCGATCCTCGATCCTCGATCCTCGATCCTCGGAACAGGCCGCGATCGCCTCCCCCGCCTCTTGGCGCAGCCCATTCACATACCGCAGCCCCAGCCGCACGCGCCCGTCCGGCTGCACGCGGCACAGCCAGTCCGACACCTGGACGTCGATCGACGCGAAGCGGACGCCGTGGCGCTGCGCATCCTTCACCAGCGTCGAGGGATGATAGAACCCCATCGGCTGGTTGTTGAGCATCGCCGCGTAGAAGGCCGCCGGGTAATGCGCCTTGAGGTAGGCGCTGGCGTAGACCAGCAGCGCGAAGCTCGCCGCGTGCGACTCCGGGAAGCCATAGAGCGCGAACGACGTGATCGAGCGGATGATCCCCGCCGCGGCGTCCCCCGTAATCCCCTGCCGCGCCATGCCCGCGCGCAGCTTCCCCTCGATCTGTTCCATGCGCTTCTCGGAGCGCTTGAAGCCGAACGCGCGGCGCAGCTCCTCCGCTTCGCCGCCGCTGAACCCCGCCGCGACCATCGCCATCCGCAGCAGCTGCTCCTGGAAGAGCGGCACGCCGAGGGTCCGCGCAAGGATCGGCTCGAGCGACGGATGCGGATACACCACCGGCTCCTGCCCCTGCCGGCGCTTCAGGTACGGGTGCACCATCTGCCCGACGATCGGCCCCGGCCGGATGATCGCGACCTCGACGACGATGTCGTAGAAGGTTGCCGGCTTCAACCGCGGCAGCGTCGCCATCTGCGCGCGCGACTCCACCTGGAAGATCCCGATGGTGTCCGCCTCCTGCAGCATCCGGTAGACGGCGGGATCGTTCGGGGGGAGGGTGGCGAGATCGAGCTTCGAGGATCGAGGGTCGAGGGTCGAGGATCGGGCGTCGGGGGCTGTGGAGGCTCCGTGGCCTCCACGATCCTCGATCCTCGATCCTCGATCCTCGGACGCGTTCACCACTTCCAGCGCGTCCTGCAGCACCGCCATCATGCCCAGTCCGAGCAGATCGACCTTCACGATCCCCATGTCGGCGCAATCGTCCTTGTCCCACTGGATGACGACCCGGTCGGGCATCGACGCGTTCTCGAGCGGGACGACTTCGTCGAGACGGCCCTGGCAGATCACCATGCCGCCGGAATGCTGGCCGAGGTGTCGCGGCAGATCCTGGATCTGCTGCCAGAGCGTGCCGAACAGTTGAATCGTCGGATCCGCGCCGTCCATCCCCGCGTCGCGGAGGTTCCTGGTCAGCGTCTCGGTCTGGTCCACGAACTCGAAGTGGTTCATCGCCTTCGCGAGCGTGTCGACCCTGTCGGGCTCGATCGAGAGCGCCTTCCCGACTTCACGTGCCGCGCTGCGCCCGCGGTAGGTGATGACGTTCGCCGTCATGGCCGCGCCCAGTTTTCCGTACTTCTCGTAGATGTGCTGGATGACACGCTCGCGGCGATCGCCGCTCGGCAGATCCAGATCGATGTCGGGCCACTCGCCGCGCTGCTCCGACAGGAACCGCTCGAAGAGGAGATCCATGCCCACCGGGTCGACCGCGGTAATCCCGAGGCTGTAGCACACGGCGCTGTTGGCCGCCGACCCGCGCCCCTGCACGAGGATCCGCTCCTGCCGGCAGAAATTCACGATGTCCCAGACGATGAGGAAGTAGCCGGCGAGATCGAGCTTCTCGATGAGGTCCAGCTCGCGCTCGAGCTGCCGCGCGTGCCGCGGCTCGATGGGCCGGTACCGCTCGCGCGCGCCCGCCTGCGTGATCTTCCGCAGGAAGGACGCCATCGACTCCCCCTCGGGAACGGGGTACGCGGGAAAGCGATAGCCGAGGTCGGCCATCGTGTAGGACAGGCGATCCGCGAGCTCCCCCGCGGCCGTCAGCGCCTCGGGGATGTCCGCGAACAGCTTCCCCATCTGCGCCGGCGTCTTGAGGTAGCGCTCGGCATTGCAGCTCAGCCGCCGCCCCGCCTGGGCGAGCGTCGTCTTGTGGCGGATGCACGTGAGAACGTCGTACAGCGGGCGGTGGGCGGGCTCGGCGAAGCGGACGCCGTTGGTCGCGAGGATGGGCACGTGGAACGCCGCGGCGAGATCGCGCAGCGTGTGGTTGTCCGACTCCTCGTCGCGCAGGAGGTGCCGCTGCAGCTCGAGATACGTCCCCGCGCGCCCGAAGACGCCGACGAGCCGATC
>WNFM01317899.1_pt3 | contig 10365 bp, 9 predicted proteins | sample 5400271 | NCBI WGS metagenome assembly WNFM01 (sample SAMN13153352, study PRJNA577476) | soil metagenome | isolation source: 60 cm saprolite on Douglas fir-dominated hillslope | place: USA:California | collected 2013-09-17 | reverse complement strand
CCCGCCATACCGAACAGCGAGCCGACGCGAAAGCCGATGCTGCGGCCGACCCGCTGCATCAGCAGCGCGGCGGGGAATACCCAGATCATCACGCCGATATGCTGCATCGTGACCGGCAGGTTGGCGAGGTCGGGACGGTGATAGAAGGTGATGACGGACAGTCCCGTCGCCGCGAACATCATGGTGTTGCAGGATTGACCGACGGCCTGGCAGCACGCGAGCAGTAACAGGTTGCGATGCGCGCGCCGGTCGAGGCTCTCGGCCGGATCGATTTCCGGCTTGAGCCCGGATTGAGGATTCATCGCATCCATTATTGTTCTTCTTGCCCAGCTGAGTCAGGGAAGGCTCGCGAGCCGGGGCCGGCGAGAGCACGTTGTACGTTTCTAGGAAAAGGCGCTCCCGCTCAAGGCTGACGTAGTAGGTTTTTTTGCAATGCTGGCCTGTCGTAGATTCGTCCGCTGGCGTTGAGCGCTACATCGCGTAAGCTGGTGGAATAATCGCGGGTCCCGCTCAAGGACATTCCGCATTGCACCAATCGTTCGGGCGCAGGCTGGAAACAAGCGATCAGGGGTGAGGGCGGCGAAACACATGTCCGAGGATTTGCAATTCCAGGATCTTGAATTCCAGGTCCAGCGCCCACCGGCCTATGGTGAACTGACGGACCTGCTGCCTGGACTGTTCTGGGTGCGGCTGCCGATGCCGACGCTGCCCAATCACATCAATTGCTGGCTGCTCGACAACGGGCCGGGATGGACCCTGGTCGACTGCGGCTTTGATGCCGACGACGTTTTCGAGATCTGGGACAAGCTTTGGCGCGGCCTGCTACGCAGCCGTCCGCTGCAGAATATCACCTTGACGCACGCCCATCTCGATCACTCCGGTTTCGCCAGCTATCTGGTGAAGGAATCGAAATGCACGGTGCGGATGCCGCTGGCGGAATGGCTCAGCGGCTGGAAGCAGTGGCACGAGCGTGAGGACGGACAGGACGAGCAGCTCAAGATTTTCATGACGCGAAACGGCGCCTCGGATGAGGAGGTGGCCTCGATCATCGGCTCGCTGCGCAAGTCAAAGCATCTCGGACTGCGGCCGCCGCGCGAATTCATCCGTATCCGCGACGGCGACGTGATCGCGATGGGGCAGCGCGAGTGGCGCGTGATCGCATCAGGTGGCCATTCGCCCGAGCATGCGTCGTTCTTTTGCGACAAGGACAAAATCCTGATTTCAGGCGATCAGATCCTTTCGCACATGACGCCGTCGGTGATCGTTTCGCCGGCGCAGCCGGATGCCAATCCGATGCAGGAGTATCTGGATTCGCTGACGCGGTTCGAAACGCTGCCGCCGGATACGCTGGTGCTGCCGTCGCACGGTCTGCCGTTTCGCGGGCTGCATCCACGGCTCGCCCAGATGCGCGCACATCACATGAACAGGCTCGACGACGTGGCCTCCGTCGTCTCGGGCAAAACGACGGCGTTTGCGGTCGCGCAGGAAGTATTTTCGCGGGTGCTGTACGCCAACCCGCGACAGGCCTTTGGCGAGTCGCTGGCCCATCTCAACATGCTGGCCTCGCTCGGCAGGCTGACGCGCGAGGTCGATAGATCAGGCGCGATCGCCTTTGCGCCGGCGTGAACAGGTTCAACGTGCCTTCAAACCTCGAACCTGATTCCGCCAAAGCTTCCGCCGGCCTGCTGCGCTCAAAGAAGTGGCAGATCGCCATGATCGGGCTCGGCACGGCGACGGCGCAGCTCGATACATCCGTCAACATTGCCTTTCCTGCGATCACCCGCGGATTCGATCTCGCTATCCCCGATATTCAGTGGGTGGTGATTTGCTACGTCCTGACCTACGCCAGCCTGCTGCTGGCGTTCGGGCGCATCGGTGACACCATCGGTCACGCCGTCGTCTACCGGATCGGCCTGGTCTGGAGCGCGGTGGCGCTGCTGCTTGTCGGTTATGCGCCGAACTACGGCACGATGCTGTTGTTTCGCTGCCTGCAAGGCGCCGGCGCGGCTCTCGTCCTGAGCTGTGGCGTGGCGCTGGTGACGTCGCTCTATGGCGAAGAGAGGCGCGGCCGGGCGCTCGGCATCTATACGATGATGATGGCGCTAGGCCTGATGCTCGGTCCTTTGCTCGGCGGCGCCTTGACCGCCGCATGGGACTGGCCGGCGGTATTCTGGTTCCGCATTCCGATCGCGATGGCGGCACTGCTGCTGTTGCGCGGCATGCCTGCACCGGCATCGCGCCAGGCAAGCGACCGCTTTGATTTTTTAGGCGGCATTGCGCTGATCGTGGGCCTGGTGACGATGCTGCTGGCGCTGAATCGGTTGCGCGAATTCGCCGCTATCCCGCTTGGGCTGTTGTCCGTTGTGGCTTTCGCAGGCTTTGGCTTCCGGCAGTCCCGCGCCGAGCATCCGATCATTGCGACCGGAATTCTCAAATCGCCGGGCTTTGCGCTATTAAACCTCGTCAGCGTGACGGCCAATCTCGCGGCGTTTTCGGTCTGGCTGCTGGTGCCCTATTATCTGACGCGCATGCCCGGCCATACGCTGGCCGAAAGCGGCGCGATCCTGGCCTCCGGCGCGGCAGGTGCCGTGCTGGCCTCGCCCATCGGCGGTCGTCTGATCGAGCGGCTAGTCTCTGCCGAAAGGCTGGCGATCGCAGGCGCCGTCGTGATTGGCGCCGGTCTTCTGCTGCTGAGCGCGTGGACGGAGCAGACCTCGACCGCCCTGCAGGTCGCAGGCCTGATCGTGCAGGGCCTCGGCCTCGGCCTGTTTCAGTTGGCCTGTGCGGATATCGTGACATCGGCACTGCCGCTGGGAGATCGCGGCGTGGCAGGAAGTCTCACGCTGCTGACGCGAATGCTGGGAACCGTAACCGCGGCCTCGATCATTCTGATGTTGTTCGAAATTCTGCAAGTCAAACATGGCTTCTTTGAAGCCTTCCATCTGACCTTTCAGGTTGCGGCCTTGCTGGCGTTTGTCAGCGCGGGGCTATTGGCATTGCTGCCGCGCAAAATCGGTCATTGAGACTCGACGGATGGCCAGTGCTAAAGTGACCACGCGACAAGGATGCGGCGCCGTGTCCTTGTCGCTGTTATTGAACCGGCGTCGAACAAAACAAAAATAGCCTCGGGAGAGCTGCGCGGGTGAACCCCGAGGCAAGCGTAACAGGGAGGCTGCCATGAATCGAAAGATAGCCGGAATGGTCTTCACGATAGGCGCTGGAGTTGCGGCATTGGCCGGTACCGCGGGCGCACAACAGTCACCGGGGGCCGCGGCCCTCGACACAAGTCTGCGCGCTGCGGTCGAGCGCAAGGATGTGCCGGGTGTGGTTGTGCTGGTCACCGACCGCGAGCGCGTGCTGTATCAGGGCGCCTTCGGCGTGGCCGACGTCGCAACCGGGCGCCCGCTCGCACCGGACGCGCTGTTTCGCATTGCCTCGATGACCAAGCCGGTTACGTCGGTGGCATTGATGCAACTGATCGAGCAGGGTCGCCTCACGCTCGATGATCCCGCGGAAAAATACCTGCCGGAGCTCGCGGGACTGAAAGTTATCGAATCCTTCGACGCCACGACCAGAGCCTACCAGCTCCGCGCGCCCGCAAGAAAGCCGACCGTCAGGCACTTCCTGACGCACACGTCCGGATTGGCCTATCCGTTCACCAGCGCGATCTGGCGCGATTTCAAGCCGTACCCCGGCGAAACCTATCCGTTCGGCGGACCGCTGCTGTTCGATCCGGGCGAGCGTTGGCACTACAGCACCTCTACCGACGTTGTCGGCAAGCTGGTCGAGGTGGTGTCCGGCCAGAAGCTCGAGGATTATTTCCGCGAGCACATCTTCATTCCGCTCAAGATGAATGACACTTCCTACAACGTGCCCGAAGCCAAGGGGCCGCGCCTCGTCGCGCAACAGCAGCGCGCCGGCGAGCGCATGGACGGCGCCGTTGAGCTGCAAAAGCCGCAACCCGGACTCACCGTCGCGGCACCGGTAGGCGGCGGCGGTCTTGCTTCGACCGCCGACGATTACGGCCGCTTCGTGCGGATGCTGCTCAACGGCGGCGCGCTGGATGGGGCGCGGGTGCTGAAAGCCGAGACGGTGGCGCTGATGGGCCAGAACCACATCGGCGCGGTCTCGGTCCCCGCTCTTAAGTCCGCGTTGCCGCGTAGCGCAGATTTCACCTTCATCGATGATAACAAAGACAAATGGGGGCTCGGTTTCCTGATCACGACCGATCAGGTGGCAGGTAAACGCTCTCCCGGCAGCCTGAGCTGGGGCGGCATCAACAACACCTTCTTCTGGGTCGATCCCATCAGAGGCGTCGCCGGCGTGATCATGATGCAGTATTTGCCGTTCGCCGACGCCAAGGCGCTGGCGGTCTACGACACGTTCGAACGCGGCACCTATCAGCTCGTCAACGCCGAGCGGTAGAGGTTGTGCGATGCCTGGCCGGCGTCGTGCCGGCCGGACATCCGCGCCAACCACGCGCAGCTTCCCTATCGTCCGGTAAAGACCGCGGCGCGCCGTTCGACAAAGGACTTGATGCCTTCCCTGGCGTCCTCGCTGTTCAGCACCCGATCGCGGATAACAGGCACGACGGCGATCGCGGCCTGTTCGCCCGCTTCGATAAACTTGCGGCCGGCTTCCTTGGTCACCTGAATGCCGAGTGGCGCATTGCGGGAGATGATACGTGCCAATTCCATCGCGCGTTCGTTCTGCTGGCCCGCGGGCACCACCTCTTGAACAAGTCCGATACGGTAAGCTTCGGCGGACGTAAATTCATCGCACAGCAACAGATGATACATCGCGTCGCCCCAGCCGGCCCGGGTGATGAAGCGGAAGTGGGCGCCGCCGAGCGGTGCGATCCCGCGCTTGGACTCCATCTGGCAGAACCGGCAATTGTCGGCCGCAACGACGATGTCTCCCGCCAGCATCATTTCGATGCCGACCGTAAAGACAATGCCGGCAACGGCGGTGACGATCGGCTTGCGGCACTGGTTGGCCAGACCGAACGGATCGATGTTGCCTTCCGGCCGCGGCTTGCGCGTGGCGGTCGGTCCGAAAAACTTCGGCATGTCGAGGCCCGCGGTAAAATTGTCGCCGCTGGCGCAGAGCACGCCCACCCAAAGGTCGTCTTCCCGCTCAAGCAGGGTGTAGGCGTCCGACAACTGCTCCATCATCTCGGGGCTGAAGGCGTTCTTCTTGGCCGGATTGTCGATGACGATCTTCAGGATGTGGTCGTGGCGCTCGTGATAGACGCGGCCTTCGGTGCTGTCGCCGGACATTGAACTCTCCCTGTGGAACTCTTTGTTTGGGGGGCATTGCAGCTCTTGCCGGCTGCAGCCTGCATGATGATTGTCATTCAGAAGCATGATGGTTATCATGCAGAATTCCAGGCGAGTCAACAAGGGCATCAGGATGGGTCATTCGCAGGCGGAGAAGGGCAGGAATCGCGAACGCATTCTTGACGAGGCGGCAAGGCAGATACGCGAGACCGGTCTGGACGCGCTGAGCGTGGGGAAGCTCATGCAGAAGGTGGATCTGACTCATGGCGGATTTTACGGGCATTTCGCGTCCCGTTCGGAACTGATCGCGCAGGCGCTGCGGCGAGCCTTGTCGGCCGGAAAGGCCCAATTCCACGCATCGCGCGATCCCGGCCGCGCGCGATCCTTTGCGATGACCGTCAGGAGTTACCTGAGCCGGACCCATCGCGATTCGCGCAGCACGGGCTGCGCGATGGCCGCGCTGATTTCCGATGTGGCGCGCGCAGACGAATTGTCGCGCCAGGTCATGGAAGAAAGCCTGGAGGAATTCATCGCGACCGTATCGCAAACCATCGGAGATCGTGACGAGGCCCGCGCGATCAGCGCCGTCAGTGCCCTGATCGGCGCGATCGTCATTTCGCGTGTCATGACCGATGAAAAGCGGTCGGATGCGATCCTGCGGGCGGTCAAACAGAACCTGATAGCCTCGGTTCCGGAGTGACGGGCGGCGATGCTACAGTGCCTCGCAGCCGGCTAAGGCAAAACCAACCCGAGGCAAATCATGCGACAACAGAAATTCGGAAGCCACGGTCCTGATGTATCCGTGATCGGGCAGGGCACCTGGTATCTCGATCGCGGCGACCGCAAGGCAGCCGTAGCGGCGCTGCGGCGCGGCATCGATCTCGGCATGACCCACATCGATACCGCCGAGATGTATGGCGACGCCGAGCTCGTGATCGCAGACGCGATCGAGGGGCAGCGCGACAAACTGTTCCTCGTCTCGAAGGTGTTGCCGAGCAACGCCTCGCGGCGCGGCACCATCACAGCTTGCGAACGCTCGCTGAAGCGGCTGAAGACCGATCGGCTCGATTGCTATCTGTTGCACTGGCGTGGATCCTATCCGCTGGGAGACACCGTGGCGGCATTCGACGAACTGATCGGCGCGGGGAAAATCCGCTCCTGGGGGGTCAGCAATTTCGATACCGACGATCTCAACCAGCTGCTGGCGGTTGCCGGCAAGGGCCACATCGCCTGCAATCAGGTGCTCTATCATCTGCAGGAACGCGCGATCGAGCATGCGGTGATTCCGTGGTGCGAGCAGCATGGCGTGGCCGTCGTCGCCTATTCTCCGTTCGGCCATGACGACTTTCCATCGCCGCGCAGCAAGGGCGGTGAGGTGCTGCAGAAAATCGCGGATGCGCACGAGGCCACCACGCGTCAGGTCGCGCTCAGCTTTCTCACGCGCGCGCCTTCAGTGTTGGCGATTCCAAAAGCTGCGAGCGCGCCACACGTCGCCGACAACGCCGGCGCCGGCGATCTGAAACTCGGCGACAACGAGATCGCAGCGCTCGACAAGGCGTTCCCGCGCGGCCCGAAACCGCGCGGCCTTCCGATGCTGTAGCGGCTTCTCCCTCGCCCCGCTCTTGCGGGGAGAGGGTTGGGGTGAGGGGCTCTCTCAGCGAGTCCGAATATAATTGATAGACCTGTACCCCCTCACCCGTCGCGCTACGCGCGCCGAGCTCTCCCCGCAAGCGGGGCGAGGTTGAAGATGATCTCCGCGCTACTTAACAAAGTGTTGCAATCGCGGCGTGGCGCGGACTGTGGCAGCCTGCCGCGGGTCAGTGCATATCCGCATCCTGTTTTCGGACCTAGTCGCAGCGGCGCAATTGGTGTTTTTTAAAGCCTCGCCCGAGTCGATCATTACTGCCTTTCGAGATTGCCGTGACACCGCCCCCCGCCGCAGCCGCCAGGCTGGACAGCGCCGAATTGCCGCTGCCCGAGAAATCGTCGCCCGAAAAGAAGTCCGCCGCGCCCAAGGCCGTTGTTCCCGAGGCCCCCGCGCGCGCCGATCATCCGTTCAAGGGCATCGCGCTGATTCTGGGCTCGACGATCTTTCTCGGCACCTCCGACGTGACCGCGAAATATCTGTCGGCGACGTTGCCCTCGATCGAGATCACCTGGATCAGGTTCCTGACGTTCGCGCTGATCATGGTACCGGCGATGGTGCCGGGTTCGCCGCTGTTTGCGCTGCAGACGGGTCGTCTCAGCCTGCATCTGCTGCGCGGCCTGACAATTCTGGGCTCGTCGCTGTTCTTCATCTCCGGACTTAGATTTCTCCCGATCGCGGAGGCTTCCGCCACCGGCTTCGTCGCGCCGCTGTTCGTCACCGCGCTGTCGATCGTATTCCTCGGCGAGAGAGTAGGCTTGCGCCGATGGATCGCGACCGGCGTCGGCCTGATCGGCGTCATCATCATCCTGCGCCCCGGCACCGGCGCGTTTCACCCCGCGGCGTTCTTTCCGCTGGTCTCGGCGCTTTGCTGGGCCTGCACGTTGATCATCACGCGGATGATGAGCGGCACCGAGCGCGCCGTCACCGTGATGGCCTATTCGTCGATCGTGGGCCTCGTCATGCTGTCGGCGCTGGTGCCGTCGGTCTGGGTGGCGCCGACCTGGCACGACATCGCCCTCGGCATCTTCATCGGCGTCGCTTCGACGCTCGGACAATGGATCGTCGTGCTGGCGTTCCGCTACGCCGACGCGTCCGTGCTGGCGCCGTTTTCCTACACCCAACTGCTCTGGGTCAGCATCCTCGGCTTCCTGATTTTCGGCGAAGTCCCCGATGTCTGGACCGTGACCGGTGCCGCCTTCATCGTCGCCAGCGGCCTTTACACCGCCCATCGCGAACGGGTGCGGCGCTCGCAGCTTCTGGCGGTCCCGGCCGAGCCGTCGCCCAACGCCTGAGGCACTCGCGCGAAACGTGTACGTGGGTTCACACAAGCGTGGCGGGGATGCCACACCGGCCATGGAAAACGTGGCTTAATCCTGTCGAATCAACGGATTCACCGTGACCCGTGGAACTACGGACGGATCGGCGTGCTAGCCTGAGTTCCTGACGGCGCCGCAGAGCGCCAGGGGAATGGGGTTAGGCGTTGCGATTTCAATTACCATTGGGCGTCAGGGGTCGTTTGGGCCCGCTGCGGGTGGAGGGCGTCGCGTTTGCGCGCCCCGCGGGACTGATCGCGACGTCCGTCGTCATCATGCTGGTGGCCGGTGCGGCGCCGGCTGTTGCCGCGGACAAGGTGTGGACCGGCACCGTTGACGGCAATTTCACGACGGGCGGCAACTGGATCGGCGGCGCGCCCGGCAGTACCGATAATGCTCTCTATGACGTCGTCGGCGGGGGCACCAATGCCAGTTCAACCGTCAACGCATCGATCAATATCAACTCGATTCTGCTGCAGGGCGGCTATGCCGGCCTGGTCTTCAATCCGGCAGCCTCGACGATCACATTTGCGGCGTCGATCTCGATATCGACCGGAGGCTTCCAGAATTTGGGTGTGCTGACCGGTGCAGGCGCCTTCAATGTGTCCGGTGGTGCGGCCTTTCTTGGCGGGACCAGCAATTACACGGGTGCCACCACCGTTTCCGGATCCGGAACGTTGTTTGCCCTCTCTGCCTCCGGCTTTTCGTCGAATTCAGCATTTGCCGTGGGAAGCGGCGGCACGCTCGATCTGGGCGGCTTCAGCAATACGATCGGTTCACTCGCTGATGTCGCCGGCAGTGGCGGCGCGATCACCAACACTTCAGCGGGCGCGACCGCCGCCACGCTGACGACCGGCGGCGACAACACGTCGACGTCCTATGCCGGTACGATCAACGACGGCAACGGCGCCCTGGCGCTGGTCAAGGTCGGCACCGGCACGATGACACTGGCGAACGCCAACGGCTATTCGGGCGGCACCACGATCTCGGGCGGCACCATCCAGGTGACCGACGCCGCCTCGCTCGGCACCGGCGCGGTGACGCTGAACGGCGGAACGTTAAAGCTCGACAGCAGCATCTCCAGCGTCGCCATCAGCAACGACTTCAAGGTCAACGCCTCGGGCGGCACGATCGACAACAATGCCGCCTCGCTGACGCTCTCCGGCATCATCTCCAACGGCAATGGCACGACCGGCGTGCTGCAACTGATCGATTCGACCAACAGCGGCGGCAGCGTGACGGTCCTGTCCGGCCTCAACACCTATAGCGGTGGGACCAAGGTCATCGACACCACGGTGCAGGTCACCAACAACCAGTCGGTCGGCACCGGAATGGTGACGCTGCACAACGCCCTGTTCCAGGCCGACGGCAACAGCGATCTCACCTTCACCAACAATTTCAAGATCGACAACACGCTCCACGGCAGCGCGATCGACGCCAACGGCGTCTCGCTGACGATCGCTGGCAATATCAGCGACGGCACACTCGTTGGCGGCATCGGCGGCAAGTTGACGGTGCTGGATTCGTTCGGCGGCGGCGTCGTCATCCTCACCGGCACCAACACCTATACGGGCGGCACCGACATCGGCATTGGCTGCGGCTGCAGCGCCGGGACCCTGCAGCTCGGCGACGCCACCCATACCGCGTCGATCGTCGGCGATGTGAATAACCTCGGTGGCACCTTCAACATCGTCAACGCCAACACGTCAGGCATTACCTCGATCACCAACAACGGCGGCATCACCACTTTCTTCGGCGCCAACAGCGCCGGCACGGCGACGGTGACCAACCAGTCCGGCGGCGCGACTTTCTTCCGGGACTCCAGCACCGCCGGCAACGCCAAAATCACCAATCATGGCGGGCTAACGGTCTTCGGCAATCTCGGTGGCGGCACCACCGATATGAGCACCGCCGGCAATGCGACCATCGACAACAACAACGGCGGCACCTATTTCCTCTCGCAGACCAATGCCGGCACCGCCAACATTACCAACCGCAACGGCGGCGCCACGGTATTCACCGAGCAGGCGTCGGCTTTGTCTGCGACGATTACCAACCGCAGCGGCGGCACGACCCAGTTCGGCCTGTCCCCCTCAGACACGGTCACGGCGGCAAACGCCAACAT
>WNFM01245242.1_pt1 | contig 10365 bp, 9 predicted proteins | sample 5400271 | NCBI WGS metagenome assembly WNFM01 (sample SAMN13153352, study PRJNA577476) | soil metagenome | isolation source: 60 cm saprolite on Douglas fir-dominated hillslope | place: USA:California | collected 2013-09-17 | reverse complement strand
ATACGTTTGAGTCGGAAACCGTTCTGTTGAGTGAAGGAGGCCATGTCAGGGCTATTCCAGTAGTATTGAGTGGCTCTATAAAAGTATTGCGCACAGATGAAGACGGAAGAGAAATCCTTTTGTACTACATAAAACCAGGTGAAAGTTGCATCATGTCTTGTTTTGGCGATACCTGTGGTGGAAACAAAAGTAAAATAAAAGCTATCGTAGAAGATCAGGCAGAAGTGCTGATGCTTCCCCTTCACCAAGCGAGGGAAATGATCAGAAATCTTCCCGCGTGGAATGATTTTGTTTTAAGGCTTTACAACCAACGATTCGAAGAACTTTTAGGAACGATCAATGCCATCGCTTTTCAAAAAATGGATGAGCGGTTGTGGAATTTACTCAATATCAAAATCAAAATAACAGAGTCGCCCGTCTTACTTGCTACTCATCAACAAATAGCCGATGAACTGGGCACAGCCAGGGAAGTAGTATCTCGTCTTTTAAAACAACTTGAAAGGGATGGCAAGATCACGTTGTCAAGAAATAAGATACTTGTTCTGGCTGCATGAACAATATTGATTGCTCAACGACCGAATCCACAAAGCAAAAGACTTGAGACATTTACATATTCTTTAAAAAGATATTTTACGGGAGAAATTACACGTTCAGAAATGTCTCCAAATAAGTTCTCAACTTTCCAAAAAAATCTTTTTTAGCGAGGTACAAAATTGACTCTATCTTGTACCTCGTCATCCAAAAAAGTTGGAAAACACTTTTGAAAATCGGTTCTTAACTTTTTGTATTGGAAAATAAGCCCTAAACATTGATACATAATAAATCTGAAAAGATAGATCTAGCCTAAAGCTCGTCAACACTTATGATTGCCTCGCAATTAATTGCACACTTATGATTGCCTCGCAATTAATTGCCCCATACAAATGAGGAAACTCTTCATCATTAGTTGAAATTTCATATTTCAATTCCGCCTTAAGTTTGGATTCATCCAAGTGCAGTAGCACGAGTCCGCTTCTTCCTTTGAAATATCTATCCACAACACCCGCAAGTTGTGCTTGCGTGCAGCAATGAATAAATACTTCTTTATTATAATCAGCCGGAATAAATTCTGGTTTACCCTTCTGCGACTCCCAATCTTGCAATGTGGTGACGTGATAGATCATTTGACTTATTAAACCTAAAGAGCAAAGATCTAAAAAAGTCTATGCATCACCTCAATTAGCTAGCTAAACAAACATCAACTGGAATGTTTAAAAAAATATTTAGCTTACGACTGTCTCAACCACTAATGTTATGAAGGAACCTCTTATCGTTAAAAGTCTTCTCGCCTTTTTTATTTGCCTCATTTCAATTTCATCATTCAGTCAGGTAAAAAAGGTCCCGGCTTATCCACTCATCTCGCACGATCCATATTTCAGCATTTGGTCATTCAACGATCGGCTCACCGCTGAGCCTACTCGCCATTGGACGGGCGCAGAAAATTCATTGCATGGAACAATCTCAGTTGATGGCAAGACTTATACTTTTTTAGGTCAACCAATAACAGATGCCTCTGTTGTAATTCCCAGTGGCAGCGAAGCAGAAGTCAATTTGCGTTACACTTTCGAAAAGCCAGAAGCCAATTGGAATACCGAGGCATTTTCAGCCCATTCATGGCAAGTTGGCCTAGCTCCGCTTGGAGGAGATGTTGGCAGTGCTATTGCAAAAACCAAGTGGACTTCGAAAGAAGTTTGGATGGTGCGTGATTTTGATCTTAACAAAATTCCAGATGGAAAATTGCAACTCAATATTTTTTACGATGATGATGTAGAAGTCTATTTAAATGGAGTGCTAGCTTACCAATGTGGTCCGTGTTACGTCAGTGATTACATCACTCGCGAAGTTTCAGAGTCAGCAAGCAGGGCATTGAAAGTTGGGAAAAACCGAATGAGTATTCATTGCACAAATCCACAAGGACCAGGTTTTATAGATGCAGGATTGATCAGTCGATCTGTTGTGCCAATGGGTGAAAGTGCTACACAGAAATCTCTCCTGGTAACTGCTACACAAACGAAATATGAATTCACAGCAGGTGGAATTAATTTGACTCTCACTTTTACCTCGCCTCTTCTCCTTCGTGAGTTGGATGTGCTCAGTAGACCGGCTTCTTATATCACTTATTCGATGAGGAGCAATGACGGAAAGCCACACGAGGTAAAACTTCAGCTTCAAGCAGCAGGCCAGATTGCAACTAACAATAGCCTTGAAGCAGTGTACAACAATTATGATGATGGGAATCTGAGCATCGCGATGGCTGGAACAAAAGATCAACCGATACTTGCGCGCAAAGGAGACAACCTGCGTATTGATTGGGGTTACTTGTATTTGGCTACGCCAGAAAAATTCAAAGTTAAAACCACTGTTGATAACCGACTGACTTCTTCTTTCGATTTTGGAAAAGTGGGTGGAGATGCAGTAGAAGCTCACAGCATAATAGCTTACGATGATATCTACTCGGTTCAATACTTTGGTAAGAATCTCAGGGCTTGGTGGCGAAGAAATGAGAAAATGACTGCCAACCAATTATTGCACGATGCTGAAAAGGATTATAACCGATTGATGAAAGAATGTGATGCATTCGATAAGGAGATTTATAGCGAAGCACTAAAAGCAGGTGGTCCTACCTATGCCGAACTGTGCGTGATGGCTTACCGCCAGGCTGTTGCTGCGCATAAAGTCGTAGCGAAACCTGATGGAAGTTTGTTTTTTTTCTCGAAAGAAAATTTTTCCAACGGGTCGATCGGTACTGTGGATGTAACTTACCCTTCAGCACCATTATTTCTGTTATACAATCCTAAGCTGATGAAAGGAATGTTGGAATTTATTTTTGAGTACAGCGAGAGTGGACGTTGGACGAAACCATTTGCTGCCCATGATCTCGGAACCTATCCTATCGCTAATGGACAAACCTATCCTGAGGATATGCCGGTAGAAGAATGTGGCAACATGATCATACTTGCAACAGCCATTGCCAATCGCGAGGGAAATGCCGAGTATGCCCGCAAACATTGGGTTACTCTTACCACGTGGGCTGAATATTTAAAGAGAGAAGGCTTTGATCCCGTTAACCAGCTCTGCACCGATGATTTTGCCGGACATCTCGCGCGCAATGCAAATCTCTCGATCAAATCGATTGTAGCATTGGCGGGCTATGGAAAGTTGGCTTCGATGCTTGGCGATCAAAAAGCCGCAATGGAATACAACGCACTTGCAAAAACCTTAGCTCAAAAATGGATGTCTATGGCCAGTGATGGCGATCACTATACATTGGCCTTTGGAGCTAATAACACATGGAGCCAGAAATACAATTTAGTGTGGGATGAAATTTTGAATTTGAAAATTTTCCCATCGGAAGTGGCTGCAAAAGAAATTGCTTTCTATCTAAAGCATCAGGAAAAATTTGGATTGCCTCTCGATAGCCGTAAAACCTACACCAAATCTGATTGGATATTATGGACAGCCACGTTAGCTGCAAACCAAAAAGATTTCGAAGCGATCATCAACCCTGTTTATAAATACGCCACCGAAACACCAACACGTGTTCCGTTAAGTGATTGGCATGAGACAACCAATGGAAAACAAGTTGGCTTTCAGGCACGTTCGGTTGTGGGAGGGTATTTTATCAAGATGTTGAAAAAGAAAGAGTAAGTTCCTTATGATATGGTCCACAGATTTTCTTCAAGCACACATATTTCCATAAAAGAACCTTTTAAATAAAAAATTCTTTTCGGAATGATCTCGAATATCGATATTAGACACCTAAGTTCAATTTATATGAAATCCATTCAAAGTATTTTCTTTTCGATGCTTGTAACTGCGTCATTTGGTCAAGGCTCTATGACTGTTATTGGTTACTACTCAGGCAATGCACAGCAAGTTGATGAAATTCAAGCCGAGAAATTGACACACCTTATTTTTAGTTTTTGTCATTTAAAGGGAAATCAATTGCACGTTGACTCCAAAGATGATTCGCTCACAATCAAAAAATTAGTGGAACTGAAGAAAAAGAACCCGCAACTAAAAGTGATGCTCTCGCTTGGAGGATGGGGAGGTTGTGGACCCTGCTCGGATGTTTTTTCAACAGCTAAAGGCAGGGAAGAATTTGCGGCTTCAACATTGGCTCTTAATAAATATTTTCATGCCGATGGCCTTGATCTCGATTGGGAATATCCAACCATCGAAGGATTTCCCAACCATGCCTTCAAAAAAGAAGACAAAGAGAATTTCTCAGAGTTAATCAAGGTGCTGCGCGAAAAATTGGGAACCAATTACGAAATTAGTTTTGCAGCGGGTGGTTTCAAAAAATACCTGGATGAATCAGTCGACTGGAACGCCATCATGCCACTGATCGACCGAGTGAATTTGATGAGCTATGATTTGGTGAACGGAAATTCAACTGTGACAGGTCATCACACCCCGCTCTACTCCGATAAAATGACAACAGAATCAACTGACTTTGCAGTGCAATACATGATCAATCACGGTGTGCCAAAAAATAAAATAGTAATTGGTGGCGCATTTTACGCAAGAGTGTGGGAGAATGTTCCCGATGTAAACCACGGTCTATATCAATCAGGAAAATTCAAAACAGGTATCAACTACAAGAACTTTAACAAAGAGTTCTCTAAAGAAAATGGGTTTCAGTATTTCTGGGATGAAAAAACTCAATCTCCCTATTTCTACAGCAAAGAGAAGAAACTTTTTGCCACAGGCGATGACAAAAAATCCATTCAGTTGAAAACCAAATATGTGAAAGACCAGAAGCTGCAAGGTATCATGTTTTGGGAGCTTACATTGGATGACCCGAAAGAAGGGTTGCTTTCCGAAATTCATAAAACAAAGTAACAAACCGGCTTCACTATCGTGAAAGGGTTTGATATGCTTCAAAATCTCTTCAAATTTTGTTCGCACCTTTGAACTGTGAAGATTTTACTTATTGAAGACGAGCGTGAGCTGGCAGACAGCATCATTCATTATTTTAAAGGAAATGATGTTATCTGTGAATGGGCGAATTCTCTTGAGTCATCAATAGACAAGATTTCTTCTCATACCTATGACTGTGTTCTCCTCGATCTTGCTCTGCCTGATGGTCACGGCTTTCAAATTCTCAAAGAGCTAAAAAAGAAAAATGCTACTGAGGGTGTCATCATCATTTCTGCCAAGGAAACTTTGCAAACCAAAATTGAAGGGCTGAATCTTGGCGCGGATGATTATCTGACAAAACCGTTTCATATTTCCGAATTACTCGCTCGAGTTCAAGCTTTGGTAAGACGCAAAAATTTCAATGGAAATAATGTTGTTCGGTTTGAAGAAATTGAAATAGACACATTATCAAAGTCCGTTAAAGTTGGATCAGCTCAAATTGATCTCACCAAAAAGGAAATGGACCTGCTCTTATTCATGATTGGAAATCAAAACCGGGTGCTGTCGAAAAGTACAATTGCGGAACATCTCTCAGGTGATATGGCCGACATGCTCGACAACCATGATTTCGTGTACGCTCATATAAAAAACCTGAAAAAGAAATTGCACGAAGCAGGTTGCAAAGATTACATCAAAACGGTTTACGGGCTAGGATACAAATGGCAATGACACAAAATCTTCTAACCAAAACCCTTCGTTGGTATGTTGTGTTTGCCGTAATCGTGCTTTTGATTACTGCCCCGATTTTTTATTTAGTAACCCAACATTTGTACATCCATGAAGCGAACGAAACACTCAGGCATCGCAAAAAAGAATTTGTGCGTTATCATCTCCCCTACTTAAAAATAGAGGGAATTGAAAACTGGAACAGGCACAATCATGATGAAAAAATAGTGCAGGCTTCGAATGGTAAACGCAGAAAAGATAAGTTCTCAACAGCATTTTACTATGACACACTCGCTCATGAAGATGAACCTTATCGTATTTTAATTTCTCCTATAACCATCGAAGGAAGACCGTACACTTTCGTGGCGAAAATAAATTTGGTGGAGCGCGATGACCTGATGCAAAGTATTGCGCTTTTATTTTTAGGCTTGATCACGGCCATGCTGGTAGGTTTATATTTTATTACCCGAATAATGTCCGTAAAACTGTGGAAGCCGTTTTACATTGCGCTCGATCACATCGAACAATTTGAAGTGGACAAATCTAAAGCGATAAATCTCACCGTTACTGACATCAATGAATTCACCAGGCTGAATAATGCGATTGAAGAATTGATTCAGAAAAACACAAAGATCTATAGCGATCAAAAAGAGTTCGTTGAAAATGCCGCCCATGAACTCCAAACTCCGTTGGCCGTGATTCAAGGAAAGTTGGAGACCCTATTCCAACAATCAAATCTAACGCTAAGTCAATCCGAGATTTTAGAAAAACTGAATGAGGCCGTGGCTCGCTTGTCAAGATTAAACAAAAACCTGTTATTGCTCTCCCGAATCGAGCACGATCAATTTACGGAATCAGAAAATATTTCGCTCAATAATTTATTAATGAAACATTATGAATTCTTTTCCGAACAAGCTTCCTCTAAAAATATTCTAATCAAAATAGAATCGGATGAAGAAGTTAGTATTAAAGCGAATCCGACTCTAACTGAAGTGCTTTTCAATAATTTGTTTCTTAACGCGATCAGGCACAATCTCAAAGATGGAAGAATTTTGATCACATTAACAGAAAACCATTTCACTATCGGTAATACAGGAAGCGACTCACCGCTTTTGGAAGAAAAAATATTCGACCGTTTCTCTAAAATAAATCCTTCTACTCAAGGAAGCGGGCTCGGCTTGGCCATAGTCAAAAAAATAGCAGATCTCAATCATTGGGTCATTCAATATACTTTCCAAAATAATCTACATACTTTTTCCATTAATTTTTGAGAATTCAGGATTTCTCCAAAATCCGAGTGCAGATTGCAATAAAAAAAATATGAAAACATCAATTCAATTTTCCTTATTCATCATGGCAATCATGATGAGTCCATTGCTGGTTACATCTCAAAAAATGCAAGAGAAAGATGTGCCTGTCAGCGTGAAAACCGCTTTACAAAAACAATATCCAAAAGCAGCCAAGGTTAAGTGGAACAAGGAAAGCGATAAGTATGAAGCAGAATTCGATTTAAACAAAGAAGAAACTTCAGTGCTTATCGATGCTTCCGGAAATGTTATTGAAACAGAAGTTGAAATTGAAATTAGCAAATTGCCGAAGGGAGTTGCAGAATATGTGAAAACAAATTATAAAAGCTCAATAAAAGAAGCAGCGAAGATTACTGATGCAAAAGGTTCAATAACTTATGAAGCGGAAATTAAAGGAAAAGATATAATCTTTGACAGTAATGGAAAGTTCATTAAGGAGACAAAAGACTAAACGTGAAAAAATAACTTTAACGATTTTTTTAATAATTTTAATTGTTCATTCTCAACATGATTCTTGTGCGAAAAAAGTACGTCCTCTCTGCTCTATTGACTATATCAACTCTTGCAGTATTTGCTCAGCAAAAGAAAGATTCCACTAAACTTCCTTTCGCCATCTCTGATGAGAAGAAACTTTCAGACGAAGATCTTAAAGATAAGAAAGAAGGCGCTTATCTCACTGGCGCGCCCGATATCAGCTCTGATCCAGTTAACGGATTTGGCTACGGGGGCGAAGGCGAACTTTTTTTCAACGGCCATCGCAACGATCCTTTTTTTGCTTATACCGCATATCGTGCAAAATTGAATTTTGTTCTATTCAATACCACTCGTGATCAAAGAGAATTTGCCTTCGTACTGGACATGCCATTTATTTTCAATACCAAATGGAGACTGCGGGCCAGCGGAGCTATAGAGCAAAATCCCAACCTTCTTTATTTTGGGATCACTCCAGCGCAATCGCTCCAAAGCCTCTCCTACTACGATAGCGCGAAAGGTATGCAAGTGAATAATGCAAAGTACAGCGACTACGAAGAGAATTTTTTGAGGGGTTCCAATCAATTTTATAATAACTACTTCAAAAAAGAAGAAATATTCAACATCAGCATGGAGCACAATTTCATGGAAGGAAAACTGCGTGCATTATTAGGTTATGAAATTGCCCATCTGAACATGACCCCGTTTAAAAATAACTCTCTCATTCAGCAAGACTATAATTCCGGAAAAATAAGGGGCTTGGGAGATTCGTGGGTTCACATTTATCAAGTGGGTTTGATTTATGATACACGCGATCTTGAGCCTGATCCAAACCGTGGAATTGTTGCTGAAGTCACTAATGAGTTGTCATTGAAGGCGCTGGGGTCATCTTTCGATTTTGATAAAATTTATGCTCACGTTAATCTGTATCAAAAATTATTTCCATCAGTTTTCAAGAGGTTGATTTTTGCGGGGCGCGTAGCGATGGGATATACGGCACTCGATGCCCCCTTCTTTGAATACCAGGATCAATGGAGCCCCGAAGGTGATATTGAAGGATTAGGCGGGCCGCGAACATTACGTGGCTACAAGCAGAGTCGTTTCCTTGGAAAAGTAATGCATTTTTCAAACTTTGAATTGCGTTGGCGTTTTGCGCAGACAAAAATTTTCAATCAACATCTTGAATTTAGCGCTGTTCCTTTTTACGACATCGGTGGTGTTTGGAATGATTTTTCCAGCCTTAACACAAATAATCTCCGTTACTCGCGAGGCGGTGGCCTACGCATCGCCTGGAATGAGAGTACTATCCTTCGTTTTGATTATGCAGTATCAAAAGAAGACAATCAGTTCTTCTTCAATCTGGCGCACACTTTTTAAGTAACGATTTCAGATTACAGGTTGTGAATCTCAATTTGCAATCTGTAATTTCAAATCATCTCCCACCGCCCTCTACTTGCACTCCCAAGCCGTCAATGAGATACGGTTTGTTTTTGTCGAACTTGAATTTGAAAGTACCTGAAAGATCACCGTTGCTCAACTCCATCTCAAGACCTTCACTTGATGGCTTTACCGATACAATTTTGCTTGCTCCAAAGTCGTTGTGAAGACGTTCGAACATTTTCACTTTGTCCTCAATTGTACCTTTGATTTCCTTGCTCTCTGAAGAATTGCCTTCTTCGCCTTCCTTTACAGTCTTCGCCTTCATGGGCTTCTCAATTAAAGCCTTCGTGTAGTTATCCTGGATGAATTTTTTCCATTGCTCCCTATCGGTCAGTCCAATGACACGATGAAATTCGCGAGCGCGTTTTTCCATGGTTTGTTCCAGGGTCTGGGTGAGCCCATTTATACTAATCAGAATAATAGTACCGAATAGAAATACTTTTTTCATAGCGTTTTCTTTCTATGATGAAAGAGTTGCCAGAAAAGTTGCAAGAGGTCTTACTTTCTTAATAACCCATCAACAGTTATCGTGACATAATAAAACGCTCCAATAGATGGCCCTGCAGTATATTGATAATATGACTGATTGAACAAATTTGATGCTCCAACCTTTATAGCCGAATAAAGTTGAGGTAACTTGTAAGTGATCTGAGCATCTACTGTTTGATATGCAGCGACCGTTCCGTTGGCCAACTGCGATTTCCAAATAAATGAATCCTGCCATCTCCATGAAATCATGAACCCCACATTTTTTACTATTTCTCGATTGCCAAAGCTGAAGTTGAGAATGTGTTTCGGTGTGTTGAATGGAGTTTCAAGTCCTGTATCCTTGGCATCAATCTTCCGAAGCGCTGCATAGCTCACATTTCCCGCTAAGGAAAATTTCTTATACAAATTGTAATGAACACCACATGCGGTAGGTGTTGTATTTTGATTTATCGGCTACTTGAAAAATAGTTGAGTCAACTCCATTATATAATTGACCAATTTGTCCTTTGTTTGGAACGGAAATTTCGATCTGGTCTATAAAATTATGGTAGATGTTGTAGTAAGCGTCTGCGTCCACAAACAATCTGTTATTGGCCAATGAGCTTTTGTAACCGACATCAAATGAGGTGATCTCCTCCGGCTTCAAATAAGTATACGTATTTTGAGAAAGCAAACTTTGATTATCGAGAATAGCCTGTGTCTGTGATTTTCCATTTTTGTTCACATCATTGGCGATTGCCTTCTGAAATGCATCCACTGTTGACCGAACATAGGAATTCTCAAAGAGCTGCAAAGGCTTGGTAAGAATATCTATTCCGCCATACCGATAAACTCCGCCATTGTTCACCGCTGAAAATCCTTCGAAAAGCGTTGGGAAACGATATCCATTTTGAATCGAAAAGCGAACGTTGTGCTTTTCTGCTATCGTATATACAAATGCAAGTCGTGGATTTACTTTTGGATTGAAGTATTCCGTTTTATCCAAACGAACTGAAGCTACAATTTTCAATTTTTGATCCAACACTTTCTT
>WNFM01194936.1_pt1 | contig 10365 bp, 12 predicted proteins | sample 5400271 | NCBI WGS metagenome assembly WNFM01 (sample SAMN13153352, study PRJNA577476) | soil metagenome | isolation source: 60 cm saprolite on Douglas fir-dominated hillslope | place: USA:California | collected 2013-09-17 | reverse complement strand
TTGCGGCAGGCGGCCATCCAGAAAGCCCGCGACGACGCCGAGGCCGAGGTTCACGCCTCGCGCGACCGCTATGCCGCGCTCGCCGCCGAGCGCGAGGTGTTGTTGCGCGAGGTCAACCACCGCGTCGGCAACTCTCTGCAGATCATCGCCTCGCTGTTGCACCTGCAGGCCAATTCGAGCACCCAGGACGACGTCAAGGCGGCGCTGACCAATGCGATGGGACGGGTCGCCGCGGTGGCGCAGGTTCATCGCCGGCTTTACACCACCCATGACCTGAAGAGCGTGTCGCTGAACCAGTATCTCGATGCCTTGCTGGAAGATCTCCGGAGGTCCGCGGAAGGCAACCGGATGTCGCAATTGACGTTGAACGCCGGGCAGATCGAGATCGACCCCGACCGCGCGGTCGGGGTCGGCATCATCGTCAATGAGCTCGTGATGAATGCCGTGAAATACGCCTATCCCGACGGCGCCGGGCCGATCCACGTCGACCTCAATGCGCAAGGTGACGATCTCGTGTTGTCGATATCAGACGAAGGCGTCGGCCTGAACGCCAAAACCGACCCGCGCTCGACCGGCATGGGGCAACGCATCGTCAGCGCCATGGCGGCCAAGCTGGAGGCAAGCGTCGAACGCGATCCCGCCCATGCCGGAACCCGGATCGTGCTGCGGTTTCCCCGCGTCAAGAAGCCTGTGCCAAAACCCGGCTGCGCGGCGGATTAGACTCATCTGTTGAACTGCGGTCATTTCAGCGTTCAGTGAAACGTCGCCCTGCGGGAGCGTGCTAGTCCGGTCGCATGCAACAGCAAGGAGATCGACATGAACGCCAGCAGCTCGACGAATATCGAAGCCGTCCGCGCCGTGGAACGCATCTATCGCGAATGGGACGAGGCACTCGGGCGGAAGGACATCGACGCCGCCTTGAAGCTATACGCTCCGGACGTCGTTCTGGAGAGTCCGCTGGTACGCTATTTACTCGGCGGCGCCGAGGGTATTGTCCGGGGCCGTGACAATCTCCGCAACTTCGTCAAATTGGTTTTCGCGAGCGCGCCCCCGTTGCGGCGACGCCACCGCAATGGCTTTTTCACCGATGGCAAGCGATTGATGTGGGAATATCCGCGCGAGGCGCCGGACGGGCCGCAAATGGACCTGGTGGAAGTGATGGACGTCGCCGACGGCCTAATTCAGCGACATTGCGTTTATTGGGGCTGGCTGGGCGTCAAGGTTCTTGAAGAGGATGGCCACCGGCCCATCTGACGTGTAGGAAGCCTTGATGGCAGTCCAAGCCGGTATCTCCAAGATTGCTGCGTTACTGGCCGATCCCGCGCGCGAGGCGATGCTCGTCGCGCTTGCTGACGGGCGAGCCCTGCCGGCGGGTGAACTGGCCGAAGCCGCCGGCGTCTCACCGCAGAGCGCCAGCGGCCATTTGCGGAAGATGATCGAAGGCGGAATCGTGTCGGTCTGGTCGCAGGGACGATTCCGCTATTTCCGGATAGCTAACGAACAGGTTGGCGCGGCCCTGGAGACGCTCGCAAACCTTGCGCAAGGTGACCCGCCGCGAACCCTCTCCCAGAGGAGCCGGCCAGCACATCTCGTTTCGGCGCGGTGCTGCTACAAGCACATTGCGGGACGCCTCGGCGTAGCGCTGGCAGACGCGTTGGTCGAACGCGACTACGTCAGGATCGAAGGCAATTCAGTCGGGCTGACGGATCAGGGCGCGCGATGGGCCGAGGGAACCGGTTTGCTCCCGGCTGACTGCCGCGACGACCCGCGCCATCTTCGGCTCTGCCTCGACTGGACCGAGCGGCGGTTTCATTTCGCAGGCCGCCTCGCCGGCGCCATCCTTCGACATCTGCTGGAGACCCGTTGCCTGAAACGCGGCGACGAGCGATCGCTCATCGTCACGCAAGACGGCAAAGCTTGGTTCGGCAAATTAGGCATCGACACGGAGGGCTCGCTCTCGGTTGAGCGCCGCCGGCAAGATCCCCGACGGCGGCCGCAGTCCGAGCCCGTGAACTCTGCTGGTTCCCGCTAGGGCCGCGGGGTCGCGAGTAGCGGGCAAGCCAGATCAGGCGGAATATCAGGTCGAATTTCCGGCCATTCCCTTGCCGATGTATCCCCTTCGCATGCCCGCTTCCGCCCTGCTATTCTCCCGCCCATGACGTCACGCGACTCCGCCTCTTCCGAGATCACGCCCGAAGTGCTGCTGCGCGCTTATGCCTGCGGCATCTTTCCGATGGCCGAAAGCGCCGACGATCCGACCCTGTTCTGGGTCGAGCCGGAAATGCGCGGCGTCATCCCGCTCGATGGTTTTCGCATCGCCTCGCGATTGGCGCGCACGGTGCGCTCCGACGCCTTCACTGTCACCGTCAACCGGGCTTTCAAGGCCGTGATATCAGGCTGTGCGGCGCCGCAGCCAGGGCGCGACGACACCTGGATCAACAAGCGCATCCGCGATCTCTATGTCGGGCTGCACGAACTCGGGCATTGCCACAGTGTCGAAGTCTGGGAGGCTGACGAGCTGGTCGGCGGGCTCTATGGCGTCAACCTCGGCGGCGCCTTTTTCGGCGAGAGCATGTTCCATCGCACCCGCGACGCTTCGAAAGTGGCGCTGGTGCATCTGGTGGCGCGGCTGATCGCGGGCGGCTTCGAATTGCTCGACACGCAATATGTCACCGAGCATTTGCGCAGCTTTGGCGCGGCCGAAATCTCGCGCCGCCGCTACCGCGCGCTGCTCGACAAGGCCATCGCAAGGGAGGCGGATTTTCGCAAACTACCGGTCGACCGGCCCGTGAGCGGCGAAGAGGCGCTTGCGATCATCGCAGGCCGCAGTTGATCGACGCCTGCTCTACTGCCTGAAAATCCCGAACAGACCGCCGGATTGCGGTGGCGGCGGAGGCGGCGGCTGTTGCTGCAGGGTCTGCTGCTGCGGCGGGGGCGGCGGGCGCGGGGCGGCCTGTTTGGGCGGAGCGCGCTTCTGGACCGGGGGCGGCGCCGCCGCGGCAGGCTTTGGCGCGTCGGGGGGCGGCGCCGCGCTGACGACGGTCGCGTCGGGGACTTTACAGTCGGTCAGCCAGATATCGTAGATCGGATGCTCGACGCCGTGCAGGCCGGGGCTCGCCGCATACATCCAGCCCGAGAAAATCCGCTTCACCTCGCCCTGCAGCGTGATCTCGTCGACCTCGACAAAGGCGTCGGTATTGGCGGCTTCCGTTGCGGGGCGGGTGTAGCAGGCGTCGGTTTTCACCCGCAGCGCGCCGAACTGGACGGTTTCGCCGATGTCCTCGTCGAAATTGATGATGCGCCCGGTGATCTTGTCGAGCCCGGAAAAGCTCGCCTTCTTGTTGACGATCTTCTGCGCCGGCGGCTCGGAGACGACCTCGTCGCCGGGCTGCAAGGTGGCCGGCGATTGCGGCACGCCCTTGGGCTGGCGCTGGCCCGGCGGCAATCCCGGCAGCGGATTGGCGCCCGGGGGCGCGACGGCGACGCCCTGGCTCGGCTGCGGCGGCGCTACCGCGATCGCCGGCGGCGTATTTTGGGGAATGATGGTGGTGCCGGGCGGTGGTGCCAAGGGCTGCGATTGCACCGACCCGGGCGGCGGTACGCCCTGCCCCGGCAGCGGACGATTGGGCGTCGGCAACAGCCGGCCCTGCGGCAGTTCCGGCACTTCTTCTTCATCGTCGGGCGCCGGTTGCGGCTGGCCGCCGCGGGGAATATTGCCGGGCGGGCGCGGCGCCGGCTCCGAAAAGATATTGCCGATCTGCGCCTGCGCCGCCGGCGCAAACGAGAACGTTGCAGCGGCCACCAGGGCCGCAAAACCAGTGAGGGCAATGGTTCGAAACATCTCGCGGCTTTAACTGGCGAATCGGGCTCGCGACATCATACAGGGGTACAGGCTCTCCGCCGCGCGCAGGGCCTCCGGTTAACACGCCGAATACGGCGGGGAAAGGGCGGGTTTGTCCCCTCCCGGACCACTGGCCAGCCCGCCCCTCAGGTGAAATAGTCCCCCGATGAAGGTTCGCGCGGCCCGCGCGCCGAAACCGTAGAAATCCGGGGCAACCGGACGAGCTCAGGGGAAACACCAGACATGCCCGATCGAATCCGTCTCGATGGCAAGGTCGCCGTCGTCACCGGGGCTGCCGGCGTGATCGGCAGCGCCACCGCGCGGCTGTTGGCCGAACGCGGCGCGCGCGTCGTTGCGGTCGACCGTAGGGAGCAGGATCTGCGCGCAGCGATCAAGGATCTGCCGGCCTCGGCCGAGGCGCTGGCCGTGACGGCCGATGTCACGAGCGAGGATGAAGTCGCCGACTATGTCCGCGCGGCGATCGAAAAATTCGGCACCATCGACGTGTTCTACAACAACGCCGGTATCGAGGGCGACATCGCGCCGATCACGAAATATTCGCTGCAGAGCTTTCGAAAAGTGCTCGATGTCAACGTGGTCGGCGTGTTTCTGAGCCTGAAGCATGTACTGCCGGTGATGCTCAAAGCGAACAAAGGCTCTATCATCAACACCGCCTCGATCGCAGGACTGATCGGCTCGCCCGACATTGCCGTTTACAGCGCCAGCAAGCACGCGGTGATCGGGTTGACAAAAAGCGCGGCGCTGGAGTGCGCAGGCAGCGCCGTGCGCGTCAATTGCGTCTGCCCCGGCCAGATCGACAGCCGCATGCTGAGTGCCATCGTCGAAGGCCGCAACCCCGGCAACACGCCGGTGCCCCACGAACAAATCGTGGATCGGACTCCGGCGCGCCGGCTCGGAAAAGCTTCCGAGGTCGCCTCGATCGTGGCGTTCCTTGCCTCCGACGAGGCAAGTTATGTCTCGGGCTCCGCCTACACGGTCGACGGCGGACGCGTCGCATCCTAACGGCGTATCCCGGAATGACAGCAGTGAGTTTGGTTACAGTCTCATCATCAGCAGGTTCTCATCATGCCCGTGACCCTCGATCCCGATGCCGCCGCCGTGTTCAAGGCATATCAGGAGGCCGGCCGTCCGCCTTACGAAACGGTTTCGCCCGCTGAAGCGCGCGAGCTCTATCTGAAGGGCCGCGCCGTCAGCAATCCCGAACACCCGAATTGAAATCGGTGCAGCCGCTTGCGATCCCCTCGCCACATGGATCGATTCCGGCGCGTATCTACACACCACTGAAGCTGAGACAGAATAGCGGGCTCGCACCAGGCCTGGTGTTCTTTCACGGCGGCGGCTGGGTGATCGGCGATCTCGATTCCCACGACGCGGTCTGCCGCAAGCTCGCGCATGAAGGCGAGCTGATCGTCATCTCCGTCGATTATCGGCTCGCGCCGGAGCACAAGTTCCCGGCCGCGGCCGATGACGCGATCGCGGCGACGAAATGGATTGCTGGAAATTCAAAACGGCTTGGCGTCGATGCGTCACGGCTGATGGTCGGCGGCGACAGCGCCGGCGGCAATCTTGCTGCGGTAGTCGCGATATCGGCACGCGACGGTGATGGTCCGGAGATCACCGGACAGGTTTTGATCTATCCGGCCACCGATTTTGCGATGACGCATGCCTCGCATAGCGAGCCGGAAACCAGCATCCTTCTGACGCATTCGGTAATAAAATGGTTTTGCAACCACTATCTCAACGGCCGCGGCGATATCGACAACTGGAAGGCCTCGCCGGCGCGCGCGAAAATACTCGCGGGGTTGCCGCCGGCCTATGTGCTGACCGCGGGGGCCGATCCCTTGCGCGATGAAGGCGACGAATACGCCAAGCGGCTGAGAGAGGCCGGCGTTGCCGTGACCTATCGACATTTTCCGGGCCAGTTCCACGGTTTCTTCACCATGGGCAAATTGCTGGTGCAGGCCAATGTCGCGGCCAGCGAAATCGGCGCCTGGCTGAAGGCATTGAATTAGCGCGAGCCAACGACCCCATAGCATTAACCAATTAGCGCGTTGCATAATGCCGCGCCGGTCGCCATGATGGAACCGTCGCTAATCCGCGTTACAGTCCGATCAGCGAATCAGGGAGATTTTCATGTTGGGACGAATCCTTGCCGTGACGCTGGTCGTCGGCGGCGGAGTGCTGACGACGTCGGGCGCAACGTTTGCGCAGTCGGATGTGGTTGCGGGCGCGGTTGCGGGAGCCATTACTGGTGCTGCGATCGCGACCGGCGCCGTCGTGCCCTACGAGCAGCGCGCGCCGCTTCACGAATATATCGTGCACGAGAACCGGCCGTCCTACCGATATGAGGATGAAGTCGTGGTCGGCCGGGAGTTGCCGCCCGGGGCTTACGAATCCTATCCGGTGCCCGAGCGCTACGGCGTGCCTGAGCATCACTACGCGATCGTCAATGGTCGCGCGGTCGTGTTCCATCCCCAGACGCGCCGGATCATCCACGTTTACGACTAGCGTTTGATCGCGGCGTGGAAGCCTCTGCCTCCGTTGCGATCGCACAGCACACGCTGCTGTCGTGCGGGCTCATTCTGGCTGTCGGCACGGTCGCCGGGCTGTTGGCGCAGAGGATCAGGATTCCCGATGTCGCGGTGTTTCTGATCGCCGGGATCGTGATCGGCCCGCAAATGCTGGGCCTCGTCCATATCGGCGCGGATTCGGCGCTGAACCAGATCATCCTGTTGTTCGGCGCCAGTTATATTCTGTTCGATGGCGGCGCTTCGCTGCGCCTTGAGGTCCTGAAACAGGTCTGGATCACGATTGTCGTGATCGCCACCGTCGGCGTCATCATCACGGCTGTGATCACCGGCATTGCCGCCCACTACATTCTCGGCATTCCCCTGATCGTGGCGCTGCTGTTGGGCGCGACGCTGGCCGCGACCGATCCGGCAACGCTGATGCCGATTTTCCGCCACGTCCCGATTCGCGACCGTGTCGCGCAAACTGTGATGAGCGAATCCGCGTTCAACGACGCCATGGGCGCGATCGTCACCTTCGGTGTGCTGGCAGTCGCGATGGGAGACGAGAAATTTTCGCTGGCATGGTCGTTGTACGACCTGCTCAAGCAATCCGTCATCGGCATCGTCGCCGGCATCGTGCTCGGATATCTGGCCGCGTTGCTGATCGCCCACGAGAAATGGGGTTTTCTTGCGGAATATGCGCCTGTGGTGACGCTGGTCGCCGTGATCGGCGCCTACTTTGCGGCAACCGGTCTGCAGGCCAGCGGTTTCATGGCGGTTTTCGTGTTCGGCATCGCGCTCGGAAACAAGGAAGCATTCGGCTTTCAGATGGAGCCTGGCGGCGCGCAACGCCTCGGCGAATTCGTTTTGACCACCGCGTTCATCATGCGCCTGTTCGTATTCATTCTCCTGGGCGCGCAGGTCGATTTCGCCCTGATGGGAAAATACTGGTTCGGCGGCGTGGCCGTCGCCACCGTGCTGATGCTGGTAGCGCGCCCGGTGACGGTGTTTCTGTGCGCGCTGCCGGATCGACGCGCGCGCTGGAGTTTTGCCGAACTGCTGTTCATGTGCTGGGCCCGCGAGACCGGCGTCATTCCGGCGGCGCTGGCCGGCCTGTTGCTCGGCATCAAGGCGCCCGGAGCACAGCTGATCGCCTCCGTCACCTTCATCGCCATCCTGATGACGATCCTGATCCAGGCGCCGACAACCGAATGGCTGGGCCGCCGGCTCGGGCTTTTGGAAGAAAGCTGAGTTGAGCCCGCGTTCTCCCCGTCATTGCGAGGAGCCAACGGGTCGCGCGAACGCGCGCCCGATGACAGGCTCCGCGACGAAGCAATCCAGCGTTGCTTGCGGCGCTATGGATTGCTTCACGGAGCTTGTCATCGGGCGGCGCTTTGCGCCGTGATGTCAATTTCGTTGCGCGGTCCAGTAGCCCCAGCATCGCGCATTTCCTGCGTAGCCGCTCCATGTCCCGCGGCCAGAGGTGCCGGAGAGTCTGCCTGAGCCCGAGGCGTATTTGTCTTGAACGGTCACCGAAGCGCGCACCGCGCCGGATCTTGCGACGTATCCTCTGAACTTCAAGAGGTTAGGATGCGTCACAACTCCGTTAGAAATATTGACAGTGAAGTTGTAGGCAGGATCGCATGCGCCTCGTTGCGTCACGAAGGCGAGGTCCCAGGAACCGTCGTAAGCCGATCGCGCGTGTGCGGTACTCGCTAGGGCAACAAAAAAGCATGTTGCCATTGCGCAAAGCGAAAGCTTTTTCATGCCAATTTCTCCGAAGCAAGCTGACGGCGTTTTGGGTCCGCTATGGAAATGGTGAAGCGATTGGTCCGCTAAAAGAAAACATTTCCTCACGTCGTATCAACGCCGCGCGAGGCCGGAGGGTCGCACCATCACGAGTTCGGCACTTGGTCTCGGTGCTTTACGCGAGCACCACCACCGCATCTCAGCGATTGGCTGAACGCCGGGCGGTCGACCGCGCAGAACGAATCTATGCTCGCCGACATCGGCCTGACGCGCAGCGAGATCCCACGGTCGGTCCGCTTCGGTCGTCGGTAAGCTGCAGCGAAGGGTCAGAGGACTAGACCGCCCGCGCCGCGCGGCGCAGCGATTGCGGGGGCTGGCCGAAGGCGCGGATGAAGGCGCGGCGCATCCGCTCCGGATCGCGAAAGCCGGTCAGTTGCGCGACGCGCTCGATCGCTTCGCTGGAGGATTGCACGCGCTGCCGCGCCACCTCAATCCGCAATCGCTCGACCGCTTTCGACGGCGTGGTGCCGGTCTCCGCGATGAACGCTCGCGCAAAATGCCGCGAACTCATGCCGGCCTGCTCGGCGAGATCTTCCACCGTCAGCGGCGCGTCGAGATGCTCGCGCGCCCAGGTCAAAAGCGGCCCGAAGCGGCCGCTGGGTGCTTTCAGTTCCAGCAGCGAGGAGAATTGCGACTGCCCGCCGCTGCGGCGGTGATAGAGCACGAGCTGGCGCGCGGTCTTTTGCGCGATCTCGTCGCCAAAATCCTCCGTCACCATCGCGAGCGCGAGATCGATGCCGGCGGTGATCCCCGCCGAACTCCAGATGTTGCCGTCGCGGACGAAAATCTGGTCCGGCTCCAGTTTTATTTTGGGATAGGCGCGAAGAAAATGCCGGGTGCGTCCCCAATGCGTGGTGGCGCGGCGGCCGTCCAGCAGGCCGGCCTCGGCCAAAACGTAAGCGCCGGAGCAGACACTCGCGACGCGAGCACCGCGTTTTGCCAATCCCCGCACGAACGCCAGCGTTTTCTCGCAGGTCGCGGGCGCCCGCACCCCCTCGCCTCCCGCGACAATCAACGTGCTGATCGCGCCAGAGGGCCGGAAGCCGCGGGCCAGCATCTCGACCCCCGATGAGCTGCGCACCGGGCCCGGCGTCGCCGCCACGAGCTTGATCGACGGAGCGATGCCTGCAAAACGCGCCGCGATTTCGAACACCGAAATCGGACCGGCCGCATCCAGCAACTGGAAATTGGGAAAGATGAGAACGCCGATCATCGAGGCCAGCTCCTGAGGTGCCATGTCCTAAATTGAGGGAAATACTGCATTTCAGACAAAAGACGATCATGCCAGGATGCGCAGGTCAAGTGTCGACGGCTAAGAAAAGTCGGAGAAGCGTTGTGTGGGATCGGCCTCCACACAATCGGTCGTCATGCCCGGACTTGATCCGGGCATCCATCATTCTTCGAAAGATTCCTTGCGAAGGGGATGGATTGCCGGGTCAAGCCCGGCAATGACGAGTTACAAACTAGGAGGTCATCATGTCCGCGCCGCTTCAGATTGGTCTCGTGCTGTTTCCAAAAGTGACCCAACTCGACTTCACCGGACCGCTGCAGGTGTTTTCAAGCGTGCCCGGCGCGAAAGTGCATCTGATCTGGAAACGGATCGAGCCGGTGCCGAGCGATACCGCGCTGGTGCTCACACCAACCATCACGTTTGCGGACTGCCCGCAGCTCGACGTGATCTGCGTCCCCGGCGGCGTCGGCACGGATGACATGGTCAATGACGAGGAGATGCTGGATTTCGTGCGCCGGCAGGCAGTGGCTGCAAAATACATCACGTCAGTCTGCACGGGATCGCTGGTGCTCGGGGCGGCCGGCTTGCTGCAAGGTTATCGCGCGGCGACGCACTGGACGGCGATCGAATTTCTCAGTTCCTTCGGCGCGACGCCAGCCAAGACGCGCGTTTGCGTCGACCGCAACCGCGTCACCGGCGGCGGCGTCACCGCGGGAATCGATTTTGCCCTCACGCTGGTGTCGATCATGGTCGACCAAAAGACCGCAGAGGCGATCCAGCTCCGGCTCGAATACAACCCGGCGCCGCCGTTCAACGCCGGCTCGCCGGATACCGCGCCGCCTGAAATCGTCGCGCTGTTCAAAGAGAAAATCGCGCCTGCCCGGCAGCGCCGCAGCGAAGCGATCGAGCGTGCCGCAGCCCGGCTCGAACAACGAAAAATATCAGCCGCGTAA
>WNFM01022155.1_pt2 | contig 10365 bp, 9 predicted proteins | sample 5400271 | NCBI WGS metagenome assembly WNFM01 (sample SAMN13153352, study PRJNA577476) | soil metagenome | isolation source: 60 cm saprolite on Douglas fir-dominated hillslope | place: USA:California | collected 2013-09-17 | reverse complement strand
ACCGGCCCGATCCCGGCCTCGGCCGGATCGGTCACCGGGCCGACCACCACGGCGCCGGCGCCGTCGGCGAAGATGATGCAGGTGGAGCGGTCGGTCCAGTCGATCCACTGGGACAGCTTCTCGGCGCCGATGACCAGCACGTTGGTGGCCGTCCCGGCCCTGACTGAGTCGCTGGCGCTGGCCAGCGCGTAGCAGAAGCCGGCGCAGGCGGCGTTCATGTCGTAGGCGCCGGGCGCCGAGATGCCGAGCCTGCGGGCCACCGTGGCCGCGGTGTTCGGGATCTGCGCCTCCGGGGTGCAGGTGGCGACGATCACCAGGTCGATGTCCCCGGAGGAGAGGCCGCTGGCGGCCAGCGCCTTGCCGCCGGCCGCGACCGCCATGTCGGCGACGGTCTCGTCCGGGCCCGCGATCCGGCGGCTGGCGATGCCCACCCGGCTGCGGATCCACTCGTCGCTGGTGTCCACCGTGGCGGCGAGCTCGTCGTTGGTCACGACCCTGGCCGGCTGGTAGTCGCCGAACGCGAGGATCCGCGCGCCCGCTGAGCCTTCGGTGAGTCGCATCCGGATCCCCTTACTCGGTTCCTTCTGGCTGCAGCCGGACCAGCGGCTGGCCGGCGGTGACCGGGTCGCCGTCCTCGACCAGCCACTCGATGATCGTAGCCGGGAACGCGGAGGCGACCGGCTGGCTGCCGCCGCGCATCTCGACGTGCCCAAGCTCGGCCCCGGTGCTGACCGCGGCGCCGGGCCGGGGCGCGCCGCTGGCCGGGCCGGCCCGGAACGTCCCGGCGAGCGGCGCGACCAGCAGCCGCCACTCCGGCGCGTGGCTGTCGGAGTGGGTGTCGTCGCTGGCATCGGCCCGGGCGGCAGCGCCGTTGCCAGCCGCGCCGTGGGCGGCCAGCAGCTCGCGAGCCTCGTCCAGGTCGCCGGGGCTCTTCAGGCTGAGGGTCTGCACTCCCGGCAGCCCTCGCCGGGCCAGGCCGGTCAGGGTGCCGGCCGGGGGGAGCTCGATCAGCGCGGTGACGCCCAGGCTGGCCATGGTCTGCATGCACTTGTCCCACCGGACCGGCGTGCTCACCTGGGTGACGATCCGCTCCAGCCAGTCCATGCCGCTGCGCACGACGCTGCCTTCGCGGTTGGACAGCAGCGCCAGCACCGGGCGGCGCACCGCCACGGTCGCGGCCGCCTCGCGCAGCGCGTCAACGGCCGGCGCCATGTGCGTGGTGTGGAAGGCCCCGGCCACCGAGAGCGGGCGGAGCCTGGCCCCGGGCGGCGGGTCGGCGGCGAAGGCTGCGAGCTGGTCCGCCGTGCCCGCGGCGACGATCTGGCCGGCGCCGTTCACGTTCGCCGGCGTGAGCCCGCAGGCTTCGATGGAGGCGAGTACCTCCGGCTCGTCACCGCCGAGCACTGCGGTCATCCCGGTGGCCTGCGTCGCGGCGGCGCGCGCCATGGCCAGCCCGCGTACCCGGACCAGGCGGATCGCGTCGTCGGGCGCCAGCGTTCCGGCGATGGCCCCGGCGGCCAGCTCGCCCACGCTGTGCCCGGCCGCGGCGTCCACGCCGCCCGCGGCGGCCGCGTCGGCGAGCCGCTGCGGCCGGCCGGGCCCGCCGACGAGCTCGGCGGCCGCGGCGATCGCGGCCGCGACCAGCAGCGGCTGTGCGATGGCCGTGTCCCTGATCTCGTCGGCATCCGCGGTGGTCCCGCACCGGATCAGGTCGCATCCGGCCAGCTCGGACCAGGCCCCGATTCGGTCGGCGAAACCGGGCAGCTCCAGCCACTCCCGCAGGAAGCCAGGCGCCTGGGCGCCCTGGCCTGGCGCCGCGATGAGAAGCATCTCTCTACCCTGCACTGTAGGACTCCACCATACGAATGCGGAAGCGTACGAAGTTCTGCCGCTCCGGCCTGTAGGAACTCCACAAGTCACGGTCCCTTATGCGCGGGAAATCACGGTGCTTTACGCGCGGGAAATCACGGTCCCTTGTGCACGAGACGGCCGAAGGCGACGGCTATCCAGAGCGCGAAGCCGGCCCGGCCATCGCCCGGGACCAGGCCGGTGAGCTCGCTCACCCGGCGCAGCCGGTAGCGCACGGTGTTCGGGTGCACGAAGAGCAGCCGCGCGGTCGCCTCCAGCGAGTTTCCCTGCTCCAGGTAGGTCATCACGGTGTCGAGCAGCGCGGACCCGCCCCGCAGCAGCGGCTCGTACACCTCCTCCAGGAGCTGCGCGCGCGCCTGCTGGTCCCCGTCGAGCGCGCGCTCCGGCAGCAGGTCGTCGGCCTCGACCGGACGCGGTGCGTCGGGCCAGGCGGCCGCGGCGCGCAGGCCGGCCAGCGCCGCGCTGGCGGACAGCGTCGCCGACTGCAGGTTGCCGACGGCCGGGCCGACGACGACGGGCCCGGCGCCGAACCGCCCCGCGAACTGCGCCGCCGCCTTGACCGGGTCAGAGGTCCCGCCGAGCACGATGACCAGCCGGTGACCGTGCACCCCGGCGAGCAGGTCGAGCCGGGCGCGGCGGGCGATGATCCGCAGCTCGTCGATCAGCCCCTCGGGCTCGCTGCCGTCGGCCAGGCCGACGATCACCGCTACCGGCCCGGCCGACCAGTTCAGCGCGGACGCCCAGGACTGCAGGTCCTCGTCCACCCCGCCGCGGACCAGCGAGTCCACCACGAGCGCCTCCAGGCGGGCATCCCACGCGCCCCGCGCCTCGGCGGTGCGGGCGTAGACCTGCGCTGCGCCGAAGGCGATTTCCCGCGTGTAGCGGAGCACGGCCTCCCGCAGCTCCGCCTCGCCGCCCGGCGCCGCGAGCTCGTCCACCTGCGCCTCAACCACGTCGATGATCACGCGTGCCATCTCCACGGTCTGCTGCAGGCTTACCGCGCGGGCCAGTTCCCGCGGCGCGGTGCCGAACACCTGCCCGGCGACCGCGGGCCGGCCGCGCTCCGGGTGCTTGACCCAGTCGACGAAGGTGGCCAGCGCGGCCTGGGCGACCAGGCCAAGCCAGGACCGGTTCTCTGCCGACATTGCGCGGAACCACGGCAGCCGGCGGTCCATCGACGCCATCGCGGCGGTGCTGAGCGGTCCCATCGACCGCTCCAGCCGCCGCACGGTCTCATCGCGTACGTGGGCCTTCTGGCCGTGCCCCGCCGGGTCCCGCGGCCGTTGCGCTGCCGTCACCCAGCCAGGGTGCCACGAGCAGGCGGCATCGGCCGAACGGAGCCGCCCGCGCCCGGTGCCCGCTCATCCAGACATTCGCCGCATAACGCCGAGCCTGCGCTGTGCTCGGGCCGTTCACACGTGGTGCGGCTGCGGTTCAGCTTTCCGGTGGTCGTGGCCTAGCGCGGCCGGTGCCGGCGCGATGCGGTCGAACGTGACCGGCAGGTGCCGGGGGCCGCGCAGGAGCGGGCTTGGCCGGTACGGCGGTGGATCGGTGACCAGGTGAGGGTTTTCCAGCCGGCGGGCGAGCTCGGTCAGGGCGATCTGCGCCTCGGGCCGGGCCAGGGGAGCGCCGAAGCAGTAGTGGATACCGCCGCCGAAGCCGAGGTGCTGGTTGTTCTGCCGGTCGGGGTCGAACCGGTCGGGGTCGGGCACGTGGTCGGGGTCACGGCTGCCCGCGGCCAGGACGAGGGTGACCGGTGCGCCGCGGGGGATGGTGGTGCCGGCGACGTCGATGTCGTCGAGCGCGACGCGGTTCTGGAGGAACTGCACCGGTGGTTCGTAGCGCAGCAGCTCCTCGACCACCCGGATGGCCAGGTCGGGCTGGCGGCGCAGGCGCTGCAGGACGTCGGGGTGGCGCAGCAGGGTGAGCATGCCGTTGGTGATGAGGTTGACGGTGGTTTCGTGGCCGGCGATCAGCAGCAGCGCGGCGTTGGTCATCAGTTCTTCGCGCGAGAGCCGGCCTTGCGGGCCGTCGTCGGTGACCAGCCCGGAGAGCATGTCGTCGCTGGGGTGCTCCCGGCGGGCGTCGGCCAGTTCGCCGAGGTAGCGGCCCAGCTCAGCCAGGGCCTGGCCGCGGCGGCGCCTGCGGGTGGCGAAGTCGCCGGTGGTGGGGTCGATGGTTTCGACGACCGCGTCGGCCCATATGTGGAAGCGGGGTTCGTCCTCGCGGGGCACCCCGAGCAGCCGGCAGATGACCGTGACCGGGAACGGGTAGGCGAAGTCGTCGACGAGGTCGACCTGGTTGCGGCCGGCGAAGTCGTCGATCAGGCCGGTGACGATCTCGGCCAGGTCGGGGGCCATGCCAACGATCCGGCCGGGGTCGTGCGGTGGCCCGAAGTGCCGGGTCAGCAGTCGCCGTACCCGGTCGTGCTCGGGCGGGTCGAGGGAGATGAAGTCGGGTGGCAGCCCGGGCGCACCATCGCCGTCGCCCGCCGTCGGGTAGTCGGCGCGGTGGCGTAGATCCGAGCTGACCCGGGGATCGTGCAGCAGCGCGACGATCTCCCGGTAGGTGCTGACCACGTAGCTGCCGTCGTCGGCGCGACTGACCGGGGTGCGGCGCAGCTCGGTGTACAGCGGATACGGATTGGCGCGGTTGGTGTAGTCGAGGATCTGGTCGTAGACGCTGGCCGGTGCCATGGCGACCCCTCCGGTGCTTTAAGGGCTTGGGATCTGTGTCAGCGCGCCGGGTGGACGAACTGGGCACGCCGCTCGCTCGGATCGTGGCCGGTTACCACGACCGTGGCCTGGTGCATGAGCGCGGGCTGATCAGGGATCTCCGCCGGCACGGGTCGCCGCCCGTCGGGCTGGTCGACGGTGCGGAAGTCCGGCGGGAACGGCGCCGCCCGCTCGATCAGGCCTTCGTAGAATTCCAGCCACTTGGCCTGGTCGAAGGCGACCGCGGCGGTGATGCGGCCCCGGCGGCCGTACACGGCGATGAACCGGCGGTCCGCGGCCGAGCCCTGCACGATGACGACCTCGTCGGCGAACGTGGGGACTCCCACGGACTTGATCTCGGTGCCGAACTGGACGGACCAGAACTCGGGTATGGCCAGGTGCGGCCAGCGGCCGGCCTGGGAACTGATCATGTTGTGGGCCGCGATCTCGCCCTGTGCGACCGCGTTGCCCCAGTGCTCGAGCGCGAGGAACTGGAAGTCGTAGAGCGGGTGCGGGAACCGCGCCACGTCTCCGGCCACGAAGATGTCGTCGGTGAACATGCCATCGACGGTGATGGCCCGCGAGCCCGTGTCGCAGGCGACTCCCCACGGTCCGGCCGCGAGCCCGGAGCCCTCGAGCCATTCGACGTTGCGGACGCTGCCGAGCGCGGCGACGGCCACGTCGATGTCGAGGACGCTGTTGTCGGACAGGTGAGCGCGGCGAAGCCGCCCACCGGAGTCGCCCTCCAGGGCCGTGACCGTGACGCCGCAGCGCAGGTCGACGCCATGGTCGCGCTGCATGTCCGCGGCGATCGCGCCGACCATGCCGCCGAGCGCTCCGACCAGCGGTGCCGGGCCGTGTTCGGCGACCGTCACCGGCAGGCCGAGCCCACGGCAGTCGGAGGCGACCTCGGACCCGATGAACCCGGCGCCGATGACCAGCACCCGGCGGGGCCCGGCGGCCAGCCGCTGCTGGAGGGCGGCGGCGTCGTCGCGGCCACGCAGCACGAACACGCCGTCCAGGGCGGCCTCCGCCGGATTGAGCCAGGGCCGCGCCCGTACGCCGGTGGCGATCAGCAGCCGGTCGAACCCGACCTGCTCGCCGTCCGCGAGGAGGACCTGCTTGCGGCCCAGGTCCAGCCCGGTCGCGGGGACGCCGAGCCGCCAGTGCGCGTCGAGGTCACCGGGTCGGGGCAGGGCGGTGCGCTGCGCCGGCACCCACCCGTCGAGGACCTGCTTGTTCAGCGGCGGCCGGTCGTAGGGCTCATAGGGTTCGTCCCCGATCAGCGTCAGCGAACCGGTGAAGCCCTCCTGGCGCAGCTTCGCCGCGGCCCGCACGCCCGCGAGGGAGGCGCCGACGATGGCGATGCGGCCGGTGCGCCTGAAAACGTCGCCGTCGTCACCGCCGGCCGGCCTGGTCGCAGGCAAGGCTCGGCGCAGGTGCGCCCCATCGACCCGCAGGGCCTGTACCGGGCAGGCGGCCTCCGCCCGGAGCACCTGCTCCCGCTGCCAGTCGCCGGGCTCGGGGTCGTACCAGAGCGCCTCGTCCCCCTGCATCCTGAGCACGTCCGGCGCGAGGAAGGCACACTGCGCATACCCCTGGCAGCGCGTAAGGTCAACGAGGAGTCTCACGGCGCATCCCCCCGGATGAGACTGGCTCAGGGGCTGCCGGCCCCCCACGCAGGAGAGCCCTTCCCCGGTGCCGCCACGCCAACCTCTCGCGCAGCGAGTTCTCCCGCGCTGCTGGTGACCGCGATCTGGCGGACCCTCGCCTTCGGGGCGCCGGCCTTGAGGCCGTCCATGAGGATGTCCAGCAGGCGGCTGGATCGCGATCGCCAGTCGCTCTTGGGGTCGATGCGCCAGAGGAATCCCATGATCAGCAGGACGTCGTCCGGATCGAGACCGGGACGGATGGTGCCGGCCTCCTCGTTCGCGTGCAGCAGCAGCGACAGTGCGGTGATGACCGGCTCGTAGGCCTCCGCGGCGAGGCTCTCATGGGACGCGATGCTGCTCAGCGCGTCCGCCAGGCCGACCTTCGTCAAGCCGTACTGGGCGAGGCGCTCCATCCACTCGCGGAGGGCGTCCAGCGGCTCGAGCCTGGAGAGCAGGGCGGGAGCGGCGGCTGCCGCCTGCTGCACCTCGTGCCGGTAGACCTCCAGCACGAGGGCCTCGCGCGTGGGGAAATGCCGGTAGAGCGTGCCGATCCCGACGCCGGCCTTCTTGGCGATGGAGTTCAGCGACGCCTCGGTCGACTCGAGCAGCACCTCCCAGGCCGCCCGCAGGATCCGTTCTCGGTTCTGCCGGGCGTTGGCCCGCAGGGGCACGGTCTGCTGCGTCTTCGCCGTCATGCGCGGGCCGCCTGTTCCTTGGTTCGGTTCCTCCGCGGAGATATCTCCGGCTAGTGGTGCAATCGACGGAGGGATCTCCGTATGTGTGTGTTGTTACAGCATAGAGCAGGAGCACGTCTTCCTGGCCGCCTCCCGGCGTCGCGTTATGGACTCTTGAGGCAGTGCCGCGGTTAATATCGGAGCGTTGCAGATAGCGGAACCCGCGCGGGTCGGGCCCGGTCGGCCAGGCCGGGCTTGTGCACCGGAGAGTTCTCCGCTAACGTGGCAGACGAAGCGGAGAGCTCTCCGGAAGCGGAATCCAGGAGCAGGTCATGCGCTACATCAAGCTCGGCCGCACCGGCCTCGACGTGTCGCCCATCGCCCTCGGCGCCATGACCTATGGCGAGCCGGGCCGGGGCCACCCGGTGTGGTCGCTGGGCGAGGAAGAGAGCCGCCCGCTGATCAGGCAGGCGGTAGAGGCGGGCATCAACTTCTTCGACACCGCGAACATGTACTCGCAGGGTTCCAGCGAGGAGATCCTCGGCCGGGCGCTGAAGGACTTCGCCGGCCGCGACGACATCGTCATCGCCACGAAGGTCCGGCACCCGATGCGCCCGGGCCCCAACGGCTCGGGGCTGTCCCGCAAGGCGATCTTCACCGAGATCGATCACAGCCTGCGCCGGCTGGGCACCGACTACGTCGACCTCTACCAGATCCACCGCATGGACAACGCCACCCCGATCGAGGAGACGCTGGAGGCCCTGCACGACGTCGTGAAGGCCGGCAAGGCGCGCTACCTCGGCGCTTCGTCCATGCACGCCTGGGAGTTCAGCAAGGCGCTGCACCTGCAGCGCCAGCACGGGTGGGCCCGGTTCGCGTCGATGCAGGATCACTACAACCTGCTCGCACGCGAGGAGGAGCGGGAGATGCTGCCGCTCTGCGCCGACGAGGGGATCGGCACGATCGTGTGGAGCCCGCTCGCCCGCGGCCGCCTCGCCCGCGAAGCGCCGACCGGCCGGTCAGCCAGCGATCCCTTGGCCGACATGCTCTACACCCAGGACGCCAGCGACCGGGCCATCATCGACGCCGTCGCCGCAGTAGCCAGGGCCCGCGGCGTCAGCCGGGCGCAGGTCGCGCTGGCCTGGCTGCGGCACAACCCGGTCGTCGTCGCCCCGCTGGTGGGCGCCACCAAACCGTCGCACATCGACGACGCCGTGGCCTCCCTCGACATCGGGCTGACCGACGACGAGATGGCCGAGCTCGAGGCCCCGTACACCCCTCGCGCCGACTTCCAGGGCATCTCCGACGACGCTGAGCTGGCCCGCATCTCGGCGAGACTCGGCATCAGGCCCGCCCGCTGAGCTCAGCCGGGCTGCGGCTCACTCCGATGGCCGGTGACGGGGGACGGGGAACATCTGCGCGAAGCGCTCGGCCAGGGGGCGGTCGCCGTCGACGGTCAGGCGGCCGTCCCGCTCGGCGTCGCTGATCGGCTCGCGCCCGAAAGCGACCGAACGCAGCGTCGCTACATCGGTATCGAAGGTGACCTCTGGGTGCTCGGTGCGGCCGCGGGCGATGTCGATCGAGTCACCGACGACCGTCATGCGGAACCATTCACCGCTGACCCGCAGCGCGAACGTGGCGTCGACGGCGCCGGGATCGAAAACGGTCTTGAGGGCAAGCAGCAGCGCGTTGACGCTCATCTCGTCAGCGGTCGTCATGGGCTGCTGGCTGCCCCATCGGGCCAGCTCGAGCAGGATCGGCTCAAGTGCCCGCCCGCGGCCGGTGAGCTCATAGATCGCGACGCTGGCGGGCGGGTCGAGCATGCCGCGGCGCACGATGCCGGCCTCCTCCAGGTCGCGCAGCCGCTGGGACAGCACATTGGGGCTGACTCCGTGCAGCCCGTCGCGCACCTGAACGAACCGTTTGGGCCCGAAGATCAGTTCCCGGACGACCAGCAATGCCCACCGCTCGCCGACGACGTCCAGTGCACGGGCGATACCGCACGGGTCGTGGTAGCGGCGAGTAGTCGACATGGACCCCAGTCTAGCCAACGCCATTGTGTTTCAGGAGATTCTAGTCCTAATCTAGGACTATGAATACTTCCCTGGATGACAACGGGCTCGTGAATGACCGGACCGGGCAGCGCCGCGGCTTCGTGCTGATCCCGGGCGCCGGTGGCACGGCCTGGTACTGGCACCGCGTGGTTCCGCTGCTGCGGGAGGCGGGCCACGAGGCGATCGCGGTTGACCTGCCCGGTGATGACCCGGCCGCTGGCCTTTCCGAGTACGCCCACCTGGTCACCAGCGCGATCGGCGACCGAGCCAACGTGGTGCTGGTCGCCCAGTCGCTCGGCGCGTTCACCGCCTCGATGGTCGCCGCGAAGGTCCCGCTAGGCTCGCTGGTCTTCGTGAACGCCATGATCCCCGCGCCCGGCGAGACGCCCGGTGCGTGGTGGGAAAACGTCCGATGGGCGCAGGCCCGGGTAGCCGCCGCCGAGCAGGGCGGTTACGGCACAGAGTTCGATCTGGCGGTCTACTTCCTCCACGACGTCCCGGCAGAGGTCGCCGCAGCCGGTGAGCCGCACCAGCGGCCCGAGGCCGACGCGGTGTTCGAGTCGGTCTGCGACTTCAGCACGTGGCCGCCCGTCCCGATCCGGGTAGTGGCCGGAACCGATGACCGGTTCTTCCCCGTCGGCTTCCAGCAGGAGCTAGCGCGCGACCGGCTGGGCGTCGAGGCGGACGTACTGCCCGGCGGCCACCTGATCGCCCTCTCCCAGCCGGCGGTGCTCGCCACCTACCTGCTCGGCGCCTGACCTGTCCCGCACTCCAGGCCCGCCGGAACCGGGCCGGAGACGAGGGCTGGCCCGGTGTCACCAGTTGTCGCTGCCCCGCAGGCGATGATGCCGATCTCGCGGGTGGCCCGCTGGCTGGTCAGCTCCGCGAGGACCTGGATGCCGTCGCGCTCGAAGGCCCATCATCGGCGCTGGTCGTTCTCGGTGAACATCGGCGGGCCCGGCACCTTGCCGCTGTGCCTGCTCCCACGCCAGACGCTCCAGCTCACCCCCGATCTCCTCGCGCGCGAGCATGGCGATCGATCGGGCGCTATAGGGATCGGCGCAATCAACCAGCCTGGCCGTCTGCGGGAGCTGGCCAGCTAGGCCAACGAACCCTTGCGCCAGAAGGTTGCGGCCCCTTCGCCAGGCCTCGCCTGGCGGGCGGATGCGCTGGTCTTCCTCCGCGAGCCGGTCAATGTGCTTGATCGTCTCTCCGACCCATTCGAGACGGCGAACCATCCGACCGTGTTCGGCCGCCCACCGCTCCGCCCGGGCTTCGCGGACTGTCTGCCTGGCGTAGCGAAGCCCGATGGCCGCCGCGACCGCCGCGACTCCAGCCGCCACATCGCCGATCGCTGACAGGATCGTGCCCACGGCGGTCATGCCCGGCATCCTGCCGTCGA
>WNFM01343907.1_pt3 | contig 10366 bp, 11 predicted proteins | sample 5400271 | NCBI WGS metagenome assembly WNFM01 (sample SAMN13153352, study PRJNA577476) | soil metagenome | isolation source: 60 cm saprolite on Douglas fir-dominated hillslope | place: USA:California | collected 2013-09-17 | reverse complement strand
ACACGCCCGTCTCCGACGTCGAGCTGTCGCTGCTGCGACCGGGCCTGCCCGCCGAGGTCGTGCTCGAGGGAGAGCGCCGCGCACGTCACGGGCGTGTGCTGCTGATCCGGGGCGCGGCGGCGACCCTGGGGCCTCGGGATCTGGCCGCCCTGGCCAAGGGCCGCCGGCCCGGCCTCGGGCAGGCCCTCGTCACGCTCGATCCCACGCCGGCCGACGTGCAGGCGTGCCCCATCGGCCGCGCCGCGTTCGTCCACTTCCCGGACGTCACCGTGCTCGACATCGTGCGTGCGCGATTGCGCTGGTAGCGCGCCTCATGCCCCCCCCTCTCACCGACCAGCAGCGGGCGCGGGAGCGCGCGATCCAGTTCGCGCTCGTGATGGACAGCGGCATGGTCGTCGCCTACACGCTCGCCGCGATCCTCGCCGGATCCGTGACGATGCTCGCCGAGCTCGTGCGCGGTGTGCTGATGTACGCCATCGAGGTGTTCGCGCTGCTGGTCATGCGGCGGATTCACCGCGGCCGGATGGCCGTCCTCGAATTCGGCAGCGGCAAGCTCGAGCAGCTCGTCAACCTCCTGATCGCGGGCGGCATGCTGGCCGGCGCGGCGTGGATCATCCTGGACACGGCGACGCTCGTCGGAGGTGCCGAGGTCCACGGCTCCCCGTCGGGATTTGCGTTCGCCGCGATCGCGGCCGCCGTCAACCTCTACATCAACGTCGTGGCGTGGGACGGCATGCGGCGGGCCGCCCGAGGCGGCGGATCGCTCATCATGCAGGGACAGCTCCAGGCCCGCGTCGTCAAGATGGTGTCGTCGGCGTTCGTCCAGGTCACGCTGACGATCGCCACGCTCTCGACCGATGCCGGCGTCATCGTCTGGGCCGACGCGATTGGCGCGCTCTTCGTGTGCGGCTTCATCATCCACTCGGCGGTCGGGATGCTCAGGGCCGGATTGCCCGAGTTGATCGATCGGTCAGTCACCGAGGAATTCCAGGCGGCGATCAACCGGATGCTCGCGAAGCACTTCGACGACTACGACCGGCTGGACCAGGTGCGGACGCGGCGGTCAGGCGAGACGGTGTACGCCGAAGTCGCGCTGGCGTTCACGTCCACGCTGACGGTTGGCGAGGTGAACGCCCGCATCGACGCGATGAAGGCCAGCCTGCGCGAAGAGGTCGGCGATGCGGACATCTCGATCGTCGCGGCCGCGTGCTGACGCGTACCCTGTGTGGTATGGTCCCCGTTCAGGACGGACCCGGACCGGCAGGCTCATGACGATCAGCGAAGAACCCCACGGCCGGATTCACGTGCTGCTGCTGTCGGGCGGCCTCGACGGCTCGACCTGCGGTGCCCTGGCCAGCCGCATCGACGCGCTGGTGGCCGACGGACGCGCGCAGCTGCTTCTGGATTGCGGCGGGCTCGCCTACGTCAGCAGCGCGGGTTTGCGGGTGCTGCTCGTCGGCGCGAAACGGACGAAAGCGGCGGGCGGATCGCTCTCCTGCTGTCGGCTGCAGCCCATGGTGCGGCAGGCATTCGACCTGTCGGGATTCGGCGCCGTCCTGGCGGTCCACCCCGACCGGGTGTCGGCCCTCCAGGCGCTGGCATAGGGCGAGGCACGCATGGCGAGCTCTTCCACGCAATCGATTCGCAAGGTCGCCGGCTGGCTGGCGCTGAGCGTGCTGTCCACGCTGTTGTTCGGAGTGCTGGCCCTCTGGCTCACCGATCGGGCCAACAGCCGGCAGATCGAGGACTTCAACGGCATCCTCCGGATCGTGGACGCCACGCGGCTGGCGCAGGTCCATTTCAAGACGCAGGTGCAGGAGTGGAAGGACCTCCTGCTGCGCGGGCAGGACGCGGCCGATTACGAGCGCTATCTGGGGCAGTTCCACACCGAGAGCGCCCAGGTCGTCGACGAGCTCAATCGCGCCGCCGCGATGAAAAAGGCGATTGGACTCGACGCGTCGGACATCGAGGCGGCCCTGGCCGCGCACGCGGCATTGCTGCGCCAGTACGCGGATGTGCTCCGCGGCTACCAGCGCGGGACCCTCGCGTCGATCTTCGCCGTCGACACGGCCGTTCGTGGTCGGGACCGGCCGCTCAATACCACGATTGACGCGATCGCGGAGGCGATGAGGGGCCAGGCGGACAGCCGCATGCAGGCCTTCGCTCAGGCAGACAGACGGCGGTACCAGATCCTGCGCGCGGTCTTCGTCACGCTGTCGGCCGCCACGCTGATCCTGGCGGGTTGGCTGGTGGTGCTGACGCTGCGCCGCCAGGGCGACGTTGGCGCTGTCTGATCGCACCGATCGCCGTCGACTGTCCAAGCCACGCGCATGGTAGCCGTCGTCGGATCGTTCCTGGCGGTGGCTACGTCTCTGCAGAGTCCGTGGCTGCTGGACTACGGCAACACGGTGAATCTCGCCCGGCGGGGCAGGCGGTAGATCGCGAAATCAGCGTCGAACGTGACGATGCGGGTCAACCCTTCGCGTTCCGCCGCGCGGACGAGCGCCGCGTCGGATCGAGGCCAGGAATCAAACCGGCGTCCGTTCCTGTCCTGCTCAGTGGTGACGAACTGGCTCGCCGAGTTGAGACGACGTTGGCGCCGTCTGATCGGACCGATCGCCGTCCGGCTGGCCTCCACGCACCGGGCATGGTGCGCATCGTCCCTGTCCAGGAGCGCGATCAGCGCGCCCGCGTCAACGAGGACGCTGCGCACGATGCTTGCGACGGAGGAGCGCGCGGTATCTGGCGTGGGTGTCGGTGGAGAGGTTCGCGCCGCCGGTGCCGACAATCCCGGCGAACGGTTGCACCCGGTCGAATGCCGACTCGCCCGCCGAGGCCCTCGACTCCTCACCTATCGAGTACTGGGCGACCGCTTCACGCACCACGGCCGAGCGCGTTTGCCCCGTCTTCGCGCTCAGCCGGCGGATTCTGGCTTCGGTGTCCGGATCGAGACGAAGGCTGAACGGCATGGCGTAGGACACCAGTGTAGGACGATCGAGGCCAGGAATCAAACCGGCGTCCTATTTGCCGTTGGCCATCGACCCCAGGAACTCCGCGTTGCTCTTGGTCTTGCCCATCTTGGAGAGCAGGAGCTCCATGCCCTCGACGGGCGAGAGCGGCGTGAGCACTTTGCGGAGCACCCACACGCGGTTGAGATCCTCTTTGACGATGAGCAGCTCTTCCTTCCGGGTGCCGCTCTTCTGGATGTCGATCGCCGGGAACACGCGGCGATCGGCGAGCTTGCGATCGAGGTGGATCTCGAGGTTGCCGGTGCCCTTGAACTCCTCGAAGATCACTTCGTCCATGCGCGAGCCGGTGTCGATGAGCGCCGTGGCGACGATCGTCAGCGATCCGCCCTGCTCGATGTTGCGCGCGGCGCCGAAGAAGCGCTTGGGCCGCTGCAGGGCGTTACTGTCCACGCCGCCCGACAGGACCTTGCCCGACGCCGGGACGATCGTGTTATAGGCGCGCGCGAGGCGCGTGATCGAGTCGAGCAGGATGACGACGTCCTTGCCGTGCTCGACCAGACGCTTGGCCTTCTCGATCACCATCTCCGCGACCTGCACGTGCCGCTGCGCCGGCTCGTCGAACGTCGACGAGATGACTTCCCCCTTCACCGATCGCTGCATGTCGGTGACCTCTTCCGGCCGCTCGTCGATGAGCAGGACGATGAGGTACACCTCGGGGTGGTTGGCCGTGATGCTGTTGGCGATGTTCTGCAGCAGCATCGTCTTGCCGGTGCGCGGCGGCGCGACGATCAGGCCGCGCTGCCCCTTGCCGATCGGGACCATCAGATCCATCACGCGGGCCGACAGGTTGTCGGACGCCGCCTCGAGCTTGATCCGCTCCTGCGGGTAGAGCGGCGTCAGGTTCTCGAAGAACACGCGGTCGCGGATGCGATCGGGCGGCTCGAAGTTGACCGCCTCCACCTTGATGAGCGCGAAGTAGCGCTCGCCTTCCTTCGGCTGCCGGATCTGGCCGCTGACCGTATCGCCGGTCTGCAGGTCGAACTTGCGTATCTGGGAAGGGGAGACGTAGATGTCGTCGGGACCGGGCAGGTAGTTGTAGTTGGGGGCGCGCAGGAAGCCGAAGCCGTCGGGCAGCGTCTCCAGCACGCCTTCCGAGAAGAGGTTGCCGCTCTTCTCGGCGCGGCAGCGGAGGATCTGGAAGATCAGCTCCTGCTTCCGCATCCCGGTGGCGCCGGGCACGTCCAGCGACTTGGCCACCTTGGTCAATTCCCCGATGGACATTTCCTTCAGGGTGGCGAGGTCGACTTTGGTTTCCAGGGGGGGCGGCGCCGGTGTCGCGGGGGCCGTCATCGCCGGGGCCGTCGTCGCCGTCGCCGGGGCCTCTACCGCCTGCTCAGTCTTGCTATCAGTGTCCACAGATCGTCCAGTCCTTCGCCGCTCGTTGCCGAGATGGGCAGGGCGGCCATTCCGAGTTGCCGTTCGAGTGCCTTCAGGTTCTTCACGCGGTCGTTGCGCGACAGCTTGTCGATTTTCGTCGCCATCACCGCGCGCTCGACGTCGAGCGACTGCAGCCATTTCGCCGCCTCGAGATCCGCGTCGAGCGCCGGGTGGCGGGCGTCGACGAGATGGAGGACGCCCGCGATCGCGTGGTCGCCTCCGAAATACGCATCGGCGATCCGGGTCAGTTCGACGACCGACTCGCGGCCGCCCCTGGCGTAGCCGTAGCCCGGCAGGTCGGCGAAGTAAAAGCTCCAGTGCCCGGGGCCGCCGGGGCCCCCCTCGACCGCCACCCGGTAGAGGTTGGCGAGCCGGGTCTTGCCGGGCGCCGCGCTGGTGCGCGCCACCTGGGCGCGCGTCAGCGCGTTGAGGAGCGTGGACTTGCCGACATTGGATCGCCCGACGAGCACAACGTGCGGGACTCCATCAGCGGGGATCCCTCGAGCATCTACTGCGCTAGTAACGAAGCGGGCATCAACGACCTTCAAAGCAGGCTTTAGGCTTTAGGCCTTGGGCTTTAGGGGCCTTAGGCTAAGGCCTCCCAAAGCCTAAAGCCTAAAGCCCAAAGCCAGCTAGTGAGAAACCGACGGCTGATCCCCGACGATCGCATCAGTCCCGGGCGCAGGAATCGTCCCCAGCGGCTCGGCGAGAGCAATCTTGAGGACCTCGTCCATCGACTCCACCATGTGGATGGCCAGGGCATCGAGGACGTTCTTCGGGATGTCGGCCAGGTCCTTCTCGTTCTCGCGGGGGACGATGATCGTCTTCAGCCCCGAGCGGTGCGCGGCGAGGATCTTTTCCTTCAGGCCGCCGATCGGCAGGACCTTGCCGCGGAGCGTGATCTCGCCGGTCATCGCGACGTCCTTGCGGATCGCCGACCGGCAGAGCGCCGAGACGAGCGCCGTCGCCAGCGTGATGCCCGCCGACGGGCCGTCCTTCGGGATCGCCCCCTCCGGGATGTGGATATGGACGTCGGTGGTACGGTTGAAGTTCTTCGGGATGTGGTACTCGTCCGCCTTCGAGCGCACGTAGCTCATCGCCGCCTGCGCCGATTCCTGCATCACGTCGCCGAGCTTGCCGGTCAGCGTCAGCTTGCCCTTGCCGGGCATCAGCGTGGCTTCGATGGTCAGGATTTCGCCGCCGACTTCCGTCCAGGCGAGGCCGGTCGCGACGCCGATCTCGTTCTTCTCTTCCGCCAGCGTGGCGCGGAACCGCGGCACGCCGAGGTACTCGGTGACCTTGGCGGCGGTGATCTCCATGCTGAAGCTCTTGCCTTCGACGACGACCTTGCGCGCCACCTTCCGGCAGATCGAGGAGATCTCGCGCTCGAGGTTGCGCACGCCCGCCTCGCGTGTGTAGCGCGAGATGATCGCCGAGAACGCCTCGTCGAGGAACGTGATGTTGTCCTTGGTCAGGCCCGCGCCCTCGACCGCCTTGGGCGCGAGGAACTTCCGCGCGATCTCGACCTTCTCCTGCTCGGTGTACCCGGCGAGCTGCAGGACCTCCATGCGGTCGCGCAGCGCCTGCGGGATCGTGTGCAGCACGTTGGCCGTGCAGATGAACATCACGTTCGACAGGTCGTACTCGACGTCGAGGTAGTGATCGAGGAACGCGCTGTTCTGCTCCGGATCGAGCACCTCGAGCAGCGCCGCCGAGGGGTCGCCGCGGAAATCCATCGACATCTTGTCGACTTCGTCCAGCAGGAACACGGGATTCATCGAGCCGGCCTTCTTCATCATCTGGATGATCTGGCCGGGGAAGGCGCCGATGTAGGTGCGGCGATGGCCGCGGATCTCCGCTTCGTCGCGGACGCCGCCGAGCGACAGGCGGACGAACTTGCGGTTCATCGCGCGGGCGATCGACTTGGCGAGCGACGTCTTGCCGACCCCCGGGGGGCCGGAGAAGGTGAGGATGGTCGCCTTCGGCTTCTTCACGAGCGCCCGCACGGCGAGGAACTCGAGGATGCGGTCCTTGATCTTCTCGAGCCCGTAGTGGTCCTCGTTGAGGATCTCTTCCGCGCGCTTCAGATCGCGGCTTTCCTTCGTCTTCTTCTGCCAGGGGACGGCGATCAGCCAGTCGAGGTAGTTACGGGAGACCGTCGCCTCGGCCGACATCGGCGGCATCGACTCGAGCCGCTTCAGCTCCTGGACGGCCTTCTCCTCGACCTCTTCCGGCATCTTCGCCTGCTCGATCTTCTTCTTCAGCTCCTCGACTTCGTTCCCCTTCTCGTCCTTGCGGCCCAGTTCCTTCTGGATCGCCTTCATCTTCTCGTTGAGGTAGTACTCCTTCTGCGCCTTCTCCATCTGCTTCTTGACGCGCGACTGGATCTTGCGATCCACCTGGAGCTTGTCGACCTCGGCCTCGAGCAGGGCGGTAATCCGGTTGAGCCGTTCGATCGGGGAGATGATCTCGAGCAGGTTCTGCTTCTCGTCCACGCCGACGACGAGGTGCGCCGAGATCGTGTCGGCGAGCTTGCCGGGATCGTCCACGCGGACGGCGGCAATCATCGCGTCGTAGTGCAGGTTGTTCGACAGCTTCACGTACTGTTCGAAGAGCGACACCACCTTCGTCATCGTGGCTTCCGCGTCGACGCCCGTCTCCTTCGGCTTCGGCACGACCTTCACGACGACGCGGTAGAAGCCCTTGTCTTCCTTCCACTCGACGGCGCGCGCGCGCTCGATCCCCTCGACGAGGACCTTGATGTTGCCGTCGGGCAGCTTCAGGCTCTGCACGATGTTGGCGACGCAGCCCATCGTGTAGATGTCGTTCGGCTGCGGCTCGTCAATCGCGGCGTCGTGCTGCGCGGCGAGGAAAATGCGCTTGTCCTTCCCGAGCGCGTGCTCCAGCGCGCGCGTGGAGGACGGCCGTCCGATGACGAACGGCATCATCATGTGCGGGAAGACGACGACGTCGCGTAAAGGGACGATAGGAAGGGTCTCGTAGAGTTCCATGTATTTGGTTGCCAGTTACCGGTTGCCAGTTCCCAGTTCCCAGTTGCCGGTCACCCGTAAGAACCTCCAGGCCTTGCGGGAAGCCGGCAACTGAAAACCGGCAACTGATAACTGGGAACTATCCTGCTTTTTCAATCAGTGAGATCGGCTTCTCTTTATTGGTGACGACCTCGCGGGTGATGACGCACTCGCGGACCTTCTTCTGGCCGGGCAGCGTGTACATCAGGTCGAGCATCAGGTCCTCGATGATCATCCGCAGGCCGCGCGCGCCGATCTTCCGCGCGAGCGCCAGCTCCGCGATCGCCTCGAGCGAGTCGTCCGTGAACTTCAGCTTCACGTTCTCGTACTCGAACAGCTTCTGGTACTGACGCGTAATGGCGTTGCGAGGTTGCGTGAGAATCTGGACCAGGGCCGCCTTGTCGAGCTCGTGGAGCGTGCCGACGACGGGGAGGCGGCCGACGAACTCGGGAATCAGGCCGTACTTGATCAGGTCTTCGGGCTCTACCTGCTCGAGCGTGGGGCCGATCTCACGCGTGCTGACCGATTTGACGTCCGCGCGGAACCCGAGCGTTTTCTTGCCCGTCCGGCGCTCGATCTGCTTCTCCAGCCCGACGAAGGCGCCGCCGCAGATGAAGAGGATGTTCGTCGTGTCGACCTGGAAGAACTCCTGGTGCGGGTGCTTGCGGCCCCCCTGCGGCGGGACGTTCGCGACCGTGCCTTCCAGGATCTTCAGCAGCGCCTGCTGGACGCCCTCGCCCGACACGTCGCGCGTGATCGAGGGGTTTTCGTCCTTGCGGCAGATCTTGTCGACTTCGTCGATGTAGATGATGCCCTGCTGGCACTTCTCGATGTCCCCTCCCGCCGCCTGCAGCAGCTTGAGGATGATGTTCTCCACGTCCTCGCCGACGTAGCCGGCTTCGGTCAGCGTCGTCGCGTCGACGATCGTGAAGGGGACGGAGAGGAGCTTGGCCAGCGTCTGGGCGAGCAGCGTCTTGCCGGTGCCGGTCGGCCCGATGAGCAGGATGTTGGACTTGGTGAGCTCGATCTCGTTTCTGCTGCGGGACTGCTTCTGGATCTCGATCCGCTTGTAGTGGTTGTAGACCGCGACCGCGAGCTTCTTCTTCGTCTGTTCCTGCCCGATGACGTATTCGTCCAGGAACTTCTTGATCTCCTGGGGGACCGGCAGGGAGGTGCGGGCGCCGCCGCGCGACTCGAAGCGGTTGTCGTCCGCGATGATGTCGTTGCAGACCTCGACGCACTCGTCACAGATAAAGACCGTCGGGCCCGCAATCAGCTTGCGGACGTCGTTCTGGTCCTTGTTGCAGAACGAGCAGCGCAGAATCTCGCCTTCGCCGGTCTTCTTAACCATGGGCTTTTGGCTTTTGGCTTTTGGCTTTAGGAAGAGGGGCAGGCCGTTGCCAAAGCCCAAAGCCCAAGGCCCAAAGTCGGTTACGCACGCTTCCTGATGACGTCATCAATAATACCGTATTCCTTGCCCGCGTCGGCACCCATGATGTAGTCCCGTTCGGTGTCGTCCTGGATGCGCTTCAGGGACTGCCCGGTGTGGTCCGCCAGGATCTGGTTCAGCCGCTCGCGCGTCCTCAGCAGTTCCCGTGCGTGGATGTCGATATCCGTCGTCTGGCCCCCCAGCCCCTGTACCCAGGGCTGGTGGATGAGGATGCGGGAATTGGGCAGGGAATACCGCTTCCCCTTGGCGCCCGCCGCCAGCAGGACCGCCGCGACCGACGCCGCCTGGCCGATACAGTAGGTCTGTACGTCCGGTTTGATGAATTGCATCGTGTCGTAAATCGCCATCCCGGCCGTGACCACGCCCCCCGGACTGTTGATGTAGAGCAGGATGTCCCGGTCCGGGTCCTCCGCCTCGAGAAACAGCATCTGCGCGATGATCAGGTTCGCGATGCCGTCGTCAATCGGCGTGCCAAGGAAGACGATGCTGTCCTTGAGCAGGCGCGAAAAGATGTCGTACGCGCGCTCCCCCCGGTTGGTCTGTTCGACCACCATGGGGATCAGTTGGGAGTGAGCAGCAGAATGAGCCATGCGAATGCGTCCGCCGGAATCAGAAACGACTAACTGGTGTGGGGAGCTCGGGACAGGTATCGGTCTTACGTTTGTACGATTGTAGCACGCGACAGCAGGAAATCAATGGCCCGCTCCCGGCGCAACCCCGAATACAAACGCCCGATGCCCCCCTCCTTCTCCAGCCGCGCGCGCACGGCCGCCGGTGTCCGGCCGGTCCGCTCGGCATATTTCCCGATCTCCGCCTCGATCTCGTCCGCCGACACCGCGACCGCTTCGCGCCGGGCGACCTCATCCAGGACCAGCGCGCCCCGCACCGCGTCCGCGGCCGCCTCGCGCTGCCGCTCGCGGAATTCCTCCCAGTTGATGTTGGTCTTCATCGGGTCGATCTGCTGATCGATCAGGCGCCGCACGAACTCCTCGACGCGCCGGTCGATCTCGCGCTCCAGCAGCGCATGGGGGACCTCGAAGGTCACCCGCGTCGCCAGCTGCTTCATCAGCTCCGCCCGCAGCTCCCGATCCGATTCGTGCTTCGCCTCGTGCTCCAGGTCTTCCCGCACGCGCGCCTTCAGGACGTCCAGCGACGCGAAGTCGCCGAGGTCCTTCGCGAACTCGTCGTCCAGATCCGGCACGATCCGCTTCCGGACCGCCTTGATCGTCACGTCGTAGCTGACTCTCGTCCCCGCCAGCTCCGTGATTGCGTAGTCGTCCGGGTAGTTCACATCGAAGGTCTTCTGCGCCCCCGCAGAGAGGCCGGCGAGCTCCGTGTCGAATCCCGGCGGGTTCGCAGCCGCCCCGATGTCCACCGTCACGTTCTGGTGGTTGTCACTCTTCGGGCCATGGTCGTGCCCCTCATGGCCTTCGGCGGGGCCTCCGGGGTTCTCGAGGTTCTCATGGTTCTCGGGGTTCTCG
>WNFM01245613.1_pt3 | contig 10366 bp, 7 predicted proteins | sample 5400271 | NCBI WGS metagenome assembly WNFM01 (sample SAMN13153352, study PRJNA577476) | soil metagenome | isolation source: 60 cm saprolite on Douglas fir-dominated hillslope | place: USA:California | collected 2013-09-17 | reverse complement strand
GCCCGCAATCGATCAAGCCAGTCGCCAGGTAATTCGTCCAGCAACAGAGCGCGCGGCAGCAGCGGTGCCGCATCGCGCGCGGCCACGAGCGACGCTTCGTCGAAAGATGACAGCAGCGGGGGAACTTCGGCGTCGCGCCACAACGCCGCGGCATCGAGTGCGACCGCCGCCCCAGTTTCGCGCTCGCGGCCGGGCATCGCTTTGATTTCGGCATTGCATGCCACGCCATGCGCGCGCGCCCAGCGCGCGATGGACGCGAATGTGGGCAGCATCTCGCCCGCGTATTTCGCCGAATGCCAGCCGCCCGCATCCAGGCGCGACAACTCGCGCCACGGCAACGCGTCGGCGCGGCCGCGTCCGCTGGTGGTGCGCTCGAGCGTCGCGTCGTGCAGCAGGAATGCGACGTTGTCCGCCGCGAGCTTGACGTCGAATTCCACCATGCCGTAGCCATGCGCATGCCCCACCCGCATCGCGGTCAGCGTGTTCTCGGGTGCCAGCTTGCCCGCGCCGCGGTGGGCGCACAAGCGGGGATAAGGCCACGGCGCGAGGGTCGTCAAAGTCATCCCCTGCGCGCGCCGGTTTCCGAATCGAAGAGGAACACATGCGACGGATCGGCGGCGAAGTGCATCGTCGATCCCAGCGCCGGAGGCGCACCATGCGGCAAGCGCGCGATGATGCTGCTAGCGCCGTGGCCGACGTGAAGCAGCATGTCGGCCCCAAGCTGCTCGACCATTTCCACGCTGCCGGACACCATGGCGCCCCGTTCGTCGCTCGGACGCAGATGCTCCGGACGTACGCCGACTGTAATTGCGCGGCCGGATTCGAGGCCCGCCGCCGCGCTGGCAACGTTGCCGCCGGCCAGCAACCCCATTCGCCCGCCGCCATCGGTCTTTGCCGGCATGAAATTCATCGCAGGTGAACCGATGAAGCCTGCGACGAACAATGTCGCCGGATTCCGATAGACCTCCATCGGCGTGCCGATCTGCTCCGCGCGCCCCGCGTTCATCACGACCATTCGGTCCGCAAGCGTCATCGCCTCGACCTGATCGTGCGTGACGTATAGGCTCGTCGTTCCCAGCCGCCGATGCAGTTGCTGGATCTCGAAGCGCATCTGGACGCGCAATTTGGCATCGAGATTGGACAGCGGCTCATCGAACAGGAACACGGCCGGCTCGCGCACGATGGCGCGGCCCATCGCGACACGCTGGCGCTGGCCACCCGAAAGCGCTCGCGGCTTGCGTTCGAGCAGCGGCCCCAACTCGAGGATTTCCGCCGCCCGGTTCACGCGCTTGACGATGTCATCCTTCCCGAAACCGCGAATCTTGAGCCCGTACGCCATATTCTGGAACACGCTCATGTGCGGATAGAGCGCGTAGTTCTGGAACACCATGGCGATGTCGCGGTCCTTGGGCTCCAGCGCATTGACCACGCGGTCCCCGATCACGATCTCGCCCGCGGTAATCGTCTCCAGCCCGGCGACCATTCGCAGCAGCGTGGATTTGCCGCAGCCGGAGGGCCCTACGATTACGATGAATTCGCCGTCGGCAACGTCTGTGCTGACGCCATGGATGACCTCCTGCGCGCCATAGCTCTTGCGAACGTCGCGAAGTTGAACTTTGGACATTGCTATTTCTCCGAGTCCACCAGGCCCTTGACGAACCACTTCTGCGCAAGGAGGACCACCAGCGCCGGCGGAATCATCGCCAGCATGGCGGTGGCCATGACCAGGTTCCAATCCGTCGCAGCATCGCCTCCGGAAATCATGCGCTTGATCCCGATCACCGACGTGTACATGTCCTCCTGAGTGGTCACCAGCAGCGGCCACAGATACTGGTTCCATCCGTAAATGAACAGAATGACGAATAGCGCGGCGATGTTCGCGCGGGATAGCGGTATCACGACGTCCCACAGGAAACGCAACGGACCTGCGCCGTCGATGCGCGCGGCCTCGGCAAGTTCGTCCGGGATTGTCAGGAAAAATTGCCGAAACAGGAAAGTCGCAGTGGCCGACGCGATCAGCGGAATGGTCAGCCCGGCATAGGTGTCGAGCATACCTAAGTCCGACACGACTTTGTAGGTCGGCAGGATGCGCACTTCGACGGGCAGCATCAGCGTGATGAAGATCATCCAGAAAGCGAACGAGCGAAGCGGAAACCGGAAATAGACGATGGCGAATGCGGACAGGAGCGAGATCGCGATCTTGCCGACGGTGATGACCAATGCACTGATGAGACTGTTGACCATCATCCGGCCCACGCCGGCCCCGGATTCCCCCGATCCATGCGCGAGCACCGTCTTGTAATTCTCGACCAGGTGGCTCCCTGGCAGCATCGGCATCGGCGCAAGCAGGACCTCCTCGGCCGTTCGGGTCGATGCGACGAACGTGATGTACACCGGGAACGCGACGATAAACACGCCGATCCCGAGGATCAGATGCGAGAAGAATGTGAGCAGTGGTCGCTTTTCGATCATGGCGGGGCCCGGATATCGCTCTAGTACCGCACTTTCAGCTCACTTTTCAATACTGCACTTTCTTTTCCACAAATCGGAACTGGATCACCGTGAGCGTGACCAGGATCACGATCAGGATCACCGATTGCGCGCCAGAGCCGCCCAAGTCGAGCCCCTTGAAGCCATCCTTGTAGAGCTTGTAGACCAGGATTTCCGTCGCCTGTCCGGGCCCGCCGGAGGTCGCCGCGTCGATGATCCCGAACGTGTCGATGAACGCATAAACCAGGTTGATGACGAGCAGGAAGAATGTCGTCGGCGACAGCAGCGGAAAGACGATGGTGATGAAGCGCTTAACCGGACCCGCGCCGTCGATGGCAGCCGCCTCCAGCAACGATTTGGGAATCGACTGCAGGCCCGCCAGGAAGAACAGGAAGTTGTAGCTGATCTGCTTCCACACCGCGGCCATGACGACGAGCAGGAGCGCCTGGTTGCCATCGAGCACGTAGTTCCAGTCCACCCCCATGCGGTTCAGCCAATATCCAGCGATACCGATCGATGGATTGAACAGGAACACCCAGAGCACGGCGGCAATCGCCGGGGCAACCGCGTAGGGCCAGATCAGCAGCGTCTGGTAGACCAAGGCACCGCGGACGATCCGGTCGGCGAACACCGCAAGCAGGAGCGATACCGACAAGCCCAGGCTGGCAACCAGCAGCGAGAACAGCGCAGTCACCTTGAACGACGCGAGGTAATGTTCGTCGTTGAACAACTCGCGAAAGTTATCGAGCCCGACGAATTGCAGATTGCCGCCGAATGCGTCCTGGATGTAAACGGACTGGTAGACCGCCTGCCCGGCAGGCCAGAAGAAAAAAACCAGCGTGACGGCGATCTGCGGCAGGATCAGCGCGTACGGCAGCCACCGTGACTGGAACCGCGCGCGCTTTTCCATCGCCATGACGTCAACAGCTGCGTCGTTCCGCGACGCCCGTGCAAGTCAGCGCCTCAACCGTCACTGACTCGCAGTCTTGGCGAACTTGGCAATCTGCTCGTTGCCGCGCGACACGGCGGCATCCAGCGCTTCCTTCGCGGTCTTCTTGCCGCCCCACACGTTCTCGAGTTCCTCGTCGACGATGTCGCGTATCTGGACAAAATTGCCGAGCCGGATCCCGCGCGACTTGTCGGTCGTCTTCACGATCATCTGCTTCACCGACACATCGGTGCCGGGATTTTTCTCGTAGAAGCCGGACTTCTTGGTCAGTTCATACGCTTCGAGCGTGATCGGCAGGTAGCCGGTGGTCTGGTGCCAAATGGCCTGCCGCTCAGGATCCGACAGGAACTTGAAGAACTTGGCGACGGCTTTGTATTCTTCCTTCGATTTGCCGCCCATCACCCACAGCGAGGCGCCGCCGATGATCGTGTTCTGCGGGGCGCCGGTGACGTCCGCATAATAAGGCAGCGGCGCGACGGCGAATTTGAACTTGGCGTTTGCCTTGAAGTTGCCGTAAGCCGCCGACGACGTCGTGATCATCGCGCATTCGCCGCTGAAGAACTTGGCCTCCGCCTCGGTCTTGCGGCCGGCGTAGGTGAAATAGCCCTTCTTCGCCCAGTCCTGCAAGTTGCCGATGTGCCTGACCTGCAATGGCCCGTTGAATTCCAGTTTGGGATCGTTGCCGGCGAAGCCGTTCTCCTTGGTCGCGAACGCGGTGTTGTGCCACGTCGAAAAGCTTTCAAGCTGCACCCACGATTGCCACGCGGTCGTGAAGCCGCAGGGTGCCGCGCCTGAGGCCTTGATCTTCGCCGCGGCGGCCATGACCTCGGGCCACGTCGCGGGCGCCCGGTCGGGATCGAGGCCGGCCTTCTCGAACGCCTCCCTGTTGTAATAGAACACCGTCGTCGAGCTATTGAACGGGAACGACAGCATCTGGCCTTTGGTATTGGTGTAATAGCCTGCCACCGCGGGTACGTACGCCTTCGGGTCGAATTTCTCGCCGGCGTCGGCCATCACCTGGTGCACCGGTTTGATGGCGCCCTTGGCCGACATCATCGTCGCCGTGCCAACCTCGAAGACCTGAAGGATGGCCGGCGCACTGCCCGCGCGATAGGCGGCAATCGCCGCCGCCATCGCTTCCGGATAGCTTCCCTTGAATACCGCGGTGACCTTGTATTCGCTCTGGCTCTCGTTGAACTTCTTGGCGAAATCGTTGATGCGGTCGTTGTTCGCCAGGGTCATTCCATGCCAGAACTGGATTTCGGTGACGGCTTGCGCCGACGCGGCAACGGCGAACAGCGCGGTCGCGACAAGCCACCGCCGAACACGAACAGGGTCATGCAGCATGGAACTCCTCCTTGTGAACCAACCGGGCAGTCTGCCTCTGTTGAATGACGATTCTATGTCATTTGCAGCAATCGGGGTGGTCGTTGGATTACCGTCGTTCCCGCTCATTTTGGTAAATGAGCGGGAGCAGCGAACGCTTTAGTCCGCGTGGCCCGGCTGCGCTGCGTGGGCCGCCGCCGGCGCGGCAGCAGGCAGGACGTCGTGCGTATGTCCGGCGAGCAGCGTGTAGGCAGTCGGCACGACGAACAATGTGAGGAAGGTCCCGAAAGTCATGCCGCCGACGATGACCCAGCCGATCTGCGTGCGCGACTCGGCGCCGGCGCCGGAAGCCAGCGCCAGCGGCAGGGCACCCAGCACCATCGCGCCCGTCGTCATCAGGATGGGTCGCAGACGCATCGTCGCGGCATCGATCACGGCCTGCAACATCGGCTCGCCCTTGTCGCGCAGCTGGTTCGAAAATTCGACGATCAGGATGCCGTGCTTGGTGATCAAGCCGACCAGCGTCACCAGTCCGACCTGGCTGTAGATATTGAGCGTGCCGCCCGCCAGCCAGAGCGTGACGAGCGCGCCCGTCATCGACAGCGGCACCGAGAGCATGATCACGAACGGATTGATGAAGCTCTCGAACTGCGCCGCCAGCACGAGATAGATGAACGCCAGCGCCAGCACGAACGTGAAGTAGATCTCGACGCCGGATTTCTTGAATTCGCGCGACTGGCCGTCGAAATCGGTCTGTGCCGTGTTGGGAAGCGCGACCTTGGCCGCCGCGTCCATCGCGTTGAGCGCCTCGCCGACCGCATAGCCGGGAGCCAGCGTTCCGGTGACCTTGACCGCGCGCAGCCGGTTGAAGTGGTTGAGCGATTGCGGCGCCACGCCTTCGCGCACGTCCACCAGGTTCGACAGCTGCACCATGCCGCCATCGCGCGCCCGCACGTAGGCATCGCTGATGTCGGCCGGAGTCGTGCGGTCGAGTGGCGCCACCTGGACGATGACGTCGTATTGCTCGCCCTCGCGCTTGAACCGCGTCACCTGGCGGCCGCCCAACATCGTTTCGAGCGTACGGCCGACCGTTTCAACGGCGACGCCAATGTCGGAAAGCTTGTCGCGGTTTATGGCGACCCGGACTTCCGGCGTATTGAGCCGCAGGTCGATCTGCAGGTTCTGCACGCCCGGGTACTTGCGCACCTCCTCGAGGAAACGGTCGACCGTCCGCTGCAGCTCGGGATAGGGCACCTGCGACATCACGACATATTCGATCGGCGTGGAACGGAACGACTGCCCAAGCGAGGGCGGATTGATGGGAAATGCGATGGCTCCCGGGATCGACGCAAGTTTGGGTCGCATCTCGTCAGTAATCTGCTGCTGCTTCTTCTTGCGCTCCTCCCAAGGCTTCAAGCGCAGGATCGCATTGCCGTCCACGACCGTCGGAAAGCCCTGTATCGACGTGAAGGCGCCGGCTTCGGGAACCTGCGCGTAAAACTCCTCGATCGGGCGAATCTGGTCCGCGACATAGGACGGCGTCGAGCCCTGCGGTGCGGTCACCAGTCCAAAGACCACCCCGCGGTCCTCGGTGGGCGCGAGCTCGGCTTTCAACAGGGTGAAGAACAGGACGCCGAGTCCCAGGACGATCAACCATATCGTCGCCACCAGCCAACGCGTGTGCAGCGTGGCGGTGAGCGCGCGCCGGTAACCGTTGGTCAGCGCATTGATCCAGCCCTCGATCGTGTTGTAGATCCACGAATGGCGCTCCTGGTGCTTCAGCAGCAGCGAGCACATCATGGGAGACAGCGTTAGCGCAATAAATCCCGACACCATCACCGCGCCGGCCAACGTGAGCGCGAATTCGATGAACAACCGTCCCGTACGTCCGGTCGCAAAGGCCAATGGAGCGAAGACGGATGCCAGTGTCAACGTCATGGCCACGATCGCGAAGCCGATTTCGCGCGCGCCCTGGATGGCCGCCGCCTTGCGTGGCATGCCGGCCTCCACGTGCCGGAAAATATTCTCGAGCATGACGATGGCGTCGTCGACCACGAGTCCGATCGCCAGCACGATGGCAAGCAGCGACAATGTATTGATCGTGAAGCCGAAGAGATACATGATTCCGAACGTGCCGACCAGCGACACCGGGATGGTGATGATCGGGATCAGCGTCGCGCGCAGGCTGCGCAGGAAGAAGTAGATGACGAGCACGACAAGCACGATCGCCTCGAAGATTGTCTCGAATACCGACTTGATCGAGCGGTCGATGAACACCGACGTGTCGTAGGCGACGACGAGCTTCATGCCGGGCGGCAGCCCCGGGTTGATCTTGTCCACTTCTGCCTTGACCGCGTTCGACAGGTCCAGCGGATTCGAAACCGCCTGCTTGATGACGCCGATGTTGAGCGATGACTTGCCGTTGTAGCGCGAGATAATCCGTTCCTCGACCGGACCGATCGCCGCGGATCCGACATCGCGGATGCGGACGGGATAGCCGCCGACATTGGCGACGATGATGCTGTTGAACTGCTCCGGCGTCTGCGTGTCGGTCTCCGCTACGACAGTAAATTCACGCGCCGTCGATTCGATGCGCCCCGCCGGAATTTCGGCGTTCTGCTTACGAATGGCATCTTCGACATCCTGCACCGTCAGCTTGTACGCGGCGAGGCGCGTGCGGTCGAGGTTGATGCGCATCGACACCTGGCGTTCGCCGAAGATGCGCACGTCCGCGGCGCCAGGGAGAACGGACAGCCGCGGCTGCACGTAGCGCTTGACGAAATCGGAAGCTTCCAGCGTCGTTAACGTCCCCGCCTGCACGGCGATGTAAATGATGGGATTGGAGTCGGCCTCGACCTTGGCGATGATCGGCTCGTCGATCGTGTCGGGCAGCTTGCCGCGCGCCCGCGCCACCTTGTCGCGAACGTCGGCAGCCGCCGAATCCGGGTCGCGCTTCAGCGTGAACCTGACGTTGATGCGGGAGGTCTCGGAACGGCTTTGCGACGTCATCACCTCGACGCCCTCGATGCCCGCCAATGAATCTTCGAGCGGCTTGGTCACCTGCGATTCGACGACCTCGGCGGATGCGCCGCGGTACGTCACCGCGACGCTGACGACGGGCTCGTCGATCCGCGGATATTCACGCACTGAAAGCCGCGTGTACGAAATGAGGCCGATCAGCACGATGATGAGCGACAGCACCGTCGCGAAGACCGGCCGCTTGATGCATATCTCGGGCAGTTGCATGGTGGACCGGGTCAGGACTTGGGAGATGGCGCCGGCGCCGCGTCGGCCTTGCCGGGAGCCGCGTTGGCCGGCGTGATGACGCTGGTCCCGCCGCTGGTCCCGCTGCTTCCCGTCGTCGGTATTGGCGGTACTGCCGCGGTGGAACTGTTCTTGGCCGAAGCGGCGCCGGCGACGTTCACCGGTGCTCCGTCGCGCAGTTTCAACTGGCCCGCCGTCACGATGACGTCGCCCTTTTCCACGCCGTTCAGGATTTCCACCTTCGAGTCGCGGCGCTGGCCCACTTCGACCTTCGTGCGCACCGCCTTGCCGTCGATGACGCGGTAGACGAACTGCTGGTCGCCCTGCGGCACGAGCGCCTGTTCGGGCAATACCATCGCGTCCTGCGCATTGCGGGTGATGAGCCGCACGCGGGCGAACATGCCGGGGCGAAGGCTCGTGTCCGGATTGCGCACGAGGGCGCGGATGACCACCGAGCGCCCGGCCGCATCTATCAACGGATTCACCGCGAAGACCTTGCCTTCGAACGTCTTGCCCGGCAACGCATCGAGCTGGATCTGCAGCGCCTGGCCGACCTGCACCTGGCGCATGTAAACCTCGGGCACGCGGAAGTCGACCTTGAGCGGATCGATCGACTCGAGGTTGACCAGGTCTGCGCCCTCCTTCACGTAGTCGCCGACCGATACCGACCGCAGTCCGATGATTCCGGAAAATGGCGCGCGGAGTTCCATTTTCGCGAGCTTCGCCTCGAACAACTGCAGCGACGCCTCCGCCACCTTGAGATTGTTTTCGGCCTCGTCCCGGGCCTGCCCAGATATGAAATTGCTCTTTGCCAAGTCGACGGCGCGGTCGAACTTGGTTTTCGCCAGCACCCTCCGCCTGCGGAACCGACGTGTCGAGCCGCACGAGCAGTGCGCCCTTCGCGACGCGCTGGCCCTCCTGGAAACCGATGCTGTTGATGCGCCCCGCCACCTCGGGCCGCAGCGTCACCGACTCGTCGGAGCGCAGACTGCCCACGGTGGTGATCGTCTGCGGGAGCGAAGTCGTCGCGACCTTGACCGCTTCGACGGTGATTTCGCCGCCGCCCGTTGCAGCGCCGCCCTTGGCGACGCCCGGCGCGCCCACAGCGGGACCCGCACGCTGCGCGCCCAGCCAGTAACCGCCACCCACCGCGGCGATCACGAACACGGCCGCAATGGCGGCTTTGACTGCGTTGTTCATCGAAACCTGCTTTGTCGGATTGGCGAGCTTCGCCGCTGGCCGGTTTGCATTGCCGATCACCGCGCAACACCCGCAGTGATGGTCACGCCCGGAGTTCGATGCGACGGCGCTGGCGAGGAAACGTTCAATTATGCGCCGTGGGGCCGCCCACCTCCAAATCCCGGCCTGTAACGGCAATGTTGCGGGGGCGCCCTGCTAAAATCGGCACGACGCATATCCTTAAGGAGTCCTTGGCATGGCGGTCCACCGATCGCGGCCCGGATGGCTTGTTGCAGCGTGCACACTGGCCGCAGTCGCATCTATTGCTGCACCGACACCGGCCGGCGCACAGACTTATCCGGCTCGCCCGGTGAAGCTCGTCGTGCCTTTCCCGCCGGGCGGCTCGCTGGACGTTGCCGGACGCCTGATTGCGCAACGGCTCACCGAGGAGTGGGGCCAGCCGGTGGTTGTGGAGAACAAACCGGGCGCGGGTGGCAATATCGGCGCCGATCTCGTCGCGAAATCGGCGCCAGACGGCTACACGATCCTGTTGGGCGCATTGTCGACGCACGCGGTCAATCCAAACCTTTACTCGAAGATGCCCTACGACGCCGCGAAGGACTTCGCGCCGATCACGCTGATCGCCACGACGCCGAACGTGCTCGTTGTCAACGCCGCGCTTCCGGTCGGCAATGTCAGGGAGTTCATCGCCTACACGAAAGCCAATCCCGGGAAGCTCGCCTTCGGCTCGGGCAGCAACGGCAGCGCGGGCCACCTGGCCGGCGAACTCTACAAGATCGAAACCGGAACCGATGCCGTGCACATCCCGTTCAAGGGCGGCGCGCCCGCAACACAGGCATTGCTCGCCGGCGATACGCAATTCATGTTCGACAATCTGGCCAACGCGATGGCGCAGATCAAGGCGGGCAAATTGAAGGCGCTGGCAGTGACGACCGCGGAGCGCTCGAAACTGGCGCCGGAATTGCCGACGATGGCCGAGGCGGGCTTGCCTGGATTCGACATTTCGACGTGGTATGGCCTCTTCGCGCCGGCGGGCACGCCGGGTCCAATCATTGCGAAGTGGAACGCCGACGTGGCAAGGATCCTGATCACGCCGGACGTGCGCGCGAAGTTCATCGCCGACGGCGCCGAGCCCGC
>WNFM01339258.1_pt2 | contig 10369 bp, 11 predicted proteins | sample 5400271 | NCBI WGS metagenome assembly WNFM01 (sample SAMN13153352, study PRJNA577476) | soil metagenome | isolation source: 60 cm saprolite on Douglas fir-dominated hillslope | place: USA:California | collected 2013-09-17 | reverse complement strand
AAGAAGGTCGATCTCGCCGGGCTGGTCACGCCCTTCTCGATCGAGGCCGAGAAGAAGGGCCTCACGCGCACCCTCTTCACCATCAAGGACGCGATGGGCGAGACGCAGACCACGCTGATGGCGGCGCGCAAGCCCTTCATCGACAAGAACCGCGCCGCCCTCGTCGATTTCTTCGAGGATGTGCAGCGCGCGACGCGCTGGTATCTCGACCCCGCCAATCACGACGAGGCGGTCGACATCATCGCCAGATTCACCAAGCAGCCGAAAGCCGAGTTCGCCGGCTGGGTGTTCACCAAGGACGACTACTATCACGACCCCGACGCCCGCCCGAACCTCACGGCGCTGCAGAGCAACCTCCGGGACCAGAAGGCGCTCGACTTCCTCAAGATCGACATCGACGCGGCGAAATACGCCGATCTCTCGCTCGTCGACGAGGCGGCGAAGCGGCCGCGGTGAAGGGGATCAGCCATGGATCGCAGGACCGTTCTCGCCGGACTCTGCAGCGGAATCGTCGGCATCGCGCCGGTTCTGGCGCAGGCGCAGGCGCGCACGGCGCGTCAGCTCGCCGAGCAATTCGCGGCGACGCTCAGCGCCCACGATATCGACGCCTTCGCGGCGCTGTTCGACGACGGCTACGTCAATCACCAGCGCAGCGCGGCGGTCGCGCCGCCGCCGGCCGGGTTGAGCCCGAAACAAGCCTCGGTCGGGATCTTCGCCGCCCGGCTCACGGGTATCCCCGATCTTTCGGTCGCCATCGAGGCGCTGGTCGCGAGCGAGGATCGCTGCGCCGCGAGCTTCGTCTATACGGGGACGCACCAGGGGATCCTGCTCGGCGTTCCCGCCACCGGAAAGCCCCTGCGCTTCACCTCATGCGATATCCTGCGGGTCGCCGGCGGCAAGCTCGTCGAGCATTGGGGCATGGGCGACATCGCCGGCGTGCTCGCCCAGATCAAGGGCTGACACGCCGCCGAGCTACGTAATCGGCCGCACGCTGGGCCGCCGAGACGACCCTATGAGGTCGGATCTTGCGGCGCGATGCAGTGCACGATCTTGTCCGGCGCGTAGTCGATCGAATAGACCGAACGCTCGGGCAAGGTCGTGAAGGCCTGGGCGATGCGCGGGACCGCATAGCCACCCTTGCCGGTGCCCTTCGACGCCGCGGCTTTCGGCGGGACCTTGACCGTCTCCATCGCGCCGAACATCTCGTCGAGCGTCTTCGCCGGAAGATCCTCCAGCGCCGTCGCGGCCTGGATCCGCAACTCGACCGTGAGGTTCGGCTGCGCCGTGTTGAGATCGAGCACGTGCGAGCATTGCGGGCTGTAGCGGCCGAGAAACGCCCGCAACGCGTCCTCGCGCGTCATGCCGCGTTGCGCGAAGGCCTCATCGAGCGTCTCTTTCGGCAGAACGACGGAGACGCCATCGGGGTGAATGGTGATTGCCGGATTGCCGTGCAGCATCGTCGATTTGCTGCTCCAGGCGTCGTCGAGCCAATCGGCGCGGGCGCCAGCGAAACCCATAAGGAAAACGAGAGTAGCCACCAGTATTACGTGCTTGTACATGCTTCCCTGCCCCCAAGGTGCGTGTAATCGTCATAAAACCCCCAGCGAAGACTGCCCCTCGCGCAATCATCGCGTTCAGAACCTTTTAGATGATTGCAGATTTATGTACAAGCCGGATGAGTAGTCCGGCCGGACGATGGGGACGGGGCGGCGTCGCCCTATTGCGGCGCCTGCAGGGCGATGCCGTAGTGTGCATAGATCCGCTCGACCGTGCCGTCGGCGCGCAGGCGATCGAGCGCCTCGTCGATGGCCTCGCGCAGCTTGTCGTCGGGCCGCACCATGCCGACTGCGACGTTCCAGTTGAGATCGGGCTCGCTCTCGTCGAAGCCGAGAATGCGCACGGCGTTGCCCGGATGCGTCAGGTTGAAATAGCCGGCGGCGCTCGGCGTCACCGTCGCCGCGTCGATCTCGTGATTGGCGACGGCTTCGAGACTGTCGACCTCGAAGCCGAAGGTCGATGTCGGCACGTGCCGGCGGCTCAGCACCATGGCGGCCATCGAGCCGACCTGGACCCCGACCTTGGTGCGGTCGTTGAGGCTGCTGAACGCGGTGAGCGTGCTGTCGGCGGGCACGGCGAGCGCGACGCCGGTGCGGTAATAGGGCTTGGACAGTCGGAGATTGGTCTCGCTCTGGGCCTCGCGGTCGGCGATCGTATCCATGACGATGTCGCAATCGGCGCTGCGCATCTGATAGATGGTGAGGATCCAGTCCGGCTTCAGCGCGACGCCGAGCTGGGCGGCGAGGGCGCGGCCCATCTCGATCTGGAAGCCGGGCGGATCGCCGGCCTTGCTGGCGAAGGGCAGCGAGTTGGGATGCGCGCAGATCCCGATCGCGCCGAGCGAGCGGATCGTCTCGAGCGACCGCGCCGCAACATCATGGCCGCCGAGGCAGAGCGCGGCGAGGGTCAGCAGGGGGAGGATCGCTTTCATTGCCATATCTCGTGTTCGATGGGCCGGGCGTTCGTCACCCCTGATCGGGTTTCAGCTCGCGGATATATTTGACGATCGCCTCGATTTGCGTGTCGTCGAAGACCTCGCCGAAGGCCGGCATGGCGCCGCTCTTGCCGGTCTTGATGCGCTCGCGGAGATAGTCGTCGCTGCGCTGCGAGTGCATCAGCTGCGGCCCCTTGCCGGGCGCCCGCCCGCCATCGGAATGACACCAGCCGCAGGTCGAGGCGAAGACCTGGTTGACGTCGAGCGACGCGTCGCTCGGCGGCGGCTCGTTCGGGGCGTTGCTGGTCTGTTGCGCTGAAGCGGGCATCGCGGCGATGAGCGAAAGGGCGACGATGCCGATCGGCGCCAAGGCTGGGATACGCAACTCTCGTCTCATCAAATCCCTCTCTCCCTATGAGCTTGCGGGTCGAACGGGCCGGTCAATGAGCGGGCCAAAAAAAGTACCGGGGGGCACGGCTTGCACCGGCCCCCCGGTAAACGATGATGACGATATCGGCCTATTTCAAGCTATAGACGACGAGCGCGCCGTCATCGCGCGGCATGCTCTTGTAGACGCCGCCGAAGGTCGGGGCGTAGTCGTCCGACGCCATGCCGCCGAATCCGGCGACCACGGCAACGTATTGCTTGCCGCCGACGGCGTAGCTGATGATACCGCCCTGATGGCCGGTGCCATCGGAGTGGTTCCACAGCTCGGCGCCGGACTCGGCGCTATAGGCGTGAACGATACCCCGCGAGTCCGGCACGAAGACGAGGCCTCCGCCGGTCGACATGACGCTGCCGAGCGGCGGCTCGGGGAAGCGGACCTCCCATTTCTTCGCGCCGGTCACCGGGTCGCGCGCGTCGAGGTGGCCGTAGATCTCGCCGCCGGGCGGCGGCGCGATCTTGAAGTTGGCGCCGATGTTCAGCTGGGCGGCCGGCGCCGTCACCGGCGTCGTCTTGACGACCTCGAGGGTCATGCACCATTCCTGGCCGAGCTTGTAGTAGAGCCCTGTCTTCGGATTGTAGGAGCCCGCATTCCAGCTGACGCCGCCGGAGATGTGCGGGCAGAGCGGCTCGGCGACCTTGCCGACCGGGAAATCGCGCCGCCCGATCAGCTCGCCCGTCTTGGCATCGATGTCCTTGACGAAGTTGCTGTTCTGGGTGATCCGCCAGACATTCTTGAGGCCAGCGCTGCGGTCATAGACGAAGATGTAGCCGCTCTTGTTGGGATGCACGACCAGCTTCTGGCCGTCGCGATCGAGCATGACGAACTCGCCGACCGCGCTGTCGAAATCCCAGGCATCGTGTGGCAGCTCCTGATGATAGAATTTCAGCTTGCCGCTATCGATGTCGAGCCCGATCACCGAGGAGGTGTAGAGATTGTCGCCGGGACGCGCGCCCTGCGTCTTGTAGTCGGCGCCCGACCAATCGTAGAGCGGCGCCGGGTTGGCGGTGCCCCACCAGACCGTGCTGGTTTCCGAATCGTAGGTGCCGGGCATCCAGCCGCCGCCGCCGCCGGTGCGCCAGGAATCGTTGCCCCAGGTCTTCATCGCGTCGTCGGTACCCGCGACGGTGAGGAACTCCCATTTCTTCGTTCCGGTCGCGGCATCGACGCCGAAGATCGGGCCGCGGCTCGGCCACTCGCCGCCTTGCGCGCCGATGATGACGGTGCCCTTGGCGTAAAGCGGCGCGCCGGTGAAGCCGACCGTCAGCTTCTGCGAGTCGACCAGCTTGGTATCCCAGGCCGGCTTGCCGGTCTTCATGTCGAGCGCGATCAGCCGCCCGTCCATCGTGCCGACGAACACCTTGCCGTCGCCGATGGCGACGCCGCGATTATAGGGTGAGTGCGTCTGGCGGGCGATCAGCGCCTCGTCGAGCTCGGGGAAATACGACCAGATGACCTCGCCGGTGGCGCCGTTGAGGGCGAAGGTGCGGCTATACGACCCGGTATAGTAGAGGACGCCGTCGGCAACGATCGGCATCGATTGCAGGCCGCGCGTCGAGCGCCCCGGAATATGGATCCAGGCGACGCCGAGATTGCCGACATTGCTCGTGTTGATCTGATCGAGCGGGCTGTAGTGATAGCCCTTGTAGGAACCGTGATAGGTCAGCCAGTCATTCTGGCTGCCGGCGTCGATGCGCGCCGTATCGACCGGTTGCGCAAATCCCGATGTGGCGGCGAGCGCCGCCCCGACGGCAAGCGCAACGGATATCGCGAGACTCTTGCGTGTCCTCTCCATAGGCCCTTCCTCCAGCTGGTTTTTCACCGTACGCGGCTAGCAGAAACACCTTCGAGGACTGCGCACCTGCCTGGCGCGGACATTGCGTCCGCGCAGAGCCGACATGCCGATCCTCGCAATCGCCCCCTTGGATTACCGCTAACGGACGGGAGCCGGATTAGCCCCGCGCGTGGGCGTTACCCTTCGGAGATTTCGTGTTTGATAATATCAACCGATGAGAGTGGGGCAAAAGCACCGTTGGTAACATTTGGTAACAACGGGGGTCGCCTCGCGCAGCATATTTGCGCACAAGCGATACGGGCGAGCGATGCGGCCGAGCCTCCGGGTTCGCCCTAGCGCTTTCCCCACCCGGCGAAGATCGCGTTGACCTCGCGTCCCGGCAGCGCGGTCTCGACATAGGTGAAGCTGCCGCTGTCGCGGATCTCGCGCGCCGCCGCCATGAAGCCGCCGAGCGCCGCGCGGGCCAACGAGCCGCCGACGCTGATGCGCTTGACGCCGAGTTCGGCAAGCTCGGCGACGCCGAGGGCGCCGGGGATGCCGGCGAGGATATTGACTGGCCGGTCGACCGATTTGATCAGCGTCGCGATCTCCTCGCGGCTCCTGAGCCCGGGCGCGTAGAGCACGTCGGCGCCGGCCTCCTGGAAATCCTGCAGCCGCCGGATCGTGTCGGCGAGGTCGGGCCGGCCCCAGAGGAAATTCTCCGCCCGCGCGGTCAGGGTGAAGGGGAAGGGCAGGCAATGCGCTGCCTCGACGGCGGCGCGCACGCGCTCGACCGCCAGCGCGTGGACATAGATCGGCTCGTCCTTGCGCCCGGTGGCGTCCTCGATCGAGCCGCCGACCAGCCCGGCCGCCGCCGCTAGCTTGATCGTCTCGGCGACGGTCTTCGGCGCGTCGCCGTAGCCGCCTTCGAGATCGGCGCTGACCGGCAGATCGGTGGCGTCGACGATCGTCACCGCGTGGTCGAGCGTCTCGTCGCGGGTCACCCCGCCATCCGGCCGACCGCACGAGAAGGCGAAGCCGGCGCTGGTCGTCGCCAGCGCCTCGAAGCCGAGATGGGCGAGGAGCCGCGCCGTGCCGGTATCCCAGGGATTGGGAATGACGAAGGCCCCCTTGCGCTGGTGCAGGGCGCGGAACGCTGTCGCCTTTTCGCTCTGGGTCGGCATGGCGGCCTCCGGGTCGGGATCGCGGCCGCCATTATCCCGCATTCCGCGGCGCGCGAGATCGGCGATCCGCGATGGTCAGGATTGCGCCGCCGGGGTTGACGGCAACAATCCCGCCTGCCTGCTCAGAAGCTGATCCGCAGGCCGCCGAACGCGGCGAGCGGCGCCGCCGGGCTGAGCGAGCGCGGGTTGCTGAGCCCGAGGGAGGGGATCTGCGTCGGATCGAAGAAGACGCCGAAGGTCTGGTATTTCTGGTCGAACAAATTCTGGATCAGGCCGAAGATCTCGACGCTCTCGCCGATGCGGTAGGACGAGTGCAGATTGACCACCGCGTAGCCCGGGATCTTCGGGTTCTGGTTGCTCTCGTCGCCGCGCAGATACTGGTCGCTGGCGACGATGAGATCGCCGCCGATTGTCCAGCTTTCGGTCGCGGCATATTCGGCGGCGAGCTTCAGGCGGTGCTGCGGGATCGAGGGTAGGTGATCGCCCGGCTTCACCGCGATCTGCCCGTTGGCATCGGCGAAGGGATTATTCGGCGAGTTGAGGGTGAGGGCGCTCTGGAAGGTGGCATCGACCAGGCTGTAATCGGCGCTGACCGACCAGCGGTCGCTCTTGTAGCCGAGCCCGGCCTCGATGCCCTGCCGCCGCGTCTTGCCGGCATTCTGGAAGAAGCCGCGGCCGGCGACCGAGCTGGCGACGTTGATGATGTCGTCCTGGTTGTCGGTGCGGAAGAGGCCGAGATTCCACGCGAGCTTGCCGCCCGCCGCCAGGGCGAAGCCGCCGCGCAGCCCGACCTCCCAGCTGCGCGCGACGACCTGCTTGAGCGGCGGGTCGGAAACCAGGAAATTGTCGAGGCTGCACGGCCGCACCGGATCGGCGCAGGCGAGCTCGGCGGCGGTCGGCGCCCGGTTCGCCTCGGAATAGCCGCCATAGGCGGTGAGATCAGCCGTCACCTTATAGGTCGCCCCGGCCGCCGGGTTGAAGCGGCTGAAGCGATGATTGCCGTTGAGCTGCGCCCCGAGCTGATCGGCGATGCGGATCGTCGCCACATTGTAGCGGCCGCCGGCGGTGAGCGCGAGGTCAGGCGTCAGGTTGAAGGTGTCGGTGGCGTAGAGCCCGTAATAGCTGTTCGTCGCGTTGATTCGAACCGGGGTGATCGAGCCGTCGGGCTGGGAGACGATGAAGCCCGCGCCGCCGACGCCGAGGCTCGGATCGATGATGCCGAGCTCGTTGCTGGCGGCGAAATCGACATTGCCGTGATCGAGGCTGGCGCCGACCACGAGATGGTTCTCGCGTTCGAGGAGCATGGCGCTCGCGAGCGACCGCTGGTCGGTCAGCGCCGATTACAGCCTGGTCGATGCCACCTTCCAGAGCGCCCTCACCCTCAACTCGCCGAATAATCCCTTCGCCGATGCAGAGCAGGCCGTTCGGCGGGTTGCACGGCTGGGCGTCCGAGGTATTGCCGTTGAGCGTCTGCTGGCGAAAGCTGCGGTAGTAGAAATTGCTTTGCAGCGACAGCGTCTCCGTCGCCTGGTAACCGCCCGCGGCGGTCAGGAAGGCAACGTTGTTATAGGTCGTCTGCGGCGCGGTGTAGACCGCGCTCCGGCTGCCGTTGAGCAGCTGCACCGGCGTCGGCCCGACCGCGGTGAGATGGTTGGCCGCAGCGGTGAAGCTGATATTGGCGGTGATCGTCTCGTTGCGCATGCCGAGATCGGTGTAGAGCTGGCGCAGCTGCGAGGGCGAGTGGTCGCGCCAGCCATTCTCGTTGAGCCCGCGCGCCGCGACATAGCTGGCGAGGCCGCCCGATTGCGCGCCGTATTCGAGCGACAGGCCGCGCCGGCCGAACGAGCCGCCCGACAGCTCGGCCTCGCCGCCCTGGAAGGTGAAGCCGTTCTTCATCTCGACGGCGAGGGCGCCGCCGAGCGCGTTGAGGCCGAAGACCGGGTTGGCGCCGGTCAGGTTGACGCGGTTGATCGCGACGTCGGGGATGAGATCCCAATTGACGGTGTCGCCGAAGGCCTCGTTGATGCGCACGCCGTTCTGATAGATCGCCAGCCCCTGCGGCGTGCCGAGCACCGGCGAGGCGTCGAAGCCGCGGAACTGCACATCGGGCTGGAAGGGGTTGTCCTGCACGTCGTTGATGTTGATCCCCGGCACCTGGCGGTTGAGCGTGCCGGTGAGATCGGCCGAACCGTCGCGGCGGAGATCGCGCTTGGAGAGGCTGCGCGTGCTGGCCGGCACCTTGTCGCGGTCGATGCCGCTGCCGAGCAGCGGGCTGCTGCCGATCACCTCGATCGTCGGCACCATCGTCGGCGGCTCCTCGGATACGGTCTGCGGCAGCGCCGCGCCGGCACCGAGCAACATGCAGAGGAAAACTATCGGCCCGCCAAGGCGCCTTCGGCGCTCATGCATGTCGCGCCTCCGCTTGCGCCTCCCCCGCTTTCGCTGGGGCGAATCGTTAGCATGGGCGCCTAAGGCGAGATACGCGACTTATTGCAAAGCGATTTGCCGAATCTTCACGCCGCCTTGCCGAGAATTCACGAGGGCGAAGCGGCGGTCTCTCGGATTTCTTGCGGCATGTGGTCGATGGCGAGGCGGAGGAGACGCGCGTTGGTCGCGACGTTGAGCTTGCGCTTGATCTGCGAGACGCTGTTGGCAACGGTGCGATAGCTCAGCTCCAGCTCGCCGGCGATTTCAGCCAGGCTCTTCCCGGCACCGAACAGGCGGAGTACGTCGAGCTCGCGGCGCGACAGGCTGCGCAGCGGGTTGTCGCCGGCGCGGATCTGGCGCAGCGCCAGCTTCTGCGCCATGGCGGGGCTGAGATAGATGTCGCCGCGCAGCAGCGTGTCGACCGCGTCGAGAAACGTATCGGGCCCGTCATTCTTGCTGGCATAGCCGGCCGCGCCGCTCTTCATCGCGCGCGCCGCCATGACCGGATCCTCATGCATGGTGAAGACCAGGATCGGCGCCGCCCGCCCGTCCGCGCGCAGGCGCTGCATGATGTCGAAGCCGCTGCCGTCGCCGAGGCCGAGATCGAGCACGATGAGCTGCGGCCGGTGCTCGGCGTTGAGCCGCACGCCCTCGGCGGCACTGCCCGCCTCGATAATCTCGATCGCGGCGCGGCGCTGCAGCAGCAGCCGGCAGCCGGCGCGCACCACAGCGTGATCGTCGATGAGAAGAATCCGGCACGGCTCCATCACGCGCCTCCCGCCATCGCGCCTCTTGTCATCACGACCGCCGCCGGGGCAGCCAAGGGAATCCCGGCATCGACGACGACGCCGCGTCCCGGTCCGCCTTGTATTTCCACCTGGCCGCCGAGCTCGCGCACGCGCTCGCTGATGCCGAGCAGGCCCAAGCCGCGACGCTGCTTGCCCGAGAGTCCCCTTCCATTGTCGCGGACAACGACGCGCAGAATTTGCGCGTGCCGGGCGACCGCTTCCGGCTCGCGGCGGATGCTGATCTCGGCCGTCGTCGAGCGGGCGTGCCGCGCGATATTGGTCAGGCATTCCTGGACGACGCGATAGACGACGAGGCTGACGGTTTCGTCGAGCGCCGCGACATCCTCCTCGCGCAATTCGAGCGACCAGCTCGTCGCCGGATGGTGGGTTTGCCAGCTATCGATGAGATCGCGCAACGCCGCGGCGAGGCCGACCTCCTCGAGCGCGATCGGCCGCAGCGTGTCGAGGATTCGGCGATTGATCTGCTGCACGGAATGAACGAGATCGTCGATCGCGCGGGCGCGCTCCACGATGTCCGCTGTCGCCGGCGGCGTCTGCGTCGCGTTGGCGACGATGCACGACGTCTCCGCCTTGAGCGCGAAGAGGCAGGAGCCGAGCTCGTCGTGCAGCTCCTGAGCGATGTGCTTGCGCTCGCTCTCGCGCAGCGACATCAGCTTGTGGCAAAGCATGCGGTTGTCTTCCATCGTTTGGTCGAGCGAGCGCGCCAGGCTGTTGAATTTCTCGCCGATCGGCGCGAGCTCGGCGACGCGGATCGGCGCGACGCTGATGGTGAAATCGCCCTGCTCGAGATGACCGAGCCCGTTCGCCAGGACGCGGATCGGCTGAAGCGCCCGGCCGATCATCCACCAGATCGAGGCGACGATGGCGCCGACGAGGGCGGCGCAGATCGCCGCGAGAAAGCAGAATTCCTGCCAGATCTCGTGAATCTCGTCGGCCGGATCAGGCGCGATGAAGACCTGGCCGAAGCGCCTTCCGCCGATGCCGAGCTGCATCGATTGCAGTGCCGGCGTGGCGGCGATGAGCGAGACGAACCATTGCGGTGCCGGGGTCTCGCTCTCCAGCGCAGCGTGCAGCCCGGCCAGGGCGGCGCTGTTCGCGGCGCTCGAGACGGTCATGCGGACATGGCGCGCATGGGGCAGGCGGCGTCCGAACTCGGCGAGGGAAGCAGCGGGATCGGCGGTCTCCGCCATGCCGGCGAGCGCCGTCTCGACCAGCGCATGGGCGAGCGCCATGCTGGCC
>WNFM01027584.1_pt1 | contig 10370 bp, 9 predicted proteins | sample 5400271 | NCBI WGS metagenome assembly WNFM01 (sample SAMN13153352, study PRJNA577476) | soil metagenome | isolation source: 60 cm saprolite on Douglas fir-dominated hillslope | place: USA:California | collected 2013-09-17 | reverse complement strand
CGGGATTTCGCGGATCAATTGCAGGCATTCCGCGGGCCGTGGACCAAAAGCGCACAAGTCGCCCAGGACCCAGGTTTTGTCAGCTCCGCCAATCTGTTTGAGATCGCTTAGAACGGCTTCGAGAGCCTGCAAATTGCCGTGTACGTCGGAGAGAATTGCCAGTCGCATGAGGTTATTCTTGTAAGCGTAACAATGACCGGATTATAGCATGAGTCGAGGCGTTAATTTCCGAGGTAGCGCGCAACTTCGTTGGATGCCACGCCTGGACCTGCCGGATGCAACGCAATATATTGGTCAAAATCTGCCCGGGCAGCCGCTTCATCGTCCAGAGCACGATAGACCAGTCCGCGCCCCAGATACGATCTCACATTGTTATCTGTGGCGATGCTTTCGCTGAAGTCGGCGTGGGCGGCGGCAAAATCGCCCAATTGATAATTGGACCAGCCCCGCAGCGACCATAGCTCAGAGTTGTCGGGATTGAGTTGGAGGGCGTTGCTTGCGGCAGATAACGCGCCTTCATAGTCGCCAGCTCCGTAGCATGAAAGGGCGAGATTGATTTGATAATCAACCATACGAGGTGCCAGGCGGACAGATTCATAGCCTGCAACAACGGCTTCCTGGTAACGCCCCAATTCACGCTGGCATATGTTGCTGAGGTTATAGATCAAGGCGTGCGTTTTGGCATTGCGTGTCGGGGTTTTAGCCAGCGCCGCAGCGTAGTCTCTCAGCGCCGCTTCCAGCATCCGTAGCTGTTGATGAACCTTGCCACGATTCAAATAATTTTTTGCCGACGTTTTTCCTGCGTTGATGAGGGCTGAATACTGCTGCAATAAACGAATGGCGTCTTTGAACTCTCCGCTAGGAGATGTGGTGTTCATTCGCGTCCTCGCTCGTCAATCGGGAAATTAGAACAATTGTAGCATGATAATGCCTGTGTTCGATTCAACAATTTGTTAAAGATATTATGCAACAGGTACTCAAATCCTTTTCCCTGTTGCAAACGTCTATGCTATACTCGCTCCCATGAACATCACATCCCTTGACCTTCCCGCAGACCGTTTAGAACATCTCCGTGACCGCCTAACAGGGTGGTCGGTGCGTTTGCGGACACTGGGCATCGAATCGTTGGTTGGTGCATTTCTGGACGCTGCCGAGCCGTTTGGTCCGCTTGGCGCACAGATGTTGTGGGTAGCCCAACCCGCTCTGGGCCTGGTCATTGCACGTGACGATGTGGATGGGTTGGCGCGCATTCTCGATAACCCGTCGGGCATGGCCTGGCTGCGGGCCGCATTGCTTGACGAGACAAGCGAGGACTGATGGACATTCTCGTTTATGTGATTTTGCTGTTAGCGCTTGTGGTTACGATAGTCGGCGCGACTCTTGCCTCGCGTTCACGCTTCGTGCAGTTGCGGCGCATTGGTGCCTATAACGCGATGCCTTTGACAGTTGGCGAGGCTGTTGAAAGTGAAAAAACAGTTCATGTCTCCTTTGGCAGCAGCGCCATACGCGATACGAGCACCATCGCTGCTATAGCCACCGCTGACATTCTCTACTACCTTGCCGAACGCGCGGCGCTGGCCGATAAGGGCGTGTTGGTAACGCTCAGCGATCCCGTAACGTTAGCACTAGGGCAGGATGTACTGCGCCGTGCCTACAAAGCACGCGATGCTCTTCGTAAGTATCGCACCACGATGGTTCGGTGGTATCCGCAGGGACCGCTCTCGCTGGCATTTGCAGCCGGAGTCGGCGCGGCAATTTTAGATGAGGATGTCTCCACCAATATATTGAGCGGACGCTATGGGCCGGAACTTATGCTATTGACTGAAAATGCCATCCGCTATGAACGGTTTGTGATCGCACAGAGCGATCAACTTGATGGGCAGGCCGTTGCCTTCGCTGTGTCAGATTCGCCGTTAATAGGCGAAGAACTCTATACGGCGGGGGCATATCTGGGTCGAAGGCCGTTCCAGCTTGGTGGTGTCTTCGCGCAGGATGTTTTCCGGGTTGCTATTATTGCATTGATTCTCGGTCTTTTTGTCCTGACGCTGCTTGGGGTGAACCCTAAATGAACCAACCACGTCGTCAAATAAGTGTAATAACTATTTTGTTGGCTGTTATTACCATCCCGATTGCCCTGGTTACACTGTTAAGCCTCGCGCCGCTGCCCCTGGTGCCGAATCTGAGCGGGCTTGGGCAGGGCATCATTCATGCAGTCATTATCGGCGTGCTGAATTGGCTCAGCGTCCATTTTGGCAAGCTGAGCAGTTCACCTGGTGCGACGGTATACAGCGGGATTACGCTGTTGACGTTCGCAGTAGTGCTGGTGCTGCACTTTCTGGAAGCACGCGGCATCCTGAAGTTGAATGTTGCAGCCGCCGCTGCGTCCGGTGAGCCTGCTATTACCCTTACGCTCGTCGATGTACTTCAGGTCGTCATTGAATCGGCACTTTCAGGGCTGCTATTCTTTTTCCTGGTATATGCAGCTTACCGAATGATGCGTCGCCGTGTGACAATCTGGAGCGCCATTTTTCTGGCAACGCTGGTGATTGTGCTCATCGGAAATGTGTTGCCATCGGGATCGATTTTATTTAGCCTGCGTGAATGGATTTTGCGTGTACCTGTCGGTGCGGGAACACGCGGTCTGTTGATCGGCATCGCCATTGGTACGATTATCGTCGGTGTGCGTGTGCTGGTCGGTCAAGATCGGTTGTTCCGCGAATGAAGGTAAAGTTACATGAGTAACCGACCCCTATTTGATGATGAAGACCTGCCAGCGTGGTTAAAAAACGCTGGAATCACCTACGGCAGCGGAGAAGGTCAGGCGGCGCCGGAGAGCAGTACTCCTTTAACGTCGCCTGGTAGCGATGATCTTTCATGGTTGGACGAGGGCGTTAAAAGTACGCCGGGGGGCGCACTACCATTTGATGCCAACGTACCGTGGGATAGCTCCGACAGTTCGATGACGGACACCATCAGCGCAGCACCCGACTGGATGAAGGATTTACAGGCTTCACCTGCCAGTCCGGAACCTGCACCCTGGATGCAAAGCGCTGTACCTGAAGAGGACACTTCGAGTACATCAGCATCGAACCGGGAAGAGTCGCTACCGTGGGAAGATAATTCGACTGATGAATCGACCACCGCGCCTGCTGGCTTTGGCACGACGGGTGCCTTGCCCTGGCGGCAAGATGTCTCGGACCCAGCGGATCAACCTTCTGCGACCAGCAGCGAGTTGAGTTGGTTGGATGAAGCGCCAGCAACTGAATCCGCTCCGGCTGAGCCATCAAGTAGTAGCGAAACCTTAGCCTGGCAGCAGGAGCCAGCAGATGATGTACAGCTACCATCCGGTTCGACTGATGCCGCAAGTTGGGTAAGTGCAGGGCCACCAACCTTACCGAAACCTCCTACATCTGAGCCGCCCGCAATCACCGACGACGATCTAAGCTGGCTTAGCGAAGCCGCACCTGCTGAACCAGCGGCTCCGCCTGCGGAAGCACCACGTCCAGCAATCCGAAAGCTGCCAACCGCAAATCAACCACCTGCTGAATCAGCGGCTCCGCCTGCGGAAGATGCGCCACGTCCGGCAATCCGAAAACTGCCAACCTCAAATCAACCGCCTGCTCAACCGTCGAAACCCGCGCCAGATTTTTCCAACATGACCTACGAGCAGTGGGAACAGGCACAGGCTCAAGCTGAACAGGAAGCTCAGGCTGACCCTGCGGATCAGCTATTGGATGAAGTGCCAGATTGGTTCAAGGGTGCTGATGCGCCAGCCGCAGCGAGCGCCGCTACTCCATCGGGAGAATTCATGCCCGAATGGTTCGTCGGTCAGGAAGAGCAGTCGCCCGATGCTGCACCAGATTGGTTCTCAAATGCTGACTTTACCAACACACCGTTGGTTGGCCCGGAGACAATCCAAAACGTAGCCGCCACCCCTGACAATGCACCTGCCGCGCCGACCAGCGAGGATGTGCCCGATTGGTTCAAGGGTTCGGTTGCCGGAGTGGATGATCTCGATTTCAATTCGATGTTCGTCTCTGAAACACCGCCTGAAGAATCAAAATCTACGGGATCGCTGGCTGCCAAACTCGCAGAGCTTACGCCGGAGCAGCCGCCCGCCGCGCCTATCGAAGCGACAGAACCGGAAGCGCAAGAACCTCCTCTTTCGGTTGAAACGAGTGCTTTAGCCCAACCAGCCGTTCCCGAACTCGAACCTGTGGATGTCGCTGAGTCAGAACCTGGCGCTCCCATCGAGATGGAGTCAACGGCGGAAAACATCGAAGCAATGAATGCGGAATCTGAGCTTGTTGCCCCTGTCGAGTTATCTTCAGCATTTGATGAACCATCTATTGATGAACTGACAGTACCAGCGGAAGATACTTCCCAGGCTGATTCTCTTGATTGGCTTGACATGCCTGACCTCGATGATCTGACAGGGACAATGAAGAGTCAGGAGCCAGCCGCTGTCACTGAACCGGAGCCAACCGCCGAATCAGAAGCCGTAGACGATAGGTTAAACATATTAGATAATGTTACTGCGGCTGAGCCGAGTGCAGTCACCGAACCACAAGCGGATCTGGCCCCTGCTGAGGACGTGCCCGATTGGATGCGCGAGATGCAAGCCGACGTGCCGCCCATCGAGTCGAGTGCGTCTACCGAACCGCAAGCTGATGTGCCAGACTGGATGCGGGAGATGGCTCCTGTTCCATCGACACCAATTGCCGCACCAACCGAAGGCCAACAGGAGTTTGACTGGCTAACTGACTTCGATCCAAGCAGTGGGACGGTTGCCCCGGCTGAAACCGCAAGTCAAAGCGAACAATCAGCCGAACAGTTGGTCACTGACGAAGTTACAGCGCCCACTTCGGCAGCGCCAGGCGTTGACATTGATGCGCTGTTGAGTTTTGCGGAGACGGCAAGCCCGCCGCAAGCGACAACCTCCGATGAGCCTGCCGCCGATGAATTTGATTTTGAAACTGAACTTGAGCCAGTCGCGCCGACAACGCCAGCCGCGCCGACCAGCGATCAGTTAGACGCCACGACCCTGGACTTTGATGCGCTGCTAGCTGCGGCTACTGATACTTCCGCAGCTCCAACAGTACTAGAGCCACCAGCGCCCGCCGAACCAATCGCGCCACCAGCGCTCGCACCTTCCCGACTGCGCCGCTTACCAAAGACTTCTGAAGTACCAGCCGTCCCACAAGCGCCGAGCCAGGAGGCAGCTCCTGAATGGGTCGAGGCCATGAAACCTGCCTCTGGACCCGTGGTGCTGCGCATCGGCGATCAGGAAGTACGTGCGGAGGAACGTCCGGCTAACATTCTGCCCGAGGAACTTCAGCGGTTGCGGGAACGAGCTAGAGCCTTTGCTCAGCGCCCGGCGGCTCCAGCAAGCACTGCCGGACCGTTGGCGGGTATCACAGGCGCAATTGAAGCAATCCCTGAACCGGTGCAACCCATAACTTCGGCAGGTGCTGCATCTTTGATCGTGAGCGATCTCGATGCACGACGTATCAGGCTCATCCAGAATATCCTGGGCGTCGAAGAACAGATGCTTCAGGAACGGATCATGAGTGACGAGGAGCGCGAGGCAAAGCAAGCCGCTGCTGGAATCAAGCCCGCTGCTCCGACCCGTCCTCGCCCAAAAATTGATCGCATCGCGATTTCAATCCTGCTGGCGCTTGCGATAATTGCCCCCTTCTTTACAAGTGTGCTCAACGTCGCTACCTTGCCGGATACGACGCAGTTATCGCCTGTACAAACCAGCGTCAAAACGACGATTGAAGCCATTCCCGCAGATCAAGATGTATTGGTAGCCTTTGAATATGGTCCCACTGGAGCCGGTGAACTCGACGATCTGGCACGTGCTATTGTCCGTGATATCGTCAAACAGGGCGCACATCCTGTCGTTGTGAGCACTAACCCGACGGGTGCTCTGCACGCGCAGGCGCTCATGCAGTCACTGGCGACCCGACCCGATGAGCTTGGCTTGATGAACCGGACGGATAAACCGCTAGTCGTGCGCAAGGACTACTGGGTGCTTCCCTATTTGCCGGGCGGTGCGATTGGCGTCCGGTCATTGCTCAATGCCGTGCTTAAAAGTGATGCTTCACAGTTGGCATTCAAGACGGACATAGAAGGCGTGCCATCCGGCTTAACCAACGTGAGCATTACGACGCTGCAACGAAACCCAACCTTTATCCTGACCGAGAGTCAGGAAGATGTGCGCAACTGGGTGGAGCAGTATCAGGCTGCGCCCCCGAATCAGGTCAAGCTCGTGCTGCTATCCTCGGCGGCTGCATCGGCAGTTGCCCAAACGTATGTGAACAGCGCCACAGACCAGCACATTATCGGGCCATTGGTTGGGCTGCGCGATGCGATAAGCTATCAGGGTGTGCGTCAACCATTGCCCGCCGGAAAAGCCGCCACGCTTCTCGATCAACGCTGGCAAAGCATTGGACTGGCGACATTGCTAGCAGCGCTTATTATTCTGGCAGGCGCGGCTTTTAATGTGATTCGCGGCTTGCAGCGGAGGACCCACCGTTGACTGCTGATACCCTGAACAATGTTGCGATCATCGCCGGGGCAATCCTGACCGTAATGATCTTCACTTACTTGCTTGGCGATAATTTCCTGTATCGCATCGCCATTCATATGTTTATCGGCGCAGCAGCAGCCTTTACACTGATTGTTGCCGTGGAGGGCGTGCTAGTACCGTGGTTTCAACTCACGCTCTCCAATCCGGCGGGTAACATCCCGCAAACAATAATCGGCGTGATCCCGCTGCTGATCGGGGTGCTGCTACTGCTCAAGCTCAATCCCGGCTTTTCGCGGGTGGGCAATCTTGGACTGGCCGCGATCCTGGGCGTGGGCACAGCACTAGCACTGTGGGGCGCGATTACTGCCACTCTGCTGCCATTAACACTCGATGCAGCCCGCAGTCAGGACAACATCCTCGATACGCTGGTCGTCGTGATCGGCACGGTGACGGTTCTCGCCTACTTCACCTATCTCGGTGTACGCCGTCCGAGCGGCGATGTTGAACAATCGCTTATTGTCCGCGTACCGGGGATGGTCGGGCAAACCTTTATCATGATCACGCTTGGCGCAACTTACGGGCTATTGATCATTTCCGCGCTGACGATCCTGACCAGCGTTATTGCGCAGCGTTTACTTATCCTGAAACCAGGCTGAGGACAATCATCTTGGCGACACAATTGGCTCCCACCGTACAATCCATACTCTCAGCGGATTTTGGCAGTGTCAATACACGGGCTGTCCTGGGCTGTCCTGCTCGACGTAGTAGGCGGACAGTACCGATTGGTATCCCGCGCCCAAACGCTAACTACCGATGCGCCGCCTGTGGTCGATGTAGGCGTAGGTCTGCGCCGCGCCCTGGATGAAATGTCGAATCTGACCGGGCGGGTGCTGGTGCATGGGGATGACGTGATCCTGGGTACGCAGGAAGATGGCAGCGGCATCGACACTTTCCTGGCAACCTCCAGCGGTGGACGGCCTATGAAAACAGTGCTGGTCGGGCTGATGCCTGACGTGAGTATCGCCACTGGACGGCGGGCACTGGCGAGTACCTATGTCGAAGTTACCGATGTCCTCAGCCTTGCCGACATTCGTAGCACCGAGAGCCAATTGAACGCGATTCTCCGCAGCAAACCTGACCTGATCTTTATCGTCGGCGGGACGAACTTCGGGGCAACTGAGTCGGTAATTTCGCTTCTCAAAACGGTACGGCTGGCAGTGATGCTTACGCGCGAGACAAAACCCGTTGTGCTATATGCAGGCAATGAAGCGCTCAAGCCTACCGTCAATGAACTGCTCGGCAAGGAGGTTTCGCTGTTCACAGCCAATAATGTGCGGCCTACGATTTTTGAGGAAAAGTTGGCCTCTGCACAGTTGGAATTGGCGATGGTCTACGGCGCGTTCAAATCGGCGAATGCGGGCGGGTTCACCGAGATTCAGCGGACGACCAAATTGGGCGTTCTGCCCACGGCTCAAAGCTATAGTAACGTCGTACGCTATTTGGGCGAACTTCCAGGCGCGGGCATCGGCGTGATGTGTGTGGATGTCGGCAGTTCAACGGTCACGATTTGCACGAGCATTCGCAAGCAGCCGTATATCACCATCCGTTCAGACCTGGGATTAGGCCACAGTGCGGTATCCGGTGTCAAAGCTGTCGGAGCGCGGAATGTTCAGCGTTGGCTAACCTTCAACGCCAGCGAATCTGACATCATGAATTACGCCTACAACAAATCGCTGCGGCCTTCGACAGTTCCACAGACGGCGCAGGACCTCGAATTTGAGTATGCCATCGCCCGCGAACTGATCCGCAATGCTGTTGCGGGAGCGCGGGCAGGCTGGCGAGGCATCCCGCGCGGCGACCTGCTGCCCGCGATGCGGCCCATTATTGGTGCGGGCGCAGTGCTGGCCTCGGTGATCGATCCCGGCATTGGGGCACTGCTCATGTTGGACGCGCTGCAACCGGTGGGCATTAGCGAACTGCAACTCGACCCTTACGGTGTGATTGCGGCATTGGGTGGCGTGGCTTATTTGGAACCGTTGGCTGTCGTGCAGGTGTTGGAGACAGGCGGACTGTTCAGACTCGGTACGGCGATCAGTCCGCTTGGCAACACCAGAGATTCGAAAGCGATGGATGTTACCGTTAGAATTGGAGATCGAACTGTCCAGCGTAGCGTGCCAGCGGGCGGAATTCAGGTTATTGATTTGCCCACTGGACAAAAAGGCCGAGTCACGATTAAACTCAGTTCGGGTCTAACGCTCAACGGCAAACGCGAGGTGACTTTGGACGTGGAAGGCGGCGCAGCGGGACTTATCCTGGATGGACGGGGACGCCCATTCTCGCCACCGAAGGATATCGAGCGGCGGGCGCAGGTTCTGCCTCGCTGGTACGGCGCGGTTCGCAGCGACAATAAAGGATAGAGATGCCTTATTACCCGGATCACACTTTTATCCTTGGCCTGACAACCATCCGGCGGGAGCGACGATTGCCTCCCGGTGCACTCGGTCACGCGACTGCGAGAGATGGTTCGCACGTGGAAGCTCAGGACATCGTGCTCACAGGTTCATTGCCCGGCGACTTTATGATTGTTGATGCACTTGAGCCGCTGGGGCTGAAAAAAGCCGAGCAATTGACCGAGGAAATGATCAATGTGCAGGCTGGCAACACCGTCGAAAAAGGCCGCGTTCTCGCTCAGAACGGTAAAAGGATGCTCAGAGCGCCCGTGAACGCGCTCATTGCCTGCCCAGGTCGATAACGGCCAGATCATTTTGCAGGCCAATCCGGTGCATATCGATATAGAAGCCATGTGTCCCGGCGAAATAACGTCCGTGCGCGGCAACACCGAGGTGCTGCTCGAAACCGTTGGCGCATTGATCCAGTGTGCATGGGGCAACGGTAAACGCGCCTACGGTCAATATAAGATGGAGCCGGAAGGCGGCATCGAGTCGATGCCAGACGATAGTATGCTGTCTCAGTTCCGCAACAACGCCATTATCTTGAACCACCCGATCCAATCCTTTAAGACATTTTCCGTCGCCGTAGTCCAGGAAATGACCGCTGTTGTTGCGCCGAGTATGCGGGCGGATTTGCGCGAGATGGCGCTTCGGCAACCGATACCAATTATCCTGACCGAAGGATTTGGCGATCTGCAAATGTCCGATCTGGTGTACAATCTGCTTCGCGATAACGTGGGACGCCCGGCGATGTACGACGCTTCCGAACCGGAGCGCTGGTCGCCGAACCGTCCAGAGATTGTGATCCCTCTCCCATATGGAGGCTCGTTACCCCCTTCACCGGAGACGGATCAACCCCTGACTGAAGGAGCGCAGGTACGTATGAGGCGTGCTCCTTATCCCGGGATGTCGGGCCGCGTGCGGCGATTAGTAGACACTCCGCGCGCGGTGGAAAACGGATTGCGCCTGCCAGGAGCCGAAGTTCAACTCTCGGATGGGCGAACCGTGTTTGTGCCGCTGGCTAATCTTGAGTTATTGGGCCGCGCGGCAGACGCGCCAGGCACGGGTGGGGCATAGGCCCTTGCCCTTCACGAGGAGGAACTGATGAGCAGAGACGACTTCGACTTGGGCGATTTCGGCGACCTTGAGGAGCCGTCATTCCCTGATGACGATTCAAACTTATTACCGCCCGATGTGCCCCCGGAACGCCCGCCACGCAATACGACATTTTTGATTGTCGCTGTGGCACTGGTGATTATCTTTTTGTTGGGCCTGGTCGGGATTGCCTTATTTGTTATTGGCAATAATGGACAACAAGTTGCTTACAACTTAACATCGACCTCGATTGCTGCAACCAACCAATTCGTAGGCACGGCAATTGCAGC
>WNFM01083514.1_pt1 | contig 10372 bp, 9 predicted proteins | sample 5400271 | NCBI WGS metagenome assembly WNFM01 (sample SAMN13153352, study PRJNA577476) | soil metagenome | isolation source: 60 cm saprolite on Douglas fir-dominated hillslope | place: USA:California | collected 2013-09-17 | reverse complement strand
GGTCATGCCGCGGTCCTTGAAGGAGCCGGTAGGATTCTCGCCCTCGTGTTTGAAGAGGAGGCCGTCTCGCTCGTAGAGGCGCGTCGCCCCTTCCGGATGAGTGACGACGTCGTTCGCATCGCCGGAGAGCACGGCCTCGCGGAACCGCCACACGCCGCTGGCATCGATGGGAGTGCGGGCTCCGCGGCGCGCATCGAAGACGTCGCGGTCGATGGCTGCGGCGTCGCGCTCGACCGCCAGCAGGCTCCCGCAGTCGCACGTATAGCGGACGACGTTGGTGTCGTACTCGAGGCCGCAGGCGATGCATTGCAGCCATTCGCTCATACGCGGCGCACTCCCTGCTGCGCGATCGCAGCTACGTGGACGTTCGTGGCCACTTCGTCGAACGCCTCCTGCATCACGGCCGCGATGCGCGACACGTCGTCCTTCGAAGTGATCGCGAAGACCGTCGGCCCGGAGCCGCTGATCGAACAGCCGAAGGCGCCCGCATCGAGCGCCGCCTGCTTGACGTCGTAGAAGTGCGGGATCAGCGACGCACGCCGCGGCTCCGCGTAGCGATCGTCGAGCGCACGCCGCAGCAACGCGCCGTCGCCCGTGGCGAAGGCGTGAACCATCGCGGCGACGTTCGCCATCTGGGTGATCCATTCACCGCGCGCCCATTCCATTGGCAGGATGGCCCGGGCCGCCTTCGTCTCCACGCGAACGTGCGGCGTGACCAGCGCGATGTGCCAGTCGTCGAGGATCGGCAGCTTGATGACGTCGATCGGTTGCGCGATGCGCGAGAGCACCAGCCCGCCCATGGTGATCGGGGCGATGTTGTCGAGATGCCGTCCCGACGCGTGCATCTCGCCGGCCAGGGCCGCCTCGATGGTCAGCACCGGCGCCGGCTCGACACCGAGGGCCACGCCGGCCGCGTAGGCGCCGGCCACGCTGCTCGCGGCGCTTCCTCCCAGGCCTCCCGCCACCGGGAGCCCCTTCTCGATGGACACGGCGATGCCCTGATCGCGGCCGAGGAGACGCAGCATCGCGTGCGCGGCGATGTTCACGACGTTCTGGGCCGGGTCGGTCGGTACGAGCGAGGCATCGCGGCCGCGCACCTCGATGGTCGTGTCGTGACCGTCGATCAACTCCAGGGTGACGGTGTCGCCGATGTCGTCGACGGCCAGCCCGAGGATGTCGAAGCCCGGACCGACGTTGCCGATCGAACCGGGCGCGAAGACCGTGGCCCGGCTCATCGCGCGTCACCCCACGCGCATCCGTCATGGCGAATGTCCGTCATCGCTTGCTCCGCCTCCGCTCTTCGACGGTGATGGCCACGATGTCGTTCAACACGCCGGCGGCCGTGACAGCGGCTCCCGCGCCGGGACCGGTGACGACGAGAGGGTTGGTCTTGTAGCGCTTCGAGTAGATGGCCACCTGGTTGGCCGTGCCGCGCAGGCTGCCCATCGGGGAGTTACGGTCGACAGCCTCGATGCCGACGCGCAGGCCGCGCCTGTCGATCTTGGCGACGTAACGCAGCACGGCATTCTTCTTCGCGGCCGTGGCCACGCGCGCGGCGAAGCGGGCATTCAGTCGGCAGAGGTTGTTGACGAACGTAGCCGGATCGGGACTGTCCACCTCCGGCCCGAAGAGCGGCTCGACGGCGATGTCCTCGAAGTTCACGCGGCGGCCGAGGGTGCGGGCCAGGATGAGGGCCTTGCGCGCCACGTCGGTGCCGGAGAGATCGTCGCGGGGGTCGGGCTCGGTGTAGCCAAGCTTCCAGGCCTGGAGCACGGCGTCGGAGAACGGCTTGCCGTCTTCGAGGGCGGTCATGAGGACCCAGGATGGTCTCCACGCGGTCGCCGGCCTCGTTCAGCTTAGCCAGCGTGTCGAGCACGGGCAAGCCGGCGCCGGCCGTCGCTTCATAGCGGATGGAGAGGCCGCGCTCGCGCGCCGTTTCCATCAGCCGGTCGAACTCGATCTGCGGCACGGCCAGCGGCTTCTTGTTCGCGGTGACGACGTGGAAGCCGTGCTCGAGCGCTTCCTGCAGCAGCGGCGCGGTCTCCTCCGACGTGAGGTCGACGAGGATGGGGCGATACGACGGCAGGAGCCACAGCTCTTCCTGCATCATGGTCTGCAGTTGTCTCAGCGTGAGCGGCGAGTCGCGGTCGAAGAGCTTGCCGCCCGCAGCCTTGTGTCTGGCGATGCGCTGCAGCGCCGGCGCGGCGAAGCCATGCTCCTCGATCTTGATTCCGGAGCGATCGGCGATGGCCACGACCTTGAGGTCGATGCCGAGCTCGCGGCGGAGGAGTTTCTCCTGCGCGATGAGCTGGGCGACCAGCGCGCGTCCGATCTGGCCGAAGCCGAGGAGGGTGAGCTTCGACTCGCGACCGGTCGTGTCCGCGAGCGGGCGGACTTTGTCGAGCTGATATTCGATGTGCAACGCCAACAGCGCCTTGGTGGCATCTCCCTCCGCCACGGCGATGGTGATGTTCAGCTCGGACGATCCCTGGGCGATGGCCAGGACGTTCACGTGCTCGGCGGCCAGGGCGGAAAACGTCCGCGCCGCGATGCCCGGCCGGCCGCGCATGCCGAGGCCGACGACGGCGATGAGCGCGATCTTGGTCTCGGCGTCGATTCGGTCGATGAGCTTCATCTTCCGCTCCAGGACGAACGCCGTCTCCAGCGCGGCCACGGCATGTTTCGCCTCGGCGTCCGGAACGACGAAGCAGATGCTCGCCTCGCTCGATGCCTGGCTGATCATGGTCACGGAGTGTCCGGCGGCCGACAGGGCGCTGAAGGCGCGGCCGGCCACACCCGGCACGCCCATCATGCCGCCCCCTTCGATGGCCACGAGGGCCTGCTTACGGATGGCGGTGAGGGCCCGCACCGGATAGGCGCCTGGCTTCACGTCCGCGGCTATGCGCGTGCCGGAACCGTCGCGGAAGGTGTTGCGCACGAGCAGAGGGATCTTCCGGTCGGCCAGCGGAATCATGGTGCGCGGGTGCAGCACCTTCGCGCCGTAGTACGCCAGCTCGGCGGCTTCGCGGTAGTGCAGCTCCGGCAGCACGCGCGCGGCCGGCACACTCTTCGGATCGGCGGTCATGAGGCCGTCGACTTCCTTGTACAGGGTCAGGAGCGAAGCGCCGACGCTACGGGCGATGATGGCGGCGGAGAAGTCGGATCCGCCGCGGCCGAGCGTGACCACTTCTCCCATCGGTCCTCGGCCGAGGTATCCGGGCAGGATGACGATGGCGCCTCGCTCGAGCAGGGGAGCGATGCTCTTCTTCGCCGCGCGCTCGCATTTCGGGAAGGCGGGCCAGAGACTGCCAAGACGTTGCTCGGTGTGAATGACTTCGGTGGCGTCGAGGTACTCGGTGTCGATCCCCTCGGCCTTCGCGAAGGTGGCGAAGATCATGGCCAGCAGCCGTTCGCCGCGCGCCACGACGTTGTCTTGCGCGCGGATCGTGAGCTCGCGCAGGACGGCGATCGATTCCGTCATCGAGCGCAGCTCGCTCGTCGAGTCGTTGACCGCCTGATGCAGCGCGTGGCGCTTGCCGAGGAGGTCGTTGACCAGCGAGGCGTGGCGGTCGTGGAACGTCCGCGCTGCTTCCTCACAGGCCGCACGATCGCCGCGCAATGCGGACTGCGCGGCGCCGAGGAGCAGGTCGGTGATGCCGTTCATCGCCGAGACGATCACCACCAATGGCGAAGTCGCCGCGCGCACGTGCGCCACGGCCGTGCGCACCGCATCGGCGCTGCCGACGGCCACGCCGCCGAACTTGAAGACCTCCACGCTTTTCGTCATCGGAAACCGGACGGCGAAGTATACGGGCTTGCTTATTCTTAACAGAATAGTTAAATTGCGAACTGTGAAAACGGCCGCACGCATCTTCCAGGCCCTTGCCGATCCGACGCGCCGTCAGATCTTGCAGGAGCTGAAAGAAGGCGAGCTAACGGCCGGCGAGATCGTAGGCCGCTTCGCTATTTCCGCCCCAGCCATCTCGCGGCATCTCTCCATCCTCGAAGTGGCCACCTTGGTGGAGTCGCGGCGCGAGGGCAACCGCATCTATTACTGCCTCCAGGCCGAGACGCTGGCCAGCACTGTCGGCGATTTCCTCAGCGCTGTATGTCCGACGCAGATCGCTTTCCGGGCGAAGAAACGGAGCAAACGATGAAGATCGCCATCACCGGGGGAACGGGTTTTGTAGGTCGGCATCTCGCCGCGCGGCTTACCGCCGAAGACCACGAGGTCGTCGCTGTGTCGCGGCGGAACGGCGTGGCGGTTAACGACGAGCAAGCGCTTGCCGCGGCGTTCGCAGGCTGCGACGCCGTCGCGCATTGCGCCGGCATCAACCGCGAGATCGGCGGGCAGACGTACGAGCGGGTACACGTCGAGGGCACGCGGCTGGTCGTGGCCGCCGCGCGTCTGGCGGGAGTGCGGCGAATCGCCATGCTCAGCTTTCTCCGGGCGCGGCCGTCTTGTGGCTCGGCGTATCACGAGTCGAAGTGGGCGGCTGAAGAGCTCGTGCGCCGGTCCGGGCTCCCGTACACGATCCTTAAGGCGGGCATGATCTACGGCCGTGGCGATCACATGCTCGATCACCTGAGCCACACGCTGTTCACGTTCCCCATGTTCCTCACCGTTGGTTTGCGCGAGCAGCCCATCCGGCCGGTCGCAGTCGGCGACGTTGTGACGATTCTTCGCGCCGCGCTCATCGAGGGACAGATAGCGAACGAGAGCGTCGCGGTCGTCGGTCCGGAGACGCTCACTCTGTCCGAGGCCGTACGGCGCGTTGCGCGCGTGGTAGGCCGGTACGTGATCGTGCTGCCGGCGCCAATCGCCGTGCATCGAGCACTGGCGGTTCTGTTCGAAGCAACGATGAGTGTGCCGCTGGTGGCGAGAGCGCAGGTGCGCATCCTCTCCGAAGGCGTGGATCCTGCGCCATTCGCGGATGCGCTTCCGGACGCGCTCGCTCCGCGTACGCCATTCAGCGCCGACATCATCGCCAGCGGCTTGCCGGAGCGCGGCGCGTTTGGGCTTCGCGACTTGCGTTGCCGATGATCGCGCGTACAATCGCGCATCGATCAACCTCCGTCGTTCCGCACGCGTGTCGCGTTCGTGGGCGGCTTTCTCGCCGCCGGGAAGACAACTGCCATCGCGTCAGCGGCACGGGTGCTGACGGCCCGCGGAATGCGCGTCGCCGCGATCACCAACGATCAGGCGGCCGGGCTGGTCGACACCGCTACGCTTCTGGCCACGGGCGCGCAGATCGCGGAGGTGGCCGGCGGCTGCTTCTGCTGCCGCTTCTCCGAGCTCGTCGAGGCGGCCGATCGTGTGCTGGCGCATCAGCCCGATGTCCTGTTCTGTGAGGCAGTGGGAAGCTGCACCGACCTCGTGGCCACGGTGGCCGAGCCGTTTGCCGGTTTCTACGGCGACACGATCGAGCTCGCGCCGGTGTCGATCTTCGTCGACCCGCTGCAGTTCGCAATTGGCGGGGACGACGACGTGGCATACCTCTGCGGCCAGCAACTCGCCGAGGCCGATCTCGTCGTGATCAACAAGAGCGATCGCAGCACGCCGGCGCAACGCGAGGCCGTGGCTCGCGTCTGCGGCGACCGGACGCGCATCGAGATCGCGGCCCTGACCGGCGCCGGCATCGAGGAGTGGCTGGCGCTCCTCGGCCACGGTGCGTCGTGCGGCCACCCACTTCGCACCATCGACTATGACCGTTATGCGCACGGCGAGTCGCTGCTGGTCTGGCTCAACGCCACGGCCACTATCGTCACGCCCCATGACCCGCGCGCCGTCGCGGAGCGCTTGATCACGCGTCTGGCCACACCCGGGATGGCCCACGTCAAGCTCACCGTCGGCGCGGTCCGCGCCCACGCCACATCCTCGGCTCCCGCCATGGTCATCGACGACCTCCCCGTCGAGAGTGCGCCGCGATCGATCGTGACGATCAACGCCCGCGTCCGCGGCAATGCCGATGCATTGCGCGACGTCGTGCGCGACGCCCTCCACGTCGTACACGCCCACATCGACACCATGCAGGCCTTTCATCCCGGCCATCCCCACCCGGAGAACCCCAACCCCTACCTCGGCGTCCACGCGTGAAAGTGGATTAGTGGATTAGTGGATTAGTGATTAGGGGCAGGCTCCTGACTGCTCCTCCTAATCACTAATCCACTAATCACTAATCCACTAATCACTAATCCACTAATCACTAATCACTCGGTTACCCCTTCACTCCCCGATACACGTATGTGATGCCGAAGGTGAGCGGCTTCCAGTCGACGCGCGCGAAGGAAGGAGGACTCCAGGTACTCGTAGGCGTCGCGCTCTCCGGTGATGGCGCCGCCGAGGCGGGGGAGGAAGCGCTTGCGGTAAAGGTCGTAGAGCGCGCCGAACGCGCGGCTATGCGGCTGGCCGAACTCGAGCACCACCACCCGCCCACCGCTGCGTACCACGCGCGCCAGCTCAGCGATGCCGCGTCCCGGATCGCCGACATTGCGGATCCCGAACGAGATCGAGGCGATGTCGAACGCGCCGTCCGCATATGGCAGCTTCGTCACGTCCGCGACCTCGAAGTCGATGCCCGGCGACTTCTGCCGCGCCAGGGCGATCATCTCCGGCACGAAGTCCGTGCCGGTCACGCTCCCGGTCGGGCCGACGACCTTGCGGAAGGCGATGGCGAGATCGCCGGTGCCGGTCGCGCAATCGAGCACGCGATCCCCGGCGCCGGCGCCGGAGTAGCGCACCGCGGCATGCCGCCAGAGATGGTGAACACCGCCCGACAGCACCTGGTTGGCCCGGTCATACCGGCCGGCAATCGAGGCAAACATCGCCCGGATGCGCTGCGGATCGGGACCGGCGTAGGGAGTCACGGCAGCAAGACTGTCACACTTGAGTAGTGAAGTGGTTAGTGGTTAGTGGTTAGAGCGGTCAGCCTCGCGCATCGCTGACCCACTAACCACTAACGACTAGCCAGTAACGACTCTTCACTTCACTCTTGATTACAATCTGCGCCGTGCTCCCACGTGACTTCGCCTTCGTCCAGACCGCGCCGAACCGCGTCTTCGTCGGCTGGGGTCCCTTCGAGCAGGCCCCGCTGCGGCGTCCGGACCGGCCGGCATTCTTCATCAGCGACTTCTTTCTCGATGATCCCCATCCCTGGCGCCATCCCGCGACGTGGGAGGAGACGACGTTCGACGACCTCGCCTCGCGCTTCGGAGGGACAACAGAGCCGCCGCGCATCGCATGGGACTCACCGTCGATCGAGGCCTGGGCGACATTGTTCGATGCCGCGCGGCAGTCCTTCGGGCGCGGCGACTTCAAGAAGATCGTTCCCGTCCTCTTCGAGACAGGCACGCTCGACGACCGGCAGGCCATGTGGCCGTGGTTCTTCGCCCGCCTGGCCTTGCTGCCGCGCGGCATGACGGCGTACGGCTACTCGTACCAGAGTCACGGCATGGCCGGCGCCACGCCCGAGGTGCTGTTTGCATCGGACGGCCGCGGCTATCAAACCATGGCCCTCGCCGGCACACGCCCCATCGCACGCGCGGGCGAGCTGCTCTACGACCCCAAAACATCGAGATCGAGCCGCTACGCGTCCTCGAGCTGCCGACGCTCGCGCATCTCCACACGCCGATCCGCTTCGAGGAGACGCGCGACAGCGAGCGCATGTCGTTCGCGGAGATGGTGCGCCGCCTCCACCCCACCGCCGCCCTCGGCGTGTCTCCGCGCACGCCGGCCGGCGAGCGGTGGCTGCGCGAGGCCGACCGCGGCGTCAAGCGCCGCACATATGGCGCGCCTTTCGGCGTCGAGCGTGAGGACGGCCGCGCCCTCGCTCTCGTCGCCATTCGCAACGTCCAGTGGCATCACGATCAGGTGCGCATTGGCGCCGGCGCCGGACTGCTGCCGGAGAGCCGCATGGAGCGCGAGCTCGACGAGTTGCGCGTCAAACGCGACCAGGTCAAGTCGCTCTTCGGTCTCGATAGCCGCCCTGATCATTCGGCCGGTGACGCCGTTCTTGCAGACAGCGCAGAGAAGACCGCGGCCTGGCCGCCGCCCTCCAGATGACCAACGTCGAACGCGCGCACGACGTCATAGCCCGCATCCGCGCTCACGGCCAGTCCTCTGCTGGCTGCGCTGTCGGAGATCCACGACGTACACCTCTACTCATTCGTCGACGAGCGTGCCGCCGCCTTCTTCGCCCTCGGCCTCGCGAAGCGTGACGGACTGCCGGTCGCGATCGTGACCACCTCAGGCACGGCCGTCGCAGAGCTGCTCCCCGCGACGGTCGAGGCCCACTACTCCGGCGTTCCCCTCGTCCTCCTCACCGCCGACCGTCCGGCGCGCTTTCGCGGTTCCGGCGCGCCGCAAGCCATCGAGCAGGAAGGGATCTTCGGCGTCTACGCCGAGCGCGATGCCGAAGCCTGGACCATCACGCGCCCGCTGCACATCAACATCGAATTCGACGAGCCCCTCCTCGATCAACCCTGGAGCGCCGATCAACCCTGGAGCGCCGATCAACCCTGGAGGGCCGAGCAACCCGGAAGCGCCGACCAACCTCGTAGCGCCGAGCAACTCCTCCGGAGCGCCGACCAACGTCGGAGCGCCGGCTTCCAGCCGGCTGGCCCGGCGGCTTCCAGCCGCCCCGCGGATGCGAACACTCCCCACACCGCCCTCCCGTTCCGCCAGCCCCTCGTCCTCCTCGGCGCACTGAAGCCAGAAGATCGCGAGCGCGTCCTCGACTTCGTCCTCGACTACGGCGCCGCCGTCTACGCCGAGCCGCTCTCCGGCCTGCGCGAAGAGAGCAGCCTCGCCCCCCAGATCATCCTCAACGAGCGGATGCTCGCGCGCGGCGAGTTCGACGGCGTCATACGCATCGGTGGCGTGCCGGCGCTCCGCTTCTGGCGCGATCTCGACGAGACCCTCGCGCACCTCCCCATCATCCACTTCACGCCGCTGCCCTTCGCCGGCCTGGCGCGCGGCGAGGTGCGGCCGATCGATGATTTGCCAACCGTGCCCACAACTATCGGCCGCGATGACGACTACCTGTCGCGCGACCGCATCATGACCGAGCAGGTATCGGCCCTCTTCGATTGCGAGCCGCAGTCGGAGCCGGCGCTCGTGCGCGCCCTCTCGCGGGAGTTGCCGGCGAACTCCCGCGTCTACCTCGGCAACTCCCTTCCTATCCGCGAGTGGGACTTGGCGGCGACGCGCGAGCCGCGCGGCCTGGCGTTGGAGGCCAACCGCGGCGCGAACGGCATCGACGGCCAGCTCTCCACATTCTTCGGGTGGTGCAAGCCGCGGGTCGAGAACGTCTGCATCGTCGGCGATCTCACGGCGCTCTACGACCTCGGCGCGCCGTGGATTTGCCCGCAGCTCGACCGCGGCGTGCGCTTCCGGATCATCGTCGTCAACAACGGCGGCGGCCGGATCTTCTCGCGCGTCGGCTCGCTGGCGCCGCTCGATCCCGCCTTCCGCGAGCGCATCATCGAGAACGAGCACACCCTCCGCTTCGACGACTGGGCAGCGATGTGGAGCATCGACTACGAATGGTCTGGCCTCGTCACCCCGATGACCTCCGACCCCGGCATGCGCCTCGTGACCGAGCTCGTGCCCGACGCCGAGGCCACGAAGCGCGCCTGGGCCGCCTACGACGAGCTTTGGCGATGAGCCTCTACTGCGTACACGGATTCCTCGGCGGTCCGTGGGACTGGGACTTCCTGGCCGACGCAGGGTTCGACATCGCTGGTCGTCCGTTCCTCTTCGGGACGGAGCTGTTGCCACTGGTTGATGTTGCCCAGACGCTACGCGACACGATCCCGCCCGAGACAGTGCTCGTGGGCTACTCGATGGGCGGCCGGTTGATCGCCGAAGCCCTGGCCCGCGGCGCGCGTCCGGTGAAGGCCGTCCTCGTCTCGACAGGCCTTGGCATCGAGAGCGCCGAGGCCCGTGCGGCACGTCGCGCGACCGACGAGACGTGGGCCCGCCGCTTCGAGACCGACCCGTGGGACAGCGTGCTCGCCGACTGGAATGCGCAGCCGCTCTTTGGCGGACATCGCCTCGATCGGCCGGAGCAGATCTACAGTCGCTCCGCCCTCGCCGCGGCGTTGCGCGAGTGGTCACCCGGCGTGCAGGAGCCGCTGGCTCCACGGCTCGCCACTGTCAACATCCCCACGCTCTGGATCGCCGGCGCGCGCGACACGAAATACGTGGCCGAAGTCGAGCGCGGCGCGAATGTCATGCCCCGCGGCGAGGTCGCGATCCTCGAGGATGCGGGCCACCGGGTGCCATGGGAGGTGCCCGAAGCCTTCATGGCCACGCTGCACGCCTTCATCGATACGCGATGAAAGGCTAGACAGACCTCGTTCAGGCGAGACT
>WNFM01028215.1_pt1 | contig 10372 bp, 16 predicted proteins | sample 5400271 | NCBI WGS metagenome assembly WNFM01 (sample SAMN13153352, study PRJNA577476) | soil metagenome | isolation source: 60 cm saprolite on Douglas fir-dominated hillslope | place: USA:California | collected 2013-09-17 | reverse complement strand
CTTTCGCGGCCCCCGGGCTGTTGTAGCTCAGTTGGTAGAGCAACTGATTCGTAATCAGTAGGTCGGAGGTTCGACTCCTCTCAACAGCACCATGAATTCAAACGTTTGCCGCCCGGCAAGCCATTTTTCTTTTCTGGGGCCTAGGGATCAACTAGGGAGCGAGAGTGCGACGCTCTAAAACGCGTTAGGGGAGGCTTTCCGCGCTTCCGGCACCCCTGACAGCTTCGAATGCGCGAAAAGCGTTTCTAGAACGCTTTTCGAACGGGCGAGAGTGCGCTTTCGATGCTCGATGGCTAGCTATCTGGATCACGTGCAAACGACCGATTGGGCGGGAAGCTCCGCGAAGGTTGCAAGGGCGACGGCGACGAAGATACGCTACGCGCGCACGGTCGAGGCGGCAGCGGTCGCAGCGGCGAAACGCCTTCCAAGCCGCGCTTAAACTCTAGCTGCGCAAGTTCGGCAGGTTCGTTCTCAATTCTTGGGCGACCTCGCGAAGCGCGGCGGCAATCATGTAGGCTCCAACAAGTTCCGGGTGATCTTGCGCGTAGCCGTCTACGAATTCTTCGTCAATGGCTTTGATGCCACGCACCAACTCGTCCCGAACGGTTCCGTATACATGTTCCATGTGAGTCAACGCCTCCATGCGGTTTATTGGGAACTAGGAGTCAACTACAGAGGCGGGATTGAGCGCAATAGAATGGCCTCTATTTTGTGCATTGGTGGCGATGCGCGGAAAATTCGTCACAAATCTGTGAGGGGGTATCGGACTGACTCAGCCGCGCCTTTACCCCCCCTATACCCCACCGATTCGTCATTTCACGAAGGGGAAGAAGAGATGGACCATGAACTTGGCAGCCAAATCGTGTCAGCCCTCCGCGCAATCGCCGAGAACATGAGGACTACCGACGAGCACATCCAACGGGCAACTGGATACTTGGCAGACATCTCCGACATCCTGCGGCAAATTAGAGATGGCGAGCGAAGCGGACCTAGGCCGAGCGACGGCATATATTGATTCGAAGCGGCACCGCCCAGGTGTCAAGTGAGGTACACCTTAGGTTGACGCCTACCAAGGCCCGTACGGTTCTTACCAATATTTCTACGCCACTCCGCGCGCCTCAAGCCACGCCGCGATATCTGCGCTGCGCCATCGCACAGCCTTCTCACCGATCTGCACTGCGCGCGGGAAAGTACCCTCGTTGATGCCCTTGTAGACGGTAGATCGCGAGGTGCCGATGATCTCGCACACTTCTCTAAGCCTCAGGAGCGCGCGTGATCGCCAGTCGATTCGATCCTTTGCCTTCGGCGATGCTTGCGTGGATGAGGCTGCGCGAGCTTTGGGCGGGCTCATGAACTTCGGATTCGTTCGATCCAGCTCCTCGATCAGGCGCTCGATTTCGCAGGCGGCTGCCTCCCGCTCCTGCATCAGCTCGCCGATCGTCTTCCTGCCCGCATCCGTTCGCAGGCGTTGCAGTAGGGCAGTTGCGGTTCGATTCATCGGAGCATCGGGTCTGGTCAAATGGGATAACTAGGCTACCCGAGCGCTACTCCCGCCCACCTACCCACGATAACTCCTCCCATTCTCATCTCGCTACTCAAAGAATCGAAGCACCTTCTGCTGCTCGATGCGATCTCGCCCGAAGGTCTCGCCAAGAGTTCTGCGTGAAGCTCCGACCAGAGTCGCCTCGAACGCTTCCTCGAGCGCGCTCTTCACATAAACCCTGTTGTGGCCGCTTGTCTCGTTAAGCGAATAGGCGATGTCGGCTCCCTGCGGATCAATGATGAACATGCGCAGTCGCTCGCCTTGCGCCGCCAGCTTGATCACGTCATTGATGTGGCCATCACGAAATCCGTAGCCAATTACCATCAGGCGCGCGTCGACCCCGACAAGATGCTCTCTGAAGAGACTTGCGTACCTATCGAGTATCGGATGTAACCGAATCTCTTTCGCCTTCTCGCCGCCCATGATGAGCAGTTGCTGGCCTTCGCGAGTAATCCAGTTCGACGATCCGTGAAGCTTGAAATATGGTTGAAGATTGGCAGTAGGCCGAGCGCTGGCGTCGGCTATTGGGGACCAGAGATCGTCTGCCCAGCCCTCTTGGTCATGGCCGGATTGGCGTATCCGAGTCATTCCGGCCAACTCTGATCCATTCCACCGAGAGGGGCTGGATTGCTTCACCACTTCGCCCAAGTAGGCTTGCTCCAAGAACAGATCCTGATTAAGGGAGAAGATGGCATCGAACCGGGACAGGAAGGCCCCGATACCGCGCGGTGCAGATGTCTGGCCAGCAAATTCCAGTCTGTGTTCTCTCAATCCATCATTCATATCAGCAAACATTCTGCGAATGGCACCCTGCATCGCCTCCAGCCGGTCCTTATGTGCCCCGGGTACCTTCGCGTGCGCCACTTGCACCTCCGCCAAGGCGTGCTCGAAACCGCTGAATTGGTGCCGCCACAGTAGGTTCTTGAGATCGCTTGACAGGAGAATCTCGGGGCATCCGATTAGGTACTCAAATGCTTCGCTACCGAGCCAACCGCCCCAGTTTCTCGTGAATCCTGCGCCGAGGAGGAGAACGGTATTCAGGAAGCCGTCCCGACCCGCTCAACAAATTCAAGCCCACGTAGCAAGTATCGCGTTATTCGATGGTCCACAACAACTCGTCGTTTGCCTTCAATCGGAATACTTAAAACATCGTTTGCCAGATAGGGATGAGGTTCTTGCAGCAGTCCGTAGATTGGCTCAGACCTCGTATAGTGGCCACGAATTGTCTTGACTACGACGTTAACTTCGACGCCCTTAGGAGGCTGCATTAGGCGAAGTGCCGCGTCGTTTTCAGCGAAGATGACCAGCGACCCCGCGATGTCCCGCAAAGACTTGTCCACCGTCTCAAAGCTTCGCCTTAGCGCGGATCCATAGGTGTACCCGAAGGCCTCGCATTCATCTTCACTTGCTCGCGAGGGTGTGCCGAATCTGATGCGAAGCTCTAACTGCCGGCCGTGGTTAAGCATTGGCAATAACCCAAAATCCGTTAGTACTTCTCCGGCGGTGGGCAATCCAGACTTGCCATTCTCATGGCCGAGCTTGAACCCCTTTTCCGGGAGCCTACGTACCAAGTCACCGTAGACCTTGGTTGCTAGATCGTCAGGTGTTGTAAAGAAATCAACGGTCAAGTCCTTAGTGACTAGCGCCTTGAAGGCCTCCAACTTCTCAGCCTCCTCACCACGCGATGTATACGTAAATGGGAATGGATGCTCATCACTCATGACATATGCGAATCTCGGCAGACCTCGCGTGATCGCACGATCATATTCACATTCAACGAATGACTTCTTAGACTCCGGATCGGGCGTGCCGTATCTATGCCCTAGGAACAACAAGAATACGTCCGCCTTGTCGACCTCTTCGAGGCATGTCGCGAGTGGCTTCTGATCACGGGCCCCAAAGAACTCTTGAGCGTTAATGACTCCTGCATGAGACCGAATGTTGTTTATGACAGCTTCACGATGCTGTTTGAGGTCGACGTAGGTCGAGCAAATAAAAAAATTGATATCGCTTAGCGGTTTCTCGCTGCCCATGGCTTTGACGGTCACTCCTTACGTCAGGCAATCTTGTTGCTCGGTCTTATAAGAGGCACTCTCCGGACAGCGAAGGCTCTCACTTCTAGCTCGGATGCGGCAAACTGCGGGTACTGAGCGCGGACAGATATGTCGGATTCCGTCTCATGCTGCTGCGCTAAGCTATTCGAGAAATCGATGAACCGGAGCGTATTTTCATAGTAGGCCGAATACTTCGGGTCTACGTTCAGTGCACTCACAACAGCTCGCGCGTCAATCCTTCTCGTCTTCCTCCAGTGCCGTGGCCAGTCTAGATTCAGGCCGCTGTAATCGTTCGGCGCCGGTGATTTCAAATGCTCGCTGTAGCGAAGCAAGTACCGGTGCGGAATGTGTTGGGTGGCAATCGACTTGCACATTGCGGCACTGATGCATACCTGCGTGCGCTCAAGGCGTGCTACATCAACAATTGGCTGTCCCAGGAAAACGCGCCTCTCGTCATCGAAGATTGCGCTGCCTGCAGCCAGAGCGCCGCGAACTGGAAGGCCGATTTCGAGGCTATGACAGATCAAGTCACTGCAGGCGTCCAGAAAGTTGTCACCGGGAATTGGCTGGGCCATCCATCCGTTGGCCCCGCTAGCCGAGAGTTCCCGTAGCTCTTCCACACTCTTTGCGCGTGCGTCGGGCCATGTTCGATGCGACCAGACCAAAAGCGAATCGCTCGCGAACGCACCATGAACCTTGTTGAAAATGAATACATCGCCTTCGGAGGTCCAATAGGGGGCTTCTGTAAATCCCATGGGGCCGAAGACGCGTTCCATTTGCTCATTACGGCGCTCGATGTTGGCGATCAGAGCTTCATAGGCAGTGGCGATTCCATCCAGCCCGTGTCGTCGGAGCTTTTCCTCAAAGCCAAGGACATCAAATAGCGCGACCAAATAGCCAAAACGCCCCCCAGTGTCTCTCATTGGCAAAACCCTCCTCGATGGCCGGTGATGAGAGTATGCGGGGGTAAAATCCAGCCGATACCAGAACAGCGAGAATGGAAAATGGCTGATGAGCCCGCACCGATCATTGAAATACTCAAGCGATTTGTGGATCGAGGCGAGGCTTTCTTGCCGCGCAAAGACCTGAGAGCTGGGGCTCTACAACTATGGGGGTCGAGCGTGCGTTCTCACCTCGCCAAGATTTACGGCAAGGACGCGCATGAGCTATTGCAAGCCTTTCCTCGCACCCCCGAAGCGATGAGCCCATTGGAAGTCAACGCGAAATTCGTTCAGCAAACAGACCTGCTTAGGAACATAGTTGCGCGCTTGGAAAGGCTGACTGTCCCCAGCGCTGCGGCAGGAGAGCGCGTCTTTATAGGTCACGGGCGCTCACATCAATGGCTGCTACTCAAGGACTTCCTCCAAGATCGCCTCCGTCTTGCTTGGGAGGAATTCAATCGGGAGCCGGTAGCTGGCTATACCACCTTTGAACGCATTGAGGAAATGTTATCTCGCGCACGCTTCGCCTTTCTCGTCATGACCGCAGAAGATGAAAGGCTTGATGGCACCGTCCATGCCCGAGAGAACGTAATTCATGAAGCGGGACTCTTTCAGGGCAAGCTTGGACCCAAGAGGGCCATCATTCTTCTGGAGGACGGCTGCGCGGAGTTTTCGAACATCGTTGGACTTGTTCAAACTCGCTTCCCCAAGAGCAACATCGCCGCAAAGTTTGAGGAAATCAGGCTCGTGCTTGAGCGAGAACGCGTGTGATGCCCAAATTGACTTGTTTCCGGTGCGCGTCACTGCCTCCTCCCTTTCGCGCTTCTCATCTAGCCCCTCGTTCACGCCGATCGCCAAAAGTACAGCGGTTGCGTCGTGCGGGTTGCTTGCCGGATCGAAATTAGTGCCGAAGTGCTCAATGAACGGAGCCCACGCACCAGGGGGACACGCGCTGCCTCGCCGCGTGTTAGACACGAGCGTCTTGAGGCCTTCGCGCTGTGAGGAATCAATCCGCGCGACAAAGGCCGCGGCCTTGGCCATCCTCAAATTGGACAAATCGTCCTTTCCCTTCTCGGTCTGCAAAGCCATGTTCAACTCCTTACGCGTCAGGCTCAGTTAGTATACCGCCGCCCTGTCCGCCTCTTGGCGCGCCCAAGTGGACGACGGCTCGAGACGGCCCTAGTGATTGTCGAAATCGTTATACGGGGTGCGGAGTGTGACGGCGACATATATTTCCAGCAGACATTGCCGCACTGGTTCGGCCTCTTCGACAAAGCGCAATTCCATTCCACGGATGCGCGCTTTCGCGGCATCAAAAGCAGCGAGAAATGCCGGGTTCAGCACCAACCCGGATCGCGAGTCGTCCCCTTTCTTGTACGATGCGCGAGTTTTTCCCGACGCCTCTCTCGCCAGCCTAAATGCGAAGGCCGCCATTCGGTGGGTCGCTCGCAACCGACAGTGCCTCCCGATGCGTCCCCGAATGTCATTGCTTCGGCCAACATACAGATGGCGGCCGCCCTCGGAAAGCAAGTAGACACCAGCCTTTGGCACGGACGATGGAAGTGCGCCCGGGGAAACGGCCTGCATCGCAAGCAAGCGCTTCAAGCTCGCGCGCAATGACGCTACGTGCGTCTGAAAGACTTCATCCATTTTTGTCGGTCACTTGAGAATCGCAGTCGCACCTCAAACATCGCCGCGCTTTACGCGTTCCCACTCGTGCTTCAGTATTTTCTGCAAATGACTTATGACGTCGCCTCTCGCCTTATTGAACGCTCCTTGGGCTGTGCGAACTTGATCGGGCGTCTCATTAGGAGGCGGATCGCTGCACGCTGACGCCAATACTCCCATCAGTCTGTCGAATTCGTTATGTTCATCTTCTGTCGGATTCATTCGGAGCTTGATTCGAATTGCCAACTCATGCGCCCTGGCATTTGCTACCGACTTCTCATCAAAGTTTTTCCGTTTGTCATCATCTGAGAGATTTGCACTCGGTCGCTTCAGCTCCTGCAACCGCGCAAAGAGTGTCAGCACTTCAGCCGCGTCCTTCCGCAGTTCATCGATCCAAACTTGTCGCTTTGTCGAGATGTTGTCTGCAATTTGCCTTCGAGCGATCTGCTGCTGGGTCTCCAATTGGCGTCTTGCGATGTCCTCCTGCATTTTCACTTGCCGCGCCGCGATTCTGGACTGGATAAATGGTCCTAGGAATAATGCGACCAGAGCAACGATCGCAAGCACGATCTTGTTAAGGTCGTCCAGCGTTAGATTGGAGAAGACTTGGCAAACCGGAGACATTCGAGAGACTTCCTTGAGGTGGTTGATTCTCAGTAGCGTGAGGCATCTTTGCAGAGCCTCGGCGCGACCGCAGGCAAGTGCCTCTCTTAGTGAGGCAACTGATTAATTTTTCTACGTCGCTCTTGCTTAGCCATTTCCTCGCACTGCCTTCCAAACTCTCCCCGCCTGATGTTTTCGCACGATTCTCACTTCATTCCGGTAATTCAATCGTTCACAACCCCGCCCTCTGCATCAACTTCGCCACGCTGATATCCAGCGCGGACGCCAAGCGCACCAGCGTCAGCAAGGCGGCGTTGTTATCCCCCCGCTCCACCCTTCCCACGTAGCTGCGATCAAGTTCTGCGATCAAAGCAAGCTTCTCCTGAGAAATTCCCTTCGCTAGGCGAGCTTCTCGAATCGCGCGCCCGAGCGCGAGCAGCGCGCGATGCTGACGTTTTCCGGAGAGGTTTGGCACCTCCGCATAGTTCCGCTATGATGCCAGCGAAGCCACGGTACATGTACCGCGCTCTTGATTGGCTCATGATCGATGGGAGGAAGCATGCTGCGAGTCGGCATCCTTATCGCTGCGCTGATGGCCGCTAGCGCGAGCGCCGAACCAATTACTCTGAAGGGGCTTGGTCCCGGACTCACGAAAGAGCAGATGGATGCTGTCCATCCCGGCCTCGCGAAACACTGCCATATCATTTCCCAGAAGCAGGCGTGCTTTTATGGAGGCGCGCCAGCTAGGGAAAGCGGGTTACCGAACATTGAAGCCCTAAATACCTTTGCGGGAGTTCCCATCAAGATGTGGGACTTCGACATGCGCGATGGACACCTCTCATCTATCTTTATCATCCTGCCCACTTCACGCTTCGATGCAGTAGTCAGCGCGATGAAGGAGCGCCTCGGACCACCCACAAAGAGCGAAGTGAGCACCGTGCAGAATAGGATGGGTGCCACGTTCGACCAAACCGAAGTGGTGTGGGCATTGAGTCACGAGGGCTCTATCCTAGCGGTGACCAAGCGAGGATATAAGGTAGACGAGATGCGCGTTCACCTCACGTCGAAGGCATCGCTCGATGAATTCGACAACATCCGCAAGCAGGAGCAAAAAGCGGGCGCGAAGGATATGTAAGTCGTAGGCCCTTACTGATCCTCCGCCTCTGCTCCAACAGCTTTCTTAAGGGCGCCGATCGACTTGTGCTCGTGCGCTAGGACATGCAGGATGGGATGCAGCTCTATCCCATTTGGGGCAACACCCTCTTGCCCGTGGAGTCGGTCGAAAAATCCTACCCCGGTGACGGTAATGAGCTTGCGCGTCTTGATTTTCCCGTGAATTGGGCCCCCGAAAGTCGCATCGAGTACTTTGCGTACGTCGCCAATTTGAGCTTCGAAGCGGCTGCCCTTCGCACAATCGGGATGCGCGGACTCTACAATCATCGTGCGACCGTTATCGTCGGTCAGTACAACGTGGTAGTCCTGATCCGCTTCAGCTTTGATGACCGTTAACCATCCGGTCAATTCGTATGTCGTCAGCTCCGTAGCGCTATACCGGGTATCGGGACGGATGTTCGGATTGATGGGCGCTGAAATTTGGCGAAGCTGGTTGATCGTTGCTGGCGTAGGCGACTCGTTTACCTTTGCGGCATCCTTGTCGGTCCCGGTCTTGACCGGCCAGCGCTCTTTCCCACAGGCAAGCACCAGCGCAGGGAGTATCAGTAGTCCGAGAAGCAGGAGCAGGCGCTTCATCTAGTCCTCCTTTGTGGGCCAATCAAGAGAGCTAGACTTTGCCTGATTGCTACAGACAAGACCCCACCTGCGCGGGCGGGAATTGGATCATCGGTCGTCGAGGAGTGCGGAGCTTCGCAAGCCGTCCGGCTTTACTTCCCCGCCGTCGCCCTCGCCATCGCTGCAAGCGCCTCGCGAATCTCGCGCGCCGCCTCTTCGGGCGTCGGCGTTTCGATCCCGCGCCCCCGGTCGTCATAACCTGCATGGCGACACTTAAGAATAAAGAAGGCTGCGACCACGTTCCCGTCCATCGCGGCCTTGAACAGCCGCCCATGGAGCGCCTGTCGTTCGCGCTCTCGACCTCGATTGAGTGCGAGGCTTAGACGCGGATTCTCAGCAAGCCATCGACGTAGCAAATCCTTCCCGATCCCGAGCGCATTCGCGATCTCGACCATCGATGCGCCCGTTCCAGCCAACTCCTCGATCCTCTGCTTGGCCTTGGCGGGGATACGCTTTCTTGGACGCCCCATCCCACTCGCTCCTCTTCAATTGCGGATAGGAGGCCACCTGTGAAATGCTCGCCATGTTGATGGGCTGGCCCACGCCCACAGCCGAGCTGGTGCCTCCCGCTGATCCCACCCCCGCCACCACGACCTCTTGCGCGCTGCCGGGTTGAGCGGGGATGGGGGGAACGCAACCCTTTCCTGCATGAAGGCGAGCGATCTGCTCAGTAGTGGCCTTCGCGTGCTGGCGGAGTTTGGCGGGCTTCATTTCTGCGCTCCTGCTGCTCGTGCAGACGCCTTCCAGTCAGCGTCAGCAATGCCAAACGCTCGGTGCGCCCCGGCGCTGAGCTCCTTCTCTCCCAGCAGCGCGCCAATGATCTGTTTGCGGTCCAACCCTGCTGTCTCGGCGACAAGAGTCGCACAGCGCGCCAGTACCACGCGCGCCCATTGCACGCTCGCTTGCTCGGCTTGCAGTTGCGCGACCTCCGCGGGATGGTCCAGCTCAACCGCGCGGCGCCACGCGTCCTTGGCGACGGGCTCGAAGATGCCGCAGGACACTGGGGAGCGGCACAGCGCTAGCGCAACCCGCTGGTGTTCTGGATCGCCGAGAGACCGAATAAATTTCGAACGATCCTCTCCAATGAGCGACCGCGCATATTCGCGGATCTCTCGGTCGATGCTCGCGGCCGCCGCGTCGGTGGGATCGATGGGCGGGATCGCATATAGCTCGGCCACTCGTTTCGCGACCTCGCCTTGTTCGACCTCGACGTTCTGCCAGCACCGCCCCACGACTTGCACGGCGCGGGGCCGCTCGCTTTCGAGCCGCTTTTTTCGTCCGATCTCGGAAAGCGTTTCGTCCTGGCGCGCATCCACCGTCACTTTGTCGAGGCGGCGAAGAGCGTCGATTGCGACGAGTACATCGAGCCCCGGCTCCGATCCCTCGTTGCGGTCGGGGTTCTGCGCTAGCGCTAGCGTTCTGCCGCTCGCGGGGAGCGGGATCACCTGCACATTGAGGTGATCGACTGCGGGTGCGTCTGCGTCAATAAGTTCGAGTGCTCCTTCGTTCATTGAACAACTCCTTTGTGAAAGTTGAAGTCCGCTTCATCCGGGGGACCTTCCGAGTCATGCACAAGGGGGAGGGCGACGATTGCGGCGCGGTCGCGGAGATCGTCGGGGAGGTGGGGGTCGTTCATCACGGAGAGGATGAATTGCAACGCTGCATTCCAGGCGCTCAACGCGGCGCCCCGGATTGCTTGCGCCATATATATAGGGACCCTATATAGAGCCCCTGCATTGAGCGCATCGCTGCTGCGCGCTCGCGCTCATGCAGGC
>WNFM01343980.1_pt2 | contig 10373 bp, 9 predicted proteins | sample 5400271 | NCBI WGS metagenome assembly WNFM01 (sample SAMN13153352, study PRJNA577476) | soil metagenome | isolation source: 60 cm saprolite on Douglas fir-dominated hillslope | place: USA:California | collected 2013-09-17 | reverse complement strand
GCGACACCCTAGCGAGCCAACAGTGTCCGCAGGTCCTCGCGCGTGACGGGCAGCTGATGCAGGTCGAGCAGGTGATCCATGTTGAGATCATACCCCCAGAGCGCCTCACACTCCACGAGGCCCCGAATGACCTGGCGTTGGCTCTCGCTCAGCGCGGGGATCTCCCGCAGGTGGGGGGGAAGGTAGGCCGATCCGGGGTGCGGGCCGAATCCCAGGAACAGGAGCGCCTGCGCCAGCTTGAGCGCGGGCGGCAGGGGGTACTCGAATCGGCCTTCAATGTCGCGCCAGTACATCGTCCCATCGGGCATGGGATAGGGGATGGATTGCTGCCCGATGGGCGGGAGCGAGGATGCATCCGGCATGTGGCACTCAGCGGCAAGCGCACGCAGGAGCGTGTCCTGGATCCGGGCCACTCTCTGTTCGCCCAATTGCCTCAGGGCAAGACCCACCTGCGCGATATGCGACGCCTCCCGGTTCGTCCACCCGATGCCTTGCTCATAACGCTGAATCATGCGCGACTCGGGGCTGATTAAGCTCCCGAGGAGAATCGCCTCGACCGGCTCATCTGCTTGGGCAGTTTGCATCAGTCCCAGGGCAACAGCAGCCGCGAGACGAAGAGCATCGTCACGGGTGGACCGAAATATCTGCGCGATCTGTTGCATCGTCTCCACGTCCATGGCGCGAAGTCGGACGAGACCATCGATGAGACGTATGCGAAGCACGGGGGAGCGTTCGCGATCCAGTTGCCGGCGCAACAGCGCGATCACTCGTTCAACCTCCTCAGCCTCGTCGCCACACACACTGACGAGCAGGTCCAGCGCTGCTGCTCGGACTCGTTTCGATGGATCAGCAAGGAATCGCTCGTAGAGAGGACAGCCAGCGCGTACGGCTGCGCGGGTCTTGCGCTCCAATAGGTCATGAATGCTACCAGCACTAACCGTGTCGAGAAACAGCAGGAGATCGTCCTTGTGCTGCACGTCAAGGCTGCCGAGGAGCTCTAGCAGGAAGGGCACAGCGTACAAGGTGGCCACATAAATGGTGGTCTGATGACAGAGGCTGCGCCACAACCACTCGAGTGCGCGACGGCGTTCAGCGGCGTGTGGGGACGCCAGTGCGCGGATCGTGTCAGGCACATCACCTGCTGACCCGTAGGCATGGCCCAACTCCGCCCAGCGGATGTCATCCAAGCGTTCGAGCATGACTTTCCAACGTTCTCAATCCCGGGCCGGCAACAGACACACGAGTAGCCTGCTTCCTCTCCACCAAGAGGCATGTCAACACCTGGCCTACTGTCCACCTCCTAGCTTATGCTCGCCGTCAAATGCCGATTGGACTGTGTACTAGCCAAGCTACTCGAACAGGTGTTGAATCAGGTGCTGGAGGCGCAGGTGAGCGAACACTTGGGCGCCGAACGCTACGAGCGGACCGAGGAGCGGCAGGGATATCGCAACGGTGTTCGCCCGCGTCAACTGACGAAGCGGGTGGGCAAGCTCACCTTGCGAGTGCCCCAAGTCAGGGAGGGCCAGTTCTCGCCTGAGCTCTTCGCCCGCTACCAGCGCAGTGAGCAGGCCCTCGTCCTCGCGCTCATGGAGATGGTCGTCAACGGCGTCTCCACGCGCAAAGTGACGGCCATTACGGAGGAGCTGTGCGGGACCAGCTTCTCCAAGTCGACCGTCTCATCCTTGTGCGCCCGGCTCGATCCGTTGGTCACGGCCTGGAACGAGCGCCCCTTGGGCGAGCAGGCGTTCCCTTTCATCCTGGCCGACGCGCTCGTGGTCAAGGTGCGCGAGTAGGAGCGGGTACGCGCGCTTTCGGCCCTCATCGCCATCGGGATCAACGCGGCAGGGTATCGCGAGATCCTGGGCGTGCAGTTGGGCGATAGCGAATCGGAAGGCAGCTGGGGCACCTTCTTCGGCTGGCTCAAGCGCCGCGGGCTCTCGGGGGTGGACCTGGTGGTCTCGGATGCGCACACCGGCCTCGTCGCCGCCGGGCAGCGCCACTTCCAGGGCTGTACTTGGCAACGCTGCCAGACGCATCTGGCCGGGGACGTGCTCGAAGCTGCGCCTAAAAGCGTGCGCCAGGAATTGCATGAGCACCTGCGCGCCCTCTTTGAGGCACCCTATCTGCCCACCGCCCGAGTGCTCTTGCAGGCGCTCCTGGACACCTATGCTGGCCGCGCGCAGCGCGCGATGACCATCCTAGAAGCCGGCTTTGACGACGCGACCGCCGTCTTGGCGCTGCCCGAGCCGTATCGGCGTCGGCTGCGGACTTCGAATGGAATGGAGCGGCTCAACGAAGAAGTGCGGCTGCGCGAGCGCGTCATCCGCATCTTCCCCAACCGGGAGTCGGCCATCCGCTTACTGGGTGCGGTGCTTATGGAGCGGCACGAGCAGTGGACCACCGGACACCGCTACTTGGACATGGCCAGCTACTGGCAGTGGCGCCGGGCTCAAGAGGAGGCGTCGTCTGCGGCCATCCCGGCCAGAGACGGACACAGCGGCGCGGCTGGGTGTTCAGAACAGCCGGCGCAAAGCGCTTGAACACGGCAGCGCGGGCCCAGAATCGCGAGCGGACGACCAGGAGCTCGGGCCTGCCGCGCACTGCCAGGCGATGCTGTAAAATACAGCCATGACGCCGGAGACACAGGCGAGTCAGCAGGCAGTCGTCATGAGAGCGACCAGACGGCGACCGGCGCTGCATCGAGGGGGGGTGAGATGCCAGCCATGAAGGACGAGCCAACCGCGCTGCAGCGCTTCGGCCGTGATCTGACAGCGCTGGCCCAACCCGGGCGGTTTGCGACGTTGGAAGGCTATGAGCCCTGGGTCAGCCGCGTGCTCACGATTCTTCGGCGCCCGCCCAATTCTCGCTACAATCCCGTGCTCATTGGCTTGTCGGAGGCAGAGGGACGGTCGATTGTCGCCGAGGTGGTCCGCCGCATCGCATGCGGAAAGGTCCCCATAGGTGCGTCCGTGCGGCAGGTGGTCGCCCTGGACTGGGACGCGGTGGTGCGCGATCTCCCTGCTGTGGGGGAGTCCGAAACGTGGGCGGCCCCGCAACACCAGTGGTACACCCAGGAGGAACTGGCGGCTGATATGGCCCAGTGGGAGCGCTTCCTGGAGAGCGTCGAGACCGGCGCGCTAGACGTTATCCCGCGCGACGAACGTGCCGCGCCCCTGCCCACCGCTCTCATCGATCCGCCCGACGATCCCATCTATGATCCCATCCACCAGCGCCTCGAGGCCGTCTTTGTAGACGTGCGCCGCAGCGAAGGGCAGGTGCTGCTCTATGTGGAGCAGCTCCAGCGGTTGTTCGGCGGGGAGCAAGAACCCTACTCGGTCTACATGCAGGACCTGCTCAAGCCGGCGCTGGCGCGCGGCGAGCTGCGTATTGTGGGCACCTGCTCGGTGGAGGCGTACCGCCAGTATGTTGAAAATGATGCGGCGATGCAGCGCCGGTTCAACGAGGTCTGCTCACCCGAGCTGTTGGAATACCTGGGACGCGATGAGGTATAGAAAGCGAGGTGCCACGGCGTCTTGATGGCCCTTTGAGAGCAGTCTACCGGAGCACTCTTTTCCAGCACCTTGCGGACGTGACCTGACGGAGAGCTACCACCCCTATGTCGGCGTCTGGTGGCCCGCCGGCCACATCATCGGCTACGAGCACTCCTTCGTCCACGAGATCCACCACTTCCTCGACGCCATCGTGAACAGGAAGTCCATCGCGCCGGATGGGGCCGACTTCGAGGATGGATATCGCGCCGCCGTCGTCGCGGACGCCATCCAGACTTCGGCTCGCACTGGGCAGCGGGTCGCCATCGAATAGCAGGAAGCGTTGCACCCACCTGACAGAAATAGCCCGCCGCAAGCGTCGGGGCTTGAGCCCCAGTCGTTAGGCGGGCTTGTCCGGCTTGAACCCTTGCTTCTGGCAGGCTGGTAGGGTACACTCGTTCTAGCGACAGTGTGGTATTTTGCGGGCACTCTCCGGGCGACCGGGTTCCTAGACTGTCCTGCTGTCGCTAGTACGGTTCGGCGGGGACACCCCCGTCGCGTAAAGCAGTCCCGGTAGCCGTGGTGCCCGTGCCACCGATACGGCTTCCCCGCCGGTCGCGAGAACCCGCTGGGCTTCAGCCCAAGCGGAGTGTCAGCCGAGCGCCGTCGGCTGGACGCGAATGCCGATGAGCCGCATCACCCAGCACAGTCCGAATTCAAGCGCGGTCGCGGACGGTGCCGACCCGATCTGAACACGCCCGAGAGAGGGTAAACTGATCTGTGAAGCCAGACCAAGGTGACGCCAACGCTGACGCCAACCGAGGAGAACACCGTCGGACGAAGACAGAGGGTGAAGCCGGCAAGTGTCGGATTTTTCCGGCCTTCGCGGACTGAGACGGATGGGGACATCGAGCAAGCGGAGAACTCAAAAACTGCTCCCGGACACGGGTTGTGGGTTCGAATCCCACCGCCGGCACCGCCTTGACCCCTGCTAGTGGCAGGGGTCGCCGTGTATCTGAGCCATGATATCATGCTGGGCGCGGCCGGCGGTGCACGAACGCGCCACGAGCGTCCGCACGCGCCGCTGGTGCGGGCGGCGCGAACAGAGCGGCGAGCGATTAGCGCGAGCCGCCAGTCACGCCGGCAGGCACGTCTGCCGGGGCGACTTCTGCGACGGAAGGTTTCATTGTGAAGGCAGCGCTGGCGCGCTGGCTGCGCATGAGATGGCGCGCGACCACTGGCGTCGCGTAGCTCGCACCGGCAACGAAGCGGAACAGCGGCCCAAAGCTGAAGGCCGAAGCGGGGCCGACGAAATACAGGCCGGGCACGGACGCCTCGAAGTGACGCGAGAGCCGCGGCGCGCCCGCGACGCGCTCCATCTGCTCGCGCAACGCGGGCTCGATGAATGCGAGCCGATCGAGGTTGGCATCGTATCCGGTGCCGGCGACCACGTAGTCGGCGTGCACGATGCGCTCCTCGCCATCGCGGCCAGCGAACAACAGCTGCACGCCGTCGCCCTCGGCGCGTGCTTCGCGCAGTTGAAAGAACGGATGAACGGGAATGAGGCCCTCGACGCGGTCCTTAAGCCACCATGCGCCGGCTGGCCCCAGATGCTTGCGGGTGAACGGGACACGCTTCTCGTCCGACAGATGATGCATCAGCATCGGGATATGCTGCAGCACCCAGTTCTCGCGCCCAGGGCCGAGCACGGTGTTCGGATACAGGATCCGGTGCCTAATCGGGCGCCGCGCCGGCATCTTCCCGCCAAAATACACACCCCAGCCGCGCACGTACATGTCCACGTCCGCGTCACTTTCGTGCAGCAGCGCCGCCGCCTGCAGTGCGGACTGCCCCGCCCCAAGCACGACGACGCGCTTGCCTTTGAAACGGGTGAAGTCGCTCTCGTTCGCGCTGTGAATCGCCAGGTCGGGAGGCAGGCTGGCAAGCTCCGCCGGCAGGCGCTCGAAATAGGTGAGGCCAACGGCGCTCACTACGCGGCGAGCGCGCACCGTCTCGCCGGTTGGAAGCTCCAGCTCAAAGCGGCCGCCGTTATTGGCGAGCCGCGACACATGCACAGGCTCGACGAACGGCACGAGCTGCTGCTGTACCCAGATGCCGTAGCGCGCGAATGTGGCAATCTCGATCGGCTCGATCGTCTCCAGCCCGCGCGCCGCGCAATACTCTGGAAAGGTGAAGTGCGGCTGCGGGGTGCAGACGTTGGTTGCCCAGCCGAACGACTTCAGGTTCATGCCCGGCGACATACTGGCCCAGGCATGCATCGGCGGTCCAAAGATGCGATGCTCCACACGGCGGGCTGTAAGCTGCGTGGATAGGGATAATCCATACGGTCCAGCACCGATGATAGCGACGTCGATCTCTGATGGACTCATCTGGTAGTCACTACCTTCCCCACATGCTGTGCCCGCGCGGCTCGTGCCGCTCGCCGCTTCGAGCGCGTCCTCTTTAGCTTCTCCTGAAATGGCATGACGAGTGTCCGGTGCAGCTCGACGAAGGCCGGTCGCATGTCGCGCACGTGAACCGGGTCCAGCGCGCTCGGACGCCGGATGAAATCCAGAAAGAAGGTCGCGACGACCTGCCCGCCCCGCGGTACGTCAGGGAGGCCCTGATAGTTGAAGGTCGTTTTCAAATTCCAGATGTCGCCAACCAGCCAACGCAAGCGGCGCCCGGTCCGGTACGTCTTCACTTCCGTGAGCGGCTGGCCAGTCGCCCAATCATAGAGCATGTTTGGGAAATTCACTCCCGAGCGCACCGCCAGCGCCACCGACCCGCCGATGCGCGGATTGATCTCCATCAGCACTGGCCGGCCCTGCGCATCGCGGCGAAACTCCACCATCGAGCAGCCTTCCAGACCGATCTCGCGAACGAGCGCCTCAGCCGGCTGCACGATATCGTCGAGCAATGGGAGACTCTCGCAGAGCACCGAAACGCCGCCCAACGCGGGAAACTCGCGGTACGACGTCTGCGCGAACCGCGCCCAGACGCGATCCTGCGCGTAGAAGATGCTGACGGCGTCGCGCCGGCCCGGCAGCCATTCCTGCAGCAACGCATGACTGCCCTGGGAAAGCACGCGCTCGAGCGCCCGGTGCGCGCCATCGGCTGTGGTCACCGGCTCACTGGTCAGGTGTGCGCCCACACCACTGTTGTTCACCCATGACCGGAACGGTTTGATAACCGCCGGCAAACCAATGTCCGCAATCGCATTGGCAGCGTCTTTCATGTCGGCTACATGTCTGTTTCTCGGTACGGCAATGCCGAGCGAGCGAGCGACCGAGAGCGTCCACGCCTTGCTCGCGGTCACCTCAAGCGCCCGCTCGGCGGCCAGCGGCAGCGCGGTGACACGCTCTAGCTCCGCGCGCTGGGAGCGTACGGCCTCGATGGAGCCTTCGTGACCGGGAAGCACCATGCGCGGGTGGTAGCGGTCGATCAGTGCTAGAAGAGCATCCACGAAAGCATCCGCATGGGTGGTGAAATCTGGCACAACCGCACGCACGGAGCACCACTGTGAGGCAAATGCGGGGACAGGTGCCGCTGCATCCTGCTCGCATCCGACGAGGCCGACGCCCAGGCCACGCCGCCCGTAGACACGCGCGCAGGAGACCGCCTGGCGATTATGCGCATCCAGCACGAGCACGTCAATATGAGAAGATGATGGAGAAGTCGCCCGGTCGTGTACCGAAAGCCGCACGCTGGGAGATGGATCGTCCGTGACCGTCTCTTCCGGCCTCGTTGCCTGCTCTCGGCTCATATACCAATTCCTTCTTGGGCGATGCCTGCCGCCACCATGAATTCACCACCGACTGGTCGCATTTCACGCTGATGTGCAATAGGCGCATTTAGCGACTTTAGCTCATTTGAGAAAACTAGCCGGTGTGCGTTCGGTTAACATCGAGGTGACAAGACCTCTAGTCGTGTCGATTTGCTCCACTGCACGAGGGCGTGCATCGGCATTCGGCCGGTCGCACCCCTGCCGCCAGCGCATTCCCGGCCATAGGCTACGCGTCACGGGCGGCGCGCGGGCGACGATTGCGCATTGACGAGACTGCTGCCCGTGGTGCACCCTTGTTTGAGGACCCAACATTGCCATCGTGCCACGACGACGGGGAAGAAGCGAGTATGCCGGCCGAACCGCTCCTGCTCTCTAAGCTGAACGCATTGGACCGCGAGCGCTTTGTCGCCGCGCTGGCGACGCTGTTCGAGGGGCCGCCGTGGATTGTCGCGGAGCTGTGGGCGCGCCGGCCGTTCGCGAGCGTGCAGGAGCTCTACCAGGCGGCTTGCGCGATCATGTGGGCGGCGCCGGAGGGACGGCAGCTGGAGCTGTTGTGTGCTCATCCCGATCTCCTCGGCCGCGCCGCGCTCGCCGGCACCCTCAGCCGACCCTCGACCGTGGAGCAATCGGCGGCGGGACTGGACCGGCTCACCGCGGATGAGATCGGCACGTTCACGCGCTACAACGCGGCGTATCGGGAGCGCTTCGGCTTTCCCTTCATCGTCTGTGCCCGCGAGAACACCAAAGACACGATTTTGGATGGCTTCGCCACACGCCTGCCCAACATGCGCGAGCGCGAGATCGCGACGGCGCTCGGCGAGGTCGAGAAGATTGCTGCCCTGCGCCTGCGCGATCTGGTGGCGGATGACCCGCCAGCGGCATAATGGCGACGCACAGGGGCACGGTCGCGCGCGCCGGCAGCCGGCAGGCCTCTTGCGCGCTGCGGTACAATACCTCACCACGACCAGCAGCGGCGGAGGTGTGCAGCTCGAGGGGGAGCGACGATGATGGCGGACTACGCCTACACGATCAGTTACGGCAAACTGGCGGTGCCCTTCTACCGCGTGTATGCGCGGCCGCTGAGCGGACTGCGCCCCGTGCCGGAGTCGTCCTTCACCGGCCGCGCCAACGTGCTCTTCGCCGCCCAGGTAGACATCGAGGTCTTCGGCGAGAACTTCCTGCCGGCGTACACTGAGGGCGACAACACGCGTGTCGTCGCGACCGACAGTATGAAGAATTTCGTGCTGCGCCAGGCCCTCGACTACGATGGCGCCACACTCGAAGGCTTCCTGGACGTGCTCGGCCACCGCTTTTTGGCGACGTACGCCGACATGGAGGCGCTGCGGCTGACAGCACGCGAGCTGCCGTTCGAGGCGGCACAGGTTCCCGCGAGCGAGCAGCCCGCCGCGTTCGCGGCAAGCGACGTGCTCTTCTGTCGCACGCACGACGACTACTCGACCGCGACCCTCGACTTCCATCGCCACGCGGGCGGGTCTACGCTGGCCGCGCACCAATGCGGGCGCGTCGGCTTGCAGCTGCTCAAGGTTACCGGCAGCGCCTTCACCAGCTTCGTGCGTGACGATTACACGACGCTGCCCGAGCGCGTGGATCGGCCGCTCTTCGTCTGGATGGACGTGCACTGGCGGTACGCCGATGCGGCCGCGATGCTCGGGCAGACTGGCGAGGGCTACATTGCCGGAGAGCAGGTGCGCGATATCGTGCAGGTGCTCTTTCACGAGTTCGTCAGCGAATCAATCCAGCATCTCGTCCACCGGATGGGCTTGCGCCTGCTAGAGCGCTTCCCGCAGCTGGCCGAGGTGTCGTTCACGGCGCAGAACCGCACGCGGGACCCAGTGGCCGCCTCCGCGGGGGACGAGCGCATCAAGGTATACACCGACCCGTTCCCGGCATATGGCGAGATCAAGCTGACGGTGAAGCGCGGGTTGTGACGAGCACGCAGGAGCATGGCGATGGCGGGAACTCTGACGACGCATGTGCTGGACATCATGCACGGCCGGCCGGCGGCGGGCATGGAGATCGAGGTGTGGCGACTGGGGCGCGCTGGCGACGAGCCAGAGCTGCTCACGGGCACCCACACCGGCGAGGACGGACGTCCCGTCGTCTCGTTGGCTGAGGATGGCGGCCTGGCAGTCGGCTCGTACGAGCTCGTCTTCGCGGTCGGCGCCTACTTCACGGCACTTGGCGTGGACCTGCCAGAGCCGCCATTCCTGGATCGCGTGCCGGTGCGCTTCGGCATCGCCGACCCCGAGGCGCATTACCACGTACCACTCTTGGTCTCGCCGTGGGCGTATTCGACGTATCGTGGGAGCTAGCCGATGAGTGGCGATGGGTTGGCACGGAGCGTTATGGCGCGCTGCGACACGCTGGGCGGCTTCAGCGAAGAGGCCGAACGGCTGACGCGGCGCTTTGCCACAGCGCCAATGCGCGAAGTCAACGCGCGGGTCGCGGCATGGATGCGCGCCGCTGGGATGGACGTCCGCCAGGACGCCGTCGGCAACCTCATCGGCCGCTACGAAGGGCGGTCGGCGGACGCGCCGACCCTGCTGCTCGGCTCGCACCTGGATACCGTGCGCGACGCCGGCAAGTATGACGGTCCGCTCGGCGTGCTGACGGCGCTGGCGCTGGTGGAGCGGCTGCACGCGCATGACGAGCACCTGCCTCTGGCACTGGAGGTCTATGGCTTCGCCGACGAGGAAGGCCTGCGATTCCACACTGCTTACCTCGGCAGCGCCGTCGTCGCCGGCGCGTTCGCGCCCGCCACGCTCACGCTGGCCGACGCCGACGGCACGAGTATGGAGGCGGCGCTCCGCGCTTTTGGCGGCGACCCGACCGCGCTGCAAGCCAGCGCTCGCGGGCGCGCCGATCTTGCCGGCTACGTGGAGGTGCACATCGAGCAGGGGCCGGTGCTGGAGGCGCAAGGCGTACCGGTCGGCGTCGTGATGGGCATCCAGGGGCAGTCACGCTTGCAGGTGACTCTCACGGGTGTCGCCGGCCACGCCGGGACCGTGCCCATCCGCTTGCGCCATGATGCGCTCTGCGCCGCGGCGGACCTGATCCTCGCCGTCGAGACGCTGGCG
>WNFM01333738.1_pt1 | contig 10373 bp, 5 predicted proteins | sample 5400271 | NCBI WGS metagenome assembly WNFM01 (sample SAMN13153352, study PRJNA577476) | soil metagenome | isolation source: 60 cm saprolite on Douglas fir-dominated hillslope | place: USA:California | collected 2013-09-17 | reverse complement strand
CAAGGATCTACACCTCAGAAGGCACCCCTTTTCCCGAAGTTACGGGGTTAATTTGCCGAGTTCCTTAACAGCATTTCTCTCGAGCGCCTTAGGATATTCACCTCACCCACCTGTGTCGGTTTTGGTACGGACGCTAAAGTGACTCCCTAGAGGATTTTCTCGGCGGTTCGTCGGGTGACTTCGCCACAAAAGGCTCGCCATCACCTCCGGGTTTATGCATGCGGGTTTTCCTACATGCCGCCCTCGGGCTTAGACGCACTGATCTGTCAGTGCGATCACCGTCTGTTCCGCGTCCCCCCATCGGTTGTAACGCCACTTCAGCGGTACAGGAATATTAGCCTGTCATCCATCGACTACGCCTTTCGGCCTCGTCTTAGGGTCCGACTAACCCTGGGCGGATTTACCGTGCCCAGGAAACCTTGGGTTTGCGGCGAGCAGGATTCTCACCTGCTTTCTCGCTACTTATTCCGGCATAATCGCTTCCAGAACGTCCAGGCGTCGTTACCGTCGCCCTTCACTCGTTTGGAACGCTCCCCTACCAATACAAAGAGTCGACGACCCTTCATAGTCCGCAGCTTCGGTTGCGCGCTTGAGCCCCGTTCATTTTCGGCGCGGGACCTCTCGACCAGTGAGCTTTTACGCACTCTTTAAATGATGGCTGCTTCTAAGCCAACATCCTGGCTGTCTTTGAAATCCCACTTCCTTCACTGCACTTAGCGCACATTGGGGACCTTAGCTGGCGGTCTGGGTTGTTTCCCTCTCGACCACGAACCTTATCGCTCGTAGACTGACTCCCTGGATACGGACGATGGTATTCGGAGTTTGATTAGGCAAGGTAACTGTTTAGGTCCCTTATCCCATTCAGTAGCTCTACCCCCATCGGCTATTACCAGAGGCTAGCCCGAAAGCTATTTCGGGGAGAACCAGCTATTTGCAAGTTTGATTAGCCTTTCACTCCTATCCACAAGTCATCAGAACGGTTTTCAACCCATACCTGTTCGGCCCTCCACGGACTGTTACATCCGCTTCAGCCTGCTCATGGATAGATCACTTGCTTTCGGGTCTACTCCGCCTGACTGGAGTCGCGCTATTCACACTCGGTTTCCCTTCGGCTCCGGGCCTGAGGCCCTTAACCTTGCCAGACAGAGTAACTCGCCGGATCATTATGCAAAAGGCACGCCGTTAGCCATTGCCCCGAAGGGCCATAGGCCTCCGACAGCATGTAAGTGCATGGTTTCAGGTACTATTTCACTCCCCTAGCCGGGGTTCTTTTCACCTTTCGCTCGCGCTACTATTACACTATCGGTCGTCCAGTAGTACTTAGCCTTGGGGGGTGGTCCCCCCGGATTCACACCGGGTTTCTCGTGTCCGGTGATACTTGGGATGACTGCGGGAGGTCCATTGTCTTTCGGTTACGGGGCTTTCACCCTCTACGGCCGGCCTTCCCATGCCGTTCGCCTAGACATGAACTTTGTAACTCCCTGGGTCCTTGCGGTTGACCCAGCAGGTCCCACGACCCCGATGCAGCAACGGCCGCAACCTTGACACTGCACCGGTTTAGGCTCTTCCCCGTTCGCTCGCCGCTACTTGGGGAGTCGAGTTTTCTTTCTTTTCCTGCAGGTACTGAGATGTTTCAGTTCTCTGCGTTCCCTCCGCATTACGCGGTCCCAGAACATCAATCCTGGGCGGTTTCCCGATCTCGGACATCTTCGGATCACAGCCTGCTAAGCGGCTCCCCGAAGCTTATCGCAGCTATGCTACGTCCTTCGTCGGCTCTGGACACCAAGGCATCCACCATGCACTCTTCAGAACTTAACCACTAGTTTTCTTATTCATGATGCCACGCTTGATACGGTTCACCTTGTTTTCAAAGAACCCCCGCGCTCGAAAGCGCGGGGTTTAGCTGTTACCCACGATCGTCCAGGCACATCCGAAGGGTGGTGGAGGCGACGGGACTCGAACCCACGACCGCCTGGTTGCAAACCAGGTGCTCTACCAACTGAGCTACGCCCCCGGCTCGAGCTGGTGGGCCTGAGTGGACTTGAACCACTGACCTCCCGCTTATCAGGCGGACGCTCTAACCAACTGAGCTACAGGCCCGAACAGGCACGTAGACCTTGCGCCCGCCTGTCATCAGCTGAACGGTGTGGAGTGGGAAAGGGTGGCCCTCGTCGCCGTGCGATCATCCTATTGTTCGCCGCCCGGGCGTCCCCCCTTGCGAGGGGCGTTTCCGAGCGTCTAACCAATCCGTTAGAAAGGAGGTGATCCAGCCGCAGGTTCCCCTACGGCTACCTTGTTACGACTTAGTCCCAATCACGGAGCTTGCTTTCGGCGCCGCTCTCCCGAAGGTTGAGCAAAGCGACTTCGAGCACTCCCCGCTTTCGTGGCTTGACGGGCGGTGTGTACAAGGCTCAGGAACATATTCACCGCGTCGTGGCTGATACGCGATTACTAGCGATTCCGGCTTCATGAAGGCGAATTGCAGCCTTCAATCCGAACTGGGGCCTGTTTTGGGGATTGCCTCCACCTCACGGTCTCGGAACCCTTTGTACAGACCATTGTAGCACGTGTGTCGCCCTGGCCATAAGGGCCATGATGACTTGACGTCGTCCCCACCTTCCTCCGTTTTGACAACGGCAGTCTCACTAGAGTCCCCGGCACGACCCGCTGGCAACTAGTGATAAGGGTTTCGCTCGTTACGGGACTTAACCCAACATCTCACGACACGAGCTGACGACAGCCATGCAACACCTGTGCACGTTCCGACTCCGAAGAGCTGTCATCCCGCTTTCACGGGACTAATCCGTGCATGTCAAGGCCAGGTAAGGTTCTTCGCGTTGCTTCGAATTGAACCACATGCTCCACCGCTTGTGTGAGCCCCCGTCAATTTCTTTGAGTTTTACCCTTGCGAGCGTACTCCCCAGGCGGGGCACTTAACACATTAGCTACGGCAGAGAGGACATAGGTATCCCCCCTGCCCAGTGCCCATCGTTTACGGCTAGGACTACCGGGGTATCTAATCCCGTTTGCTACCCTAGCTTTCGCACCTCAGTGTCAGATCAGGTCCAGTGAGCCGCTTTCGCCACCGGTGTTCCTCCAGATATCTACGCATTTCACCGCTCCACCTGGAGTTCCGCTCACCCCTACCTGCCTCGAGTCCGCCAGTATCACGCGCCATTCCCCGGTTGAGCCGGGGGATTTCACACGTGACTTAGTGGACCACCTACGTGCTCTTTATGCCCAGTAATTCCGAACAACGTTTGCACCCTCTGTCTTACCGCGGCTGCTGGCACAGAGTTAGCCGGTGCTTCCTCTCGCCTTGGTCAGTCCGAGCGCTATTAACGCCCGTTCGTTCCTAAAACGTGACAGCAGTTTACAACCCGAAGGCCTTCATCCTGCACGCGGTGTCGCTCCGTCAGGCTTTCGCCCATTGCGGAAGATTCTCGACTGCAGCCTCCCGTAGGAGTCTGGGCAGTGTCTCAGTCCCAGTGTGCCGGACCGTCCTCTCAGACCCGGTAGCCGTCATAGCCTTGGTGGGCCATTACCCCGCCAACTAGCTGATAGCCCGCAACCCCCTCCCACAGCGGCAGCTTGCGCCACCATTTGCCGAACCGGAGATGCCTCCAGTCAGGAACATCCAGCATTATCCGCCGTTTCCAGCGGTTATTCCGATCTGAGGGGTAGGTTGGTTACGTGTTACTCACCCTTTCGCCGCTCTACTCGCCTTGCGGCTTTCGCGCACGACTTGCATGCCTAATCCACACCGCTAACGTTCGTTCTGAGCCAGAATCAAACCCTTCATAATTGAAGTTGTCTGTTGGCTTATTATATGGAGATCAACGCACGTCCCCGAGGGGACGGGCGCTTTGCTCGCACGGTTTCAAGGGCCACCCTTGTTTCCAAAGAACTCGGCCCTGCGCCGGCACGAAGCCGCGCGGGGCCGCTGTATCGCGTTGCCCAAGCCGACCGCGCTCGCACGCCGATCCGAGGCTTGGGGGAGGGGGATGATAGAGATTCCGGGGACCTCGTCAACGATCTCGCAAAGGAATCCCTGGGCGGGCTGAGGCCTCCGCTGTAACTCTTTGTAATACTGAGCTTTACGCGTGGACTCGCGCTGCGTGTCCGGGCGTCGGCTGGCGCCTCACGGCTGGACCGTGATCGAGGCACCCTTCGGGAGGATCTCGAAGAGCTCCTCGATCGCTGGCTGACGCATGCGCACGCAACCTTGGCTGAGGTCTTCGCCGATGCTGGCCGGGTCCTTGGTGCCGTGAAAACCAAGGCCCGTGTTGGTGCCGTCGGCCTTCTGCCATGCGATCCAGCGAGTTCCGAGCGGGTTCTCCGGGTCTCCGTAGGGAACGGGAGCGTGACCGGGGCGGAACCAGGGCGGTTCCTTCGTCTTCTCGCCCGTCAGGTATTCGCCCGGCGGCGTCTCACTGCCGGGCTTGCCGACCCCGACTTCCCAGGCAGCGACGACCTCCGTTCCGAGTCGATACAGAGCCCAGTGTGCATCGAGATCCACGATCACGTTCGCGCGCGACAGAGGGATCCGCAGGGATTGCCCGGGGTGGATCGTCTCGCTGCGCAGTCCGTTGCCCCGCGCGATTTGCCCCGTGCAGATCAGGAGCTCGCCGTGCTCCTTGATCGCCCGCTTGCGCACGCTGATCAGGCTGTCCCCCGCCTCGACCTTGACCTCGATGGAATTCCATCCACCCTCCGGATTCCAGCGATATCCGGCTTGAGCCCGTGCCAGCGCGTCGGTCCAGGAGTTCAGGGACTCCCGCTCGGCCTTCCAGGGCGCGCAGATCTCTCCCAGCAGGAGCTCTCCGAACGCGAGCGCGGCTTCGCGATTTTTCCCGGCGGCCAGCGCGGCCTTACCCTCTCGCGCGATGCAGGCGAGCGCGGCTGCCATGACGAGCGGCGATTCTCCGCGGCCGCTGGCAGGGACGGCGGTCGCGCCGGAGGACAGGGCCTGCTTCAGAAAAGCGCTCTCGGACACGAGGACCCCATCGCGCGACTCGAGGCCCTCGGCCATTCGACGGGCTTCGTCCACGGGGCCGACGATCCACGTGTGCAGTGCCAGAGCGAGTTCGCGCCTCCCGCTCGGCAGGGTCTTACCCAGACCTTCGACGTAGGCGGGCAGGTCTTGCGGGTGATGGAGGAGCACGCTCGCCATCGCGATTTCATCGGCAGGTGCAGCGGAAACTTGCGAGGCTCGCGGCTTAGGGGCGTCCGGAGCACGAGCGGGTGCCGCGGCCGGAGTCGGCGCGGGAGAAACCGAAGCGGCCGCCTTCTCCTTGGGAGGCGAGACGAGCGCCGTCCCGCCTTTGGACTCTGTCCCTGACGACGTAGCCGCAACAGGTGCGTCGGTCGACGGAGCCGCGGGCTTGCTCTCGACCGGCATCAAGAGGCCGGTCGGCTCGGCGGCGGGGCTCTGTCCTGCGCGAACGCTGCGAAAACCGTGCAGAACCAGCCAAAGCAAACTGCCGACCAGCAGCAGGATCAGGATCGTGCGCATCAGGATGAAGACTCGGGATCCGGTCTGTTTCGAGGCTCGGGAGTGCGACCGGCGCGGATGATAGCCCTCCGGCGATCGCAGGCGTAGGAACCCCGGAGGGAATCCCGCGCTGCCGAAACGAGCAGGTAGGATCCGGGGGCCCCAGCGTCGCCGTGCAGGTCAGGACCCGGAACCTTTAGGTTCCAGGTGGGCCCGACACTGCGCGGTGAAAGCCGCGCATGTAGTAGAGGGCCCGTAGAGATCTGCATTCGGCTCCAGGGAACTAGACCGGACACCTGCGCACCAGGGTGACCCCGGGAAGGCGAACCTAACTCCCGGGAGCCTGCGCGGCAATCCGAGCTTCGGAGATTCGTGAGTGGGCGACTCAGGTCTTCGTCAGACCGACTCGCAGGGTCCGACCCTGGCCGAAATCGAAACGGGTGTCCGAGGCGGAGACGGAATCGCCCGGAGAACCTTCCTCGATCGCGAGATCGACCGCCAGGGTCTCGCGCTGGATCAGCTTCTTGTGCGCGGACAGCGCCTTCCGCAGGTCGTCCCCCTGAATCGAGGTGAACCGCAGCCGGATGCGGTCTTCGACGGCGAGTCCGGTGTCCTTGCGCAGGCCTTGGACGCGGTTGATCACCTCGCGGGCGAGCCCCTCGACGATCAGGTCCTCGTCGAGCTCGGAGTCCAGGAACACGATGTACTGCCCGTCCGTCTCCACGTCGAAATCGGCCCGCGTTTCGACCGAGACCAGCACGTCCTCGGTCGAGAGTTCGACCGCGCGGCCGTCGACTTCGATCGAGATCGGCTTGCCGGCACGAAGCTGGGCGATTCCGGCAGCCGGCAGCGTCTCGATCGCGGCCGCCGCCGCCTTCATCGCGCCGCCCAGGCGCTTCCCGAGCGTGCGGAAGTTCGCCTTGGCCTTGAGACTGCACAAGGCGCCGTCGTCCGCGGCGAGGCTGCCGAGCCCTTTGATATTGAGCTCCCCGAGCAGGAGCTCCTTGGCGAAGGGAGCCGCGAGGAGTCGCAGGCCCTCCGGATCCGAGGTGCGGACGTGGATCGCGCGCAGCGGCTGACGGGTCTTCAGGCCCGCCCGCTCGCGCAGGGCGCGCCCCAGTTCGACGACGCGCGTCACGATGCGCATGCTCGCCTCGAGCGAGCGATCGATCTGGGAACAGCTCGGCGTGCACCGAGCCGTCGCGGCCCGAGAGGCGACGCCACAACATCTCCGGAAGGAAGGGGGCGACGGGCGCGGCGAGCCGGGTCGCCGCGGAGAGCGCCGCGTGGAGGGTCGAGAAGGCCGCGAGCTTGTCCGCGCCGGTTTCACTCTTCCAGAATCGTCGGCGATTGCGCCGGATGTACCAGTTCGAGAGGTCGTCGACGACGAAGGCTTCGATCGCGCCGCAAGCTCCGGCGAGGTCGTAGTCGTCGAACTTCGTCGTGGCCTCCGCGATCAGGCTCTGCGTCCGGGACGCGAGCCAGCGGTCGATCTCCGGACGGGAGGACGGCGGCGGGATCGCGGGGTTCTCGGGATCGAATCCGTCGAGACGCGCGTAGTCCGCGAAGAACTTGTAGCTGTTGACCAGCGTGCCGAGGAACTTGCGGCGCACCTCGAGGATGCCGGCCGGATCGAACTTCTTCGGCTGCCATGGGTCTCCGCTGGAGAGGAGGTACCAGCGCAGTGCGTCGGCGCCGTGCTCCTCGACGACCTTCCACGGATCGACGACGTTGCCGAGGCGCTTGCTCATCTTGACCCCGTCCTTGTCGAGAACGAGGCCGTTCACGACGCAGGTCTTGTAGGCGGGGCCGTCGGGGAGCCCGAACTCGGGGAGCGACGTGACGAACGAGCCGATGGCGTGCAGGGTGTAGAACCAGCCCCGCGTCTGGTCGAGCCCCTCGGCGATGAAGTCGGCCGGGAAATGAGAGCGCCAATTCGCCTCGCTCCCCTCGCGCTGCGGCCAGCCGTGCTGCGCGTAGGGCATCGCGCCGGAATCGAACCAGCAATCGAGCACCGCCTTCGTGCGACGCATCGTTTTTCCACACGTTGCACAGGGAAAAGCGACCTCGTCGATGGCGGGCCGGTGGAGATCGAGCGCGGCCGGCGGGAAGTTTCCCCGCACGCTCTTCGAGACTCGCGAGGCTTCCGATAGCCACCTCGCCGTCGCAGCCTTCGCACACCCAAAAAGGCAGCGGCGTGCCCCAGTACCGGTCGCGAGAGATGTTCCAGTCGACGTTGTTCTCCAGCCACTCGCCGAAGCGCTTCTCCCCTACTTCCGGCGGCACCCAGCGGATCTTCCGATTGAGCGCGACCATCCGCTCCTTCAGCGCTGTCGTGCGGATGTACCAAGCGGGCGCGGGAAAATAGAACAGCGGTGTCGAGCAGCGCCAACAGTGCGGGTAGCTGTGGGACTCGTGCGCCTTGCGGAAGAGAAGACCGCGCGCCTTCAGGTCCTCCATCAACGCGTCGTCGGCCTCCTTGAAGAACGTCCAGGCGCGTACCGGTCCGACGTCCTTCACGAAGCGTCCGTCCGAACCGACGCCGGCGCGCACGGGGAGAAGGTTTTCGCGCGCGAGGTCCCAGTCGTCTCCGCCGTAAGGCGCCTGGTGCACGATCCCGGTTCCGTCCTCGACGGTGACGAAGCCGGCCGCAAAGACGCGGTGAGCCGCGTCGTCCCCGCGCGACTCCCAACCGGTCTGGACGGCGGGAAGGTCCGCCGAGAACAGGGGCTCGTAGGCCTTCCCGACGAGCGCGCTTCCGGGGCGTCGATCGAGGATCAGAGCTCCCTTCGGCAGGACGGCCTGTGCGCGCTCGGCGACAACCCAGACGATCTCGTGCGGCCCGTCCGCATGTCCGCCGATCGGAACGCGGGCGCGCACATACTCGCGATCGGGGTGCACGGCCAGAGCGAAATTGCTCGGCAGGGTCCAGGGAGTCGTCGTCCACGCGAGGAAGCTCTCGGGCTCGGTGCCTTCGGGCTCCCGCAGACGGAAGCGAACCGTGACGCTCGGATCCATCACGTCCTGATAGACGCCCGGAGGAGAGTCCGGTGCCGCAACGTCCGCAGAACGGGAGCACGCGTTTTCCGCGGTAGACGAGGCCCTTTCCGTGAAACAGCCCGAGTAGGTTCCAGACCGACTCGATGTACTCGTTCTCGTACGTGACGTAGGGATGGGAGTAGTCGAGCCAGTAACCCGTGCGCTCGGACAGCTCCTCCCATTCCTTCTTGTACGTCCACACCGACTCGCGGCACTGCGCGTTGAAGCGCGCGACTCCGTACTCCTCGATCTGCGGCTTTCCGCTGATGCCGAGTTTCTTCTCGACCTCGAGCTCCACCGGCAGGCCGTGCGTGTCCCAGCCCGCCTTCCGATCCACGCGCTTCCCGCGCATCGTCTGGTACCGGCACACGCTGTCCTTGACCGTGCGCGCGAGCACGTGGTGGATCCCGGGACGTCCGTTCGCGGTCGGCGGTCCCTCCCAGAACACGAATGCGGGAGCCTTCTCCCGCGCGCGCTGCACCGATTCGAAGGTCTTCTGTTCGCGCCACTCGCGCAGCACGTCCGTCTCGGCGCCGTTCGGACGGCTCTCGACGTCCGCGGGCAGGGGTTGGAAGAGTTCGGCTCGGCTCATCGAGCCGCTCTTCTACCAACGTTGCGTCCGGATGTCCTCAGCGATGCGTTCCGCGAGCGCGAGCGCCCTGCGACCGTCCTCGCCCGTGACTTCGGGCGCTCGGCGCTCCTTCACGGACAGGAGGAACGCGTGGAGCTCCGCCTGCAGCGGCCTCTGCTCGCCGCCGAGGTCCAGTTCGTCGACGCTCAAGACCTGGGTCGTGATCCAGTCCTTCTGCAGCGCCAGCGCCGCCGGCTCCATCTCGCGCAAGGCCTTTCGTCCGGCCTCCCACTCGGGGCCTTTCCGAACGATCAGGCCGTAGTTCTTCACGAAATCCAGGCTCACGTAACCCTCGCTCGAGAACATCCGGAAGCGCCGCATCGGCGAGAGCGAAGCGCGGCTCGCCGTGACGTTCGCGCGCGCGCCGTTCTCGAACACGAGTCGCACGGAAGCGACGTCCTCCTTCTCGGTCAGGATCGCACCGCCGGCCGCGTCGAAGCTCGCCACCTCCGAGCCGACGAGGTCGAGCACGAGATCGAGGTCGTGGATCATCAGGTCGTGGACGACGCCGACGTCGAGGCTGCGGAAGCTGAAGGGAGCGAGTCGATGGCACTCGATGAAGCGCGGGCGGAGGCCCATCTCGCGTACCTTGCGCAGCCCGGGCTGGAATCGTTCGACGTGCCCGACCGCGACGCGGCACCCACCCTTCCGCGCGGCGGCGAGGATCGCATCCGCCTCCGCGACCGTCGCAGCGATGGGCTTCTCGATCAGCGCGGGGATGCCGCGTTCGAGCAGCGGGATCGCGACTGCGGCGTGGAGCGCCGTCGGCACGGCGATGCTGACGGCGTCGATCCCCTCCGGCAGCTCCGACGGATCCTCCAGGGCGGTGCAGCCTGTTTCTGCGGCGACGCTCCTCGCGCGCTCGCCGTTGCGATCGACGACCGCGACGAGCCGGCACAGCGGATTCTCGGCGTAGATCTTCGCGTGGAATCGACCGAGGTGGCCCGCTCCGACGACCGCTACGCGGAGTCGACCTCCCTCGAGATCCCCGCGATCGGCCGAGGTCATGAAGTCGCGGGCTCGCCGAGCACGCGTTGGACGCCCGCGCGCTGGAATTGGTCGCGCAGGCTCTCGCGGTACCGGCCCTTCGCGCCCTTTTCCGTGTTCAGGAGGTTTCCGACGAGGTGCGCCAGCACCCGCGACCCGTCGGCGCGGGTCTTGAGGTCCTCGAGCGTGCTGCGGCGCGGATCTCCGGAGCGCCAGATGATC
>WNFM01291531.1_pt1 | contig 10374 bp, 8 predicted proteins | sample 5400271 | NCBI WGS metagenome assembly WNFM01 (sample SAMN13153352, study PRJNA577476) | soil metagenome | isolation source: 60 cm saprolite on Douglas fir-dominated hillslope | place: USA:California | collected 2013-09-17 | reverse complement strand
GTCGCCTGGTGGTCTCACAGCACGAAGACGATCGATTGGTTCGGGCAGTACAAGGACTTCGGAAACGACTTCCGGGCCGACGATGGCTTCGTGCCCCAGGTGGGCTACCGGGAGACCTACGGGGAGACGGGCTACACCTTCCGGCCCACCGGCTTCCTGCGCCGGCTGCGGACCTTCCTCATCGCCGACCGCTCCACCGAGCGAGACGGGTCCCTGCTGAACCGGCGGCTCTCCTTCGGCACGGGGATGGACGGGAGGTGGAGCTCCTTCCTGCGCTTCTGGTACGCCTTCGACCGCGTGCGGGCGGGGGAGGTGACGCTGCCGCGGCAGCAGCTTCTCTACGTCGTGAACGCCAGCCCATCGCGGCTGCTGAACCAGATCAGCCTCGACGGCTTCGTGGGGCAGGAGATCGACTTCGAAGGGGCCCGCGTGGGCAGGGGGGCTAACGTGAATCTCAGCGCGACCCTCCGCCCCACCGACCACCTCGAGCTGGCCTTCAACGAAGCGCGGCGGTGGCTGAACGTGGACGCCCCGAGCGGAGGCCGGGCGCGGCTCTTCACGGCCAGCGTGGACCGGCTCCGCGCCACCTACACCTTCACCTCGCGGGCCTTCCTGCGAGTCATCGGCCAGTACGTTGCCACCCGGCGCGATCCGAGCCTTTACGCCTCCGTGGTGGCGCCCAAGAGCGGGTCCTTCAGCGGCTCCGCGCTCTTCGCCTACAAGCTCAACTGGCAGACGGTGCTATTCGTGGGCTACGGCGACAACCGGGACCTCGACGACGCGGGAGCTCACCTGGCCCCGGTCGACCGCCAGTTCTTCGTGAAGCTCTCCTACGCCTTGCAGAGATAGCGCTACTTCTTGATCACACCGTCGGCCGTGACCGCAACCTCGGACTTCTTGCCGTTGCTCTCGATCTTGGCCTCGTAGCTGACGACGCCGTCCCTGGTCACCGATTCGGCGCTCAGGATCTTCCCGCGCGTCTCGAGCGCCGCCCGGGCGGCCTGAGGCAGGGAAGAGAGGGGCACCTCCTCCTCGACCGACACCACCTTGCCGGCAGGATCGATCAGGACGTCCCTCGAATGGCCGTTCGCCGTCGTCTCGAGCTCGTAGTAGGTCTTGCCGCCTTCGGTCTCCGTGGAGATGCCGCGGACGGTCACTCCCTTGCTCTGCTCGTCGATCGTTTTCTGGACGGCGGCTGGGCAGTCCTTCTTCTGGATCGGCTTGTCGGCCAGCGCGGCGGGAGCGACGGTTGCGGCAATCAGAATGGCAAGGGTTTGTCTCGAGAGCGTCATGGCGTCGTCAGACCTCCTCTGAAAACTGCTCCCGACAGCATACCAGCCGACCACCGGCCTCGAGGCGAGTGCCGACGCGCCACTGCTGCGATACCCTTACAACCGATGATCGATCGCCTGCGCGCGCGCAACGAGTGGAAGTTCGCCTCCGTGCTGCCGCAGGCCGACCGGGCCCTTGCGGTGGCCTGGTGGACCATCCTCGTGCTGCGGGGGTTGCTGCCGGCGCTCTTCGCCATTGCGATGGGCGCGCTCGTCGGGGCGGCCCAGCGGGGCGGCGACCTGACGGGGCAGATCGGACTCGTCGGCGTCGTCTTCGTGCTCTTGCAGGTGCTGCCGCCCGTGCACCAGGCCCTCGGCGCCAATCTCGGGAGCCGGACTGCCGCCTGGCTCTACGACCGGCTCACCACCGCGTGCGTCCGCCCGCCGGGGATGGGTCACCTCGAGAATCCGAAGCTGACGAGCGACCTCACGATGGCCCGCGACTTCGATCTCGGCATCAGCGGTCCGCCGCTCTTCATCTCCATGGACTTCATCGCGGGGGGGCTGGTGGAGATGGTGGGCGGGCTCGCCTCGGCGGTCGTGCTGGCGGGCTACGCGTGGTGGGCGCCGCTCCTGCTGGCGGGCGCCTGGCTCGCCACGCACTGGCTCCTGCGCGAGAGCGGCGTCTGGCGCGATCGGAACACGGACGAGGTGCGCGCGGCACAGCGCCATGCGGACTACGCCTACCGGCTCGCGGTGGAGCCGCCCGCGGCCAAGGAGCTGCGCCTGTTCGGGCTGGCCGGCTGGACCGTCGAGCGCTTTCGGTCGCGCCGCCGGCTGCTGTTCGAGCTGCAATGGCAAGCCACGCGGCTGCGCGAGCGTCCCGTGCTCTGGAGCCTGCTGCTGGTGCTCGCGGCGAACGTCGTCGTGTTCTGGTCCATGGGCGCCGCGGCTACCGATGGCAGCCTCGCCCTCGACCGGTTGGTCACCTTTGCCAGCGCCGCCGTGAGCACGAGCATGATCGCGTTCGGCGGGCTGTCGTGGGCCCTCGACGGCGCCGCCGCTCCGGCGGCGGCCGTGCTGCGCCTCCAGGAGGCCATGGACCCCGCGGGCGCGCTCGTCCAGGGCCAGAGCGCGGCGGTGGGGATGCCGGCGCGCGAAATCCGTTTTCGCCATGTCACGTTCGCCTATCCCAGCACGGGCGAGCCGGTGCTGGCGGGCTTCGATCTCACGATTCCCGCGGGCTCGTCGCTCGCCATCGTGGGCCAGAACGGGGCGGGAAAGACCACGATGGCGAAGCTCCTGTGCCGGCTGTACGACCCCCAGGACGGGGCCATCGAGGTGGACGGCGTCGACCTCCGCACCCTCGACCTCGACGGCTGGCGCTCGCGTCTGGCCGCCGTATTCCAGGACTTCATCCGCTTCGAGCTGCCGTTGCGCGACAACGTGGCTCCCGGCGGCGCTCCCGACGAGGTGATCCAGGCGGCGCTCGCTGCGGCCGGGGCGTCGGGCCTGGCCGACCTCGACACGGTCCTCGCCCGCGGCTATCCCGGCGGCACGGACCTTTCCGGGGGCCAGTGGCAGCGGATCGCGCTGGCCCGGGCGTTGTGCGCGGTGCGGCTCGGGGCGGGCCTGGTGCTGCTCGACGAGCCCACGGCGCAGCTCGACGTGCGGGGCGAAGCCGCGATCTTCGACCGCATCCTCACCGCGACCCGGCACACCACCACCATCCTGATCTCGCACCGCTTTTCGACCGTGCGCCACGCCGACCGCATCTGCGTGCTCGAGCACGGCAAGGTGGTCGAGCTGGGAACGCACGAGGAGCTGATGGCGGCCGGCGCGCGCTACCGGACGATGTTCGACCTCCAGGCATCGCGCTTCGGCGACGACGGAGAGCACGGAGAGGCAGGAATGGCGCTCGATGTCCTCGATTAGCGCAATGCCGCCCGCGTTGCCCGCCATGTGGCGCGCCCTGAAGCGCGGCTACGAGGCCGAGCCATGGCTGCTGAGCGTGGCCTTCGGGATGTCGCTGCTCGCCGCGCTGCCGGATGCCCTCCTGGCCCTCTGGCTCAAGCTGCTGGCCGACGGGGTGATGGGGGGCCGGCGCGGCCTGGTGATGACCGCGGCGGTGGGGATCGGAGCGTCGGCGGCGGCCACGTGGTTCCTGCGGGTGATCAGCGACCGCATCCAGCGCCACTTCCGCGACCGGCTGACCATTGCCCTCGAGTCGCACGTGGCAGGGCTCCTGGCATCGGTGGCGACCATCGAGCACCACGAGCGCCCGGAATACCTCGATCGCCTCGCGATGCTGCGCAATCAGGTCTTCGTGCTCGACCACATGTACTACTCGCTGTTCTCGACCTGCGGCTGGGTGCTGCGGCTCGGCGTGACCCTCGCGCTGCTCGTGTCGATCCACCCGGCCCTCGGGCTGCTGGCCGTATTCGCGCTGCCGACGGTCCTGACGTCGACCTGGCGGCCGGGGGGGGAGCGCGCCGCCGAGGAGCGAGGCGCTTCGGCCAATCGTCTGGCGCGTCACCTCTTCGACGTCGCCACCACCGCGCCGCCCGGCAAGGAAGTGCGGGTGACCCGCATCGGGCCTCGCCTGGTGGCGCAGCGTCGGGGCGCCTGGGAGCGCTGGTACGCATCCGTGGCCGCGGCCCGGCGCGACAGCGCCGTCTGGCACGCGCTGGGATGGGCGATGTTCGGCGCCGCGTACGTGGGGGCCGTGGCCTTCGTCGCGTCGGTGCGCTCGGCGACGCCGGGCAGCCTGCTCCTGGTGCTGGCGGCGGGGGCGCGCCTCTCGGCCTACATCGGCGCGACGGTGGGCGAGATCGGGTTCCTCCGCGGCTTCTGGCTCGACGGCTCCCGGCGCCTGGCGTGGCTCGAGGATTACGCCGCTTCGCTGGTGCAGGAGGCCAACGCGCCGGTGCCCGAGCGGCTCCGCGAAGGCATCCGCTTCGAGCACGTGTCGTTCACCTACCCCGGCACGGAGCGTCAGGTGCTCGACGACGTGGACGTGCACCTGAAGCCGGGCTCGGTGGTCGCCGTGGTCGGAGAGAACGGGGCCGGCAAGACGACGCTGGTGAAGCTCCTGTGCCGGCTGTACCAGCCGACGCGCGGGCGCATCCTGGTGGACGGCGTGGAGCTCGCCCGCATGCCGCCCGATGCGTGGCGCCTGCGGCTCGGCGGTGCCTTCCAGGATTTCTGCCGGTTCGAGTTCAAGGTGCGCCACACCGTGGGGATCGGCGACCTGAAACACCTCGACGACGGACCGGCCGTCGTGGCCGCCGTGGAGCGAGCCGGCGCCGCGGACGTCGTGGAGCAGCTCGGGGCCGGCCTCGAAACGCAGCTTGGCCCGACCTGGCCCGAGGGGGTGGACATCAGCTTCGGGCAGTGGCAGAAGCTGGCGCTGGCCCGAGGCTTCATGCGCGAGCGCCCCCTGCTGCTCGTGCTCGACGAGCCCACGGCGGCGCTCGATGCCGAAACGGAGCACGGCCTGTTCGAGCGCTATGCCGCCGCGGCACGGGGCGGGGCGCGGGCCGCCCGCGAGGCCAACCCCGACGGCCGCATCACCATCCTCGTGTCCCACCGTTTCAGCACGGTGCGCATGGCCGACTTCATCCTGGTGCTCGACGGCTCACGCCTGGTCGAATCGGGCACGCACGAAGCGCTCATGGCCAGGGGCGGCCAGTACGCGGAGCTGTACGGCATCCAGGCCGCAGCCTATCGCTGAGGGCCCACCATGGGAATCTCCGAGCCAGAGGCCCATCGAGGGCGAGATACTAGTAGTCATAAAGCGTGCTCTGAGAGTACAGCTAGACTACGAAGACTGACTGACAATGGCGCCACAAATGCACAAATCGACTTGACATTTCGCCAGTTGCCTCTAAAGTTCCTGAGGCTCCCTTAGTCAAGAGAACTAGTCGCCGCCGCGAGCACACTCCCGGAGAGGCGAAAACTGATGTTTTCAGTTCGTACCGCGATTCTCAGCGACGACAGCCTTCTCCGAGAAGGCCTTCTTCGGATCGTCGGGGGCGAGCCAGGCTACACCGTCGTCGGCCAGGAGAGTTGCGCCGTGTTCGGTCTCGCCCTTCGGGCAGCGAGCCCCGACATCCTGCTCGTGGACAGCCGCATGGAGGGAGGGCTCGAGCTCTGCGCCTCGCTGAAGCGCGGTGGCCGACCGGCGGTGATCTTCATCGCCGGTGGCGACGACGACGATTTCGCCGTGACCAGGCTCGAGGCGGGCGCACGGGGCATACTGGCCAAGAACGCCCGGGCAGAAGACCTCGTAAAGGCCATACGAGTCGTGCACGAAGGCCAGATCTGGGCCCGCCGGCACGTCGTCGCGATACGGATGGAAAAATCCCCCCGCGCCTCCGCGGCCCGGCCTGCCGGGGAAGCCATGCTCGAGAAGCGGCTCAGCACGCGGGAGCGGGAGGTCTGCCGGCAGGCCGCCACCGGCCTGAGCAACAAGGAGCTGGCCGACCGGCTGATCATCAGCCAGGCCACGGTCAAGGCGCACCTGACCAAGATCTTCTCCAAGCTGGGCCTGCGCGGCCGCGCCGAGTTGGCGGCCGCGTACTATGGCATCATCCCATCCGCTCCAGAGCACAACATCGCCACGGCCGCTCCGCGGCCTACCCTGAACCAGGCGCCCTTTCAAGCGAATGATCCCACCGATGGTCGTACGACCAAGGGTGCAGTATTCGGTCGGCGGATGCCGCGGGAATAGCCACCTCGCCAATTGACCGACGTCGTTTCCCAACCCTAGAGTCGTCGTATTCACCCGACTCCCTCCAAGGTTGGGCAAGTGTGTAGTTCGCCAAGCTGGGCAGCATGAACCTCCTCGAAGGCGGACCCTTGGTCATTTCGCTGTTCATGCCGCAGTTGCCTCCTCGGTTGATCCGCATGGCTCTTGTTTACGTGAGTCGAACGGCATTTGCGGTGCAGTCGGGCCACACCAGATGAACCGCAAATTGAGCAAGGATGAGCGAGTTTCGCTCGAATGAAGGAGAGACGATGAGTTGTCGAACAACGATCAAGCGATTCCTACTCGTTTGCGGGGGCGTTCTGGGGGTTGTCACACTGGCTCGGGCCATCGGCCCTGGCTTGATCTTCGAGCTCGACGGTGATGTCCTCGACGTCGCGGAGGAGGGCATTCAACTCGACGACTGGAACACGCTCAACGGGGACTGCACGGTGCAGGGGGGCGGCTCCGGGTCTCCGGGTAGCTCGAGCGCTCGGACCTGCATCGCGTCGGAAAACCCGCCCAGGATCTTTACGACGGGCGGCTCCAAAGACCCCCTCGATATCAGCAGCTGGAAATGGAAGGCTGCGGACACGGTGCCGGACAAGGACACCATCACGCACGGCTTCGCGGCCAGTTACAGCAACGCCGCAACCGGCGGAGACATGGTGTTGGTGCTGGGCGGGGATCGCTTCGCGGTCAATGGCGACGCCAACATCGGAGGCTGGTTCTTCCAGCAGACGGTCAGCTTGAACGCGAATGGAACGTTCTCGGGCGTTCACGTCAACCACGACGTCTTTCTCGTCTCCGCGTTTGTCGGCGGCGGCGGCACCGCCGTCCTCACGGCGTACGAGTGGGACAGCTCGTGTGCCAAAGGCGTCCAGAACCCTGTCGCAGGGCAATGTGCGGAAACCCACCTTCGACTGCTCGGCAGCAGCGACACCCTCGCGATCACCAACTCCAGCCCGATCTCCAATGAGACCTGGTCTTACCTGGCGAAGTTTGGTGGGGGCACCAATACCATGCCCGTCGGAGCCTTCTTCGAGGGCGGGGCCGATCTTACTACTCTGTTTGCGGCAAGCGGGGCGGGAAGCGTTCCCTGCTTCAGCAGCTTCCTGCTGGAGACCCGCTCTTCGCAAACGCCTTCTGCGGTGCTCAAGGACTTCGTCCTCGGCGCGTTCCCCGAGTGCCATGTCAGCGTCACCAAGGCCTGCCAGTGCACGGCCTTCCATGCTGACGGGTCGGGGTACGATTACCAGTTCCAAAGCACGGTGACCAACGACGGCGGGGGCACCCTGTTCAACGTCACGGTCACGGACCAGGGCAAAACCTACAACTGCAACACCCTGGGTCCCGGCCTCTCCAAGAACGTCCCATCCGCGGATTGCACCGGGCCCGACCCTACCTTCAGTGCAGTGCCGTACCCAGTGACGAATCAGGCCACCGCGAGTGCGACAACCGCTGCGACTGGTGGAACTACGCTCACCGCGACGACCAACCCGGTGTCCTGTAGCGCCCAAGTGCCGAGCGGGGCGTGCACACCCAGCGCGCAGCTCACCTTGGACAAGACTTGCGTGACGGCTTTGGAAGTGCTGGGCTCGAACATCGTCGTGCGCGTTGATTACACGGGGGCGTCGCCGTGACTGAGGACGACAACGCTGACGGCTCCGTAGACTTCACGTGGCCGGTCGGGACCTTGACCCCGGCTGGTACTGTGGGCGCGGACAAGTGCTATACGAGGGCCCAGGGCGACCCGCTTCAACCGGATTGCCCAGCTCTTGTACCAGTTCCAGCGTTCAACCAGCCACCGGTCCCCGGGGCGGGGTCTTACCACCCGAGCACGGGGACTCCAGTCGATCCTGGCCGGGTGCAGTTCAGCGATACGGTCAGGGCGACGGGAACAGATGCCTTCGGCAATGCCGTGCAGTCGCACCCGGTGGGCAGCGGGGTAACGGCTCACTGCTTGATCTGTCCGTTCGGCGCTTGCCCCACAGGGCCGTAAGGGCGACGTAACAAAGGGGCGATGGCTTTCCTAAGCCATCGCCCCTTTTCTTTTCTTGGAGACTGCCGACAGCCGGGGTTATGGAGCCGTTCGGTGATCCTTGAGAGCGGCAAGCTCTGCCTCGATGGTCTTTTCAAAGGCATCCTGCGGCAGGTTGCCGCTGAGCATGTTGCCATTGATGAAGAATCCCGGGGTGCCCGTGAGCCCGGCCTTCAGCCCCAGTTGCAGGTCCTGCTCGATTTGCGCCTTGTACTTGCCGGTGGACAGGCAGGAATCGAATTGTTTCTCATCGACCTTTAGACGCCGGGCCTGCTCGACGAGACCCTCTCGAGTCAGCTTGTTGGGATTCTCGAGGAGGAGGTCGTGATATTCCCAGAATTGTCCCTGCTCCCCGGCGCAGCGGGAAGCCTCCGCGGCCAACTGAGCCTGCGGGTGGATCTCTCGCAGCGGAAGGTCCCGATGCGACAAGCTGACCCGCCCTTCGTACTTGGCAAGCACCTTCTTCAAGGTCGGCTCGACCGATTGGCAGTACGGGCACTGGTAGTCAGAAAACTCCACGATGACGACCGGCGCTTGCGGGTTTCCCCGAAGCCGGGCCGGATCCAGGGCGACCACGATTTTGGGCTTTTGCAGGAAGATGGAGACCCCGGCTTGCTCCCGAAGAAGTCTGTAGTAATCCTGGCGGGCCTCCTGGAGCCTTGCCTGTTTCAGCAATTGCCGAAGCTGCGGCTTGATCTCATCGAAAGACTTTCTCAGTTGCTCCTTTTGCACTATATAGAGCGCCCGCAGCTCGCCTTCCGTGGGCTCAGCCGCCTTCGAATCCGCCTCTTGCTCGAGAAGTTTGGCGTTGGGGATGCCTCTCTTGCTGGCCTCCGCATCCAGCAGCTTTTGATTCAGCAGGTTCTCGAGGGCCTTGCTTTTCACTTCGTATTCTTGCAGGCGCAGTTGAAACACCTGTGCCTGGACGAGCGGCAGCAAGTCATCGTCATAGATGGTCTGCCCCCCGACCACAGCAAGAGGTTCCCTCTTTGTGGGTGGGCCGACAGTCTGGGCTATGGACGCAGCCGGGCCGATCTGGAGAAGGACAAGAACCGGCACCGCAAGCCTGCTGACGTTCAGTCGCATGTTGAGGCCGGACAGGACTAGGAAGAGCGGCCCGCCATGGGAATCTGCGAGCCACAGCCCTGGTAGGGCTGGAGCTGCTTGAACTTCACCGGATCGACCGAGGGCCCGGTCCTGGCGCAGTGCTCGTCGAAGGCCTTCGTGAGGGCCGCCGCAACCTGAAGGTCGTTCATCTCTTGAAGCTCGGATCGCTGGAGCATGAAGACCTGCTTGCCGTCCTTGAAGAGGCCCATCGAGGGCGAGGAGGGCGGATAGGCGGCCATGTACTCCCGTGCTCGATTGACCGCGTCGCGATCGACGCCCGCAAAGACGGTGACGTAGCGGTCGGGGATCACCGGGTTCTGGAGGGAGAGCATCGCGCCCGGGCGGGCATGCCCCGCCGCGCAGCCACAGATCGAGTTCACGATGACGAGCACGGTGCCCGACTTGGCGCCCAGCGCCTCGTCCACCTGCTCGGGGGTCGTGAGCGCTTCGACCCCCACGGCGACTAGCTCCTGCCACATGGGCGCGACGGCTTCGGGATCGTAGATGGGTGCGAGCGGCATTGGACTCTCCTCTTGGGAATCGCGAACTATCCAGCGTAGGAGGCCGGAGCCCCGCTTGTCAACTCGGACCCGTTTTCCGGGGGCGCAGCCGCGCCGACAGGCCGCCCGCCGCGAGGGCCGCGATGCAGCCGACGAGCGTGTGCCAGGTGAAGTCGATGCGGGTCCAGTAGAGCACCCCCATCATCGCCGCGAGCCCGGCCGCGAAGCCCACGAAGGCGTCGCCTTCGCGGGTGCGGGGGAAGAACAGGCCGAGGAAGAAGACGCCGAGCAGGCCGCCGTACGTGATCGAGACGATCTTGAGCCCGAGCTCGACGACGGCGCTCGTCGAATCCGTGAACAGGAGGGCGCCGCCGATCAGGGTGAGGCTCCAGACCAGGGTGAACAGGCGCGACCAGGCGAGCTCTTCGCGCGGAGCGAGCTCCCGGCCGCGGCGCAGCGGGCGGAACAGGTCGAGGAAGGTGGCCGACGCGAGCGAGCTGATCGACGAGGACAGGGTCCCCATCGCCGAGGCCAGGACGCCTGCGATCACCAGGCCGGCGAGCCCGGAGGGCAGGTTCTCGACGATGAACTTCGGGAAGACCTCGTCGGAGCTGCGCAGGCCGAGCTGCTCCAGCGACTGGCCGCCGTAGAAGGCGAACAGGCACAGCCCGAGCACCAGGAAGAACGCGAACTGCAGCACGATGAGGG
>WNFM01048817.1_pt1 | contig 10375 bp, 9 predicted proteins | sample 5400271 | NCBI WGS metagenome assembly WNFM01 (sample SAMN13153352, study PRJNA577476) | soil metagenome | isolation source: 60 cm saprolite on Douglas fir-dominated hillslope | place: USA:California | collected 2013-09-17 | reverse complement strand
GCTCTCATGGAGCTACCTGACAAGCGTGCGCAGCTTGACGAGCTTCACCCCAAGGCTCTTGTTCTCATCAAGGGTTCTGAAGAGACACGTATGGAGCGGATAACCGAGCGGCTCATGGCCGAACCACAACGAGCTCCAGAACTGCTGGTACGCCAGACGCCCGGCTGGAAGCAGATCGTAGTGATGCGCGCGGAGCGACCCACGTGGGTAGAAATCGATTTAAGCGCTATCGCCAATAATACGCGCCAGGTGCAGACCCTGGTGGGACCTCAGGTGCGCGTGCTCGCCAGCCTCAAAGCCGATGCTTATGGGCATGGAGCTATTAAAGTTGCGCGCACCGTCCTGCGCAACGGCGCGAGTATGCTGGGAGTAGCCACGACGAGCGAGGCGAAACCATTACGTGAAGCAGGGATCTCCGCGCCCATTCTCGTCTTTGGTTATGTTCCTCCCTGGCAGATGCGCGAGGCTATTCGTTTGGGGCTGACGGTGACTCTCTACACCATAGAGTCCGCGCAGGCCCTGGCGCGGGCAGCGCAGGCTCTGGACAAGGGCGTTAAGGTGCATGTCAAGGTTGATACAGGTATGGGAAGGTTGGGCATACGGGCAGAGGAGGTGGGAGAGGTACTGGCACTGGTTCGTGAAATCATGGCCCTGCCCAATCTCACCCTGGAGGGTATTTTTACGCATTTCGCGATGGCCGATACCTACGACCAGACTCACGCACGTATGCAACTGGCCCGCTTCCATCGTGTGCTAGAGGCTTTAGAGCGCGAAGGACTGCGTCCACCACTTGTGCACGCGGCGAATAGCGCTGCTCTACTGAGCTTGCCGGAAGCGCGATTTGATATGGTGCGACCGGGAATCGCCCTGTATGGACTGAATCCGTCGGATGAAGTGCTCCTCCCGCAAGAGTTTCGCCCTGCGCTGGCGTTCAAAACTTCAGTGGCACAGGTCAAAGTCATACCGGCAGGTGAGGCTATCAGCTACGGGTGTACATTCGTAACAAAGCAACCTACGCGCATTGCGGTATTGCCCGTAGGTTATGCAGATGGCTTTCGCCGCGCACCAAGCAACTGGGGCGGCGTGCTGCTTCATGGACAGGAGGCGCCACTGCTGGGTCGTGTGTGCATGGACCAGTGTATGATTGATGTTTCACATATTCCCCAGGCACGAGTCGGCGATGAGGTGGTCCTGATTGGATGCCAGGGCCGGGCTGTACTCACGGCAGAGATGGTTGCCCAACGCCTGGGTACCAGCAGCTACGAGGTGGTCTCGGCGATTTTGGCCCGCGTGCCAAGGGTAGATTAAATGCTTCCATTGCGAAATGATATATATTGGATTGATTTGGGATGGTTTGGAGTATCCCGAAAGTACCAGGATAGTGCCGTTTATATAGATGTATTGCTATACTGTAATCACGAAAAAGATGTTGAGCTTTGAGGGTTGATGATCGAAGGACCGGCGAGAGGGTGTGAAGGATACTTAAGAGCATGGATAGTATAAATAGATTGCAGGGATTGCGTAGAAGGGAGAACCAGAAGCATATGGATGTGATGCGTATCGACTGGCATATATACGATAAGTGTGACCTGAGAGACCTGGATATGAGCGATAAGAAGCTCAATGGCGCGCATTTCATTGAGGTAGACGCGCGAGGAGCATTCTTTCTTAATGCGGAACTGTGCGAGGCCAATTTTGCAGGTGCAAACCTGCGCAATGCTTATTTTGTTAATGCAGACTTGCGTAACGCATGTTTCCAGGGTGCAGACCTGCGCGGAGCAGTTTTTACGGGCGCTGATCTGCGCGGGGCCATGTTACAAGGTAGTATCACGGACGAGAACACGATCCTGGACGATGCACGACTAGGAGTATTTGTACCAGAGACACCGCAAGAACCACCGAGTTTCTTCATACCAGAAATAACGCGCGAGCGAACAACGGATAGTATACAGCAAGTAGTTGACTTTGATAAGCTGATTGAGGAGCTTTCCGTTTTCGAAGAGGAGGAGTAGCTCTTTTTCTTTGTTTGACTGCTCAGCGCCTGCGGCGCTTCGCAAGTTATTTGTAGTGGAGAGGGCCAGGCTGCCATCGGCAGCCTGGCCCTCTCCACTACAAATAACTTCTTGCTCCTCGCTGGCGAGCACGGATTTGAGACGCTCGAAGTACTGCTCCGCGATCTCCAGATCATTCCACTCATAGGAGAGTTCAGCGAGACCAAAGCGCGTACCCCCGATCGGAGACATCCTCTCCGGCTGAAGCCAACACCTGTTAATAGAACTGGGTGGCCTGGTGCAGTGCTCCCTGGGCAGAGCAGACATCGCCGAGCATGAGTGTCATGGCACGTATTCCGTAGTTATTTCCGGTGGCCTCAAAAAGCGTGTGAGCCTCCAGGATCATCTGACGTATTTTTTCGTCAATTTCGCACCGATAGGCCTAAAGTGCGATAGGTCGTCGTTTCTCCTCCAAAGCGCTTCTACAGGTTGCTTGGCGACTCTAATCATGGGCTCTTGGACAGATTAAGTGTGTCTGCTTGCTTTAGGTAGTTACCAATCACGTCTCAGGAATATAGGGGATTAACCCTTGGCGAAATGCTGCTTCCTGGATCTCCCGTGGTGCCTGACGCACATCGATGATCAGCCCATTGACCTCCAGCATCCAGATCAGGGGGTTCTTGTCAACCATGGATGGGATCGACCAATCAGGATCCATGGGATACATGCCCAACAGATCGCGGATCTGCTTGGATTTGGCCTGCATCGTACTGGAACTCAGATCGAAATACTCCCAGATCTGGCTGGCCGCAATATGGGGTGTCTGTGAAGAATCGAAGAGAAAATTCACCATGCCAAGTGCGTGAATGATCCCACACGCCCAAGTATTGGCCTTGCCTCGCACCAGCGGCGAAGGGCGTTTCCGGCACAGGGTCGCCGTCAGCTCACGGCACAGTTGCGCATACTCGTCATTCAAGTAGGTCTGACAGAAAGCGTCTGTGAGTTGGGTGATCTCATTAAAACGCACCTGCATGTCTTTTGGGACGTGTTGTGATGGACTCCTTTTCGGCATACCTCCCTCCTTCACGTCTTCATTGTAACGCATCAGCCCTAGAGATGACGAGTGTGGCACCCGCTCGTCAGGCACAGCTTGTTGTTGCAGCGGCCATTGGTGTGGATCCGGCGCCGCTAGAACGGTCATGATATGCCTCACAAATCCGACTTGCTGCCACGAATTGCTTCAGAATATGGGACTGCTTGCTTGTCATAAAGATAGGGAAAAAGGCAAGATATCGGCACGTTATCCTTCAGAAACGTTGCCAATAATTGGGTAAAAGCACACCTGCTGACGAAAACATCTCTTTCTCGAGCGAGAAGTCGTGCGGAATGTGGATACGAATATTTACGCGCTATTTATGACGGGGTAGGCCACGTTTATGCGCCGTTTATGTCCAATCGACGACACTGTCATCACAGGCTCATGGCACGGTTTACTTGTCCTGGGACGGCGACGAGTCGGTGAGTCGTACACACACCCTGCTCGCGAGTAAAATCTCGAACTGGTACGCACGAAGTGGTTGGGCAGCCAAAGTGGTGGAATGCACGCCTGCGGCCTGGGCGGCTAAGCGTCAATGACGAGATTGCATTCACCGTCTTAGTTGCGCTCGATGAGTGCATCAGGGCTGAAGTGTTCGGTGATCTTTGGCGGTCTGGTCTCCCCGTGTATGGATCACCCGACAGAACTCACAGAGGAGTACTGGCTATGCTGCATTTCGTGCATCGATCTCCCCTGGTCCAATTGCTGAGCGTGTATTTGCTCTTTGTCGTCGTCGTGCTGCTCGGAGGCGTGGGAGTCAATGCTGTGGGCGAGCAGCTGCTGCGCAATGACGCCCAGGCATCAGACCAGGCGCTGGCACAGGAGATCGCGCTCGAAACCGGCCTCCATTTGCACGACGCCGAGAACGCGCTTGTCTCGCTAGGCAAGCTTGCGGTACAGGTCGGTACGCCTGCCGCGATGGCGAGCACCCTCCAGGCCTTCCAGGCCACTCACAGCGACGTGGATCAAGTCTACTGGCTCGACCCGGTGGGCGTCCTGCGCGTCTCCTGGCCGCCGAGCGAGGTGGGGTTAGGGGCTGAATTCTCGCCTCCCGACGTCGTCCAGCGGGCCCTCACGGCCACCGGCCCGGTCTTCGAGGTAGGCATTGCAGCTGAAACAACTGTCAATGCGGGCGTCATCATTGCTGAACCTGTGCGCGCCTCTAGCGGTCAGTTGGTCGGCATCGTAGTGGGCAGCCTCTCGCTCGTCGCACTCAGCGACCCCCTAACCACTGTCGTCCAGGCGCAGCAGCGCCAGGGTCGGCGGCTCATGATCAGCATCATCGATGACCACGGCGTGCTCATAGGTACACCCAACCATAAGCAGATCTTGTGGACGGTGTTGAACGAATTGCCAGGCGCTGATCAAGCACTGCACGGCCATGCAGCCTCACGCCTGGGTCTGGGGGCCGATGGTCAGGACTGGCTTTTCAGCGCCGTTCCCGTTCCGGATGCCGGCTGGGCCGTCGTCGTGCAGAGGCCTGCAGACGAGGCGCTGGCTGTCGTTACGCAGTTCCATCTCTGGTTGCTGACGGCAGCACTGCTCTTCAGCCTCGGCAGCCTGCTGTTCTGGCTCATGCTGCTGGTTCGGGTCATCCGCCCCCTCCATGTTACTTCGTCTCTTCAAACTTTCTGGTGAAACTTAACGGTTCTGACTCGAATGCATCTTTTTAGGCATATCCTGCCTCGTTGATCTTTCAGGCATATGTGGTCCTCTTAGGACATTTTATGCATGAAAGCACAGTTGACTTCCTTGGAGAGTGGCCCAATACACTCCTTCTTGTCCCGAAGAAGTAAAAGGTCGGACCTGCCGCAAAACGGGAGGTCCGACCTTGTTCCTGTTTCGGATACATCCTTACTTGCTTGCTGCTTACTCATTCACCCTTGCTGCCGTGTCGTCCTTGACCTTGCATAAAGCGGCTAACGCCTGTGAGAGTTTCGCCGGATTGGAGGACTTGCAGGCCACGCCGGGTCTCGTTGCGCAATGCCTCGGCCATGGGGAGTGGCCATTGTTCGTAGGAGGAGAGACGGTCCGAACGCAGGCATAGCTGGGGGAGACGGGCGAGGTCCTGGGCCAGGGCGATGGCTGCGGTTAGGGCTGTGCCAGGGGGTACGAGGCGATTGGCGAGACCCATGGAGAGGGCTTCCTGGCCGGAGACGCCGCGCCCGGTGAGGATCATGTCGAGGGCGTGGCTGTGTCCGATGAGCCGCGTTAAGCGGATGGTGCCGCCATCGACGAGGGGAACACCCCAACGGCGGCAATAGACACCGAAGGTGGCATCTGTGGCGGCGACCCGCAAGTCGCACCAGAGCGCGAGTTCGAGACCACCGGCGACGGCGTAGCCTTCGACGGCGGCGATGACCGGCTTGCTGAGGAGCAGGCGTGAGACGCCCAGGGGTGCATCTCCATCCTCTGCGACGTGCAAGTCGCGTTCTCCACTGGCGATGGTTGTGAGATCGGCCCCGGCACAGAAGGAGCTGCCTGCGCCCGTGAGCACGGCTACATTGAGCGATTCGTCGGCGTCGAAGGTGCGAAAGGTGGTGGCCAGGGCCTGGGCGGTAGGACCATCAATGGCGTTGCGTACCTGGGGCCGATTGATGGTGACGATCAGGACTGTATTGTTTCTTTCAGTGAGAACGTTAGCAGTTGACATGGTTTTTTCAGTATCTCCGGGTTGGATGGAGTTGGCAGGCATATGTAAGTTCCTTTCTGCAGGTATGAGTGTTGCCTTTGAAGCAATATAAGAAGCGGCAAGAGAGCATCCACATGTATATTACCCTGTTTAGCTTGACTGGACAAGATGATTATTGGAAGTAAGCATTATGGAGGTGGGGATTGTTTTTATGGTTTGAGAAGGTACGAGAGATGGGCGCAAGAGTAAAACCTGCCCAAACGGGATGGGCGCGAGGGCAGGCGTAAAACCTGCCCCCACATAACCCGCGAGAGGGTTTGCGGTGTATTCATGGTATGGCGCTTAGCGTGTGAAGGCTTTGCGAAGGGCGGCGTTGGCCTCGGCGATTGCCGCACGAGGAGCTGGTGTATTCGTAATTGGGTTGAGCAGCACGAAGTCGTGGATAGTACCGAGATAGCGGGTCGCCGTCACTGGCACACCTGCGGTCATTAGCTTGTGGGCGTAGGCTTCACCCTCGTCACGCAGAACGTCATTCTCGTCGGTAATGATGAGTGCCGGGGGTAGCCCTCTGAGTTGATCGAGCGAGGCCTGGAGGGGCGAGGCCGTTGGCTCTTTCCGCACTGATTGCGGAGCATAGCTGTCCCAAAACCACTTCATGGCATCGCGTGAGAGCCAGTCTCGCCCGTCGGCGTACTGCTTATACGACTGATCATCTAAGTTAGCATCAGTTACCGGGTAGAACATGACCTGGAAATCGATCTTTGGGCCACCGCGCTGCTTGGCAAGCAGGGTGACGGCGGCGACCATATTGCCTCCTACGCTGTCACCAACCAGAGCGAGGCGTGACGGATCAACGCCAATTGAGGCACCATTATCCACGACCCACTTTGTCGCGGCATACGCCTGCTCGATGGCGACCGGATATTTGGCCTCGGGTGAGCGTGCATAATCCACAAAGACTACGGTTGCTTGCGCTCCATTGGCAATCTCACGAACAAGGCGATCATGGGTCTCTTTATCGCCGAGGACCCAGCCTCCGCCATGGAAGTACATGATTGCTGGCAAGACACCGCTCATGCCTTGTGGTCGGACAATGCGCAGCGAAATCTCACCAGTTGGGCCGCCGGGAATGGTGCGGTCCTGGATGTCGGCCGGCAACTTTGTGACATTGCTAGACTTCTGGACGCTAACGAGGACGTTGCGAGCGTCAGCAGGTGACAATGTGTAAAGGGGCGGTCCACCCTGGGCTTCAAGACTCTTGAGGAAGGCAAGCGTGTTCGGTTCGAGTTCCCTAACACGAATATCTTCAGTTGTACTCATCTGTTGCTCCTTGTCACTTTTGTAAATTATTAACTCATCCTTTGAGGATATCGATAACTATCACGGGAGATGATGCTAGCCGATGATTTTGAACATGATGTCTCACATACGATGGCAGTTAACTGGATGTCTCCCATGAGTCACTTTATCAAAAACCTCGGGTGACACATATAGATAGTGTACCTGGCAGAAAAAACTCTTGTGCAGGAAGGCGGAAGCGGGAGGAGAAAGATGCGCGTTCAGGTGCTTAATAAAACTTGTCGAGTAGTAGATAGAATTGGTATTTGGCGGTGTCCAGAGTTTCCAGGCCGTACATTTCCCAGAGTAAGGGTTCCCAGCCGGGACCGAAGTTACGTGTCAGGCTGCGTGCTGCCGCGACCAGGTCTTGATAGCGGTCGGATATGCCTGAACGTCCCCAGTCGATAAAGCCGTTAATACGACTGTGAGGTTGGTCGATGAGTACGTTGGGTAAGCAATAATCACCATGAGTGAATACGATGTCCTCTGTGGACGGCTGGCTTGCGACGAGGATTCTGAATAACTCTGCGGCGGACATGCCCTGATGCTGATCGTCGAAATTGGCGGTGTCTACTAAGCCTGCTGCGACGCGCTGCTGGATAGAGGCGATTTCCGAAGCAAGGCGTTGATCAAAGGGGCAGTGCGTAATATCTACCTGGTGGATGTGGCGCAACCCCTCGGCCAGGAGATGGACCATAGCGGGGATGTCCTGGGCAAAGGCTGGATCACAGGCCATCAGGCCGGATATTTCTGATGTGAGCAGGTAGGTATGGGCGCTAGCGGAGCAGAAGGCGTAGATGGATGGCACAGGCAGGCGCCCCTGTAACCAGTCGAGCCGCTCTTTTTCCGCGGTAACTAGCTCCCGTTGAGAGGGGTCGGAGGCGATCTTGAGGTAGCAGGCTGGTGCATTGGTCCGGGCGATGTGGAAGACCTGGTTGCCAGAGCAACCCATAGATATTGCTTGCCATGTTCCCCCGGCAAGCAAATATTGGAGATTAGCTGGTAGTTCAGATATATTTATCATTCGTGGTGATCCTTTTTGCGATATAACGTCACGCGTCGTTTGATATGACTGGTTAGGCCTCCACCTAGCTCATTGCATAACGTTACCCTGCTACCATCCATAAGGAGAACTGTGCAAAGGCGCTGAGAAGATGTCCATAGAGCAACAAGAGCATTTAGCTCCTTCGCTTCTACGGATTCAATGAGATTCCAGTGAAGCACTTCCCTTTTGTTCCCAGAGATATAGACAAATCCCTCAGGGCAAAAATAGGCATGTGGATGCGATACCATGGTTTTCACTGCGTTTCTACCTATTCCTCCAAAGAAGCGTAGAGCAAAAAAGAATGGAATGCAACAGCCAATAATAGCTAAGGCGAGCAGGAAGAGGTTCCATTGATAACTGATTATTACTTCGTAACTAAAAATAAAGAGGATACCGAACAAATAGAGACACAGGAGGCACATTGTAATAGAAAACCAAAGAGCAGCGATGAGGGAACGGACGTTAATGGTGTGCATGATTGTGGGTTTGCCCAAGCGATACATTTCGGCAAACTGATAGGCTTCTGCTGGCAGTGGTCGTTTCATGAGTAATCTCCTGGGGAAAGAATCTTGAAGGTTGTTATGCTTCTTATAGATGAAACGAGCGAGAAGGGCGTTGTGGGACGAGGGGGTAAGAGGTATGTGTTGGCTTCCCTTGCATTTTTATCAAAAGTAATATATATTCTTTATTAGTTACTTTTAGTCCTTTTAGTAATGCATAGTATTCTATAGTACGGAAAGATGGGACTACTGTGGAACATTTGATGACTTCAGAGGAAGTGGCGGAGGTGTTGCATGTTGATCCGGTCACGATTCGCAGACTGGTCAACAAAGGCGATCTTTCGGCCTATCGTATTGGGGCCGATTACCGCTTTGCGCCGTCTGATTTGGATGATTATCTGCAGCGGCAGCGTGTATCTGCTCGGACAGGTGACGCATCAGGCGCTGGCGCGAATAATCCGCTCGACCAGCTTACGCAGTTGATGCGGAAAGTATTGCAGGCTAAATTCACAACGCCGGCGGAGGTTGTTGATCGCTTCGACCGGTTCACGAAACGGGCACGGCACGTGCTGACTTTAGCGCAGGAAGAAGCGCGGAGTTTCCAACACAATTACATCGGTACGGAGCACCTGCTGTTGGGACTGGTGCGTGAAGGGGAGGGTATTGCTGCTCAGGTGCTCCGCAATCTGGGTGTTGAAGTAAACCAGGTTCGCAGTGCGGTAGAAGCGATTATCGGGCGTGGTGATCGGATTGTGCTCGGTGAGGTTGGCTTCACGCCACGGGCGAAAAAGGTGATTGAGCTGGCCGTGGATGAAGCGCGGCGCCTCAATCATCGCTTTATCGGGACTGAGCATCTCCTGTTAGGTCTGATACGCGAAGGGGAGGGGATAGGTGCCGGGGTCTTAGAGAGTCTGGGTGTCCGGCTGGATCAGGCACGCACAGAGGTTTTACGGGTGCTGCGTCAGAATCAACAAGAAGAGGCTCCTGCTGCTCCGCCAGTACCAGCGGAAGCGACAGAGCTGCTTGCTGAAGAGGAGCAGGGGCTTACGTGCGCCAATTGCGGTGCGCGCAGTCCAGGCTACTTCCGCTACTGTTTCAACTGCGGGCAGAGGTTAGTGCGGGAAGATGCGGGATAGGGGAAGTGAGCCGTTTCTATGCTCTGCTGCTCTTCAGAAGTTGGCGGTGAGCAAGATAGCCAGCCTGATAATGCTGATAGCCTTGCTGGTAAACCTGCTGATTTTCAGGATTGGGGAAGAAGATTTGTCCAAGGCGGGTTAGCGCTGTCGCGGCAGCCTGTATCTGGTCATACCAATTTGTAGCAGTGGCGGCACAGATAGCTGCGCCGAGGGCGGCTGCATGAGGCTCATCCAGCACGGTGATGGGCTTCCCCAGGATGTCCGCGTGCATCTGCATCCACAAGGGACTACGGCTGCCTCCACCGCAGGCCACGATTTGTTCTGTCTGCACTCCAGCGTCTTGCATCGCTTCAATGATCTGGCGCCCACCGTAAGCTACAGATTCCAGGAGCGCGCGATAGAGGTGCGCCCTGGTATGCCCGAGATTGAGACCCCAAAAACTGCCGCGACTGGATGGATCGCGATGGGGGGTGCGCGACCCTTGCCAGGTATCGAGGGCACAAAGGCCATCGCTGCCAGGAGGAAGCGTGGAGGCTTCGTGGTCAAGGATAGCATAGCTCAGGCCGGGAGCAAGTTGATCGCGGAACCACCTGAGCAGCGAGGCGGCACTGGTCTGGCCGCCCTGCATAGCCCATGT
>WNFM01023339.1_pt1 | contig 10381 bp, 9 predicted proteins | sample 5400271 | NCBI WGS metagenome assembly WNFM01 (sample SAMN13153352, study PRJNA577476) | soil metagenome | isolation source: 60 cm saprolite on Douglas fir-dominated hillslope | place: USA:California | collected 2013-09-17 | reverse complement strand
GCCTGGATGACCCGCGCTTTGCTGCCGCAGTACCGGGCGCCCTCCAAGCCCGGCGTCTCTTCGACCGCTCCCGGTGAAATCCCTCACGGGGAGGAGGCGGTGAACCTGGCTCTGGAAACGCTGCGGCTATATCCCGTTGATCGCGTGCTCCATCCGGTGATGAATTCCATCCGCAGCGAGATTGAGCGCAACCCGTTTGCCCGGGGCGAATCGCTGAGCGCGCACCCGATCCCGATCCATCAGCGCCCCCAGGACAATGAATACGCCTGGAAGACCAATCCGTATCAGTTGGACGGATGGCTCAAGCCGGCCGTCACCGCTGTTCAATGGTCCTGCGACGATCCCCTGGTGGAGTGGTTTTGCGATAGCGCAGGAGCGGTGTTTGGAACGCTGGATGGCGGGGTGACTTGGCGCGACCTGAGCGAGGGATTGCGCGGAGCGCGCGTGCAGAACCTGCTCGCTTCCAGCCAGCGCACTTTCGTCCTCCACGCTCAAACCGATCAAGGACTGTTCCTCAGCCGGGACGGCGGCATGAGCTGGCGCCCGGCTGCGGACGCGGAACCCGTTAAGTTCCAAAACGTCGATTTCAAAAAGTGGCAGAAGGTTTCCGAGCAGATCTACTGTCGCGTCAGCGACGCGGGCGAGCTAATGGTTAGCCGCGATCAGGGCCAGACCGGGGTCGCCAGCATGAAAGGCTGGCGCATCCCGCGGGCCGCCTCGTTTTTTGCCACTCCGCGCGGAATCCTGGCCAGCGGCCCGGGCGGTTGCTATCAAAGTGCAGACGGCGAAAACTGGACCGAACTGAAGCTTTGGCGTGAGAACGAAACCGGCGCAGCCGATTTCCTTCACGCCTACTGGATGGGCCGCTACTACGGCTTCATCACCAGGACGCAATGAGGGGCGCTTTTTACTGCGACTTCGGGGAAAGACAGCTCAGCACCTCCATCGCCTTTACGGTGGCCGCATGGCGGCTCTGGAGTCGGAGCTTTTCGAAGACGTGGGTGAGGTGTTTTTTGATGGTGAATTCGGTCGCGCCAAGGATGGTGCCGATATCAGAGTTGCTCTTGCCTTGGGCAACCCACAGGAGCACTTCAGCTTCGCGCGGGGACAGGCCGAGCCCAGCTCGGCAGCTACCGCGGCGTAAGGGATGGAACCCTTTCCGTCCGAAAGAAACACTTTCAACGCCTCGAACTGCGGTGTTTTCCCGCAGGCCCCATATTCATCGCGAAGCCGTGCCAAAACCCGGTCCAGCAACGTCAGTGCCCAACGCCTTTCGTAAATCTTCTCGGCCGTCATTTCGTCCCTGGGCTCCAAACGATACCGGCCCTCGGTCGTCTTCTCGTCGGAAGAGATGACACCCTTACCGCCCCCGCGTTTTTGAGCATGGGCATGGTCCCATTCGTTGGCGAGAAAATGTTTGAGTGACGCCAGAAGAAACGAACGAAACTTGCCCCGCTCCCGTTGCACGTCCGCCAGGAAATTCATTTCCAGGAAGCGGGCGAAGAAAGCTTGTGTCAAATCCTGGGCATCGTGCGGACTGTAGCCCTGGCGGCGAACAAAAGCATAGAGCGGGTACCAGTAAGTGCGGCACAACGTCTCCAGGGCCGCCTGGACTTGTGGTGAGCCGTCCCGGCCGGCATCGACGATTACCGTCCAATGCGTCGTCGCGAAAAATGCCGCCGGCGCAGTCGTGTCCCGATGTCGTTCGGTTGAGGCCATGCGGTCAGATGCTTTCTCATTGGAGCCTGAACATTCAAACTTAAATTTCCCAGCAATTCTTTATGGCCCTTGGCGCCCGATCTATTCTCATTATGGCCCACGGACAGGCTAAAGCGTGGACTCCAACCCCTCTCGGCGCCGCTTGGCAGTGGTTGAAGTCCAGCCTTCAGGCTGTCTGGGATCAGGCGGCCGGTCATAATGCATTACTGAGAATTTCCAGATTGTTCTCGCGGGAAAGCGCCGTTCATTGTATGTAAAAATAATCATGAAACCGTTCCTAAAGCTTTCTTCGTTTGTGGTATGCTCCGCTGCCTTCGCGGCAGCCGCAGCGCAACCGATCAGTTTCACCAACGACATCGCCCCCATCTTTGTTCAAAAATGTCTGACGTGCCACGGGGCGGAGAAAAACAAGGGCGGCTATCGGTTGGACACCTTCGAGGCGCTTTTGAAAGCCGGTTCAAGCAAGGACGCTTCCATTACTCCCCGCCATCCTGAATCGAGCAAGCTTTTTCAACTGATTACCGCCACCGATGAGGATGACCGGATGCCGCAGAAAAACGAGCCCTTGCCGGCAGGCGATATTGAGCGGATTCATCGGTGGATTGCAGAAGGCGCAAGGTTCGATGGGCCGGACACGAAAGCCGCGCTGTTGGCGATCATCCCGCCGATCACCCAACCCGATCCGCCCGAAGCGTATCCCCGGCCCGCTCCGATCACTGCTCTGGCGTTCTCCCCGGTTGGCGCGGAACTGGCGGCCAGCGGCTACCACGAGATCACCGTCTGGAGTTCGTCCGATGGCAGTCTGCTTCGCCGCATCCGAAACGTCGCGGAGCGCACGCTCGGCCTGGCCTACCAACCCAACGGCGCTCTCCTCGCGGCGGCCAGCGGAACGCCGGGAAAGATGGGCGAGATTAAGCTGTTCGACCCCACGAACGGCGCCTTGGTAAAAGTGCTCGGGACCAGCGCCGATTCGATGCTGGCGGTCGCGTTCAGCCCCAACGGGTCGAAACTCGCTGCCGGCGGTTCCGACAACGCCATCCGCATTTTCGACATCGCCACCGGAAAACCGGAGCGGGTCATCGAACAGCACGCTGATTGGGTGACGTGCCTGGCCTTCAGTCATAACGGCGCGCTCATTGCCTCTGCCAGCCGTGACAAATCCGCCCGGCTTTATGACGCGAACACGGGCGAGATGGAGCACAGCTTTCTCGGTCACGGCGAATTCGTCTTTGGCGTCGCGTTCAGCGCCGATGACAAGCAGGTTTATAGTTGCGGGCGCGATCGCAAAGTTCACATCTGGAGCGTGAGCGAGACGAATAAGGAAAAAGCGGGCGAGATTTCCGGGTTCGAGGGCGAGGTGCTGAAAGTAATCGTGACGACGAACGCCGTCTTCACCTGTTCCACCGATCAATCAGCAAAGCAGCATTCTGTGAGCAAAAAGCACGACCTGATTCACACCTTCGGCGGCCACGGGGACGTGGTATATGCTCTGGCGTTCGATGAAAAATCGCAGCGGCTCGCGACCGGAACCTTCGATGGAAGTATCCGCATTTGGAACACGATGAACGGCGAACTGATCCTCACCTTCACCGCCGCGCCGGGCCTGCTCACGGCGAACCGAAGCCGATGATCACTCACTAGATAAAATGCGGCTCATACACCGGACCCACGTCATGCTTGCGCAACAGTTCAACGAACTTCGCCAGCCCCCGCTTTTCATCGGCACAGAGGTGGTAATGGATGTGCCAGCCTAAGTAGTCTCTCCGAAAGCCGGGGTTATACTCGGTTCGGCTGCTGATGATGTAATCCAGCGTCTCCATTCCGAAATCCCTCGCCTCACGAAGTTGACGGCGCAACTGTTGATGCTCGATGCCGCGCCGCAACGCCCAAACGGCATAAACAAATGGCAAGCCCGTCAACTCATGCCACGCTGCGCCCAAGTCCCAGATCTGGTGCTGAGGAGAACTGAACAGGAAATCCAGGGCGACATCGCCGATGAGCAAGGCAAACTCGGGCATCGCCGCCGCCTCATAACTGGCCAATGGCTTGAACTCGGGGCGCAATCCCTGTTCGGCCAGCAGCACGCGCAACAATTGCACGCTGGTTAATGAGGCGGTGTCGCAATAAACCTCCTTCACCTCTGCCAAAGGCCGGCGATGAGCCAGGAACACGCTCTTGACTTCACCCAGGGATGCGACGGCGATTCCATCGAGCACATCATATCGATCCTTCAACAAGACCTCCGTCACGCTCACCAAGGCGGCATCCAATTCATCGCGCTGGAGCATCTCCGCCAGCTTGGCCGGGGTGACGAACACGATTTGGTCCTCCAGGCCCCGGGTCAATGGCACCGCGTTCAAATAGGGCACCGAGCCTGCGCGGAACGGCGCCAACGAGTTGCTCAAGTTATCTTCTCGCTGGCGAAGAACGGCGCGATGTTGCTTCTCGTGCCGCCGCGCCAGGTCTTCAGGAGTTTCGGGGGAATTCATCCTAAATCCGGCAGTCGAAGTTCAGAAACCACGGACCCGCTGCGACAGGCGCGGAGCGCGGCGAGTGGACACGGCTGGACACGAATAAATCCGAAATCCGAAATCCGAAGGAAATCCGAGGCCCGAAGGCCGAATTGAAGGCGGGATTGCGCTGGTTTCGGAATTCGGATTTCGGGCTTCTTCTCGCCGCGCTTCGCGCCTGTCGCAGCGGGTCGGATTTCGGATTTCGGATTTGAAGTTCTGGCATCCGTGTCTATCGGTGTTCATCCGTGGTTAAACTCCTCTTTTCAGGTTCACTCCTCTTGGTTCGTGCTCTTCCTGGCGTCCAGTATTTCAAGCCGTGGCCAAGTTGTTCTCCAACACCTGGGAGCGTGACGCCGTCGTCTCCGGCTCGGGCTGGGCGGGCCCCTCCAAGACCTTGATCGGCTCGTAAAACGTATTCCGTTGCACTGGAATCCGTCCCGCCTCGCGAATCGCTTGAATCATGGCCGTTTCGGTTTGGAGTTGAGGCGAGGTCGCTCCCGCCATATGAAAGATCTTTTCCTCGATAATCGTGCCGTGCAAATCATCAGCGCCGTAGCTCAGAGCCACCTGGGCCAGCTTCAGCCCCAACCCGACCCAATAAGCGGTGATGTGGTCGAAATTATCCAGGTAAATGCGGCTGACCGCGATCGTGCGCAGCGAATCGTAGCCGGTGGGCGGGACGCTGACCGGGATGTTGTTGTTGTTCGGCTGATAGGCGAGCGGGACGAAGCCGGTAAACCCGCCCGTCTCCCGATTCAACGTGCCCAAAGAGCATCGTGCAAGTGCTCCGCCCGCCCAAACGGTGCCAGGTCCGATGCACTTCCAGGTATTCCTCCGCCGATTCCTTGCCCTTCGCAATCGCCGACCGCACCGCCGGGCGAAAGATCTCCGCCCCGCCGCCCGTCAAGGAGTCCAAGCCCGCCTCCCGCAATTCGATGAGCACGTCCCGGACGGATTTTTTTGCCAGCCAGGCCAGATGCAGGATTTCGATGGCGGTGAAGCACTTCAATTGCAGCCGGGCATCCAACCGTTTCAACGACTGCAGCATCTCCACATAATAGCTGAAGGGCAGGGAAGGATGGAGGCCGCCCACGATGTGCAACTCCGTAATGCCGAGGTGGAGGGCCTGGCGGGCCATCTCGACCATTTCCGCCCCGCTGTATTGAAAGCCGTCCGCGTCGCGCTTTTTGCGGGCAAAAGCGCAAAACTGGCAGCTCAGAATGCAATAGTTGGAATAGTTGATGTAGCGATTGACAATGTAACTAGCCCGGTTGCCCACCTTTCGCTCACGCGCACAATCGGCAATCGCACCCACGGCATTGAGGTCCTTGCTCTCGAACAGGCGCAGCGCGTCCGCTTCGGAGATGGGCTGGCCCGACGCGACCTTCTCGAAGATGTTGCGCAGGTTGCTGCGCTGGAGGAAGAAGTTCCTCCTACTTGGGGAGATACTTTTCAATCACCTCTTGGACACCCTTGGCGTTGATCGGCTTGGCGATATACGGGAAACCGCCAATCATGCCGGCATGGGCCTTGACTTCCTCCGCCTTAACTCCAGCGGTCAGAAACACAATCGGAATTCCTTTTAAAATGGAGTCAGCTTTGATTTGGGCGGCCACGTCGCCTCCGTCCATGTCGGGCATCATGACATCCAGGAGGATCAGGTCCGGTTTGAATTCGCGGGCGGCCGGCAAGCACTTTGCGCCCAGGTTCTCCTCCCGGACAAAATAGGCGCCGGATTTCTCCAGGTTGAGCTTGAGCAAGCGCGTGATGCTGGGTTCATCATCCACCACGAGAATTTTTTTCGGGACCATAGGAATGTCTTTCGTTGAGGTTCAGGGCCTGAACAGGATCAAGTACTCTTTGCCTTTGGCTTTGTTATTCGCCACATCAATGACGCCGCCATACAATTCAATGATTTTTTTCAAGACTGTCAAACCCAAACCGTTTTCCTGGATCGCCGGCGGGTACACAACTCCTGCCGGACCGCCGTCGGTGAATTTCTCACCAGGTTGAGCGGCGCTAATCTCCTGCAGGGAGGCGCCCACGAGGGTTTCTCCAAGTTTGAAGATGCCTGAGGGCCGTCCATTCAATCTAAATTCCTCGGTCAACGTGCGAGTGAAGGTGCGCACGACCAACTGGCCGCCCCCGGCTAACTCGCGCATGGCATGCATGAGGAGATGGATGAAGACATGTTTCATCGTCCGGGCGTCAAATCGGAGCTGCGGCAGTTTCGGCGCCAGGTCCTTTACGACAGTAATGGGGAAGTTGACGATCTCCGGTTCCACCGCCCGCAGCGACTGCTCCACAATCCCGCTCAAATCTTCTTCCTGGACCTGCCGGTCCCGGGTCGAGGAGAACTCCAGCAACCCGCGAATGATCCCGTCCGCTCTGGTGACCGCGCCGCCCATGTCGGCCAGGACCATGGCGGCCGTTGCATCGCCGCTGGGGAGGTGGCCCGAGAGATAATCCACTCCGAGGATGACGGTCTGCAAAGGGTTCTTGACCTCGTGGGCCACACCGGCCGCGAAGGTGCTGACCGCCTCCAGCTTTTCCGACTGCACCAACTGCAACTGCGCGGCCTTCAACTCTTCGTGCGATTTGTTCAAATCCGACAGCGCCTGCCGCAACACGCCCACCGCTTCGATGCGTTCCGTCACGTCGCGCGAAACTACCACCAGCTTCGAGAACGTACCGCTTTCATCCTGGATGGCGCTTCCCTGAGACTCGATGTAGCGGACGCTGCCATCTTTCAGAACCATCCGATATTCTGCCCGGACTCCGGCGCCAGACTTCAACGTCTCCCGAAAAATCCGCTTGATCCTCTCCCGGTCGTCGGGATGAATCTCCTCGAAGGAATCGGTGCCGATCAGGCGGGCTGGATCGCCTAGGAGCCCCTTGTAAGACGGGCTGTTGTAGAGCCGGCGGCCGTCCCGGTCGATCACGGCGATGAGATCGCTGACGTTTTCAGAAATGAGCCGGAAGAACTGTTCGCTCTGACGCAGAGCCTCGGCGGCGCGTTTTCGCTCGATGGCATAGCGGATGACGCGCGCCAGCATCTTGCCCTCGAACTGGCCTTTGACGAGATAATCCTGTGCGCCTTGCCGCACAACCTGGAGCGCCAACTGTTCGTCATCGACGCCAGTCAGGACGATGATCGGCACCGCCGGAGCCATCTTGTGCATTTCGAAATAGGTATCCAGACCCTGTCGATCTGGCAGGGTCAAGTCCAGCAACACGACATCAACGCCCCCTGCAGCGAGCTGCCGAAGGGCGACGCCATATTCGCCGGCGTGGGTCAACTCGAATGGGGAAGAAGGGGAGCCAGCCAGCACCTTTTCCATCAGAGCCGCATAAGCGGGTTCATCTTCGACCAGCAGGACTTTGACGGGTGGGCCGTTCACTTGCGCAGGTGCAGAAGGGGCGGCGGCTGCGGGATGGCGTGCCTGAGCTGGTCCTCCGCGAAGTGGGCCAATTGTTTCCACTCCTTGTAACCGGTTCTTTGCGCCAGGCTCGTCGCGAGGATGCGGCCCTCCACCAGCCATTGTTGGAGGTCGGCGCCGGACACAGGGCCGTAGATCTTCTGGTCTTTGCCGATCACTTTGAAAAGGGTGCTGGGGTGAAGTTTGAGCGGCGCCTCTTTGTTTGTTTTGGTCTCAGCCGGCCGCGCGGGCGGGGAATCCGATTTCGAGCTGATCGGGCTGGGCATGGCGAACGCGGATTCCCCGATCTTGAAATCGGGAAACTTCATCTCGCCCAGATTGAAGGCAGGCATTTGGTCGAGGAGGCTTGGGCCGGCGCCGGCAGGCTGAGGCTCAGGAGGTTGAGCGGCCGCAACGGTTCCCAACGCGTCGTACCCCTTCACCAGCCATTCGAGTTTTCCGGTTCCAATGTCCACCAGCAGCCCATGCACCGGAATCTTCGGCCCAATCAACGGGCTTTGGCGGACGAAATCCACGCCGCGCATCACGTTCTGCCGCTCGCTGGCGAACAAGCCAAAAAACTCATTGAGATTGTCCGGCAAGCGGGACCGATCAATTCCCAGCGCGCGGAAGCGATCGGTCAACTCCGCCACCGAAGTCAGGCGGACCTTGCAATCCGTATGGCCAATGATGGCGATTTCCTTGCCGCCTTTCACCGAACAGGCCAGCGCCAGCGAACGCATCGTGCTGCTGGTCGGGCTGGTGATGATGTTTCCGGCGTTGCGCAGCCAGATGAATTGCTCCTCCGCAATTCCCAGCACCTCCGGCATGAGCGGATTGAGGCGCGCATCGATGCAGGTGAGCGCCACCACCGGCAGGGAGTCCGCAAACTCTCGCGGGTGCAAGCCGGCCGTCTGATCGCCGGTCAGCGCCCGGTGATTGGCTTCTACGATGGCCTCAAAAAGTCGCATAAAGGGCGGTCAAAGCTGCATCAATCGCTTATAACTGTGCCCCGGTGCCGCTTCAATTTCAAGTCCAAACACTAATCGAAGGAGGAAAGCGGCGGAACACTAAGCTGCGCGTATCTTCGCTAATCCTGCGTGAGACGACGATTAGTGTTCCTAAAAAAGGCTCGCGTTCGGCGCGGATTTAAGGAAGGTTTGGGATGTTGAACCGAGCCGTTCAGGCCTCGGCTTCGGACCGGGTCGCTGACCACCACATATTTATGGGCGCTGCACACTTCGTCGTTCTTGATAAAAAGAGTGATTTGAGCGAGTGCGAGCGCATCTTGAGTGTCGCAGCGCAGCATGGCGTCGGCTCGCATTTCGAGATCGATTTTTGAGTGACCCGATGACACCTCAACCCGATCGCTCGGCGGGCTCAGCCGCCACTTTGCGCAGAATCCGCCTCGTGCTTGGGTTGTTCATGGCCGCCCTCGTGTTGAGTGGCCTGACGGCATTCCCGCTCCAGCGTGAAGTCGAGATTTTGGCCTCCGTTCGTGGACTTGATCAGGCAGCACCATCGGGCGTTCAAGTTGGTTTGGACTCGTGGATTCTCAAGGTCCGAGATGGCCTGCGAGAGACTTACGCCCGGCACCCCTGGATCGCATACGGCACGGATTGGCTGGCGTTCGCCCACATAGTGATTGCGGTGTTCTTCATTGGTCCGCTCATCAACCCTGTGCGCAACATCTGGGTAATTCAAGCTGGTCTCATTGCTTACGTCCTGGTTGTCCCCCTGGCTCTGGTTTGTGGGCCAATTCGCCAGATACCTTTGGAATGGCGTTTGATTGATTGCTCATTCGGAGTTGTGGGCGCCATCCCGCTTGTCTATTGTCTTAGAATGACGAAACGCATCGAGAGGAATGATGGCTGAGAAACTATGAGGCTGGCCACAACCGTCGTCGTTGCTTCCCTGCTCATGGGAGTCGCCGTCCGCCAGGTAGTTCCGCAGGATACTCCTGCGAAGCGCAACGGCTGGAACCGGGAGGGCGCTGCGAGGTATTTGGACGAACGGATGAACGTCTGGTTCGACAGTGCCAAAAAGCTCCACACGGGCCAGGGTGAGACGGCCTGTGTCTCCTGTCATACGGCGCTCCCGTACGCTCTTTCACGGCCTGTCCTGCGGAGCGCGATGGGTATGAGCAGCGCGACGTCCCAAGAGGCGCGCCTCTTGGAGGTAGTCACTCGGCGCGTGGAGACTTACGACACACACGAACTCCTCTACGACGACAGCAAAGCGAAAAAGCGTGAGTCCCGTGGCACCGAAGCCGTTCTCAATGCCCTGATCCTCGCGCGGGCGGATGCCGAGCGAAACCGGCGAGAGGCCAGCGAGCCAACTCGAAAGGCTTTCCGGCGGCTGTGGGAAATCCAGCGGATCGACGGGGCGTGGGACTGGCTGGATTTTGGGCTCGAGCCTTTTGAGAGCGTTGACGCCACGTATCATGGCGCCACCCTCGCGGCCCTGGCCATCGGCGCCGTTCCCGCGCTTTCCACGAACCAAGCCACCGACGCGACCGCCGGCATCGACAGACTGCGCGGCTACTTGAAAGAAAAATACCCGGCGCAAAGCCTCTTCAACCGGACCTGGCTGCTCCTGGCGTCAACCCGGTTAAAGGACCTGCTCACACGAGAGCAAAAGGAGACGCTCATCACGGAGATCGAGAATCGTCAACAGGAGGATGGAGGCTGGTCTTTGGAATCACTTGGGACATGGAGGTGGGACAAGCCC
>WNFM01194374.1_pt1 | contig 10382 bp, 18 predicted proteins | sample 5400271 | NCBI WGS metagenome assembly WNFM01 (sample SAMN13153352, study PRJNA577476) | soil metagenome | isolation source: 60 cm saprolite on Douglas fir-dominated hillslope | place: USA:California | collected 2013-09-17 | reverse complement strand
GTAGCCTTCATGCGCCTTGCGATGATCCGCATCATGCTTCGCCGCTTGACCCGCCCAACTCATTCAGCCTGAATCATAACTTCCGGGATCGGCTCTAAGCGGAGGCCCGGATATTTTGCGACAGCCTCGGTGTCGACATGCCCGGAAATGTCCGCAGGTCGACGGCGCGCACCACGAGTGGTAGGATCCAGTGGTCATGGCGCGGCAAGGCGCGCCGTGACGACGCATACCCATGAAGGCGCAGCAAGGTAGCCCCGCTTCGGCGGGGTTTCGCGTTTTGGTCGGGCGTTCGCTTTGCCCCGGGGCAATGCCGATGAATGCGGTCAAGTTCGAAGTGAACACGCTCCGCGATTGGCCAAGAGGACCCGAGATCTTGCCCACCGCGTCAGGACGGTGCATCGCCGATATCAGCTCTGGCGCTTGCCGAAGAATACGAGGCCAAGGCCGCCGAGATCGAGCGAAGTGGGAAGCTCCCGAACGCACCCTCGTCCTGGGACCGAGCGGTGTTAGGGAGGGGTGGTATTCGTGGTTGGCTCAAGAAAACCGGTCGAGCCCCGCCGCGCCGCGCCGCGTCGCGCGAAGGTGCGCTGACCCGGGTGATGATTGACCCTGTTGCGCTCTTCGAGCGAAGCTTCGAGGTCGCGGACGCCTACGAGAATTGGCTCGAGGCGCAGGCAGACCTGTTTTGGGCGCTCCACGCATATTCGGTGGCCTCGCTGGGGCTTTTCCGCTCGCTGCAGGGCAAGCGACCGGCCGTGCGTGCCGGAGCGCTGCACCACGATCCGCGCGCGCCCCTCCGGCCTCGCAGGCAGCGCCGGCCCGGTTGAGGCTCCGCGCGCGTCAGGAGGCGCACATGCGGCTCGGCGAGACGCCGCTATCCCGGGCGCTGCGGCACGGGTTCCAGCGGACAGACCACCTGCGCCGCGGCTATGGCGTGGTTTTCGACGCGCTCGGCTTCGGTCCCATTCGAACGCCCTCTCGAATCCTGCGGGAAGAGGCGGGCCTGCGCCTTCACGCCTTCGGCGGCGCATCGGCGTCACCGGCCATGCTCATCGTGCAAGCGCCGATCAAGCGCGCCTATATCTGGGACCTCGAGCCCGAGGTCAGCGTCGTGCGCCGCTGCCTCGAGGACGGGCTCCGTGTGTATCTAGCGGAATGGACGGACGAGGGCGCGGCATCGAGCTTCGGACTGGACCGTTACGCCGGCCGATTGTTGTTGGCCTCCGTCGATGCCATCGCGAACGAGACCGGTCAGCAGCGCATCGTCGTGGCCGGACATTCACTAGGCGGGACATTGGCCGCGATCTTCGCGGCGCTTCACCCGAAGCGGGTACGCGCGCTGGTGCTGCTCGAAGCGCCGACGCGCTTCGGCGCGTCGGCGGGTGCCTTCGCGCCGCTGGTCGCGACCACGCCGGCGAGCCCCATACGCAACGTCTTCGGTGCCATCCCCGGCAGCTTTCTCGACGTGGCGAGCGCCACGGCCTCGCCGCCCAGCTTCATCGGCGCCCGCTGGCTCGACGCGATCGCGGTGGCCGGCCATGGTCCGAGGCTGCTCACGCATTTGCGCGTGGAGCGCTGGACTTGTGACGAGTTCGCGCTGCCGGGCCGTCTTTTCGAGGAGGTGGTAGAGCTGCTGTATCGCGAGGACCGGTTCATAAGGGGAACGCTGATGGTCGGCGGCTGCAAAGCGACCTCGCACGCGCTCGACATGCCGCTTCTCAGCGTGTTCCGGCCGAGGAGCCTCGTCGTTCCACCAGCGACGATCCTGCCGCTTCACGCCGCGGCGACGAATCCGCGCAGTCGGCTGATCCGTTATGACGGGGAGTACGGCGTAGCCCTTCAGCATGTCGGCATCCTGGTGGGCCGCGAGGCGCATCGCCGCATATGGCCCGAGATTCTCGAGTGGATTGAGGGATGCTGTGCGTGAAATGGGCGTCGCCCCATGTCGCAGGCTTCTGATAGGTAAGCGCATGCCTCACCATGAAGCGACGCGCGCAGCTCCGCGTCAGGCCACGCCGTTGTGTATCGCCGCGATCCTGGCGATCTGCGGCTGTGCGCCGTCGCGAACCGATTGGACCAAGCCCGGCATGGCCACGGCCGAACTGAAACGCGATCTCGCAGACCGTGAGCGGCAAACGACGGGACCCGGCCCCTTCCGATTCAAGGCGCTGAGCGAAGACTACGAGAGCGCCCGCGATCAAATCGGCCCGCGAGCGGGATCGATGCATGGAAGTCCGCGGCTGGCGGCCGTCGAGCAAGAACTGAGCACGCGTTTCGCCCCGGGCGCGCAAACATGCGGTTTGCGGAGACCAAGACGCCCGAGCAGCAGCGCTGCCTGATGCTCCATCGCGCGCGCCATCTCTTCATCCGGCAGCAGACCGCCGACTAGCCGCCTGCCATTCCCAGGGGGGCTGGGAGCGCGTACGGTGCTCCAAATATCCGTTGAACTGGGAGGCGATCATGCGGTTCAGGATAACCGGAATACTGGTGCTCGGCGCGGTGGCACTTGCCGCCTCCGCGGCCGCACAGACCACACCAACCCCTTCGGCGATCACCCGTACAGTGATCGCCGCCACCAAACTGCCGACCGTGACAGACGTGCCGCTCCATTTCAGAGCAGTGGGTGTTACCCTTCCGCCGGGCGAGAAGAGCGGCGTCTCGGCGGCCGACGGCATCCTCTATCAGATATCAGGATCGACTGAGGTCTCGATCGGTGGACAGGCAAAAGTGCTAAGCGCTGGAGAAGGGTTGTTCATCGCCGGCGGGAAGACGGCGGCGCTGAAAGCGGGAAGCGGAGGGCCGTCGACCTTCCTCCACTTCTTCCTTGCCCCGGCTGCGGACCCTGGATCGGCCTGCTGAGACGGCATTTGCCACCGTGAGGGAATTATATCGCACAGTGGCACCGATTCCCGACCTGAAGCCGGGCGGTTATGATCTCAATCTGACACGGATCACATTTCCGGCGCAGATGCCCTCCAACCCGCCACACCATCGGTCGGGAGCGGCTCTGTACTACATCATCTCGGGAACGGGGGCTAACACGGTGGACGGCAAGACAGAGGCGAAGGGACCGGGTTCCTTGATCTATGAACCGTTCGGCCTTGTGCACCAATGGGGAAACCCCGGTAATGAGCCGTTGACATTCTTGGCTTTCAACATCAATCCAGAAGGCGTCGCCGCCGTGCTCCCGGGCGCGCCAGCGAAGGTTCAATAGCTAACGGCGAAGGTTGAGTGCGGCCGAGGGGATGGGGGTGCTGCACGAACTCGAAGTATGGGCGCGCTTCATTGCCCTGCTATTGGCGGTCGTGATTGCAGTACTGCAAGCCGTTAGAGCCTACCGCCAGCGACGATGGCGGTCGGCATTGGCAAGCTGCACCATTGTCGTTCTGCTCATGGCCGTCGTCTTGGTGAGCGTTGTCCTGCGGTGATACTATGCGTGGATTGGCGGCCCCATTGCGAGTCTAACCCTCGCGATGTGACCAAGTCCCCCTTGCGGTGGACCGGATCTGAATCTGACAGTTGGTACCGCCAGCGGCCATCTCTTCGCAATGCTCAAAACCTGTCGGACTTAAGTCGTCAGACTACTAGCAGCCCTAGCGTCAGCGGTCAGCGCAAAAGCCAAGGGATCGAACCCTTCGGCTCGTCACGCAAATCCAGAGTCTTGCCGTGATTGGGTGAAGTTGGACCGTTCCAGCGTGACGCGTTGATATCATTGGAAATGCCGCGCGAAGGCGCATAGTCGCCGGAGGCGCAGGCGCTCAAGCCAAGTCCGAAGAGAATGAGGGTCGTATTAGTGAGCAGAATACGTCTCATGGCCGGTACCCACCGCATGCTTGCGACCGGAATTTCATCATCCAACGCCCATTAGCGCGATGGCTGGAGGCTCGCTGAGCGGGGCGTAACGGCGCCACCGGAGCAAATCTCTAAGTGAGCAGGCAGAGATCGGAATCAAGGTCAGATTAGTACCACTAGCACCGCTGGCAGGCCGGCAAGCACTTGTCTGGACCGGTACCATAGCGCTATTCGCCGCCCATGGCCGAAGACGCTTGGAAGCCTCATCAGGGCGACGAGCTTAGCTTTATGGACGGGAGCGACGAATGGCTCGCGCTCCTGCTGGGTAACAACCTGCAAATCGCAACGCTCCGAATGTCTGCTTACGCGGTAGCAACGGCCGCCATCGCGGCAGCCTTAGTGGGCTGGTTGGCATAACGGCGCTCCTCCTTTCGGACACGAGAGTAGCAATGGGCGGTGCCTCGGCACGTTGGCTCGAGCTACGTCGCAGGCGTGCTCGACGAGGCCGCCACAATGGCTGATACGCTCGGATAGGCGCGCGATGTCGTGCTCAAATATCTGCGCGAGCATCCGGAACGACGGAACCAGGTTGCCGCCAGTCTCGTCTTTGATGCGGCCCGCGAGGCATGGCCATGCAAAATGAGCAGGTCAGTAGTCCTCGTGTGCCCGCGAAGCAGGTTCTGGGCGATGGGCCGTCGAACTGAAACCTGAGTTCTTGAATTTCGTGGCTGCGGGCTGGCTGGCTCATGCCTATTGGCGTACGCTCTCCATCATTCAAATGGCGTGAGAGGGGCCGCGTCGTGCTCCCTGCCTGCTGGGCGGGAGCGCGATGTCGCTAAGCATGGTCATTCTCGACTTCGTCGCCCTGATGGTATTGGCGATAGCGGCGAAGCGTAATAATTGGACCGTGTTGAGCGCCGCTTGCGGCACGAGGGCAGGGGTGCTCGCCATCACCACAGCAGGCCGGCCGCACACGGCGCATGGACGCGGGTGTCGGGTTCTGCTGGCGGGGGAGTACTAGCGGCTGGCCGGCGACGTTTCCCTGGGCGAAGGCAGCAGAGCCCCGAGCATCGCGCTCGGGGCTCTCTTGTTTTGGGCGCTGCCGCGTGTGGGGGCTCACCGGTATCGCGCCAGGTGTTATCCCGATATCGCCAATCATTTTGCAGGGAGTATCCAATGACGCGGGAGTTAGGTGGCGCGATCCTGATGGGCGCGTGCATCACCGCGGCGGCCCAGATCATTGCCGGTACGGGCGAGGGCGCTGGAACCGAGACGCGGGGGCGGCACGTGGCAGAGCTCGCTCATGAGATTTATCAGGCATCGATGAAACAGTTCGGCGTGGGGCTGCTACGGTTCGAGTCCTGATTGCCGGGGGAAAGCTCGCCGCCATCGATAGAGCCGCTTCAACGCGAGCGCCGCGACCGCGGCTCCGCCGTCGCCTTCTCCGCCGCTCGCAGCTTGTCCCTGATCTGCCGCAGACGCTCCGTGCGCGGCGCGAGGGGATAGCTCGACTGTGTCTCGTCGGTTAGTAGGCTGAGAAGAGCTTGGCGCTCGTCGTCGGTTAGGTCGACGTCCATGCCCGGCTAACGCCCGCGGTCGCCGGCTTGCCCGCTCGTCTGCAACCCTGCCGATCGCTCAAAGAGCCCTAGGAACTGCAGCGCGGGAGCTTCGGCTATGCGAGATGCTGCAGCCCAGTTCCGTGCAAAGGCGCAGAGATGTCGTCACGTGCTCAAGAAAACTGTAGATCCCGAGAGCATCGTGCAGCTGCAAACCTGGATTCGGAAGTTCGAGGAAAAAGCCGCAGAGGCCGAACAACGCGCACCGACCGCCACTATCCCGCGTCGACGCTGGCCGGTAGACCGGTCAGCGTCGAAGAAGTTGTGTAACGGGCGCCCAGCTAGCGGCACCGCCGGCAGGTTCAGGTTGGCATCGCCAACCTGAACCTGCCAGCCGATCGGCGCGAACTCGCTCACGTCGGAGAGGAACCGCGCGCCGCCGCGATCTCTTGGGCCGTGGGCGTGTCCCGATCACGGCGCTGCTCGCGCGCATCGCGCGACCGGAGCAGCGACACCCGGAGGGGGTCAAAGTGGAGGGGGTCAAAGTGATGAGTATCGCGGAGCCGCTGCAGCGATGCCCGGACCATTTCGAGGTTATGCTCCGCCTTAGCCAGCACCGCGCGCACCTCGGCCCGCAGCTCGTCCAGACGGAAAGGCTTGTGCAAGTGTCGCCAGCCGCAGGCGGCCAACCGTTGGCTAGCGCATGATTCCCCGGTCATGAGGATAACCGGGATGCCGCGTTGCGAGACGTCAGCAGCCAGCTCAATCCCAGACCTGCCCGGCATCACGGCATCGAGGACGATGACGTCAGGTCGGTCGCTGTCAACAAGGGGCAGAGCTTCGCCGGCGGTCACGGCGGAACTCACCCGATAGCCGCTTTCTTCCAGCGCCATCTGCAGCAGTGCGCAGAGCGCGGAATAATCGTCGACGACAAGGACGTGCGGCATGCGTGCCTCCCGGAAGATGGCGCGACGCCGCCGCTTGCGATGCGGTTAAATGATCGTCGTAAGGAAACAACAGTACTCCACCCGAAAGTACGAAGGCACTCTGCGTGGTGATAGAGGCTCCCGCATAAGGGCAACAGCTGCGCCATCGGATCGTAGCCGCAGCGGGCGCCTAGATTTGTCGACAGCGTCTCCAGCGGCGCTAAGCCGCCGTGGTGGCGCGCTCGTCGGTGCGCGTGCTTCCGGTGGTTTGCGTTTCGCGCTGCGGCGTGCTCTCGCTTCCGCTCGCGGCGGTGGTCGCCGGAAGTGTCCAGCGACTGGCGAGGGCCGCCAAATCTGCCTGCAGCCGCTCGACGGCGCCCCGCAGCCAGTCGCGCTGAACATCGACGAGCGTCTCGACATCGGTGGACGTCGACAGACGCTCCAAAGCGTTCAATCCAGCCTGAACGTCCTCCTGGCGCCGCGCGAACCAGCGCATCGCCTCGGGCTCCATCGCCTTCAATAGATCGCCCTGGTAGCGCAGCAAGATATCAAGCGGCCGCATCATGGCGGCCGTCGGCCGCATCATGGCGGCCGTGATGCCTGGCTCGCTGGCTGACGGCGCGGAACTGCCCGCTCCCCGAGGTGCAGTCGCCTTTTCAACCTTTATCGTCATTGGTCTCTCCCTTTATTCGACCCTTGCCGAGCGTTGCGCGCCGACGAAGTTTGAGCAACGTGCATTATCACCCTGCGGAGCTTACTTCGCGCGGCGCCGCGCGTATAGCTAGCCTGATGTATGTGCCAGCGCATAGCCGCCATCTGGGGGAAGTTTTACCGGCTCACTGTCGGACTTGCTCGTCCTGATGTTCGACCACACGCCTCGGGCAATCTGGGCGCGCCGAAGCGACCTGCTAGACGACATGCGCCGGGCCAACAACGAACCGGCCTGGCTAACGAAAGCCGCGAAGGACGGCTACTACTGCGCATACCGCTTCGCGAACGGCGACGTGGCGGAGCCCCTCACCTTCTCCGTCATCTCCGGCGGAATCTCGTTCATGCGTGGACGTTCTTGGCATGATCGGCCACCTGCCTCATCAACTCGTCCTCCGTCTCGGCACGAGCGACGAAGTCGCAGCCCGATCCCAGATCGGCACAGTGCAGCCGATGGCGGCTCCTGGCCGCGGGCGTGCCCAGAACCATAGCTCGATGAGCGCGAGCGCGGCGATCGCCGCGAGGGGCTTCATCATGGCGGGATCCAGTTCTGGTCGAGCGCCGGCGCGCGACGCCCGTGAGGTTGAGCGCCGCCGCGCCGAAGCGCCCACCGTCGTCCAGACGACGGCCGCAGGCGGCGGGGACCGCGCAGAGCGCAATCGCCGACAAGGGGCAGCGGTGGAAGGCGGCCGCCTAAACACCTAAAGATGAGAAAGCAACCGAAGGGCCGGGTCCAACCCGGCCCTTTTTCATTGCCATTCTAAGACGTGCCGCGCGTCCGTCGGCGGCGTGCCGATCTCGCCGATGGCCACGATGATCCGCAGCCACACGTCGGCGCCTTCGGTGTCGCCCTTCTTGCGCATCGCCTCGACCATCTCGCGCGCCTTCGTCATGGCTTCCTCACGGTGGAGCTGAAGCCAAAGATGCGCTTGACGCTGAACGTCATGGTCCGAAGTTGGCCTGCGGCGAAGATATGACGAGCGTCAGCAGAAAGAAAAAGCCCCGCCGGCTCGGGCGGGGCCGATGAACGTACGCCGACACGAAGATGCGTTGGGCGCAGTTCTTCAGGACGCGCCCATCGGCCTGTAGGCGATCTTTCCCGCCCTTGCGTACAGGTCTTTCGCCTCGGCCGTGGTGAAAGCCTGGGTGGTTACTACCCCCTCCGTGCCGCCGCCGCTCGTGGCCACCAACGAAAGCAACGTGGCGGCTTGCGCGTCCGGCATCTCCGTGACGAGCATGAAATCATAGTGGCCCAGCGTGAAGTAGAAAGAGAGCAACTTGCCGCCCGACTGCTCGCAAAGCCCGGAGATGTAAGCATACCTGTCCTCTGGCTTTTTCAAGCCACCTTTTACGTACTCGCGGGTCAAGCGACCTTGCGTAATGAAGACTGGCATATGAGTCTCCCTGCGCTTGCGCTGATCGCGCGCACGACGGGCGCGATCCTTGGTGAAAAAATTCTATCGCGACCCGCCGTTACGAGATACCGCCCATAGGATCGCTGGTTTTCAACCCGCGGCGGTGATAGCTAGCGGCGCCGCTTCGATCTGTAGCGCGCAAAAGAAAGCCCCGCCGCGAAGGCGGGGCCAGTGGGAGGGAAGTGTGAGTTCTAGGACGTGGCGAGCACCCGTATCCCCATGCGCACGAGCCAAGCGGGGAAAAGGAGCAGGGTGCCATCCCTCACATTCACGACGACTTGGTCGGTATTGTCGGCGGTGAGTTCGGTCACCGGCGGGCGGATGATTCCGGTCTGAGGTCTCGGGTCGTGGAAGTTCACCGTCTCCGCTCCAGGTTGCGTCTTCACGTAGTAAGCGCCGCTCAGAAAATTGTTGGGGTGGCTGTGCGCCGGGTGCGTCCGCGCCGGTGCAAGGACGTTCAGCCAACAGGCGGTGATGCAAGGGGCGTCGTGGCCGATCCTGAGAAAATGCACGACCTCCGCGGCCGCTGCGTCGATGCAGGCGACGAGTTCGGAGAACGGCGCCCGCCGGTGAAGGTCTTGTCGCGACTGCCAGCCCTCTCCGGGTTTGAGCGGCGGGAGCGACCCGCGCAGCTCCTCGACCGCCTTCAACACGCTGGCGTTCACCCGTGCACGTACGTTGTCCGCCAACTCAACACGCCAAACGAACGTGGGAACAGTCGTAAAGGATGCGAGTCCGCGAACCGCTGCGCTTCCGCTCCGGACATCACTCTGGATTCCTGTTGTCCCCTGCCGCTGACGCTCATATTCGCATCGCGGGCTCACAATGCAACATGAAGGCGGCTATCGCCTGACCATCCACCCACGCTCCTCGCCCGCACCGACGAGGTGATCGAATGAGCAATCGACAAGCGTCGGGAGCCTTTGGCCGCGTGGCGCCCTGTGAACGGGTCGTCACGCTCGATCGAATACCCTAATCCCGAATCGGATCAACGCATTGCGCGTCGTTCACGGTTCGATTTTTGGCACCGTGACGAATAATCCCGGTTAGTGCGGCGCCCCGTCGGCGGCTCGCCCAGCGTGCCGATGGCCACGATGATCCGGAGCCATGTCGGCACCACTCACGCGTCATCCTGGAGCTCCGCGGGAATGACGAACGAGGTGACGCGCGCGCGATGAGGTGCCAAGCCGCTCCATTGACCATCGAACTCGAACGTCGCGAGGGCGGCGGTGGGGAATTTGCCCTCGACAGGCGGCAGTCGTTTGGCCGACGTGGAGTCTGCGAGGCTCAGGGCGAACTCATGCAGGGCCGGGTTGTGGCCGATCAAGAAAACAGTCTCGGCGATCTCAGGAAGCTGGCATAAATATTTCATGAGCTTGCGCGGGCCGGCTTCGTAGACATTCCTGTCTAGGATGATCTTGGACGGCTTTATCGCAGGGGAGACGAGGTCAAGCGTTTGCCGCGCGCGCGCGGCTGAAGAACAGACCACAAAGATCCGGCGCAATCTGCGATCGCTTAAGATAAGCTGCGACCGCGCCGGCCGAGCGACGGCCGCGCTTGCTCGGTGGCCGGTCATGATCTTCGAGTTCGGCATTGTCCCAGCTCGATTTCGCGTGCCGTAGGAGGTAGATCGTCTTTACCATGCAGATCGCTTCAGTGATGAGCTGAACGGTTGATGTCGAGATCGGAGACGGGCGTGTGCCGAGGTACCGCCAACGGGCCGGCCCCGGCGCGCCAGGACGCAGGGTCAGTCTGAATTTCGATCCCGTCGAACTCGGCACACAAGGCGGGTATGCTCCCAAGCCTCGACTACAGTAATGAAAGGTTCGGCCGCCTGGACGAGCCCTTCCGCGTAAACTTCGGCCTGCTGATCGCCGCTGAGTTGCCGCCGCCGCGCCCGCTCGATATGGCCCGTCGCACCGATCAAGTCGAAGCGGTATGCCGGCATGAAGCGCTCCAACCAGTGAACGGCTGGAGGCACGCCG
>WNFM01356033.1_pt1 | contig 10383 bp, 2 predicted proteins | sample 5400271 | NCBI WGS metagenome assembly WNFM01 (sample SAMN13153352, study PRJNA577476) | soil metagenome | isolation source: 60 cm saprolite on Douglas fir-dominated hillslope | place: USA:California | collected 2013-09-17 | reverse complement strand
AAACCTTCTCATATGTCCAGTTTGGCTCGAATACAGCCGATCGGTTCAATCCTTCTGCTGTCTGGCGCTGCGAACCAAGACGAGGTGGCCCTCTGCGGGAGATCTGGTCCAGCCTTAAGTTGTATCTCGTTTCGGAAGATCTCAAGACACTATTTCGCGATGTTGTCATACTTGCGAACGGCGGCTCAGGAGAGGCTTTGCGACTCATCAATGAGCATCCGTATGTCGAGGGCGCATTGCGTAATGGCAACATCCGGCTCATGCGGATCAATAGGGAGTACCCAGGAATGCTTGAGCCAGTTTGCTTCTATCGCTTTAAAAAATCTGATTCAAGGGAGTGAGGTATGTCGATTACTTTCAGAGATCTTGGCCCTTCCACATATGACGCCCAACTGAAGAGTTTTATTAAGCTATTAGAAGGGAACAAAGACCTCCCTTATGTTGACAAAACTGGTAATCCGACAATTGGCTGGGGATTTGCCATCAATAGCGATGCCAATGGGGCTCCGAGAAATCCCATTGCAAGAAATTACTTGCTTACGAACATCCTCGGTATCAACCCCAATCGGCCTGGACTTAGCGCGCAAGCTCAGGCAGCGGAAAATGATTATCTAAGCCAACTCGAAGGCGTGCTTGATGGCGATGCTGGTCCGTGGGCCCCAGACTCTACAGGGGCGGGGCCATCCACACTCGCGTTGCGGAGTGATCTAAACAACATACTCGCAAACCGCATAGCAAATGCGGCTAATAACTACACGGCCAACGATCTCGCTCTAATTGGCCCTTTCCGATCCACATTCAAATACAACAGTGAAGGAGAAAAAGAAGCGACGTTTGATCTAATCAAAGGCGACTACGAAGGCACAGTGACAAGACTCGTCTCGAGCGTTCCACTATTTTCTAGTGAACGAATAGCGCTTTTTGCAGCGGCTTATCAGGGAACGTTGGGCACCATCGCGTTTCAGATCGCGTCGGCTCTGGGGAACGATAACAGAGCGGACGCGTGGTACACACTTCGATACGTACCGCGTAACACGTCAGACGCCACCAGGTTTTACCGTGAAGCGCAGCAATTTGGGCTCTACAGCAATGCTGGCGCAGCCACAGTTGATGAAGCACAGAAAACTTACCGGATGTACACGGACAATCGTGCAACAATCCAAACCCACGAAACGCAGGCCCCTCCTCCTTCAGACGTCGATCAGTTATTTCAAGCGCTCTCACCTGCGAGGGACACGATTGTCGCGTGGGCCGGCACCACTTACGGCGTTGGTATCGATGCCGGGTTCGTAGGTTCGCTGGACGTGTTACTTGCTTCCGATGCCGGGGATACGCTAGATGGCACTTACGGTGATTCTCGCAATGCGGCGAATTTACTAATCGGGCAAGGCGGGCGCGATAATTTATTTGGTGGCGCAGGCGATGACATACTGCTCGGTGGAGGCGACAATGACATATTGGACGGTGGTACTGGTCGGGACAATCTCTATGGAGGCGCTGGCGATGATGCGTTGTCCGGCGGGACCGAGGCGGATTTTCTCTACGGCGGCGCGGGCAACGACGAGCTGAGCGGCGGTGCAGGCGACGATCGACTGGAAGGTGGGGCGGACTACGACACCTATACCTACGCTACCGGCGACGGCAGCGACACTATCACGGACACCGACGGTAAGGGACGCGTTGTCTTTGACAATGTCACTCTGACCGGCGGGAAACGCCCGGGGGGTGGCAGCATCTACATCAGTCCCGATGAGAGGTTTACATACGACTGGTCGGGTTCGACGCTGACGATCAATGGAACGATAGTAATCAACAATTTCAACAATCGCGATCTGGGTATCTATCTCGACGACAAAGGAGAATCCGAACCTCCTGAATTTGACCCCAATCGTCCCAGACGCGCGATTTCTCCGATTGTTCTCGATATCAATGGCGATGGCCTCATTGATTCCGTCGCTCTCTCCAATTCGACGGCTTTCTTCGATCTCGACCTGGACGGTCTTGCGGAGCACGTGGGCTGGATCGGTCCCGAGGATGGAATTTTGGTGTACGACGCCAACGGCAACGGTTTTATTGACAACAACTCGGAGGCATTCGGCGGCGTTGACGCCAATGGTTTTTCGGTTCTCGCGAGCACCGCCGACGCCAATGGCGATCAGAAAATCGATTCACAAGATCCGTTGTTTTCGCAACTGCGTGTTTGGCAAGACGTCAATCAGGACGGACTATCCCAATCAGGCGAACTTCACACGCTCGAGAGTTTAGGCATTACGGAGCTACCGCTTGCCAACAGACCCGTCTCTATCCCGACAAACGGCAACGTCATTACCTATACCGGGTCTTATCGAAAGGGCGATACCGACGGTCTGATGGTGGACATCGAGTTTGCGGTTGATGATGCGCTAACACATTCCACGCTCAATTACACCCTTGACAACAGCGTCTTGGCGAATTTGAATCGAAATGCTTTCGCGTTGCCCTGGCTGCGGGGCTACGGTGACGTGCCGGACCTGCAGGTCGGCTATTACACGGATCCCCTGTTGCAGGATATCGCAACTTCAATAGTAGCGGGGGGTGTCGAGGCGATCTACAGGGGGCTGGATGGACTGATCGCGGAATGGTCGGGCCTCGAAGCTTTACATCGTGCCAACGGAATCGAGCGGACACAGGGATTAACCGAGGGCGACAAAGATTGGATCATGGAGACGTTCGTCGGCGCGCACGTGCTCAAGCCGGCAATCGAAGCAAGTTTTGCGTCGCATCCCGAAGGCCGGTTTCGTCTCCGGCAAACTTCCTATATCGATTCGTCGTACGCGTCACTTAAAGATCACATTCAAACAAATTTCGTTGCTCAGGGGCTACTGAGCGACGCATTTCAAGGCGCGTATTACTCGTTGAGTAGTGACCGGTTTATCGTCCACGATCGGCAGCAGTTGATGGCGTCTCTGACCTCGTACGTGAACGCACTTAGTTCGCATGACGAAGCTGTATTATTTTCCGATATTTTTCTTCACTTACAAAACGATCTGGATATCGATACCTCCGCGCTGGCGCAGGGAATCGTGCCGACACCTTACACGTCGTTTGTCATCGACGTACTTAACGGTACCTATGAAGGGGTCGGGTTTGCTCGTAGCAACTATGTCGGCGGTACGGGCAGCGACTATGTCATCGGCTCGTTTGGCAACGACCAACTATCGACGAGGGATGGAAATGATGTCCTGGACGGTCGGGCCGGCAATGACCGTCTTGCAGGAGGTGCGGGTGCAGACACTTATATGTTTGATCGCGGTTATGGACACGATTCGATCTACGATCTCGGTTCGCCTAACGAAATCGATACGGTACGGCTTGGGGTCGATATCGCCCCCCCCGATATCACTGTCACGCGCGATATTAGTAATCTTTTCCTGAACATCAATGGTTCCGAAGATCAGTTGATGCTGGAAAACTGGTTTGACGATTCTTTATACCAGTATCAGCAAAAGCAGCTTGTGTTCGCGGACGGCACAATATGGGATTCCACAACGCTAAACAATCAAGTTGTTGTCGGTTCAGCGACCACGGGCAACGATTTTCTATTCGGTACCAATGGTGACGATGCGATTAGCGCGCTTGACGGCAACGATACCCTTGTCGGTCTCGGTGGAAACGACGTTCTCGACGGTGGCGCAGGTAACGACTCGCTAGATGGAGGATCCGGCTCGGATACATATATTTTTACTCGTGGTTCTGGTCAGGATTCTATTTACGACACGGGCCTTCCGGGCGAACTTAACACGGTGCAACTCGGGGCGGATATCACGTCTGCCGACGTCAGCGTCACGCGCGATTTCTCGAACCTCTATCTAAACGTTAATGGCAGTGACGATCAGCTGACATTGCTGTTCTGGTTCAGTTCTCCTGGCAACCAAAACGAAGAAGTCGTGTTTGCTGACGGTACGGTATGGGACGCGGCGACGCTTGCAGTGAAGACGCTTATGCCGACCGAAAACAGTGATTTTCTAGTCGGTACGGCAGGAAGCGACGCGATCAATGGGTTCGGTGGCGACGACCAGATCTACGGGGAGGCCGGTAACGACATCCTTGACGGCGGAGCCGGTAACGATGGACTTTATGGCGGAGCCGGTGACGACACATATATTTTTGGCCGCGGCTTTGGGCAGGACATCATTGGCGATTATGGCTTAACCAACGAAATCGATACCGTTCAATTAGGCTCAAATATCGCTCCCACCGATATCGCCATGACCCGCGATCTCAGCAACCTTTATCTTTCGATAAACGGCACTGATGACAAGCTGACGTTACTGAGTTGGGCTGATCTTACGTCTCAGATTGAACAGGTTGTGTTCGCCGACGGCACGGTATGGGATACGGCGATGCTCGCTGCCAAGGCCTCTACGCCGACCGAAAACAGCGATTTTCTGGTTGGCACCACCGGCAACGATGCGATCAGCGGGCTCGGTGGTGACGACCAGATTTATGGCGACGCCGGCAACGACATTCTTGACGGCGGTACCGGTAATGACCGGCTATACGGAGGTCTTGGGGACGATATCTATGTCTTTAGCCGCGGTGACGGCTTCGATACCGTCACTGATAACGGTGGGTCGGATGTTATCCAGTTCGAGGCAGATATCGCCCCGTCGGATGTTTCTGTTTCTCGCCAGGAAAATGATCTCCGCCTTACCATCAATGGCAATTCGGATCGGATAACCGTTCAGAGTTGGTTTAGCGCGCCGACGGTTGAGCAAGTACGATTTGCCGATGGAACGGAATGGAATGCATCGACGCTTGTGTCGATGGCTTCCATGCCCTCGGACGGCGACGACTATCTTCTCGGTACCAACGGCGACGACGTGTTGAACGGCTTGGGAGGACACGACACGCTTGTCGGCTTAGGCGGAAACGATATCCTCGATGGCGGCGATGGCAACGATTTGCTCTACGGAGGCGACGGGGACGACACGCTTGTCGGCGGATCGGGTAGCGATCTTATCTTCGGTGACGCCGGTAACGATATCCTTAGCGGCGGTGCCGGTAACGACGCGCTTTTCGGCGGCGAGGGTAACGATACCTACCTTTTCGGTCGCGGTGACGGCGTCGATGTTATCAACGATTTCGGCGGCACGGATACCGTCTCATTTGACGCGGACATCACACCTAGCGACGTCACCGTATCCCGCACCCTCAACGATCTTTATCTCTCGATCATTGGCACCAGCGATTTGTTGTGGTTGCAAAATTGGTTTAGTAGCCCCAACAATAAGATAGAACAGGTTGCCTTTGCCGATGGCACGGTTTGGGACGGCGCCGCGCTAACCGCGATGGTTTCTACGGCAACCGAGGGTAACGATTTTCTTGTGGGAACCGACTCCGCCGATGTGCTCAACGGTCTCGCCGGTAACGATAGTTTATACGGTAAAGGTGGCAACGACACCTTAATCGGTGGAACGGGTTACGACTATCTCAACGGTGGCAACGGCAATGATACGTATATTTTTCATCTTGGCGATCAACAAGATTTGATCGACGATGGTGGAGGCACGGATGCCGTTCAATTCGGGTCCGGCATCGCGCCGGGCGATATTACCGTCACCCGCAACGATAACAATCTCTCGCTGTACGTCAACGACACCTCGGACCGGGTGACCATTCAAAACTGGTTTGTTGCCGCCAATCAAGTGGAGCAAATCGCGTTCGCCGACGGAGCGGTCTGGGACGCGGCAACGCTCGCGAGTTTTGCGGAATTGGCTTCGGCCTCGGCCACCGAGGGCCCCGATTTCCTAGCCGGCACCGATGCAGACGAGGTGTTTGGGGGTATTGGCGGGAACGACACGATCCTGGGCCTAGGCGGGAACGATGTTCTCAGCGGGGGCCGAGGTTACGACTATCTCAACGGTGGCGATGGTAATGACGTTCTCAATGGCGGGCCGAACGACGATTTCCTCTATGACCCCTCGGGTGACGACATCTACGTTTTCGGCAATGGGTCCGGAAATGACACCATCGTCGATCAGGGCGGATTCGACACGCGACTATTCGGGACTGCATCTTCAGTGGAACAGCGGCCAGGATGGTGTATGGGTTTTGTCCTGGTTCGACAGCCCCGATGGCAGGATAGAGCAGGTTGAATTTACCGATGGCACGAGCTGGGACGCGGCCACGCTCACCGCGATGACGGTTCACACCACGGGCACCGAGGCAGACGACGTTCTCTTCGGCGGCGATGGGGCCGACGTGATATCAGGATTTGACGGCAACGATCAACTCTATGCCGGCGGCGGCAACGATATCCTCAACGGCGGTGCCGGAGACGACTATCTCGAAGGCGGCACCGGCAACGACGTGTACAGCGATCCAGCCGGTTCTAATCAAATCTACGATATTTCTGGTGACGATACTTATTTTTATACCTTCGGCGATGGTTTTAGCATGATTTACGATGCCGACGGCGTCGGTCAAATCGTCTATCGTGATGCGGAAGACATCGAATATGCATTGACCGGCGGCGCCCGCAGTGCGCTTGGCGACGGCCCGTACGCCGACGAAACGGGTCGGTTCGTTTACACGATCGACGACAACGGCAACATCTCGATTACGCTCGACGGCCAAGCTGCGTTGTACATCCAGAATAATATCTACGATCCCATTACCAACCCTCTCGGCATCCACTTGACGAGATTGTTCTCTCCTGAAATCACGATTCAAAATGGCTTGGGGTCGGTAGTCATCGCCAGCGCCGACTCGGGCGGGACGATTGGCGACAGCTCTAGTCAGAACGCATCGCCTTCCGCCGACAGCCGCTATGTAGTCTTCGATAGCTTTGCGTCGAATCTGGTGGATGATGATACCAACGGTTCAAACGATGTCTTTGTAAAGGATATCCAAACCGGCGCGATCACGCGGGTCAGCACAGCCGTCGACGGGTCACAAGGCGACGGTGAGAGTGGGCGCCCATCTTCCTCTGCCGATGGGCGATACGTTGCGTTTGAAAGTTCCGCGACCAATTTGGTTCCGGACGACACGAACGGATTCACTGATATTTTCGTTAAAGATCTGCAGACGGGCGCTATTACGCGCGCAGGCACGGCGGCCGATGGGGCGCAGGGAAATGGCAGCAGCTACGAGCCGTTTATATCGTCCGATGGCCGATATGTAGTGTTGGAAAGCGATTCTTCGAATCTAGTGCCGGACGATACAAACGACACCTTCGACATCTTCATCAAGGATCTTCAAACGGGCGCCATCGCGCGCGTCAGTACCGCCATCGACGGAACTGAGGCAAATGACTACAGCTATGGCGCGGCGCCCTCTGATGACGGGCGGTATGTAGTTTTTGTAAGCGCCGCTTCCAATCTCGTCGGGGATGACACTAACGGTGTGGAGGATATCTTTGTCAAAGATGTCCAGACTGGCGCTGTCACGCGAGTCAATACCGCTTCTGACGGATCGCAGGCGGACGAGTATAGCTACACAGCGTCTATTTCCGCGGATGGACGCTACGTGGCGTTTGCAAGCGCCGCGACCAATCTTGTATCGGGTGACCCCGGCGACTTTTCGGAAGATATTTTCGTCAAGGATCTTCTGACGGGAAATCTCGTCTGGGTGAGCACTTCACCGGATGGAGAACCCGGTGACAGCGACAGTTACAATCCATCGATCTCCGCCGATGGCCGATACGTGACCTTCATCAGTTATGCAACCAATCTGGTGCAGGGCGATACGAATTTTACTAACGATGTATTCGTGAAGGATCTGCAGACCGGAGTCACCTCGCGTGTCAATGTCGCCGCCGACGGAACGCAGGCGAGCTCGGACGGCTACAGTGAATCCCCGAAAGTTTCCTCGGATGGACGCTACATTGTATTCGAGAGCGTGTCGTCTAACTTGGTTGACGGCGATTCCAACGAAGAGACGGACGTGTTTCGCGTCCCCAACCCGCTATTTCCGCCGACTACCGTGACGACGAATGCGAATGTTCCCGTGACCATTGGCGGGATTGTGATACGCGACGTCGATGCGGGAACTTTGCCTATGACGGTGACACTGTCGGCGGGCCACGGGGCTATCGAGTTGTTAGGGGCATCCGGCCTAACCTACGCCGATGCGGATGGGAGCGACGGTACGATCGCGTTTCGCGGATCGATGACGGACTTGAACGCTGCGTTGGGCATGGGTGTTGGTTACACGCCGAATTTCGGCTATATGGGCGAGGATACGTTGAGTATTCTTGTGAACGACCAGTCATTCGGGCCTGGGCTGACCGACAGCGCCATGCTTGCGATCATTGTAAATCCTGCTATCGCCGGCAACAGCGCTCCCACGCTTGTAAGCCCAATCGCCGATCAGAGCGCCACGGAAGACGCCGCGTTTGGCTTCCAAGTGCCGGGGAATTCGTTTGCCGACACGGATGCGGGCGACACGCTCACTTATACCGCCACACTAGCCGGCGGCTCGGCGCTGCCTGCCTGGTTGACCTTCGATGTAGCCGCGCGCACGTTCTCGGGCACACCCGCGAATGGGGACGTGGGCACCGTCTCGATCAAGGTCACGGCGACCGATGGGTCCAACGCCTCGGCGTCGGACACCTTCGACATCAGCGTGGCGAACACCAATGACGCCCCCGTGGCGGCGGCAGACAGCGTTGCGGTGAGCGAGGACGCGACCACGGTGAATCTGGTGCCGCTGCTGTTGGCAAACGACACGGATGTCGACCTCGGCGATACGCGGACCATCACGGCGGTGAACACCCCGGGAACGCTGGGAACCGTCGCACTTGATGCGGTGGCGCAGACGCTTACGTACAGCGCGGATGCGGCGGCGCAGGACGCGCTGGCCGCCGGAGCTACCTCGACCGACTCGTTCACCTATACGGTGGCCGATGCAGCCGGGGCCACCTCGACGGCGACGATCACGGTGACGGTGACGGGAGTGAACGACGCGCCGGTTATCGTTACCCCGATCGCGGACCAATCGGCGACCGAGGACAGCGCGTTCAGCTTCACGGTGCCTGCAAGCACCTTTGCGGACGTGGATACCGGCGACGCCCTGGCGTGGTCGGCGACTCTCGCCGACGGAACGGTATTGCCGTCGTGGCTTTCCTTCAATCCGTCAACGCGCACCTTCAGTGGCACGCCGCTGAACGAGGACGTGGGCGCGGTCTCTATCAAGGTTACGGCGACCGATGGATCGAGCGCCTCGGCCTCGGACATCTTCGACATCAGCGTGGCCAACAGCAACGACGCCCCGGTCGCGGCGGCCGACACCATCGTGGTGAACGAGAACGCGACGACGGGGAACCTAGCACCTGTGCTGCTTGCGAACGACACGGACGTCGATGCAGGAGATACCCGCACCATCGGTGCAGTCAATACCACGGGCACGGTTGGAACAGTGAGTTTCAACACGGCCGCCCAGTCGCTGACTTACTCGGCGAACGCGGCCGCGCAGGATGCTCTGGCCGCAGGCGCAACGGCGACCGATACGTTCAGCTATACCGTTGCCGATGCGGCCGGCGCGACTTCGACGGCAACGGTGACCGTGACGGTGACCGGAGTGAACGATGCGCCGGTGGCAGCCGCGGACGGTGTCGCAGTGAACGAGAACGCTACGACGGCGAACTTGGCAGCGACGCTTGTCGCGAACGACACTGACGTGGATGCAGGCGATACCCGCACCATCAGTGCAGTCAATACCACGGGCACGGTTGGAACAGTGAGTTTCAACGCCGCGACCCAGTCGCTGACTTACTCGGCAAACGCCGCGGCCCAGAATGCGTTGGCGGCAGGTGCAACGGCGACCGATACTTTCAGTTATAGCGTTGCCGATGCGGCCGGCGCGACTTCGACGGCGACCGTGAGCGTGACCGTGACGGGCGTCAACGACGCGCCCGTTCTTGCAAGTCCAGTCGCGGACCAGAGCGCTACCGAGAACCAGGCGTTCAGCTTCCAGGTACCAGCCGCTGCGTTTACCGACGTCGATGTGGGGGACACGCTCGCCTACAGCGCGACCTTGGCGAGCGGCGCCGCGCTGCCCAGTTGGCTGGCCTTCAACGCGGCCAGCCGGACCTTCTCGGGCACGCCCGGGCAACCCGCCGTCGGAACGGTAAGCGTCAAGGTGGTGGCCACGGATGGGCACGGGGCAAGTGCGTCCGATCAGTTCGACATCAATATCGCACCGGGCTTTGTGGGTACGGCAGGCGACGACAGTCTCACGGGCACGGTGAACGCCGACACCATGTTGGGGCTGGCGGGCAACGACACGTTGAATGGAGGAGCAGGCAACGACACGATGGTCGGCGGTACCGGCAACGACACCTATGTGGTCGACACCGCCACCGACGTGGTGACCGAGAACGCGAACGAGGGCACCGACACC
>WNFM01118728.1_pt1 | contig 10383 bp, 5 predicted proteins | sample 5400271 | NCBI WGS metagenome assembly WNFM01 (sample SAMN13153352, study PRJNA577476) | soil metagenome | isolation source: 60 cm saprolite on Douglas fir-dominated hillslope | place: USA:California | collected 2013-09-17 | reverse complement strand
TCGGCAGCAGCCTGGCAATTTCCAGAAAATCGGGGCGGAAGTCATGCCCCCAGGTAGAGATGCAGTGGGCCTCATCGACCACCAGCTGGACGAGCGGCAACTGTGGCAGGAAGGCTCGGAAACGCGGATCGCGCAGGCGTTCGGGCGAGACGTACAAGAGCTTTAACCGACCGCGTGCGGCATCGCGCAGCACCTCTTCCTGGCTGGCAGCATCCATACCAGAGACCAGCGCCGCCACTCGTGTCATCCCCGGCACCTCACGCAGCTTCTCCACCTGGTCGCGGATCAGCGCGATCAGGGGTGAGATTACCAGCGTGAGTCCTGGCCGGATCAAGGCGGGCAGTTGATAGGTGCGGCTCTTGCCTGCCCCGGTCGGCAGGAGCGTCAAGGCATCACTGCCCGCCAGCACGTCACGCATGATGTCTTCCTGGAGCGGGCGGAAACTGGCCTGCCTCCAGATAGCCTGTTGCACCGCCAGCAAGCGCGGCTTCGCCACGCGCTCAAAGTCAGCAGCGGCGACAAATGGGGTGGGCAACTGCTGTTCGGCCAGGACGCGCTCGATATCCGGGACGGTAGGCGCGGGTAGGTCCTCCGGGTTGAACGGTAGGTCCATCCACTCGGCGATACGCTGGAACATATCCGGGCCGGACTCATACCCAATAGTCGGGTCGGGCAGGGAATGCAAGACTTCGGTGCGGTAGAGCGAGTTGCGCAGCCGCTTGTCGAGCAGGATAGCGGCTCCTCTGTCGCTGGCAGAGCGGATCAGGCGTCCGAAGCCCTGCTTGAGGATGATGATCATTTTCGGCAGCAGGTAGTCATAGAAGGAATTCTTGCCGGCGCTCTCCACAGCGCTCATGCGCGCAGCTTCTACCGGGTCGCCCAGACTGGGATAGGGCAGTTTCTCTAAGAAGACGTAGGAGAGCGATTCCCCTGGTACATCGACGCCTTCCCAGAACGAGCGCGACCCCAGCAGCGAGGCGCGCTCTTGCTCGCGAAATTCGTCCAGTACGCGGCTGCCCTGGCTCTGGCTGAGCACCGGATAGCCAGCCTCGGCCATTGGCGCGACAAGGCGTTCATAGACGAAGTCACGCCGGTTGTTGGCAGTGAAGAGCGCCAGCGTCTTCCCCTTGAAGAACGGGATAAAACGGCGCAGCAATTCCGCTACGGCCTCGGGAAAATTGCGCTTCAGATCGCTATCGCGTGGGGCAGGCAGGTCGTTTGGCAGTTCCAGCAGCGCGTGCTCGTGGTAGTCGAAGGCTGGCGGGAGTTCTCTGGTGACGACAGTCTTAGCGGGCGTAGCCGCTGCAGCGCGCTCAGGCTCCAGGCCGACGCGGCTGAGGAAGAAATCGAAGCCCTGGCCGAAGACGCTCAGGGTGGCAGAAGTGCAGACAGCCGCGTCCAGGCGTGACCAGAGCCGTTGCCAGAGTTGAGGTCCGACGTTGATGGGAACGCCACTGATGGAAACCGGTGTTCGTGCGGCCCATGGCTCTATCTTGCCTAACTCGACGATGCGCACATAGCTGCTGGCATGTTCGAACGACCAGAACCAGCGATAGTGCTCGCTCACCTCGCGCAGGTCACGCAGCAGGGAGCGCGCGAGCCGGGTGATGCGCCGTACCCGTGCCGTCCGTCCTGCCTGCCCTTCAGCCTGCTCTGCCGCGGCGGTTGCCCTGTCCACAAGCTGGCCCAGCGCGTCACGCAGCTCACTCAAAGCGCGGCCGAGCGCATCGGCTGCACTGCGCAGCGCGGGACCGCCTGCGGCAGACAGTGCGCCCAAATCGATGCTGACGCGCACTCCGTAGCGTTGCAGGTCAGAGCGCCCCACCACTATTTTATTCGTCACATAGCGGTACAACTGCTGGGACAGGCTATCCAGGGCGGCCTGTGCCGTGTCAACAGCCCTGGCAATAGCGAGCAGCACAGGATCATCAGAGGGCAGCCCCAGTCGACGCCGGCTGTCAAGCACGAGACTGCCGCGCCCCTGGGGATGGTAAATAGCCTGCAAGATGCGCTGCAGCCGCTGTGCATCCACGCGCTGCTCCAGGGCCAGCGTGGCAGCCTCTTCGAGCGTATGGGCCTCGTCGCACACCACCTGCGCTGCAAATGGCTCTTCGTCGGCGGCAGTGCCCAGGAAGCTACTGAGCAGCAAGGCGTGGTTGACTACCAGGAGGTCGGCGCGTTCGGCGTTTTCACGCGCTCGCCGGTAGAAATCCGTCCCTCCAAACGAGGCGTAGTGGTCATCACGGCTGGCACGCACGCTGGAGAGGGTCTGCAAGACGGCCCCATCGGCGTCGAGGTAGTCTTCCAGCGAGCGCGGCGTGTAGCCCAGTTCTTCCAGGTTGCCATGAGCACTGACTTCAGCGAAGCGTACCAGCGTCGCCAGCATCCAGGCCCGCGCCGCTGGGGGATGCGTCTCCGCCAGCGCATCCTCTATCTCCTCGGCCAGCCGCGAAAGCGAGAGGTAGTTTGCGCGCCCCTGGAGCAGGGCATAGGTCAGGCCGGGCACTAACTGCTGCACGAAAGGGAGTTCGCGCTCAACCAACTGTGTTTGCAGCACGCGGGTAAACGTGGAGAGCGCGACGGGCCGCCCACCGGCGCGTGCCTGCAGCGCGGCGGGAAGCGCGTAACCCAGACTCTTGCCTACACCTGTTCCTGCCTCGATGACCGCATAGCCGCCTTCCCGTAGCGTATCCGCAGCCAGGTGAGCCAGTTCAAGCTGCGCCTCGCGCCGGGTGCGCCCTCGCGCTTCGGCCTGCGCAAAGGCCTCATCAACCATCAGCGTATCGGGCAACGCTGGCATCGCTGGCTCACGTTCCGGCAGAAGCGCGGTGAGATGCGCGCCAAAGGTTGTGATGATCTCCGCAGCCGTGGGAACCTGCGCGGGTGGTCTGAGCACAGCAGCCCAGGGATCTCCAGCACGGCGCAGGAGTTCATAGACGGCAGCACCCGTTGTGCTGTTGTTCAGTTCGCGCTCCAGGCCCTGTATGATCCCCGCCAGCATCTCAACATCAGCGTCAGCGCGATGCGCGTCTGAACGAGCGCTGTCGAAGCGTTTGGCAAGGTCACCGACGCGGTGCGAGGTCTCCAGTGGCAAGAGCGCACGCGCCAGCGGCAGCGTATCGAGCACGAGAAACGAGGGCGGCAGCGCCATGCCCAGCCGCTCGCAGGTGGCCTTGATGAGCGGCCCATCGTAGCTCGCGCCATTGTGCGCGATAAGGGGCAAATCGCCAACGTACGCGAAGAATGTTTGCAGGGCTTGCCCGGCCGATGGCGCATCGCGCACTTCATCCATCGTGATCTGCGTCAGTTCTACGATATGAGCAGGAATCGGCACACTCGGGCGCACGAATGTCGACCACGACTTCTGGGGAAGGCCATCAATCCAGCGCCAGGCGGCAATCTGGATGATTTCCGTTGTAGGTGAGAGAGCATCCGAACCAATAGCCTCCAGGTCGAACACAACATAGCAGCCATGCCACAAGTTCTGTACAGACGGAGCAGCAATGGTCGTTGTCGCTGCCGCAACAGACTCATCCAGGGGGAGCAACCCGGCCTGCTCGCGCAAACGCCAGCGCCCATCGCCTCCCTCTGTGAAATGCTGGGGCTGTTTGCGCAGAATCTCGATGATTTTGGCGGGAAGGAGCCGATTTGGCAGGCGCGGCGCTACCAGGCGTACCAGCGCCTCTTTCGTCAGCCCGCCCGGCGTCTGCTTTAAAATATCTTCTGCGGAGGCAACTACGTCCTCTTCAATACCCATAGCTACATACTCCTTATGCTACTGGTTTCGTTCGCCTGTACCTTGCCCTGTCTCTAATAGCAGCCGCAGGGCTGTGAAAAATTCGTCAGCCGTTGCCCGCATTTCTTCAATAAGCGGTGCATCGTTCTCTTTGTCTTGCGCCGGCTGCTGTGCTGCCTCAAGCATCGTATCAAACAGCATCTCACCCAGTTCGATCACCTCAACAGCAGCACGTTGGCGAGTCATATTCCTATCAACATCCTGCTTTTCTACATTCATACCATCCCTCATAAAACATAATTTGTCGCCTTAGGCATTAGTTTAGTAAGCTCGTCGGGAGTCACTGTGGAAGGGATTTCAAATAGCTTCTTAATCTCGATATTTATAGGCGAAACTGGATTTCTCAGCCATACTTGATACAACCCGGCTAGCCAGAGGTAGTGATCTAATTCCCTGGTACTACATGAGAGCTGAGCATCTCTTCTTAACATTTGGAGATCTTCAATAAAAGCCTTGTAAGGATACTCCGTTTTCCTGTCCTGTCCGTGTCTCCCAAGATGATAGGCGACCATCTTCACTGCGTAAGAGTCATAGATGGGGAAGCGCTCCATATCGATGAAAAAGTGAGCAAACTTTGAGGCAAAGCTGAGATGTTTTCGGCTATTGAGTGATGCAAGCTCCTTCACCAGATCAGCGTCTTCCATTCTATTCGCATCCTGCATCACTTCAGTTACGTGTTGAGCCATCCGTACTACTGCATAGACATTCGTGCCGTAAAGCTGATTGATCGCCACCACCTTTAGCAAGGTTGTCTCAATATCAAAGCCAGGAAGGTTCACATGTAAGGCATGAAGAGCCTGGTCGGTAACCTGCCATTGGAGTAGTTTACTATACAGCCTGTTTGCCGTTTCGATCTGCGACATCGATAGTGGTACCGCAAGACCTATTTCCGTCATAGCTCCCCCTTAAACGCCTTATCGAGAATAGAAGGAAGCAGAGCATCAAGTTCTGCTGAGGTTTCGGATTGGAGTTTATTAATCTGATTTAATTTGACTTTGACTTCGCGAAGCCGCTTTTGTGTTTTCATAGGAGGGAGAGGCATTTCGGATGCAAGGAAATCAGCAGGATTAAGACGCCTACGCCTGACATTCGTACCAGTACTGGCTCCAGATACAGCTAACCAGACAGAAGGTATATGAAAGTATACTTCCAGAGTTTCTGGTAACACCCGTTGCTGATCAATTTCAAACACTGGAAATTCAGGGGAGACAACGAGTCCGTCACATTCAGGTGGAACAATAGCAAAGGCTCCTTCCCAAGCCATTAGTTTGGGATAAACGAAATTACCTGTTTTTAGACGAGTGAGACGATTATAAGAGAACTCCGTTCCACTTTTACGTTGCCCTCGAAATAGGCCTTTACCGAAGCTATATACACCTGCAAACCAGTATACCGTTTCTGGTGAAACAGTTATATCAAGCTCCCTTAGTTTGACAAGTTCTCTCATTGGTGTCAAAGTGGGTGCTCCATCTGACGTATCGGAAAGAATCGAGCGGCAGAGTACATCACAATCATCACGTATCTCTCGTCTCAATCCTCTCGCCTCCTCAATCCTGGCGGCCAGTTCTTCTATTCGCGCCACAACCTGCTGTTGCTCTTCTAGAGGAGGGAGAGGAATTTCTAAAGCGAGAAAGAAGTTCTCTTTGAAACGATTCCTGGTCAATGGTGTACTACCGGTACAGTCGGCTTCAATTTTTGAGAGTATCGTAGGCAGACGGAACCAAAATGCCAAGTACTTGATATCAATCTTGTCCTGAATTGGAGTAAACATGGGAAATTCGCCTGATACATAGCAGCCATCTAAATCATGGTCAATCACACCAAAGGCTCCACGCCAAGCGAATAGCCTACTGTAAATAAAATCTCCCATTTTCACTTGGAAGAGGGTAGTAGCAGCAATTTGAGAGCCAAGTTTTGTTTCTCGATGAAAAACTCCTCCACCGTCCAAGCGAATACCAAGTAAGGGATACTCTGTCAATGGATCAACGAGTACAGAACGTGATATAGGCACTAATATCTCAGAAATTTTAGTTGGTTCGAAATCAGTTTTCATAGCTCTTCCCCACCAGCGTTTGCTTAATCTCCCCCATAATCTCCGCGATGCGCTGCTCTTTTTTCAGAATGTCTTCAACAAGCTGCTCCGGCGGCAGGTGTTCGAAATCCTCTTTGGCATTGGGATTCTTGATATCCAGATTGCAGTCATTGGCGAGAATCCGCTCAACGGAAACTTTCCAGGCGCGTTCGTTCTCTTCGCGGTTGTCCCACCAGGCGATGCATTCTGCGAACTCCTCGTACTGTAAGGGTTTGGTCTTGGAGTAACTGTTGCGGCCCTTTGGCAACGGCTGTTCATAGTACCAGACCTCGCGGGTACATGGCTCTTCACCGTCGGGATCACAGGCCTCGAAGAAGACCAGGTTGGTAGGAATACCAGTGTAGGGCGCGAAGACGCCATTGGGCAGGCGCACGATGGTATGCAGGTTGAAGCGGTTGAGTAGCTGCCGCTTGACTTCTGACGCTACGCCACCACCGAAGAGAAAGCCATTGGGTAGGACGATGCCACAGCGCCCCTTGGGGCGTTTGAGCGTAGCCATGACGTACTGGAAGTAGAGCAGCGTCGTCTCAGCGGTGCGCATGCCTTCGGGGAAGTTGTTGAGGATACCGCGCTCCTCTTCGCCGCCGAAGGGCGGATTGGTCGCCACCACGTCCACGCGCTCTGCGTCGCGTACCTGGCGGATATTGGTCGAAAGGGCGTTGCGCTCAACGATGTTTGGGTATTCAACGTCATGCAAGAGTAGGTTCATGACGCCCAGCAGATAGGGCATAGATTTCTTCTCGATGCCCATCAGCGAATCCTGGAGCTGCCGGTGTAGTTCAGGGCTGCGGGCCTGCTCGCGCAGGTGCTCGTAGGTCTCTACGAGGAAGCCGCACGTGCCGCAGGCCGGGTCAAGCATGCGCTCGCCCAGTTTCGGGGCCAGCCTATCGATGATAAAGCGCACGACGGGGCGCGGGGTGTAGAACTCGCCCGCGTCGCCTGCCGAGTCGCGCATCTCGCGCAGCATGGTCTCGTAGAAATGCGACACGGCGTGAATATCGTCCGAAGAGTTGAAGTTGATGGTGCTCAGCTTATCCACGACCTCGCGCAGGATGTAGCCGGAGCGGACACGGTTGTAGGTGCCTTGAAAGATGGTACCGATGATCGTGCGGATGTCCTGCTCGCCGGAGCCGGAGATGCGGCCAAGGTAGGGGATCAGGTGATTATTGACGAAGTCGAGCAGCTCATCGCCTGTCAGCCGCTGCGTCTTGTCTTCGACCGCTGCCCAGTCGCGCCAGCGATAGGGAGGTTCGATCACCGGCTCGTACTCCTCGCCCAGTTCTTCCTCCTGCGCATATTCAAAATCGTCCAGGTTCTTGAGGAAGAGCAGCCAGGTCAACTGCGGCAGCCGGTCGGTGTCACCGGCCAACCCGGAATCCTTGCGCAACAGGTCGCGCACGCTCTTGATCGTCGCATTCAGTTGCTCCCTGCTGGTGAGCGGAGCCCTCGCTCTCCTGGATGCCCTGCTGCCGTTGGGAGCGACTCCATTCTCGCGTTGCTCGCCGCCAGTAGTACCGTTATCATCGTTAAATAACGAGGTTTGTGAAAGGTGATTAAGGTCATTCATAGTATGCTGTTCTCTTTCCTGCCCGACAATATGGATAGACGCTCAATGGTGCATGCGGGAAATGCGTGGGCGATAACCAGACCCGATAATGAAGAGTAACGATCAAGATCGGTAGTGTCATGCTGAGCGTAGCGAAGCATCTGGCTGCCCATCGAGATCCTTCGCTTCGCTCAGGATGACAAGCGACCCGCGATTATTACCGATGTTGCTTGTTAAACTTCTTAATCGGCAGTGTGCACGATACATCGGCACCTACGGTTTTCCCAGGACTTAGCGAATGCACCATCAAGCGCTATAGAGCAATTGCTGTAATTCTTTGAGGGTGCTGCGCACTTTCGAGCCGCCACCAAATGGTGCCGCCAGTTCAATAAACGTGCCTCGATCCACCAATGGAGGCACCTTGAACAATTCCGTATCGCTGATATCTGCTGCCTCGCCGGCAATGTATTTCTCCAGTATCACATTGAGCATGTCACGCGCTTGCGGTTTGTAGCGGCTGAAAAAGTCTGCATGATCGCGGTAGAGCCGCTCGACGCGCTCGTTGCGTGTCGGCATACCCTGTCCAAAGGCCACGTGCAAGAGGAGATCGAGCGGATCAACGTCAGGATGCTGTAGCGCCGCCGCTAGGGCTGGCAGGTCTACCCCTTCCTCCTCCAGCTGGTCGCGCAGCGCCTTCCGCTGCTCTTTGCTCAGCCAGCATGCTCGCAAATCCGCAGGCGTCTTGATCATGTCCTTGAGGGCTGCTGCTGTATAGTCACGATACGACGAACGAGAGAGCAGTGTTTTCCCATCTGGTCCAAGGTCGTAGACGTCCTCTCCGATTACCTGGATGGTAATCCCGTTCTTTAACTGTTTGATAAATGCTGGTGGTTCTGTCTGCGGAACAGATGCCACACTTACATGTATAGATACAGGTGGTTGTGAAACATTAGGAAAATTCGCTGGCTGTTGAGTAGTCGGTATTACAACACTGCCCTGTTCGCTACCTTCTTTCTTCTCTTCAACCGGCTCAACCGGTGCAGGGGATACAGGAGGTGGACTTTCTCCAGATGTCTCGCTTTGTGGATAGGTTTCCCCTCCGTCTCTGATCAAAGGGGTAGTAGGAATCCTTGCTACTCCTGGAGATTCATTCCAAGTGGGCACCTCAGTTCCAACCCCGGTCTCTTCCTGCTCTGCTTGTAGCTGGGGGACCAGTGGCTCAACCTCTACCAGTTCGGGATCACCATCAAAGTTGGGATCGAAAAAGAGCTTGATGGCTCCAGCGTAATCTACGATAGTAAACCAGGTCTTCTCAGGCTCATACAGCCGTGAGCCACGTCCGATGATCTGTTTGAACTCAACTAGCGAGCCAACAGGCCGTGCTAGCACAATGTTTTTGCACGTCGGGACATCAACGCCGGTAGAGAGCAGCCTAGAAGTCGTAACAATTACTGGAGTTCGTTCATCCGGCGTGCTGAAGCGGCCAAGAGCTCTTTTTCCCTCTGCTCCCTCGTCGGAGACGATGCGCTCGATATACCACCTGTAGCGAGTTGCGTACTCTGCGCAGGCCTGCTCTAATGCCTGGCGCATCTTCTCAGCATGGTGTTGATCGACACAAAAGACGATGGTTTTGGCCAGTGGATCGGACTGCTGCAGGTAAGTCGCGAGGTGCTGTGCGATCACTGAAGTACGTGCGCGCAATGTTGCCGAAGTTTCCTCTATGATCGGGTTATCGGGAATAGAACTATCTTCTTCATCACGCGCTACACTATCATTTTCATCTTGAGTCACAACTTCTTCGGACTCTTCTGCTTGTTCATCTTCCTGCTTTGGGCCCATCAGCACGCGGCGCACGCGATAGGGGGCGAGGAAGCCATCATTGATGCCCATGCGCAGGGAATAACTGTAGATTGGTTTCCCGAAATACTCATCCGTTTGTACCGTCTCAGTGCTCAGGGGCGTAGCTGTCATCCCTATCTGGACGGCGCTTTCAAAATGCTCCAGGATGACACGCCACCTGGAGTCGGCCTGGGCACTGCCCCGGTGACACTCATCCACGATAATAACGTCAAAGAAGTCACGCGGGAAATCGCGATAGGGACCGGTACGCGTTTCATTATCGGCCATTGCCTGATAGGTGGCGAAGAGGATATCATGGCTCGTTGCTGCCTCCCCTCTAATGCGATCACGGGCATCGCCAAAATGCGCGAATTCATTATCCATCGCCTGGCTTAATAGCCAGTCACGATCTGTCAGGTAGAGCACATTGCGAATCGCCCGCGTGCGTTTCAGCTTCCACACCAATTGAAAGGCAATCTTTGTCTTGCCTGTACCCGTTGCCAATGTGAGAAGAATACGCGGAGGGCGCAGATTGCGTTTCGCCTGCAACACAGCGATCACAGCACGATTGATAGCCGCCTCTTGATAATAACGCGGCTTCGGGGCGCTAAGTTGATACGGATAGTAAAGCGTGTCTCTTGCCTGTCTTCCGGCCAGGCCGAGAGCCTCTGCCCAGCGGTTCCAGAGAGCGTCACGAGCCGGCAGTTGCGTGAGTACAGCGCGAACGGGAGTATCTGAAGCAGTCCAATCGAATTCTTGAATGGTGCCATCATCCTCCAGCAGGTAGGCGAATGGCACGGCCAGGCGATTATGCGCGTACTCTATGAGCTGCCGGATAACATCCTCACGAGTCTGCCCTGCATGGATAGTCTGCACAACCGCTATGGGCAAGGATGCATCAGCACGGAGCAAGGCATCGACACGCAATTTCCGACCATGCTGTGTGGAAGTCCCTCGAATGAAGACGCGGCCATTGGTGAAGACATAGGGTATCTCGACATACTGTCCGCGCCATCCAAATTGCGCAAGCCGCTGCCGCAGATCGCTCGTAACCAGGTCGATCACCGCTGACGATTCTTCGCGTACACCCACTAGCTCTGTCAACAAAGG
>WNFM01038257.1_pt2 | contig 10384 bp, 13 predicted proteins | sample 5400271 | NCBI WGS metagenome assembly WNFM01 (sample SAMN13153352, study PRJNA577476) | soil metagenome | isolation source: 60 cm saprolite on Douglas fir-dominated hillslope | place: USA:California | collected 2013-09-17 | reverse complement strand
CGGCGGCAAAATCGGCGACGGCGACGCGCGCCCCCTCGCGGGCAAAGGCGAGCGCGGTGGCGCGGCCGATGCCGCCGCCTCCGCCGGTTACCAGCGCGACTTTCCCCTCGACAATCCCGGCCATGACGCCTCCGCGACAAGTTTGGGATCGAGCATACACGGGCCGTCGGGGCGTTGTCCTCGCCCGGCCACCCGCGTCATAGTGCGCTCTGCACACCGACAGTCGAGAGGCCTGAAATGACGATCACTCTGTACGATCTCGCTGGGGCCGAGGCTGACCGCCGCTTCAGCCCGTTCTGCTGGCGCACCAAGATGGCGCTCGCGCATAAGGGGCTCGATGCTGAGACAGTACCGTGGCGTTTCATCGAAAAGGACAAGCTGCCGTCGCCCAATCAGGGACGGGTGCCAGTGATCTGCGACGGCGAACGGGTTATCCACGATTCGACGTCGATCGCCGATTATCTCGACGAAACCTATCCAGATCGGCCGGCGTTGTTTGGCGGCGAGGCCGGGCGCGGGTTGGCGCGCTTTGTTCAGAACTGGACCGAGACAGTCCTGCATATCGGGTTGATTCGGCTCGTCCTTTTGGACATTTACCGACACCTCGATCCGGAGAACCAAGCCTATTTCCGGCAGGACCGCGAGAAGCGCTTTGGCGCGACGCTCGAGGAGTTCGTCGGCGACCGTACGGCATGGCTGCCCGCTTTCCGCGCCAGCCTCGACCCGCTGCGCCGCACGGTCGAGCGGCAGGATTTCGTGTCCGGCAAGTCTCCGGCCTATGCCGATTACGTGGTGTTCGGGGCCTTTCAATGGGCGCGCGCGGTCAGCGATTTCGAGGTTTTGGCGGCGGACGATCCGGTTGCGGCCTGGCGCGGGCGCATGCTTGACCTGTTTGGTGGGCTGGCGCGCCGCGCCCCGGCCTACGGCGGTTGAGCGTGAGCGATACCGTCGCGATCGCCACGGTATTGCTGACCCTTCACATCCTGGCGGCGGTGGTCTGGGTCGGCGGCATGTTCTTCGCGCTGGTCGCGCTGCGGCCAGCGTCGCTGCAGCTCCAGCCGCAGGCGCGGCTGGAACTCTGGTCAGGCGTGCTCGGCCGGTTCTTTGGTTGGGTGATCGCGGCGATCGCGCTGCTGCTGGTGACCGGCTACGGAATGGTTTTCGGCGTCTTCGCGGGCTTCAGCGGCATCGGCCGGCATGTGCATATCATGCAGGGCATCGGCATCATCATGACGCTGCTGTTTTTTCATCTTTATTTCGCGCCGTGGCGCCGTTTCCGGTCGGCGCTGGAGCGGCAGGATCACGCGGTTGCCGCAGGCCAGCTCAATCAGATCCGCTGGATCGTGACGGTCAACCTACTCCTCGGGCTCCTCACCGTCGCTGTGGGTAGCAGCGGTCGTTATTGGGGCTGATGTGTTCGCCGCGCGCCGCACCAGGCTGTGCGGGTCGATCGGCTTCAGATGCGCGGTCATCGAAGTCTTGCCGTCGGCCGAGATCCAGGTCGCGGCAAGCCCGCCATCCTGACGCGGACGGAAGCGGATCGTGCTCTTGCCGGACTCCTCGAACACAAAGGTATCGTCGTCGATATGACCCTTGCGTCGCGTCCAGGCGGCTGGGTGCTCCTTATCGATGCTCGGCCCGATCGCGTAGATCGCGGTCAGGTCGTCGCCATGCACCGTTTCGACCCCAAACAGGACCTCGCGGCCGTTCGGATAAAACCCGTACCAGGTATCCCGAAAGCTCTGCGGCGGCTTGCTGGTGTCGCCACCCACGCCCGAGCCGTTTTGGCTGGCAGGCGCGGTCGCGGCCGAGCGCACCGCATGCGGATCGGTGATCTCCGGCGGCAGCTTCAGATCGGCGCTCGGCATCGTGCCCCAGCGCGGCGAGCAGGTCAGCTCGCCAGACAGCTTCGGGTTATCCGCAAAGTCGCGGATGCAGCTGCCGTAGCGCCGCAGGAACAACCCGCTCGAGGAGGCCCAATGCCCGGTCAGGAAGGCCGGCTGGTCGACAACCGAATAGCCGACGCCGCGCGCGGAGAGGATTGCTCGCGACCGCTCGCCCCGTCCGCCTGGATCGAAATCGTCGCCATGGAAGTAGAACACCATGACGCGGGCGTGCTTGACGCCCTCCAAGAGTGGATAGAGCTTGGTCGCGTTGAGCCGCCAGCTGTCGTAGAAATCGTCAAAGCTGCCGTAAGCCGCCGGCGCCGTCGCCAGGACGGCGTCGATGTCGCCCGAGGCATCCGCCGCCATCAGCGACAAAAAGGCGCCGAAGGACTGGCCGGCCAGCATGACCTGCTTGTAGCCGCTGTGCTTCAGCTGAGCGCTGTATTGGACGAGCTTCTTGGTGCTGTCGGTTAGCGTGTCGCCCCGGCTCAGCCGGTCGAATCGCATCACATCCCAGCCGTCCTCGCGCAGCACGTTCAGATAGGCCGGGCTCGGCGATTGCGAATCCTCTGCATTGATCGAGCGCCCGTGACTCCAGATCACGACGCCCTTTGCCTTGGCCGGCCCGGCAGCCGGCTCCGGGAAAGCCGGATCGAGCCCAAGGGCAAAAGCCGGACCGCTAATGAAAAGCCCGGCCGCTAAAGCCAAACCGAAGAGGTTCTTCGCCAGTTGCCGCTTCATCCGCGCGCGACCCCCTTGCTCTTCGCACTGGATACCGCGCGGATCTTAACAAAAAATGTCTGTTTGTGTCACTTCGTAACGTTAATCGAGATCAACGCCTGCACAACCGCAAGAATGGCGGAAACGCTCGCTTTTGCGGAGTCTTGCCATGTGCGACCAACTGGCGCAGATCGTTTACGCGATTTCCTTGGGAATTATTCGCGTTGCAGGCTCATCACCACTAATGCAGCAAGCATTACGCCGAGCGCCTCGGTGCCCATGGCGACCTGGCCGAGAGAGATGCTGAGCAAGGTGGACACAAGCGTCGCGGATCCGATCAACAAGGGCATGGGGGCGATCCGATTGACAGCGGGGGACGAGCAAGGTTGAAACGGCTGACCCCGGCGATCTATTCCGCATCGCCGGCGAATCGGAGAGAGAGGCGCGGATGGGGGTCTTGTATGTCGCGCGCAGCGCCCAGCTCAGCCGCTGGGCATCGGATGTCGGGCTCGGCAAGCACGTCTACAAAGTCGGCGTCACCGACGATGACCCAAAGGCACTCGCCGAATCCGGTTGGGCCGGCGAGACCGACTGGAAGATCGTCGGCTGGGAAGAGGTCGAGGGGCTGAGCGAGGAAGAGGCGCTCGGCCGGCTGACCCGCAAGGAAAAGATGATCGATCCGAACATCTATCCAAAGCTCAAGGGAGCCGCCGGGGTATTTCGTCTGCCCGCGGCTTCGGTCGAAAACCACATCATCGTGTCGCGCGCGCTCGCCGGCGACAGCGACAGGATCGATCTGAAGCTGAAGCCGGCCGATTTCGCCGCCTATCTGATGCACAACGCAAAGCGGTAACGCGATTCTACCGCACAACAGGGGTCATCCCGGGGCGCGGCGCAGCCGCGAGCCCGGGACCCATGAACACGGTCGTCCGGCACGGATGCTTGGTGTCACAGCCCGGGCTCATGGATTCCGGGTCTCGCCCTTTGGGCGATCCCGGAATGACCGCCATTCTTCTAGAGCGGCTAAGCTGCGCTCGGCTTTATCTTGGCGCGCAACTCGGCCAGCGCGTCGGGCGTGTCGATATCGACAAGCACGCTGTCGCTGTCCATCTCGACCTCGGCGACCGACTCGGCATGCTCGCCGATCAGGTGCTTGGCGCCGACATCGCCGGCGACCTCGGCCATCTCCGCAAAAAACCGCCTCGCCCATAAGACCGGGTTGCCGCGCTTGCCGCGCCGGGTCGGCACCACGATGGCGCGGCCTTCGAGCGGGTTGAACGCAGCGATCAACCGGTCGAGGTCGCGGCCGGCGACGAGCGGCATGTCGCCGAGGCAGACGATGGCCCCGTCGATATCAGGCGGCAAGGCCGCGAGGCCGCGCTTCAGTGAGGTCGAAAGTCCCTCAGCGTAAGCGGGGTTGCGGACCCTCTCGACCGGCAATTTGCCGAGCGCCGTGTCGACCGCTTCGGCCTGATTGCCGAGCACGGCAACGATCGGCCGGGCGCGCGAGGACAAGAGGCGCTGCGCCGTGCGCGCAACCATCGGCCGACCATCAATCTCCTCGAGCAATTTGTTTGAGCCCATCCGCCGCGATTGGCCGGCAGCGAGCAAAAGCGCCGCAATGCGAGGCCCCGGCGCCGGCCGCTTTTCCGCCGGTTTTACCTCCGGGGCCGGGCTGGCCTCGGCGCGCGGCAACGGCCGCGACGGGATCTCGGCGAGGAGGCCGCCTGCGCCCATGCGCATGATATGTCGCGGGCCGACCGGCACGCCGGCGACGAGGCGTTCCAACACCCAATCGAAGCCGTTGACCTTTGGTGAGCGGGCGCAGCCGGGAAGGCCGAGCACCGGCGTCTCACCGAGACGGCACAGCAGCAACATGTTGCCGGGATCGACCGGCATGCCGAAATGATCGATGCGCCCGCCGGCCGCGACGACCGCTTCGGGGATGACATCGCGCCGGTCGACGATCACCGACGCGCCGTGCACAAAGACGATATCCGCCTGAGCCGCCGCCTTGGCGATGCGCGGCGCCAGACCGGCGGTCGCATGGCCGCAGCGCTCTTCGGAAACAAGCCGGCAGCCGAGCGCAGCGAGCCGCTGCTCGGTGAGACCGAGAGCGCGCGGAACGCGGCGACGCGCAGCAGCGGTTCGCCTTCGGTTGCGGCTGCCGCCGCCGCCTCGACGGCCGCTTCCGGCACAGCGAACGGGATGATCTTGACTGTCGCGACCATCTGGCGCGGCTCGACCACGGTAAAGGGCGGCAGGGTGCCGAGCGTGACGGCTTCGTCGACCATGTTGAGCCGGTCGAGCCGGTCACGGTCAAACAAGAGAATCCCGCGCGCATCCGCGAACAGATTGGCGCGGCCGGTAAAGGCCGATGCAGTGGCGATGTTCTCGCCCGCCGCCGCCGCAGCGATGCGCTGCGCCGCTGCGTCTTCACGGACATCGCCGGGATCGAGCCGGGCGGCGACGATTTGCGAGATGCCGGCGGCCTCGATCACCTCGAGGTCGTCGGGCGATAGCACACGGCCCTTCTTCAGCGCCGTCGCGCCGAGCCTCAGACTGTGCGCGAGGATCGCTCCCGCCGCCTCCTCTACCGGAACTTCGCCGAATCTCATGCCGCTTCGGCGGCGGCCGTCTTGTCGCACCTGGGTCATCTCGGCGAGGATAGAGATCGCGACCTCGGCCTGCGACACGGCGCCGATCGCCAGCCCGACCGGCGCGTGGATGCGCGACAGGATGGCCTCGCTGAAGCCGCGCTCCTTCAACCGGCCGAGCCGGCCGGCATGGGTCCGCCGCGAGCCCAGCGCGCCGATGTAGAAAGCGTCGGTTTTCAGCGCCACTTCGAGCGCCGGATCGTCGATCTTCGGGTCGTGCGTCAGGGTCACGATCGCCGAGCGATGATCCGGCTTGAGACGCTGCAAGGCCTCGTCGGGCCATTCGGTCGACAGCTCGACCCCCGGGAACCGGGCCTCGGTGCAGAAGCTTTCGCGCGGGTCGATCACGATCGGCCGGTAATCGATCAGCGGCAGCATCTGCGTCAGCGGCTGGGCAATATGCACGGCGCCGATCACGAAGCACCGTCCGGGCGGGCTGAACACCTGGACGAAGACGCTGCCGTCATCCGTTTCCAGCGTCCCGTTGCGGTCGGCGCGCAGCGCGTCCCGCATTGCCGCGCGGTGCAGATCCGAAAGGTCGAGATCGCCGTCGAAGCCGTCGCGATCGAGCAAAATCTGGCGCCCGCTCTTCAATTCGGTCGCCAGCGCGACCGAGCGGCGCTCGGCGTTGGCGGCCAGGATCGCGTCGAGATATTCGCCCTTCATTCGACGCGCTCGACAAAGATCGCGACCTTGCCGCCGCAGGCGAGGCCGACTTCCCAGGCCTGGTCGTCGCTGATGCCGAAATCGAGCAGGCGCGGCTTGCCGTCGCGGATCACTTCCTGCGCCTCGCCGACGACGGCGCCCTCGACGCAGCCGCCGGACACGGAGCCGACAAAGGCGCCGTTATCTGCAACGGCCAGTTTGGCGCCGGGCTGGCGCGGCGACGAGCCCCAGGTCTTGACCACAGTCGCCAGCGCCACGGCGTGGCCATCGGCGCGCCAGCGCGCCGCCTGTTCGAGAATGTCCGCGGTGTCGCTCATGCCTCTTCCCTCAATCTTCTTCCCGTGGGCCGTATCGTTCCTGCGCCATTGCCGCCGCGCTGTGCCGGTGTGCCGCGCCGCTGATCACCTCGATCAAGGTTTCGAGGCTCTCCAGATTGTGCACCGGCCGGAACTCGTCGACATAGGGGAGCATCGCCTTCATCCCCAGAGATCTTGGTTCGAAGCCCTCGTAACGCAACAGAGGGTTGAGCCAAATCAACTGGCGACAGGAACGGTGCAGCCGATCCATCTCGTGCGCGAGGCCGGTGCCGGCGTCGCGGTCGAGCCCGTCCGTGATCAAGAGCACCACCGCGCCCTGACCGAGCACCCGGCGCGACCAGAACCGATTGAACTCGTGCAGACACTGGCCGATGCGCGTGCCGCCGGACCAGTCCGCGACCGCCTCGGCGACCCGGTCAAGCGCGACGTCGACATCGCGAAAACGCAGATAGCGGGTGATGTTGGTCAGCCGGGTGCCGAAGACGAAGGTGTGGACCCGGTCGCGGTCGTTGGTGATCGAGTGCATGAAATGCAGAAAGACACGACTGTACCGGCTCATCGAACCGGAAATGTCGCACAGCACGACAAGCGGCGGCGGGCGAAGCCGCCGGCTCTTGCGCTTCAGCTCGATGAGCCCGCCCGAGCGCAGCGCCGCGCGCAGGGTGGCGCGCATATCGGCGCGAGCGCCGCGAGGATCGCGGGTATAGCGTCTTGTCGGGATATCGTGGATCGGCAGCCGCAGCCGTGCGATTGCCGCCTTGGCGCGGGCCAGCTCGTCGAGCGACATCTTTTCGAAATCCATCTTCCGCAACTGCTCGCGGTCGGAGAAGGTCATTGCCGCGTCGAATTCGAGCTCGGTCTCCTCGCTATCTCTCGCTTCCTGGTGTGGATGCAGCGCCTCCGCCAGCCGGCGCAGCATCTCGGCGCCCTCTTCCTGCGGCGCCTCGACATTCATCTGCGGCAGGACGAGGCTCATCATCTTCTTCAGCAGCTCGGGATTGCGCCAGAAGACGTGAAAGGCCTGGTCGAACAACACCCGCTGGTCCGGGCGGTTGACGAACACGGAATGGAGCGCCCAGTAGAAATCACGCCGATCGGTGATGCCGACCGCCTCGACCGCCGCGACCGCATCGAGCACCTTGCCGGGGCCCAGCGGCAGTCCGGCGGCGCGCAGCGTGCGGCCGAAATGCATCAGATTGGCGACCAGCCGCCCGTCGGATTGCGGGCTGTCAGACATCCCGCCGATGCTCACGCCTCGCGCGGGGCGGAGGCGATCTCGGCCTTGACCTGGTCGAGCAGGCGGGCGGCCTCGCTGCCCTGGATGCGGGCGATGTCGTCCTGGTACTTGAGCAGCACGCCAAGCGTGTCGTTGATCGCCTGCGGCGCCAGTTCGAGCACGTCGAGCTGCATCAACGCCTCGGTCCAGTCGATCGTCTCGGCGATACCCGGCAATTTGAACAAATCCATCTTGCGCAGCTTTTGCACAAACTCGACGACCTGGCGCGACAAGGCCTCGCTGGCGCGCGGCGCCTTGCGCTTCAGGATCTCCATCTCGCGCTCGGCGGTCGGATAATCGATCCAATAGTAGAAGCAGCGGCGCTTCAGCGCGTCGTGGATCTCGCGGGTGCGGTTCGAGGTGATGACCACGATCGGCGGCTGTTGCGCGCGGATCGTGCCGATCTCGGGGATCGTCACCTGGAAATCGGATAAGAGCTCCAGGAGGTAGGCTTCGAACGGCTCGTCGGTGCGGTCAAGCTCGTCGATCAGCAATACCGGGGAGCCGCCGATCTCCGGCTCCAAAGCCTGCAGCAGCGGCCGCTTGATCAGGAAGCGGTCGGAAAAGATCGTGCTCTCGATCTCGCCGCGGTCTTCCTCGGCCGCTTCGGCGAGGCGGATCTCGATCATCTGCCGGGCGTAGTCCCATTCGTAGACCGCCGAGGAGACGTCGAGGCCTTCATAGCATTGCAGCCGGATCAGCCGGCGCGTCAGCGCGGCGGCCAGCACCTTGGCGATCTCGGTCTTGCCGACCCCGGCCTCGCCCTCGAGGAACAAGGGCCGCTTCAGATGCAGCGACAGGTGCACCGCCGTCGCCAGAGAACGGTCGGCGACATAGTCGGCGCTGCCGAGCAGGGCCAGCGTGTCGTCGACACTGGCCGGAACGGAGCCGGAATTGCCACGAGCCATCAAAAATGATCCCGGTCGCAACAAAATCCCTCTCCCGACGGGAGAGGGAACGGGAGATGGTCGCGGCGCCTATGACGGCGCGCCGTCCCGCTCACGAATATCTAGTTCGCCCAGCGCGCTGGCGCCACCCCACGAGGCCGGCGACGCGCTCGTGTTGTGGGGAGAGTGTGTCGAGCGTAACCCGCCATAGCGTCAACTCACGCAGAAGGTGGCGGGTTGCGCTGCGCTCCACCCGCCCTACGAAGGTGACGCACCTTACGCGGCGGCGACGGCGCGGCGGGCCATCACATTGACGAGATGGGCGCGGTATTCGGCGCTGGCGTGGATGTCGGAGTTGAGTCCGTCGTCCTTGATCGCGATGTCCTTGATCGCATCCGGGGTGAAGGATTTTGCGAGCGCGGCTTCCATCTCCGGCACGCGGAAGACGCAGGGACCGGCACCGGTCACCGCGACCCGCACATTGCCCCCGGTCTTCGCGACGAACACGCCGACGATCGCGTAGCGTGAGGCGGGGTTCTTGAACTTCTGATAGTTGGCCGCATCCGGTTTCGGGAACCGTACCGCGGTGACGATTTCGTCCGGGGCGAGCGCGGTCTCGAACATAGCGGTGAAGAAATTGTCGGCGGCGATCTCGCGCTTGTTGGTGCGCACGGTCGCGTTCAGCGCGACGATTGCGGCCGGGTAGTCGGCGGCCGGGTCGTTGTTGGCGATCGAGCCGCCGATCGTGCCGCGGTTGCGCACGGCGGGATCGCCGATCATCCCGGCCATCGCCGCCAACGCCGGAACCACCTTCTTCACCACAGGAGAGCGGTTAACCTCGGCATGGCGGGTCATCGCGCCGATCACGACCGCGTTGCCGTCCTCGCTGATGCCCTTCAGATTGGCGACGCCGCCGAGGTCGATCAATTCCGAGGGCTTGGCGAGGCGCATCTTCAACGTCGGGATCAGCGTCATGCCGCCGGCGACGAGCTTGGCCTCCGCGTTCGCGAGCCGCTTTGCGGCGTCGTCGAGGCTCGCAGCTCTGACATAATCGAATTCGTACATCGGGGTTCTCCCTTCCCTATTCCGCCGCCAGCGGGGTCTTGTGCTGCTGCATCGTGCGCCACAGCCGCTCCGGCGTCAGCGGCATCTCCACATGTTTGATGCCGAGCGGCTTCAGCGCGTCGACGACGGCGTTGGCGATCGCGGCCGGCGCGCCGATCGCGCCGGCTTCGCCGCAGCCTTTGACCCCGAGCGGATTGTGCGTGCACAGCGTCACGTGCGTCGACAACTCGAAATTCGGCAGATCGTCGGCGCGCGGCATCGCGTAATCGTTATAGGAGCCGGTCAACAGTTGCCCGGTCTCCTTGTCGAAGACGCAGCCTTCGAGCACCGCCTGGCCGATCCCCTGCGCCAGCCCGCCATGCACCTGGCCGGCGACGATCATCGGATTGATGATGCGGCCGAAATCGTCCGATGCGGTGAAGTTGACGATCTCCAGCCGGCCGGTATCGGGATCGATCTCGACCTCGGCGATATGCGCGCCGGACGGGAAGGTGAAGTTCTTCGGGTCGTAGAAAGCGGTCTCGTCGAGCCCGGGCTCCAGCTCGTCGTGTGGAAAGTTGTGCGGCACATAGGCGGTCAGCGCGACCTCGGCCAATGTCTTGGCGCGGTCGGTGCCGGCGACGCTGAACGTGCCATCCTTGAACTCGATGTCGGCCTCGGAGGCTTCGAGCAGATGGGCGGCGATCTTCCTGCCCTTGGCGACGATCTTGTCCATCGCCTTGACGATCGCGGTGCCGCCGACTGCCAGCGAGCGCGAGCCGTAGGTGCCCATGCCATAAGGAATCTTGGCGCTGTCGCCGTGGACGATCTGGATCTGCTCGATCGGGATGCCGAGATGGTCGGAGACGAGCTGGGCGAAGGTGGTCTCGTGTCCCTGGCCATGCGAATGCGAGCCGGTCAGCACGGTGAC
>WNFM01194327.1_pt2 | contig 10385 bp, 8 predicted proteins | sample 5400271 | NCBI WGS metagenome assembly WNFM01 (sample SAMN13153352, study PRJNA577476) | soil metagenome | isolation source: 60 cm saprolite on Douglas fir-dominated hillslope | place: USA:California | collected 2013-09-17 | reverse complement strand
ACATTCATTGCATTCACAAAATGATTGCATTTCTCGGCTGCGATAATTTTTCGCTCTTTTACAGTTTCTAAAACAATGGTTGGGGAAAAGTCTGGGCCAGGGGTGAACGCCCGATCCACAGTTATTTTCCCTTTGCTACCCCAAACCTCATAATTGCACTGATAGAAATTATCAAAGCCAAATGCGATCTGAGCACCTACTCCATTTCTTCCCTTGAGAAAAGCACTACCATAAGTATGAGATCCAAATGCCTCATCAAAAAACAAGGAGGAAGAAACTACTTCATAATCTTTTCCAAGTATAAAGTGCACGGCCCTCACAGTGTAACCTGCTGCATCAAATACAACCCCTCCTCCCAGTTCATTGTCATACCTGAAATTGCTTGCACTTAAAGGTGGAAAACCAAACGAACTTCGAAAGCATCGAGTTTCTCCTATCCCCCCACTTTTAATAAGTTCAGTCACTATTTGATGCTGGGTGTGATATTGAAACATAAAACCTTCCATGAGGGAGAGGTTTTTTGCTTTTGCATTTTGAACCATTCCTTTAGTCGCGTCATAGGAATACGCAATTGACTTTTCTGCGTACACATGCTTTCCTGCAAGAAGTGCTTTGTTTATCCATTCATCATGCAATCCTGTTGGAAGGGGAATATAGACCGCTTCGATATCTTCCTTCAAAAGATTATCGTAGCCAACCACGGATTTGCACGTAAATTCCTTAGCAAATAATGCAGCTTTATCCTCCGTGCGGCTAGCTACTGCTACAAGGTCAAATTTGTCAGGTAGAAATTTAATGGCAGGAATCATGGAGCGCCTCGCAATGTCAGCGCATCCCATCACTCCTAATTTTACTCTCGCCATGCTTTTATTTGTATAATTCGTTCAAAACTTCTTGCATTGCATTAATACAATAGTCAAGCCCGACCTCTCCCAATTCTGTATAAAATGGCAAACGCACAATTCGATTGGCGAGATCTTCCGTAAGAGGCAAATCCTCTTCTTTGTATCCAAACTCTTTACCCTTTGGAGCTGAGTGCAACGGTAGATATCCTATGTAGGCGTGTACTTTATGTTCTCTAAGACGGGCCATGAAAAGTTGCTGATTCTGGGGGTTGTCAAAGACAACCCAGAAAGCGTGATGGTTAATACAGACGTAGTCTTTTACTTTAAAAAAAGATACGAGGCCTCTGTCTCTGAAAGGAGTTAACAGTTTAATATAGGCCTGAGTTATTTTTGCTCTAACACTTTTGAACTTTTCTTCCTGCTCCAATTGTGCAAGCAACATGGCCGCAAGGATATCTGAGAGTAAATAACTTGATCCTTTGTCTACCCAACTATATTTGTTTTTGACACCGTTCAACACAAGTCTTCTGTCGGTTCCTTTTTCCTGCAGGAAGTGAGCTCTCTCCACCCATTCTGGCACATTCACTACCAGGGCACCACCTTCGCCTGCATTAAAATTTTTGGTTTCATGAAAACTGAATGTGGCAATGTGTGCTTGTGTACCGCATGCTTTGCCTTTATAGTAAGAACCGTACGATTGTGCACAATCCTGCATCACAATCAAGTTGTATTTATTTGCTATTTGCATAATCGCATCAATCTCACATGAAACTCCTGCATAATCGATTGGGGCAATCATTTTGGTTTTTGGAGTGATCAAGCTTTCAATCTTGGTTACATCGATGTTCATTGTTTCAGGATCAACTTCGCAGAAAACCGGAATTGCACCGAAAAGCACGATAGCATTAACTGTTGAACTAAATGTGTATGATGGTATAATCACCTCATCGCCCGGACCAATGTTCGCGAGTACTGCCCCCATCTCCAGAGCAGCCGTTCCAGAGGGAACTAAAAATACTTCATTGAATCCATGCTTCTGTTTCATCAATTCAATGGCCTTCGAACAAAATGTATGATTGCCACAATGCTTGCCGGAACGAAGTGCTTCTATAACATATTTCTCTTCATTTCCACCGAGATAAACTTTGTTAAATGGTATGTTCATCATGATTATTTAAATAAATCGAATAGCCGAAATTAGACTTCTTGATTGTATATTAAGATAGTTATTGAACTTTAAGAATACGGTAAGTTGCTGTAACGAAACCCAAACAAAGTTTGCTGGCACATCAAGTGAGAAATTGTCATTCGCTTCAATAATCATATTCCGGTTTTGCTCACGGTAAAATCGCCCACCTTCTTCTGACTGCATGGTGTCATATCTAATCCGTTCTGAAGACACATTTAAAACATAATCCAGAAAAGGCACATCGGTAGAATTTTTATAACTGCCTGTGACACATTGAACAGTTGGCGCCATTTCAACTATATCGAAATTTCCAAGTTCCACCTTCGCTTGAACCAAAAAGTGTAGGATTCCATTTATTTTTTTCACAATAAAAACTATAAGCCCTTCCTGCATCGGTTGAACCAAGGGCTGCATCCAACGTGAAACTTCTCTGTTTTCTATCTCCACTTTTGCAGCAATGATTTTAAAAAATTGCATGTCTTCTCTCAAAATTTCATTGTCCGTTACTACCCAATCTTTTATTTTGAATAATGATTTTGATGAAAGCTGGATTTCATATTGACATTTCAGCGCAGTAAGCCAGTTAAGGATTTCATCGAAGGTATAAAGTGACGATGATATGTCCATGGCTGACTTCAACATCTCAAATTCAAACCCATCGGTTTTCCTTTTAGTTACGCCAGAATAAAAGAAATCGAAGTTCTTTCTCTCAAATTCGCTGTAAGGAATTCCGGAAATAACCGTACGCGTATCCATATTTACTAAGTTATCTGACTTAAGTAGTTCCTTAATTTGGCCCAATGTAAGCCATATGAAATCTTTATGTTCAGGGATATCCTGCTCCACTCTGATAATTATATTTCTATTTCTTTTTCTCAAAAAACGCGCGCCCTGTTCCGATTGCAATTGGTCAAGAAGAATTTGATCAGGTTTTGCATTGAGAAAGTACTCAAGAAAGGTTGGCTTTTTTCCTTTATGAACTTGCGAATAGTTACTCTTGGTTGCTTGAACCGTGGGTGAAAGTTGAACATTGTTTACATTACCCGGTTCTATTTTAGCCTGCAATAAAAAATGTAGTAAGCCATCAATTTCTTTGGTTATAATTCCTAAATACCCGATCTCCGGCTGGTTGATTATGGGCTGCTCCCATTCAGTAACATACCCCCAATTGGTTTTTACATTAATTCCTTCAATGGAGAAAAATTTACCTGTTTCGTGCCTTAAAATTCCCTCTTTATCAAATCGCCACTTATCCATTTTATCGAAGCGAATTTGATCTATTAATACTCTTACAGCACTGTTCCTTTCTTTCAACCACTCCTTAACATAACTCATTTCAACAATGGAGCCTTCAATCGTCAATGCTGATTTTAAAAATGCTAAGGAGGTATTCATAATTGAGTGAAGGAACTTACAGAAATCTACTAGCTACCATGAATTCTAATTCGAGCGAAAGCTTGACCTTCTATTTTTCTGGCGCCAGAAAAGGATTCTTGGGGAGAGAAATAATTTTAAAACCATTTTTCTTTATTTCCCGGAGTAGGCTATAAGAGGGGTCCTCTTTAAAAATAATAACACAAGCTAAACTAAAATCTAAAATGCGTAAACTGCCCAATAAATTCTGAATAAAGATTCCCAACTTCACAAGAAAAAAAGAAAATGATTCCGAACGTTTTTTTTGCGTCAGTGGAGGGTAAAATAAATCACTTTCCAATTTGACAGCCATGACTTTATAATTCAATGATGTCATCATTTTCTTAATTTCTTTTATATTAATTCTAAATATAAAATTACCGCATGGTTCAAATAATGCTGATTCCTCATTTCTAATCAATTGTTTGAATCTATCCTTTGCTGAGTCCAATATCTTTTTTGATGATTCGTGTGGCTCAATCAATACCATCGCTTTTTTGCAAACGCGCAACATTTCATAAAACGCTATTGCGGGCCTGGGAAAGTGATGATACGCTTCTTTGCATAAGACAAAATCGAAAGAGTCGTCTGCAAAAGAAATCTTTTCAGCATTCTCTGATTTGTACTTTTCCAAGTAGCCACGATCCTTGGCGAGAGACAAACTCAAATCATTAAGGCTTGTCGCCAAAACGTCCACACTATTTTGTTTCAAAAAATAAGCATCAGACCCAAAATTGCCATCACCTATAGTTATCCACTTGGACTGAGGAAAGAATTTACTTAAGATCAAAGTAGGCTGAAGCATTCGATAATGCCGCCAAGCATCAATGGTCTCCGGTTGAGAAATCGTGGACGGGACTCTGCGCAATTGAAAAGAAGAAAGTTCGTCAGCGTCATGCTGTTTATAGCTCCAGGACGGATCGTTATAGTTCATCGTACAATAAGTTTATGTCCGCAAAAATACGTGTTTAATGAGGGCTATACATTTAGCGTTTTAAGCAACTTGTTTTTTAATCTCTTTACAATGGAGAAATTACTTTGAAACAATGAAAGCACCTGATGATTTAGAGTTACGCTATTCGAAAATGAAAAATTTCGGTTAATTCCCTGATCAAGTTCAGCAATGTATTCCTTAATGCGATACCTGGTATTACTGGCGCTTTTTGAAAATCCTATATTTTGAATTTTTGAAACGGTAGGATAAACAGTTAATTGATTGTTTTTCCACTGCTGGTAGCACCAACGGATCGCCCACGAATTGATCTTGCCCTCCATTTGATTCTTCAGCATGTTTGTCAGATCCGATCCTCCCCGATTAAAGCTTTGTTGTTTTTCCTTAGACGACAAGAACTCTCTATAGTCGCTTACACTCCAATCAACTGTCTTCCATCGATTCTTCCAAGTAGCCCAGCCCCACGAAGAGCCTCTTACCGAAAAGTAATGATCTAAGGCGTAGGCTTTAGGAAAATTCAGCGAATACGTGTAACCACTAATTGAGAAGAGTCTTTCATGACCTTGATAAAATTCTAAGGCTTGATTCATATAGTCAAGAAAATTCGGGCTGGTTACTAAATCATCCTCTAGCACAATGGCTCTTCCGTTTTGATCAATAACCTGAGTCACCCCTTCAATAATGGAGTTGCTCAGCCCTTTGTTCGAGTCTGAAACCAGGTGGTGAACTTTTTTAAAACCGACAATCTGGTTTGCAAAATCCAATACAGCATTCACTTTCGATTTATCATCTGTGCTCTTGGGGCCATCCGTAAAAATGAAAATCTCACTTTCAGCCGCCAGGTAATTTTTTTGAAGGGAGGTTACTGTTTTTATGGTCTCCTGTAGCCGATTATAAGTGAAAAGACATATCGGAGCACGTTCCAGTATATTACTTACACCTGAGTCCATGATTCGAAAACGCTTGATAAAGTGCCATAAATGCTCATTATTGATGATTCCCTGCCAGGCCTGTTTATAAATTATCCGCAAAAATGAATATTTTTACGCGCATAAACACAGGAACGGCTAAATTATTGGGCTGACTCATCTAAATCTTTGTTTTAGAAAAGAGAAGCGATTGACAATTCTATGAGCACAACTGGTTTTTGAAAAGCCGTGTAAAAGAAGTGTGTAATTTCTACAACTTTGGGAGATTCATAATCACTCATTCTGCGCATTGAAAAATTATTACTCGTAGCTCAATGGGAGAAAAACTTTCAATTGTAATACCGGCCTATAATGAAGGGGGCACCATTCATCTAATTTTAAATAAGATTAAGAACGTTCATCTAATCAATGATATCCAAAAGGAAATCATCATTGTAAATGATTGTTCAAAAGACAATACGGAAGAGTCAATATTAAAGTATTTGGCTTCTAATCAGAATATGGGCATCCGCTATCTGAAGCATGATCAGAATAGAGGAAAGGGTGCTGCGTTAGCCACTGGTATCAAACACTCTACGGGTAGCTACATAATTATTCAGGACGCAGATCTTGAGTATGATCCGTCCGAATATAATATTCTACTTAAACCCATACTGGATGGTTTTGCTGATGTTGTTTACGGATCAAGATTTATGGGTGGTAATCCCCATCGGATACTCTTCTTCTGGCACACCATAGGCAACCGATTTTTGACATTTATATCGAATATGTTCACGAATTTGAATTTAACAGATATGGAGACTTGTTATAAGTTGTTTAAAGCAAGTATTATTCAGTCAATAAATCTGCAAGAAAATAGATTCGGTTTTGAGCCCGAAGTGACTTCAAAAATAGCCCGTATACCAAAAATAAGAATATATGAGGTGGGGATTTCATATTATGGAAGAACCTATGATGAAGGAAAAAAAATCGGATGGAAAGATGGTGTCAGAGCAATTTATTGCATCCTGAAATATGGTTTACTCAGACGATAGGATGCGATTTTTTGAAAAAAGAAATCCACGCAGCTATATCGCAAAATAAATCTTCAAAAAAATAAAGAAATTTTATAAACAGACTTACAAATGATAACAAGTATAATTGTTTTTGTATATATTTTTTTTCTATTGCTCTCGATAGGAGTCATCGTTAAAACATTTATAAACAAACTTTCATTCATTGAAAAGTCTTCATTAGAAAGCACTCCTGTTGACTACTACTTAATATTTGGATTTACTGTTCTGACCGCCCTGCTTGCAATTATCTCCATATTTTCCAAAATAGGTTTGGGCCTTCACCTCACCGTTTTTGGAATCGTGTTTGTCGGGGTAATTAAATACAGATTAGAATTCTTCAGATTGTTCGATGCATACAAACTCTATTTGAAAAACAACCATTCTGCATTCATTTATCTTGTTGTGGTTTGGCCATTTTTCTTGTTAGTGTTGTTGTATTCCGTCAGCTCAGTTCAAGTATTCGACACTGGACTATACCATGCCCAGTTTATTCAATGGATACAAACTTATAAAGCAGTTCCAGGCTTATTTTGGATCCATTCGCGTTTTGCCTTTAATTCCCACTTTCATCTTTCCTGTGCGTTTTTTAATTTTTCATTCTTAGATATCAGAAACTTTTCAGGCGGGTCTATTATTTATTATCCCCTTAGCTCCTTTTTCCTGCTTACTCTGCTTAGTCGTTGTGTGTTCAGCGTTTATGAAGGAGCCAAGAAAAAAGACAATTTTGCGATTGTACTCCATGCTTTGCTCTTTATCCTTTGTTTCTTCTATTTCGCCCCGGCTATTCAATCGCCCAGTCCGGACAGCATCACTGCAATACTGACTTTATATGTATTCTTTATTTTCATAGGGCGAATCAGCCACCGTGATCGCCACCAACTCTTGTGTTTCGATCATATTTTACTTCTTTCAATCATTCTTGTTCTAGTAACATTTAAATTATCCGCTGTCATAACGATACTTTTCTTACCATTCCTATTATTACGCAGTAAACTATCCTTTAAGACCCTTTCTCTTATTACACTGATGGGAGTATTCTTCGTTGTGCCATTCTTCATAAGAAATTCAATCATATCAGGGTGGTTGATCTATCCCCTCCCACAAATAGATTTATTTAGTTTCGATTGGAAAGCGCCTATCGAGGATCTGCATATGGAGACCAAGACCGTTAAAGCATGGGCAAGGATACCTGCTGTTGATCCTGATACTGTTTTAAAAATGCCCATGCAGGAATGGGTGCCCTTGTGGTGGAAGAACATTTCTGACGGAACAACTGCAAATACCCTATTGCTGAGTATTTGTTTGATTAATCTTGTTAGCCCGTTACTATTTTTTATCCTATTTCTAGTCGATAAAAATAAGAGCTTGTTTAAAAACTACGCGATTTTATATGGCATCATTCTGATTAACCTTGTTTTCTGGTTTATTAGTGCACCGGATCCAAGATTTGCTACAGGATATTTATTTTTCAATTCTGCTTTCATTTTGGCATTGGCTCTTAAAAGAGCGGAAAATATTTTATCGCCCAAAGTTATTATTGGAGCATCTTTCATTTTACTAATTTGGTTTATTGAAATTCCCAAGGGCCACCGAGATTATTTTCTTGAACCTTACAGTCGTAGAGAAATTGCATTATATCCAAAGCAATTAGAGATACCGGTTCTTGAATTTATAACTAACAGTCAGGGGAAACTAGTGATCAGCAGAGCACCAAAAGACACCCGTTGCTTCAATGTTAAAATACCTTGTGCTCCATATCCAAACTCCTCTGTTCTGCTACGTGGCAATTCTTTAGAGGATGGTTTTACTTATCCCTCCAACTCCAAATGAGTTCTAATTCAGAAAATTTTCTTATGAAGAATTTGAATGCCTATATCTATGCCTCTTACTTGCTTATCACACTTACGTGCACGTCAGTAATTGCGGATGCCCAAGTAAAGTCTGATAAAATTGTGACCCCTAACCTTTTTTCTCTAACTGCCCTTGATGAGATAAGGACTGTTGATCACATGGAAAATCATGTAAGCATACATCCTATTAGGAATTATGACAAAAATTTTCTGAAGATTACATGCTCTTCTCGTTCAGGAAATCCACAAGTACATTTTAAGACCCTAAATGTTCAATCAGGAGAACGCTATTCATTTTTAATTTCAGCGCAACCAAGTGAAAAAGCAGAAGCCGCGATTTATATAGAATCCCCGAAAGGGAATGTTGTTTGGCCAGGATTGAAAATAATTAAGGGCGCTATCAGTCAAACATTCACTGTGCCTGACGGAGTAAACGAAATTACTTTTGGGTTTATCTTTCTTAACCCTGATCCTGATGAGGAAATTTTGGTTGAAGAAATTGGTTTCTATAAAGCTACCGTTAACCCTTCCGATTGGGATCCGAAAGAAAACCAGGTAGTACAGCAATTTATAAATACGCTTGGTGACTTGTCGAAATATCATGCTCCGGAAAAAAGCAATAAAGTCATACTTCCCCCTAATCTCTTCTCACTGTCTGATCTTAGCGAAATAAAAAATCCAGACAATTCAGGTAGCTTCGCCAAGCTACGGATATTCCAGAAGTCCTCTGATCAAACATATTTAAAAATTACATGTGCCTCGATAACAGGGGCCCCGCACGTTCATTTTAAAACATTAATTGTTAAACCTGGGCAAACGTATTCGTATTTAATTTCTTCATTGTCCAGCGCAGCAGCCAATGCCTATATTTATGTGGAGTCGCCAACGGCTGGAAATGTAGTTTGGCCTGGCCAACAGATTATCGGAGGAACTGTTTGCCAGACATTTAGAGTACCGGATGGTGCCACTGAAATCACCTTAGGGTTAATTTTTTTAAAGCCTAATCCAGATGAGTCTTTATTGATAGAAGAGATTGGTTTTTATGAGGGTGCTATTAATCCAGCAGATTGGATTCCAAAGGAAAATAAGTCGTTACAAGGGCTAATTCAGATATCGAATACGAGTTGGCTATGGCTGCTCTTCCCTATGTCTATTGGGGTGCTGATTATCCTGTACTTTCGGGACCGGAGAAATAATCGATAGTGTTGTTCTTACGGGTTCTTTTTACGACCAAGTTAAGTCTAACTGTTTACATGTTAAGTATTGTCAGAATTGGCCGTTGCCGCAAACTGATGTAAAGAGCAAACTTGAAAGCTATTGATCCTTAGAAAATTGATCCCAGGGCTAAATATCTTTCAAATTCAACTGACTACTTTTAACAACAATTCGCTGTTGCCATTCATGATGCTATAATTTTTAAATATACTGTCGTCAAAAGCAAAATCTTCCTTGGAATGCACGTTGTGCATATAATAAAACGCAGCTACTTGCTCTTTATAGTTCTCAGGCAGTTTCAATTGAGCGGAATTCAAAATCATAGATTCATATTCAGCCAAAGTTTTGGGTGAATGAACAAACTCAAATGAAACATGGGGATTATCACCCGCACAGATTGGGTTGATGCCGTGATATGCAAGTTCGTGCAAAACTGTACCGTAAACAGAAATTCCAAATTGGATTCCTGAATTAAAAATTTGAATGTTTGATGTTTGAGGATCAATCCATCTTATCGAAGGGAACTGCCGTTTTAGGCTAGCTATATCCTTCTTGCTATTGGCCACCTGATTGGGATGTGGTTTTACTCCAACTCGAAGATTATTTTTTGAAATCAGATCGAGAGTAAAGATGGCCCATTCGTAAAAATCAGGAAAGAGCATACTTGAATAAATATGCGGGCTGTCATAGAAATCGTGCATAAAAACCACGCCATCATAGTCCAATGGCTCCTTGGTATTTGATGATGAGTGAAAGGCACTTCTTTGCATGTAAGCCGTGGCTGAATCTATAGCCCCTTTGAATTTATTTTCTAACAAGTGAACTCCCTTTGCTATTTTCTCAGATTGCCCTTCGAGCATTTTAAATTGTGAGAAGTAATTTTTATGGGCCGAGGTGTGATGCCAATCTTCCTTAGTCAGTTTTTTAAATCGTTGCT
>WNFM01279576.1_pt1 | contig 10386 bp, 9 predicted proteins | sample 5400271 | NCBI WGS metagenome assembly WNFM01 (sample SAMN13153352, study PRJNA577476) | soil metagenome | isolation source: 60 cm saprolite on Douglas fir-dominated hillslope | place: USA:California | collected 2013-09-17 | reverse complement strand
AACTGCTTATCTCCCGGGATTCAGCCGGTTCTACCGGCATATTCTGCTTGGACGTTTCCATCACCACGCGGCAGTGGCATTCGCTCATTGCGGCGCTGTCCTCTATGATGCCTTCAAGCTTCTGGGAGTGGCCCAGGTCTTCACGCCGCTGCCAGATGCGGTACCTTATCCAGGCGAAAACGTTTTTCGGAACGGCCTTTTATCGGCCAGGAATTAGCAGTCCCATGAGTCATCTGGAGCTCAAAACCGAATGTTACGAAGCGAATCTACTCTTGCCGAAGTATAAGTTAATTGACCTGACATTCGGTAATGTCAGTGTAGCTGATCACGCCGGTGGCGTCTTTGCCATCAAACCGAGTGGAGTGGATTACGCTCAGCTTACAGCCGCAGACATTACTGTCGTCGATTTCGAGGGGAAAGTGGTTGAAGGAGCGCTTCGCCCATCATCTGATTCGCCGACCCATCGTCGTCTGTTTCAAGCGTTTCGTAATGCTCGCGCCATTGTCCACACCCACTCGCGAAACGCGGTTGCTTTTGCGCAAGCCGGCCTCGGGATCCCCTGCCTCGGCACGACCCATGCCGACTACTTTCGGGAGGACGTACCGGTCACTCGCCCCATGACCGACGACGAGATTAAATCAGACTACGAATGGGAAACCGGAAACGTAATCGTCGAGCGTTTTCAACACCTCAATCCAGAAGAAGTTTGCGCAGTTTTGGTAGCGGAGCGAAAGCAATCGAAAACGCGTTGGCTTTAGAGATCATCGCTGAAATGGCGTACAAGACTCTTCAGCTAAATCCCGCGGCCACCCCGATCTGTTATAGTTTGCTCCACAAACATTTCTTCCGGAAGCATGGGAAGGATGCGTACTATGGGCAAGGTTGAATGAGGGCGACTGGTGAGAGGTGAGAGGTGATTGGAGCGCCGAAGGCGTGATTCAGGAAAACCTAGGGCCCTAGGAAATGTGTCACAAAAAGAGAATAAGCGCTGAAAGTGCGCGATAACCTAAGTTGAGACGCACCTTCAGTGCGTAGCCACCAGAAATCTGGCGCCTAGGGCTACGCCTTCGGCGCTCCGATCACATCGTACCAATCACGAATTAAATGATTACCGATCGCCGATCGCATCTCGGAATAAGTCTGTGAAACGATCTAGCTCGGCATCGCTCAACGTAGAGACCGCAATGAAGTTTAGGTTCACATCATTCCAGGTACAGATGCGCAATCCGCTCATGACCTGATCGCTGCCGATGAATCGGTGACGCGTGGCCGGCCACATGAACAGGTTAATTACGTCCTTATTGCGTCGATAAACTAACGTAGCCACGCGGCGGTTCTGGACAATGTCGATGCGCCCTCCGCGCATTTGGTAGCCGGCCGAAGCTAGATCCACTACTCGCGGCGAGAAATTGAGCTTGGCCATTAGGTAGGACTTAACCACCTTCGGGTCTGGGGAAACTACATCACAAAGGTGATCCACGAAAAGCGCCCGCAGATAGTCGGAAACCGCTTGCCTGGCGAATCGGTGCTCCCTATTCTCATGGAATACCATCCACGCAATTGGCAATCCAATAGCTAACAATGCAGCGGCATACAGCCAGGGCCGCCGCCACAATGGGAATTGTCTCACTTTAGGCTTTGCCGGCGCCGGCTCTTCCCGGGTGATCGCCAGGACCTTTTCCCGAAGTTCCGGAGGCGCCTTAAAACTGGGCGCGGCCGCGGTGAAGAAGGCGCGAAACTCTCGGCGCTCCTTCAAAACAGCTTGGCACTCAGCACACCCGCTCAGATGTTGTTCCAATTCGAGTTGTTGACTCAACTCGAGCTCTCCATCCAAGTAGGCATCCAAAAAGCGCTCCGCCTCGTCACAATTCATCTTCGGTCTCCAGATCTCGAACCTCTGAAATCGCCTCGTGCAGTCGACGCCGTGCCCGGCTTAGCCGCGACATCACAGTCCCCATCGGGACATTCAATGCCGATGCCAGTTCCTTGTACGACCATCCTTCAAACTCATAGAGCACTAAGACCTCGCGAAAGTCAGGAGGCAGCCTACTCAATGCCTCCTGGAGTTGTTCTCTTCGCTTTTCATAAGAGGACTCAGACAACGGCTCGTTGGCCGGCACAGCATGAATCTTTTCATCAAACGGAATTAGGTTGTCCTCTCTTAAGTGTTTCTGAATCCAATTGTAAGCAGTATTCCGAACAATAGTCAGCAACCAAGCTCGAGGGTTAACTCCGCGGAATCCGGCAAAACTTTTAAATGCTCGAGCGTACGCTTCCTGAACTACATCCTGGGCGTCTTGATCCTTCTCCACGATCCAGCGTGCGAGGTTATAGGCCGCATCAAGGTGCGGGAGGAAAAGCTCTTCGAACCGCGGAAGCTCTTTTCCCATTCAAACAAGTGACAGTTCGTCGCCCGATTTATTCCCGAAAATCACTCGGTTTGACGACACGATTGTTAAATCGCTCTGGAGCGCCGACCAAATCCAAGATTTGCCTGCGATCTTCGGGAATAAATCCAAAAACTTCCAGTCTTTGTCGGTTGAGCGAATTAATCAGCCAACTCCAACTTCAGCTGACGTCAAGCGCTTCACAAAGGAAAGTATATGAAAAAATTCATTTCCAAAAATGGCGTGACATCCCAATCACAGTCCCTCTCCGGAGGTAACCCAAGTTCAGAGCAGGCGAGCCGATCCGTCGTAGGAAGGCGTTCCTTTCTCAAGGGTCTCGGCGCGACCGGTGCATTATTGGTTCCAGCTACCGCACTGTTAGCCACTAAGGCGAAAGCAGATGACGATGGCGGCGGAAAATTGTCGAAAGGCGACGCGTCTATTCTTCGGTTCCTGGCCGCCGCCGAAATCCTCGAGAGCGATCTGTGGGAACAATATTGGGAACTCGGAGGAGTTTCCTTTGGCGAGCAAGTTGAGACTCCTCGTGGCGAGAGTGCGCCGGCTTTTAGCGGAGGGAACCCGCTCTACACCTCTGCTCTCACCATTCTCGATGGTGATATGCCTCAATACATCACCGACAATACGGATGACGAGTTCAGTCACCAGGCCTTCCTTAGGGCTTACTTGACTTCGAAGGGCGCCTCGACTGCTGACATCGATCTCCTGAGTGGACAACATTTCCGCACGTTGGCTGGCAGTACGGCGACAGGGTCCTCGGGAAAGAAGCGACTCACCAATCTTCTGCAACTTACGGTCGACACCAGCTTCTGGAGTCGGTACCGGGACGACGCTCACAATCCCGATCTCGACCCCAATTTCACGTTTGAGCAAGCCGTCACCGGTTTGAATGTCGGGCAGCATCGCGCAATCCCCAAAGACGATACCGACACAGCGGGTAGTAGCATCACCACCCCCCCGCAAAACGGCATCACTGCGCGTCTCCAAGTGATCGCTTACACGGCAGGGTTCCATTTTGCCTTTATTGAGCAAGGTGGTACCAGCCTCTACCCTGAGCTTGCTCAGAGGGTAAGCGACCCAGAAGTCTTGCGCGTCGTCCTCAGTATCGGTCCAACCGAGGCGATGCATTTTCAGACTTGGCAGGATAAGGCAGGCAATGCGCTTCCAGTGAGTTCCGACGGGGTAACGTTTATCGACCTCCATGCCACAACCGATGAGCGTTTGATCGCCAATCTAATTATGCCTGAGCCCACCCCATTTCTCAGCCGGTCATTCCCGAACTGCTCGATTGTTCGTCCGACCCAAACTAAGGGAGCCGCGATGGGAGCAGTCAAAGCCTTGTCGATGGACGGACTTTTCATCGGCCAAACGAAGGAGTTTATGGAACTCCTCACCGACCTCGCAAGGGATGCAGATGCAGCCCGGCGCGAATCCGACGAATAGTCGAAAGAATAGAGCAACAGAATAACCTGCCAGGGGGGAGCGACGCCCTCCTGGCGTGGCGATTTTTATTCTCCATCGGGAATAAATTGGGGAGTGCTGCGGTCTTCATTGGCGAGCGAGCATCAGCCGCCTTCGACTGCGTGCGCTCGCCATTAGAATCTCTCAATTATGAACAAATCCTTTGTTACAAAAACTCTCTCTGGCATTTGCGCCATCATCGCGCTTGCGGTTCTTCCGGCATTTGGCGCGGGAAGCGGATCGATCAACCCGCCCGCGAACCAGGGGTTCCCGCCCGCGAACCAGGGGTTTCCGCAAATCAAGCAAGAAAATCCTGCGATCAAAGCGTACAACGAGGGCGTTGACCTGATGAAAGCCAAGCAATTTGCCAAGGCGCAGGCAAAATTCGAGGAAGCCCTAAAAGCAAATCCCAACTTGGCTGAAGCGCACAACAATCTGGCCTTTGTGCTGCGCAAGCAAGGATCACAAAACTACCAACTATCATTGGGACACTACAACAAGGCGATTCAGCTCAAACCAAAACTGGCTGAGGCATACATGTATCGCGGTGTTCTCTATGAGATAATGGGACATAAGGCCGAGGCCCAAGCCGATCTGGCAGTGCTCCAGAAGATCAATCCGCGCTACGCAAAAGAGCTGGAAGAGTTCATCAAGACCGGGAAAGAGGATGACGAACTCTACGGCGCGGCAAAGAAAGTAAGTTCGTAGCTTCAGCAGTGGTACGCGGATGCGGCGCAAGGCGAGATCCGACGGGAATTAGGCAGAAACAATCAGTTGGTCAGGGCCAAGGGAACCCTCCTGGCCAGAATTTCTGTTCCACTTTTGCGGTAGATGGCGGAATATTGATGGCCCCCTTTGGCAAGCGATCCAACGGCGATTCCAGCTGCGGTCGCGCCCATGGGAAACCCATCTCTATGAATAAATCCCGTCTTACAACAAGTCTTCTTGGCATCTGCACTTTCACGGTTCTCACGACTCTTCCCCTGTTCGGTGCTGGCAGTGAAAAAATTCCTACACCCGCCACCAGCCCCCAAGCCAAGCAACAAAATCCTGCGATCAGCGCGTACAACGAAGGCGTTGATCTGATGCAAGCGAAGCAGTTCGCAAAGGCTCAGGCCAAGTTCGAAGAGGCGGTGAAATTAAATCCTGGGTTTGCCGAAGCGCACAACAATCTTGCGTTCACACTTCGAAAAGGAGGATCCCAAAATTACCAACTATCGATGGAACACTATAACAAGGCGATTCAACTCAAGCCGAAATTGGCTGAGGCATACATGTATCGCGGGGTTCTTTATGCCATAATGGGACGCAAACCCGAAGCCCAAGCGGATCTCACCGTGCTCCAGAAATTGAATCCGCACTACGCGAAAGAGCTCGAAGATTTCATTAAGACCGGTAAGGAGAATGACGAGTTATTGGGCGCGGCAAAGAAAGTAAGTTCTTAGATTCGGTAAGCCGGCAGATCCCGTTTACGCCCGCTTTCTGCAGCTAAATATCCAGCGACTTCAAGAGTGTCCGGTCGATCTGACCGGTTACCGGTAAACCTTTTGCTTTTCGATAGGTTCGAATCGCGCGGGCAGTATCCGGGCCAAACACTCCATCAATTGCTCCGTGATAGTAGCCGTCGCGAGCGAGTTCGGTTTGCACTGCCCCGGTTAGATCGCTCCAATACTGGTTATTGTACGGCTCTCCCGAATAATCGTAATATCCATAATCATAGGGATAATCATAATAAGGGTAGCCATAAAACGGGTAACTGAACCCGAAGAAGAAGCGATCGTCAAAGAAGTGACGATGATGGAAAAAGTGGTCTCCGTCGTGACGAAAATGATCCCCGTCGTGGTGAAAAAAATGATCCCCGTCGTGGTGAAACGCGAAATTATGTGAGCCAGAATGGAATGAACCTGAAGAATGGAATCCCCCCGAAGAATGGAATCCCCCCGAGCCTCCCATGCCATGAGCCCAAGCGGCTTGTGCCGCGACCGGTAATGCGGCCGCAAGGATTGCTACCCTAAGCCGCCCAATGAAATATCTTTTCATGATGCAATAGCGTAATGAAAGGGGCGCGTTTTTCCGTTTTGTGACTCGGATGTGAAACGAGCAGGTCTCGCTCCACTCAGAAGCGCAACACCTTTCACAGCCTTCTCCCTGTAAGTTTGTATCGTCGTAAATCTGATTAGAACTGCGGGAAAGCTTCTCGTTAGAGAGAACCTACCCACAATAATAGACCGGAAATGAGGTCTATTATTCCCGAGCGAAGGACCGCATCCTTCGGTTCACAACGTGCCGCCCGGTCGGCCTTAGGTTTGGAATAGGGCGAATACCGCGAACCTCCGCTCTACCCTTCCGTTCTCTGCATTCCGTGTTCCGAATTCCGGCCTATCGTGTCTTCATGATTCACCAAGACCAATCTCGTTTCGATACTCGTCGTCTATGGAAAGTCGCAAAGAATCTGATACTAGCCGGAACCCTTATTGCCGTCGGTGCGGTAGCCGCACAACAGACAAGTCCGTCGCCAGCCATCCCGAATCCTCCTACGGACAGCGAGGCCCAAAAGGGAGCCATCCTTCTCACTATCTTCTTACGCCATGATCAATCGAAAACACTCGATGAAATAAATGCGGAGCTCAGGAAACAAGGTTACTACAAAGCGTTTCCTCCGGCCGGAATTGAAGTGGTTTCCTGGTATGTGATGATGGGAATCGGTCAGGTAATCACACTGCGCGTACCGCCCGATCGTCTCCGAGATGTCAATCTCGCCATTGAGAAGACGGCCTGGGGCGGATATCGTACCGAGTTCTATCCGACCTATGACTATAAACCTATCGGCGAAGCCGAACACGCCAAGGCGCAGTGAGCGGGTTCGCAGTAAGCAATGGGGACGACGTCGCATCCAACCGAAGCCCCAGGGCTGTTCCGGTCGGTTCAAGAATCGCAGCCAGTTAAACCGGCCGCAAAACGCAGCCACCACCGCTCGGCTAGTTTCTAAATCAATCGCTTATACCAAGTATCTCTTGGATGTTCTTCCAAGCGGCTTGCCGTTTGGTGTTGTAAACATTTACGTTGGCTTGTCCGCCACTGGTGAGAAAAGTCTGAAAGGCATCGGCTTCCGCCCCGAGGAGATCGTAAGTAGAAATGACCTTCGCCATAAACGCTGAATCCTCGACTTGGACCGCCTCGGAATCCTGCAGTTTATTGAGCCGCTCTTTCATGCGTTTGATGATCTCAATGTAAGCGTTGAGATACTGACCGGTCGTTTTCTTGTCGTAGACCTTTTTGCCATAGGCATCTGCTAATGTGCCAACCGACGTGTAGGTCAGATATAGACCCTGTGCGCACAAAGCGCCCGTCGTCTGCAGCAAAATCGTCTGGCTGTCGTCAGCGCAAACGCCAGGACGAACCCAAACCAATACCAGAATAATCGGTAGAAGAAGACGTACAGGGATACACTTCTTAAGGAACATAGACTCGAGGTTCGTCGTACAGGCATTAACGGCAGCCAAACGCTGGTCTTTAGCCTTCTCCCGAGAGATTTTCTGGCAAAGCGATACAAAAGGAGAAACAGGAGGTGGCGGCAACGGACTATGTCGGACCGGCAAGTCGCCGCTACCGATGAGGCACCTCCAACCTGTAACCGGTCCTATTGTCGACCCGAAGCCTCCAATAGTGCTTTCGCCCGGCTCAGTGCTGCATCGAAATGGGCACACAGATTTTCTCGACCAATCACTTCGATGAACCCCGCTTTTCGCAGCATGTCCAACGGGGCCGATGCAACCCACTCAAGATGACCGTTGAACCGTGATGCTGGAATCTTTCAATAATGCTCTCCAATGCATTGAGCGCGGTCGCATCCATGGCGGTGACTATGCAGGCTGACGAAAAAGAGAGAAAAGCCGCGGACGAAATACCAAGCGCGCGGGGTTGCCCAAGATTTTGTTCATTGAATTTTTTCAGCTAGAAACAGAAGGGGTGGACCACCCTTTCTTCTCGAGGTGGGCAATAGCTCGCTCCGCCGAAGCCGATTCATGAAAAGTTCTCCTTCGCGATTCCCCTTATTTCAACTCCACCCATAGAAAATTGGATCGCTTCCAACCCGACGCACCCTTTCCCGCGATCTTTTTACCTTTGACGGCACCGGGCGCCAGAAGATCCCGGACGGAACGTTCAGTTCTTTTGGTTCGCAAATTGTAACAAAGGTTTCAGGTGCGTTGTTCGTTAGCGGGGCTCAATCTCAGAGTTCCAACTAACTCAAGACGGATACTGCCTGTGCCAAAACGTTCCAAACCGAGACAACCCAAACCACCCACCCAACAATCTCAATCTACCGGCCGTACCTGCTGGAGCGAATACTGGCCCAATCCCGACCAAGATCCCACGTTTTGCCAAGCCACCCCTACTTCCGATCCGACGCACAAGATAGTGCATTACCAGCCGGCGGAATAGCGCCGGTAGCGCCGGTAACGCCGGCAGCGCCAACGGATCAACGCCGGCACCAAGGCGGACAAAACCAAGAAAAATCGTAACCTAAAACCTAACCGAGTGTTACCGATGTTCTGAACCAGAAGTGTTACCGATGTTCTGACTGCTCCTCCGATGTTCTCACTGCTCCCTAATTACTAATCACCTCTCACGGCATTTAGCGCTACCGGCGCTGCCGACGTTCCTTGGGCTTGCGATACAGTCGCGAAAATTCTACCATCGCCTTATTGAAAGAGGTTGACGGTATTCCGAACGTGCCGCGCTGTGAGCTTCGGAGATACACAATCTGGAAAACTCGGCCGCAACTCACGGATCGTGAATCGTCAACTGTAGGAAATGCCGGAATCCTTTGGCTCGTTTGCAGAGCTCGGGCGCGGAGCGATGGGCATCACTTACAAGGCCTTCGATACCAGCCTACGCTGCAACGTTGCGTTGAAGGTCATCAGCGGTAGCCTGCTCGAAGATGAGAAGGTCGCAGAGCGTTTCTTGCGTGAGGCTCGCAGCGCGGCGCAGCTACGGCACCGCAACGTGGCTTCAGTCTTCCACCTGGGCAAGCACGGCAACCGCTATTTCTATGCGATGGAATTCATCGACGGCGAAACGGTCGATGCCGTCGTGAAACGGAATGGCCCGCTCGAATGCCTTTTCGCACTCGATATCGCTCAACAGGTCGCCTCCGCACTCATTGCCGCGGAAAGACAACACCTTGTCCACCGTGACATCAAACCGTCGAACCTCATGCTCGTTCGCGAGGGTGATGGTGAGATTCTCGTGAAAGTGATCGATTTCGGTCTCGCCAGGTCGGCAGTTATGCAATCGACTACCGCCGGAGAAATTACGTCTGGTGGCTTTGTTGGTACGCCTTACTTCGCGAGCCCTGAGCAACTTGATCGCCAGACCGAGGACATCCGTTCCGACATCTATTCACTAGGGGTGACGCTATGGTACATGCTCCTGGGCAAACCTACGTTCACCGGATCGGTGGCCAGCGTTATCGCGCAGCATTTGGACAAGTCGCCTCCGTTCGAGGCGCTGGCTATTTTGCCGGCCGAGGTCGTCGCGGTGCTCCGCAAAATGTTGGAAAAAGACCGGGAACAGCGCATTCAGACCCCATTAGAGCTGCGCAACGAGCTAAAGCTATGCATAGAGCGGCTGCGCGGCTTACAAACCTCTGCGAAACCTGCGACGACGGAATGGAATTTTGATACGATCGCGCTCAGCAACACCAAGACTGCGGCGCTGAGGCCGGAAGTTGGCTGGCACCTGAAGGAGCGGTACCGGTTAATCGAAGACATAAATCCGGGCAACCTGGCGCGTACCTTCCACGCCGAAGACATGGTTTTAAAAACGCGCGTCACGATCCGAATTTTCCACGCGGATCCGGCGGTTCAGACCCAGATTGAAGAGGAAGCTAAGCTTATTCAGACGGTAGCGCATCCAAACTTCCTGAAGGTCTTCGTGGTCGAGCGAGAAAGGAATTTCAGTTTCGCTGTTCTGGAGTGGCTGGAGGGATTTGCTTTGGTGGACCTGCTACGCGCACGGCACGCTTTGACCTTGCGTGAGACCCGGATGCTGATGAAGCAGATCGCACCGGCGGTCGATGAGGCACGAGCAGCTAACCTCACGTTGGAGATGAATTTGCGCGACATACTCGTTCATTTCCCTGAAGGGTTTGCCGCACCGAGTGCTGATGTGGTCTTAAATTGTCCGCTCGACGAATGGCCGGCATTTGTAGTGAAACTGGATGCTCTGGGCAAAGCAAAGGAGCTGGAATCTTCGGCAACCTGGTTCGGGGAGCGGCCATCGCTCGGCAATCAGACGCCACACCATGATGTCATCCAACTGGGCATCGTGACGTACGAACTGCTGGGCGGAACAGCCGGCACCTTCACTCCGCTGGCGACTTTGTCCGAGGACGGCAATCGAATCCTCCGCCGATGTCTTACGCCGGGACGCAGTTACCCGACCGGCCGCGACTTTTATAATGCGCTGAGCGCATTGTCGGACCTGAACTCAACGCCCGCTGGCGCGATTGGCCAGC
>WNFM01244820.1_pt1 | contig 10386 bp, 12 predicted proteins | sample 5400271 | NCBI WGS metagenome assembly WNFM01 (sample SAMN13153352, study PRJNA577476) | soil metagenome | isolation source: 60 cm saprolite on Douglas fir-dominated hillslope | place: USA:California | collected 2013-09-17 | reverse complement strand
GGTAATCCGGCAGCTTGAACTTCAGCCCGAACGCCTCGCCGACCTTCCCCATTTCGTCCGACAGGATCGGGAACGTGAGATTGTTCTGGCGCGTGGACTTGCGGCTGTTGGCCGGGGTCTGCGGTGAAATGGCCACAAGGCTGGCACCCAGCCGCTGGAATTCAGGGAGTGCATCCTGCAGCGCTTGGAGCTCCATGTTGCAGTAAGGGCACCAGACGCCGCGATAGAAACTGACGACCAGCGGCCCTTTTGCCAGCAGATCAGCCGACGAGACGGCATTCCCCTCGGGATCCTTGAGCGTAAAAGTCGGTGCCTTGTCGCCCACCTTCTTGGCACGTTCAGCTTGTTTCGAGGCTTTCAGCTCAGCGGTTGCCCGATGCATCGTCTCAATGACTGAATACGGTACATTGTACGGCGGCTTCCCCGCTTCGAAATCAGCTTTAAAAGCGTCGAGCTTGGCTTGCAGGTTCATGACACCTCTCCTCAAAAGAGCGTTTCTCTAATTGCTGGCCAGTCGGCGGGAACCGGTGGCTGTCAGCGGCGAACTGGTGAGGGGAAGTTAATGGCTGAAAAGCTCAGTCTGAAGACGGGCTGGCGGCATGATACTTATTCCACGCCGGAATTTATCCAAGGAGCAGGGCAGATCGGCGCAAGGAATAGAATTCTCTCTTGCCAGAACTATGCGATGCCAAACAGCCTTCCGTGGCGTTCCGCGTCATAATAGCTTTTCCAGCGTGATCGGTAGATCGCGCCGCATTGGCAATCGCGGGTGCAACCGATACAGCGGTTAGCTCGCCGAGGCCTTTGGCGCCAAGCGGGCTCGCCTCCTCGTCGAAGTCGCCGACGAAGAGAATGTCGAGTTCCGGGATGTCGGCGTTGGTCGGAACCAGATAACCGGAGTAGTTACGGTTGAGGAAGCGGGCCATCAGTGGATCCATCTCCGACTGCTCAAGCAGGGCTTGCCCCACACCCCAGATGATGCCGCCGATTGCCTGGCTGCGCGCCGTCTTGGGATTGATAATCCGGCCCGCGTCATAGGCACCGACAAAGCGGGTCAGGCGCACTAGCCCGAGATCCGGGTCGACGCGTACTTCGGCGAAATTTGCGGCGAAGCTGAAGATTGCCTTCGGCCCTTCCGCTTCCGGGACCGGATCGTACTCAGCCTCAGCCATGAGAGTCGATAGCCCGTTGCGCGCGAGCAATTCGGCGTAGGAGATATTCAGGTTTTTTCTTGCCAGCGCCAACCTGCCGTCGACGACGAGCACTTCGTCGGCGGTCGCATCGGCGAAAGGAGCGTCCCGGCCGGCCATGGCCAGCTCGATCGCTTTGTCGCGGGCGGCTTTCGCCGCCATCATGATCGATGCACCCGCGTTGGCCATCGTGGTCGAACCGGGCAATCTCGTATCGCCGAGCCGCACGGTCACCTTCTCCGGGGCCAGACCCAGCATATCAGCAGCAACCTGCTGCATAACGGTATATGTACCACCGCCGATCTCATGTGTTCCAACCTCGACCAGAGCAGAACCGTCGCCATTGATCGTCACTCGGGCTGCCCCCGGCCAACGCCAATGTGTGTAGATGGCGCCCGCCACTCCCTGGCCAATCAGGTAACGGCCGTCTCGCATCGAGCGCGGCTCGGGGGCCCGTTTGTCCCAACCAAAGCGCGCGGCCCCTTCTGTCAAACATTTGCGCAGGGCGCGCGTGGAAAAGGGACGACCGCTGAGCGGATCTGTCTCGGTATCGTTGAGCAGGCGCAGCGCGACCGGATCAACACCGGTCGCATAGGCTAGCTCATCCATTGCGCTCTCGAGCGCGAAATGACCGAGCGCCTCATGGGGAGAACGCATCGCCGTCGGCGTATTGCGGTTCACATGGACGATTTTGTGATTTGTCGAGATTCCGCCGCTGGCGGCCCACAAATGCCGAGCCGCGATTGCGGCATATTCGATATAGCTATCAAAGACCGGCGTCGGCGAAATGCTCTCGTGGCGAATCCCGGTCAGCCTGCCTGCCTTATCAGCGCCGATGGAGATCGTCTGGATGGTGGCCGCCTGGTGCCCAACCATCGAATACATTTGCGCACGGGTGAGCTGGAGTCGCACGGGCCGGCCCAGGGCCTTGGCGGCTAGGGCCGCCAATAGGGTATGCGGCCAGACATAGGCCTTGCCACCGAAGCCACCGCCCAAGAAGTGGGACACGACATGGATCTTCTCAGGCGGGACACCAAGCACGATCGCCACCAGCTTTTTGGCGCCGAAAATGTGCTGGGTCGTTTCATAGAGCGTCAGCGTGCCGTCGGCATCCCAGACCGCCGTCGTGGCGTGAGGCTCCATCTGATTATGGTGGCGATCGGAGGGGGTGTAGGTCCTCTCGATCTTGATGGTGCCGGCTGCGATACCCTTTTCCGCGTCGCCGACCGACGAGGCCACAGGCCACAGGAATTGCGGAGGATCGACCGCCTCTAGCGCCGTCTCAGCACTGAATACGATGGGCTGTTTGGTTTCGTACTCGACCCTGATCAGCGTCCCGGCATAGGCCGCCTGGTCGAGTGTGGCAGCAACCACCAGCGCGATCGGTTGGCCGGCATAGTGGATCTTATCGTCCTGAAGGGGAAGGTAACCCTGCCCGTGCGGATGGAGGTGGCTCCAGGGTTTGGGAGTCGGGTTCATGCGTGGCATGTTGTGATGGGTGAGCACCGCCAGCACGCCCGGTGCGCTCTCGGCATCTGTCGTGTCAATTGAGACCGTTCGGCCGTTCGCAACCGTGCTATGGACGATGGCACCGTGTGCCGTTCCGGGCAGCGGAATATCCGCTGTGTAGCGCGCCCGGCCGGTCACCTTCAACTGCCCATCGGCACGTGAAATGGGTTGTCCGATTGCGTTCATATGCGTTCTCCGGCGGTTTGCAGCGCATGCAGGGCGACACGCTGGGCGAGCTCAACCTTGAAACCGTTGTGGGCGAGCGGACGAGCATCGGCAAAGGACGTGCTAATCGCAGAGCGGAGTGCATCGACTTCGTCGAGCGAGACGCCGCGAAGCGCCGTTTCGGCTGCTGTCAGGCGCCAGGGCTTGTGCGCCACGCCGCCCAGCGCCAGCCGCACCGAGGAGAGGCGCCTGCCATCCATCGCGACTGCGGCTGCTGCGGAGACGAGCGCGAACTCGTAGGACAGGCGATCGCGGACCTTCAGATAATGCGAGCCTCGGCCCTCCCTCCTTGCGGGTACCTCAATGGCGGTGATCAGGTCGCCGCGCTCGAGTATGTTGTCGCGCTCCGGTGCGCCTTCCGGCAGACGATGAAACTCCGTGAACGGGATCGACCGTTCTCCCGAAAGCCCCCGCACAATGACATTCGCATCCAAGGCAGCAAGTGCCACCGCGAGGTCGGAGGGATTGGTGGCGACGCAAGCTTCGGACCATCCGAAGATCGCTTGATTGCGATTGAGACCGTGACGGGCGGAGCAGCCAGACCCCGGCCGTCGCTTGTTGCAAGGGAGATCGTCTTCGTCGCGGAAATAGGGGCAACGGGTACGCTGCATGATGTTCCCGCCGATCGATGCCATGTTGCGCAATTGGCCAGAGGCGGCGAAAAGCAGGCTCTCGGCGATGACGGGGAACTGTCGGCGCACGTCGATATCGGCTGCGACATCGCTCATTCGGGCCAGCGCGCCGATGCGCAGGCCGCCGCCCGGCAACACTTCGAGTTGCGCCATATCGGGCAAGCCGTTGATGTCGAGCAGGCGACCCGGAAGTGTCGCGCGGTCTTTCATCAAGCCGATGAGGTCGGTACCGCCTGCAATGAAAGCGAGTTGCGTGTCTCCGGCATGAGCCGCGACGGCTTTCGCAGCGTCATTGGCTCGCGAATAGGCAAAGGGGTGCATGGGTCAGCGCCTCCCAGCCGCTTCAGCGATTGCGTCGACGATGTTAGGGTAGCAAGCACAGCGGCAGAGATTGCCGCTCATGCGCTCGCGGATCTCTGCCCTCGATAGATCCGACATGGTGAACGGCTTCCTCAGGTCGGCCGTGGCGGCGCTCGGCCAGCCCGATTTCGCCTCATCGATCACGGCGACGCCTGACATGATCTGCCCTGACGTACAGAAGCCGCACTGGAAGCCGTCGTGGTCGATGAATGCTGTCTGGACCGGATGGAGCTGCTCTTTTCGCTCCAACCCTTCGATGGTGGTGATCCGCTTATCTTCATGCATCACCGCCAAGGTCATGCAGGACAACACCCGCCGATCCTCGACGTGCACGGTGCACGCGCCGCACTCGCCTCGATCGCATGCCTTCTTTGTGCCGGTCAGCGCCAGTTCTTCACGCAGCGCCTCCAGCAGTGTTGTCCGCGGCTCCACCTCAATCGTGCGGCTCTCGCCGTTGACCATGAGCCTCACTGCCACAGCTCTTGTGGCGTCATCGAACTTATCTCTGCTCATCCCACTCATCTTCCCGACCTCTCACGCAATGCCGCTGGCGGCATATGAAGGGGACACTTGCCGTCAGCCGTTAGACTGGACACTTCGGTCGCGCCAGGCTCCAAGTCCGCATCAAGCGGGTTTCAGCTTGCCGAGCGCTACCCACTCAGCGCCCTTCATGAAGGCGTCATTGGGCGTCTCGGCGAGATGATTGGCGTAGTTGGAGACGAGCTTGGTTGCGGCGAGGACGAGCTCGTCGAGTATTGCGCGATTGTCGTAGCCCATGGCCTTGAATGCGGCGACGTCTGCCTCGCTCACCACGCCCCGCTGGCGGGTGATCTTGGCGGCGAACTGTCGTAGCGCCTCAAGCTTCGCATCGGCGATCGGCCGGCCTTCGCGCACTGCGGCGATCACGGCATCGTCAACCTTCGCCATGCGCGACAAGTTCGTGTGGCCCGCCATGCAATAGGTGCACTCGTTCTCGTAGATGATGGCAAGATAGGCAAGATTGCGTTCTTGCGCCGTGAATCCGGTCTTTTCCGCTATCTGCCACAGCGTGCTGTAGGCCTCGAGCGCGGCCGGGCTCTCGGCAAGGATGCGGTGCAGGTTGGGTACGAAGCCCCACGCCTGCTGAATGCCATTCAGGATCTCCGCCGAGCCCGCAGGCGCGGTGGCGGTGTCGTGGAGAGTAAATCCGTTGATCATGGTCCTTCTCCTTGGCGCAACACCCCTTTTCTTCAGACTGTACCTTCGCAGCCTGCCTATGAGACCGCATTGGCCTCGAGCCAACTGGCAATATTTGCAGCAGCATCTCCATAGAAAGTGCGATAGAGATCCTCGGTGACGTAGCCGATATGCGGCGTCGCGAGCACATTGTCGAGCCGACGGAAGGGATGATCGGCCGGCAACGGTTCGATATCGAACACGTCGACGGCGGCGGCCGCGATGCTTCGGGAGCGCAGGGCTTCGATCAGTGCCGCCTGATCCACAATCGGACTTCGGGACGTATTCACCAGTCGTGCCGTCGGCTTCATGAGCGTGAGCTCATGTGAGCCGACCAGGCCTTTCGAGCGCTCGCTGAGGACGAGATGAATCGTCACGATGTCTGAGCGTTGAAACAGGGTTTCCTTGTCGACCAGGGTTGCGCCGGCCGCGCTCGCCGCCTCTCGCGTGAGATTCTGGCTCCAAGCGAGCACTTCCATGCCGAAAGCGACACCGATGCGGGCGACCTCCCGCCCGATGTTGCCCAACCCGACCACGCCCAGAATCTTGCCGCGGAGGTTCGCGCCGATGGTGGTCTGCCATCCGCCATCGCGGACGGATGTGGCTTCCCGCGTGAGGTGTCGCATGCTCGCCAGGATTAGCGACCAGGTGAACTCGATCGTGGGCGCGGAATCGTAGCCGGTGGCCGTGACCGCGATACCGAGGTCGGCTGCGGTTTGTGGGTCGATGGAGGCGTTGCGAGGTCCCGTCGAAGCGATCAGCTTGAGTTGTGGCAGTTGCTGCAGGACCTCCCTTGTGAGCGGCGTGCGTTCGCGCATGACGCAGACCACATCGAAGGAGCGCAGCCGTTCAATTACTGCGGTGGTATCGGCGACGTGGTCGTTGAATACGGTGAGCTCCGCCTGCCGCCGTACCGCCGACCAGTCAGCGAGCTTCAGCGCCACATTCTGGTAGTCGTCCAGGATCGCAACCTTCATGACATCCTCACTGCCTCGAGCATCACTTCGCCCCGAAGAAACCGGCCAGCGCGTCGGCCACGGCTTCGCGATCGTTTTCCATCGGGATATGCCCAGCGGACTCGATCCGGACGAGCCTCGTCTCCGGCATCTCACGAGCATAGCGCTCGGCGTAGTCGACCCTCTGGAATTCATCATCCACGCCCCAAACAAGAAGTTTTGGCGATACGGATTCACGCATCGCGGGCATCAGTTCCATCGTATAGCGGTTGTCCGCAGCGCCGGCGAGCGCGAGCCAGGACCGCGCGACGCGCGGCTCTCTCCATGGATCGAGATACTCCGCGATTTCGGCTTCGCTTGCCGGACGTCCGAGCGCTTTCGTCACCGAAATCCGGCGCGCGGCCAGGATGTCCTCGGTCGTCGTGGAAGCGGCCACGGCCGGATCGCGGAACCGGGCCACGCCCGGGACAGGCCAGGAATCATACATCACGGCGTTCACCAGCGCCAATCGAGGAATGTCTACGGCTTGGCTGACGAAAAGGTGCTGCGCGACGCCCCCACCAATGTCGTGACCCGCGATCATCACCGGCCCCTCATGTTTTAGCGCGCGAAGGAAACGTACCAGCCACGCCGACAGGCGCGGGATGGACGCGTCCTCGACCGTGAGCTCACCTCCCGAGCGTCCGAAACCCGGGAAGTCGACCGCCAGGGGGCGGAGGCCGGCGGCCGCGATACCATCGAGTACCGGCTGCCAGACGCGACTCCAGTAGGTGCCGTGAAGGAGGAGCAACAACTGGCCGCTGTTTCCGGCCGTGAGATAGCTGATCGGAACGCCGTCGACGTCGACGGTTTCACGTCTGATCATCGGACGATCCTCCTCACATGGTCCTTGCCGAGTCCGACTGCTTCGTAGTGGCGGTGCGCATGCTCCAGCTTCGTGAACACGTCTTCGTATCCCAGCGCGACGCCGAAAGGGTCAACGTACGTATAGCCGCCGGTCACGTGGAAGAGCGTAGCCATCTCCTGCACGTCGTCGGGAACGACGAGGGTATGCGTCTCGCCCGGCGGCTCGAAGGCATAATCGCCTGCGGTCGCGATCCAGTCATGTTCGAGGTATCGCCACCTTCCGCGCAACGTAAGCGCATGCACGGGTCCGGTATGGCGATGGCGCGATAGCAGGCCGGAATTCCGGACGCGCAGAATGTTGATATAGTAGCCTTGGCTCACGCTAAGGATCAGAGGCTTGAAGGAAACGGTAGGCGATTGAGGAACCCATTCCCGTTCGTCGCCGTCGAGATCCAGCGCTGAGCCGATGAAGACATCCGGCACTATGCCGAATGGCTGCGGCCGCTGGTAAGCAATCTTGCTTTGGTCGATGGAAGTGTGTTCGGATGCCTCTTGGTGACCCGGCAAAATGGCGGTGCTCATTTTCTCCTCCGAACATGTGATCGGGACGGCGAGCGTCGGCGCGATCGTTTAGACGGGCGGCTGGCGCGCCGCCCCCAATCGGATCGCTGGAGGCGGCGTTGTTGTATCGGATCAGGCGGCGGGCTTCAGCTTGCCGGGCGCCGTCCACTCGGCGCCCTTCATAAACTCGTCGTTCGGCGTCTGCGCGAGATGGTTCGTATAGTTCGAGATGAGTTTGGTCGCCGCAAGCACCAGCACATCGAGTGCCGCGCGATTGTCGTAGCCGGCAGCCTTGAAGGCGGATACGTCAGCTTCGCTGACAGATCCTCGCTGGCGTGTTACCTTGGCTGCGAACTGGCGGAGCGCCTCGAGCTTTGCGTCAGCGATCGGCCGGTCCTCTCGGACGGCGGCGATCGCGGCCGGGTCCACCTTTGCCATGCGGGACAAGTTCGTATGGCCGGCCATGCAGTAGGTGCACTCGTTCTCATAGATGATCGCCAGATAGACGATGTTGCGTTCTTGCGGAGTGAAGCTTGTCTTCTCGGCGATGCCCCAAAGCGTGGTGTAGGCCTCAAGGGCGGCCGGGCTCTCCGCCAGAACGCGGTGCAGGTTGGGCACGAACCCCCAGGCGTTCTGAACGCTATTTAGTATTGCGGCCGAGGGCGCGGGTGCGTCGGAGTTGTCGAGAAGCTTGAAACCGTTGATCATCTGCCTTCTCCTTCTGCTGTGAGCTGAACCGGACTGACGTAGACACTGTCCTCTATCTCGCTCGAGTTCAGTAGGCACGCCGAAGCGATATGAGTCATTCCAGCCAGGAATGACCTCAGTGTTAGCCCTCGCGAAGACGACGTCTCAGCACTCCCAAAAGACATGCGCGTGATCGTACGAGATTGTCGCGCCGCCTATGGTTCATCGCAAGTGAATATACCCTCATACAGAGGAACCTGCGACAATCGCCTCAACATCCGGACCGAGACGCTGACGGCCTCAGTGTTGAACGGCCTCCAGAAGCATCTGATGGAACTCGGTCTGTTCACGGGATGCTGCGAAGAGTTTACCCAGACGGTTAATCGCCTGCGCATGAAGAGGGGTGTTGAGCTGGTGCCCCCCGACGCAAGGATTTGGATCGCGTCAAACTGAGCTCGACCGCGCGATCCAAGCAATGCTCGGCGGGGCACCAGGAGCAAGCTCAAAGACCGGGTCGGTGCGCTCGAAGCGCGGAGAGCTGAATTAGAGGCGCTTCTGGCCGAAGCGGCTGAACCGCCAGGCTGTTTCGCCCCAACACGGCTGAGGCCTACTACGGCCGCATGGCAGCGCTCCAAGGAGCTTTGCGGGACCCATCCTCAAGAGCAACAGCGATCGCCTCTTCGCACCTTGATCCACCAGGTAGATCTGGTGCCGGAGAGCGGCGAGCCGTCGATCGTGTTGCACGGCGGTCTGGCGGCGATGCTGTCGTTTGCCGCCAGCAAGAAACCCAGTACTGTTTCCGATGCCGGGTCTTTGCTTGCATCGCGAGCATCGCTGGGTCACTTTCGCCATATCGCCTCAACTTCGTTTCCACTGCCTGCAACTCACACATGCTGGCTGTGTGTCGACTCGCAGCGGCAATGAGGCTTTCTACGATTTATGTCGGAGCTTGGCTCTGGTTTGCCGCTTGATAGAGTTCGCGGTAGGCGCTGACGAGCTGATCTAGGCTGAACGCCCGATTTCGCCCGCTGGGATTGGGCAGGACCCACACCGCAGCGCCGCCGAAGGCGGCCGTCTGAGATCCCGCCGTTTGATATCCCCAGGCGATTTCTCGCCGATCGGATAGGGCGGAATAGGCCGCTTTACCGAGAAAAGCGACGAAGCGTGGCGCGCAGCGCGTGATCTTTTGTTCAATTTGCGCGGCGGCGGCGACGAATTCTTGTGCCGATAGTTGCTCCACCCGCGCCGTCGGCCGCTTAACCACCGCTGTCAGGCCACATCGATGCTGCAGGATCGTGCGGTCGTTCCTGGGAAGGATTTCCGCCGGCGTGAAGCCGGCCAGATGGATCACGCGCCAAAAGCGATTGCCTCTTCCGACAAAATGATGCCCTGCGGCGGCTGCGGACAGTCCAGGATTGATCCCGCAGAAGACCACAGCAAGGCCCTGCGCGAGGATATCCGGCAGCGGATCAGCCATGATCCCGTGTTCGCCCGTCATCCGCAGATCACCTCGTCATCCGCAGATCACACTGACCGCCTTGCGGGCAAGCTCCCTCAGTACGGCACGGGGAGCACCGGCACGGGCGCGGATGGCGATGGTATGCATCGTGGCGGTGGCGAGTACCGCCAGCGCCGCAGGATCGGCGTCATCTTTCAGCTCACCTTTCTCGCGAGCCGTTCGGAAGCGCGCTTCGAAATCGCTGTCGAAGGTCCGGAATCCGGCCATGAGGCTGCTGCGGATTTCACGATCTTCGACGGCTTCTGGTACTGCGGTACCGATCACGAAGCAGCCACGCGGGCGGCCGTCGCCCGAAAAATAGATCGTTAACGCGCCTTCATATACCCGCATCAACGCGTCGTCCAAGGGCCGGTCCTCGGCGAGAGCCTTGTGCATCGCCGCAAAGGCGAGCTGCCAATAATGCGCCAGCGCCTCAAGATAGAGCGTATGCTTATCGCCGAATGCCGCATAGAGGCTCGGCTTGTTCATGCCGGTCGCGGCAGAGATGTCGTCGAGTGACGTACCAGCATAGCCTGTCTTCCAGAAGGTATCCGTTGCCCGCTTGAGCGCCGCCTGCGGGTCATAGGCGCGGGGCCGGCCGCGGTGTCCCGGCTCCGTATCGCTCTTTTTTTGTACCATGTAGTAAAAAACCTTGACTGCTGAATGATGTCAACCATATTTGTCCTACATAGTACAAAAATCAAGAG
>WNFM01225550.1_pt2 | contig 10389 bp, 7 predicted proteins | sample 5400271 | NCBI WGS metagenome assembly WNFM01 (sample SAMN13153352, study PRJNA577476) | soil metagenome | isolation source: 60 cm saprolite on Douglas fir-dominated hillslope | place: USA:California | collected 2013-09-17 | reverse complement strand
CGCATTAGCCGCAGCGAACCGGACGTGTAACGTTGCGTAACAGCACGTTACATCGTGCCTCCTGGAAAATGAATTTTGCGCCGGAAAGTAGCTAGCTAGAGGGTCAAGTCATCTGGCAGTACAGATGGCCTTCCATTGCCACCGACGCGTTTTCTGGCGTGACCGTCGCGCCAGTTTCTATGTGACGGATACGCCGGTAGTTAATCTCCCACAGAAGGCCAACAATCTCGGCCACTTTGCGCCTTTTCTCCCGCATGGTCTCACCATGCATCTCTAGAAACAATGCCGGCTTATATGACTCCAGCGTTTTGCGCGCGCCTCGGAGCGCTTCGATTTCCCACCCCTCGATATCGATCTTGATGAAATCGGGCGCGGGTAGACTGGCTTGGGGGATCTCCTCGTCAAGCGTGACGATGGAGATCTCCTCGACCGCTGTTCCCACGCCAGCCCGCAATAACTCCTCAACCGCCTTTCCGTCCACGCTCGCGCCGCCCGGCATGAGCGGACTCCCCACCATCATGCGCGTCTCGCGCTGGGAACCAACGCCGACCTTGCGCACTTCAACGTTCTTGATCCCGTTCAACATCAGATTCTCCATCAGGCGCCTGTAATTTGCAGTATTGGGCTCGAAACAGACCACTGCCTTGGACCGCGAAGCGAAGAACAGAGTCAGCAAACCGTGGAAGGCGCCGATGTCGTAGACGGTCATACCGCCGAGATTGAGACCACACCAAAATTGCTGTTCGGCCGTGATAATGCCGGGCGAGAATATCGCCGGAACCCAACCGAGCCCACCCTTCCGCTTCATCCCCTTCAGCAGACCGTGGTGAACCGTATAGGTTGCGGTATCGAACAGATGCATGCTGATCCAGGCTACCAGGCGGTGCTTCAGCGTGTAATGGCGAAAGGGAAGGTCTTCCTTCAAATCGGGATCAGCCATTGATCGATTATAGACCAATCGTTTTACTCATCGGGACAGCCGGTGAAGCAACCGCTGCGCCGCTCCGGCACGGAAGAAATCGCGTTCCACTGAACACAACCAGCCGCCGCGGCAGGTCCTTTCAGCTATTCGGCTGCTCCGTGCTACTCTACCGGAGAGGCTGTGAAAGTTTGTGTCCATGCGGGTTGAGCCACGCCCAAAGAATGCTTTTTGACACTCCCGTCTACCTCCTGTTCCTGTCCCTGGTTGTTTCGGTGTATTGGCGTCTCGGCTGGCGCGCTCAGAATCGCATGTTGCTTATGGCCAGTTGCTTCTTTTACGGGTGGTGGGACTGGCGTTTTCTACTCCTGATGCTGACGTCCGCCACGATGGACTTCCTTCTGGGCCAGAGGATAGCCGATAGCCCCCGCCCCGCCCTCCGCAGTTCCTTGCTGACCTTCTCCCTGATTTTGAATTTTGGTGTTCTGGGTTTCTTCAAGTACTTCGACTTCTTTGCCCAATCCATGGTGGATGCCCTTGTCTCCATTGGCGTCCATTCGGTTTCACTGCCGCTGCTGCGGGTCATTCTTCCGCCTGGAATCTCGTTCTACACCTTTCAGGAAGTCGCCTACATCATCGACGTCTATCGCGGCAGATTGGAACCCTCCCGCCGCTTCGTCGACTACGCGCTCTTCATCTGTCTGTTCCCTCACCTGATAGCTGGACCGATTCAGCGACCGTCGCATCTGCTGCCCCAGGTGCAGCGGCCGCGCTATTTTGACGGTGAGAAGTTCTTCGCGGGCTTAATGCTCATCCTGCTGGGCCTGTTTCGCAAGTCGGTGATTGCCGATAATGCCGCCAATGTGGCCAACGCGGCCTTTGATGGCAGGCTCGGCCACAGCTTTCTGGCAACCACCATTGGCGTCGTGGCGTTTGCTCTCCAGATTTATGGCGACTTCAGCGGCTACAGCGACATGGCCCGCGGAAGCGCCCAACTGCTCGGGTTTCATTTCATGGTCAATTTTCGCCAACCCTACCTGGCTTCCAGTTTGCAGGACTTTTGGCGGCGCTGGCATATCAGCCTGAGCACCTGGCTGCGGGACTACCTGTACTTCGCGCTCGGCGGCAGCCGTCGCGGCGCTTTGCGAACCTACCAAAACCTGATGACCACCATGCTCCTTGGAGGGCTGTGGCACGGCGCAAACTGGACTTTCGTGGTTTGGGGCGGTCTGCATGGCTGCTGGCTGTCGATTGAGAGGATGTTCCGCCGCTCCGAGCAGTCCGGCGGTTTCCACCCTGCCGGCTGGCTCGTGACAATGACCGTAGTTGGTTTGAGCTGGCTCTTTTTCCGGGCCCGCGATCTTACTCAGGCCTTGGCGATGCTTTCCGACCTTCGATTGCTCGAGTGGCGGCCCAGCTTCGCGCCTGTCCTGGTCTACCTCGGCGTCATTGCCGCCATCGCGCTCGCCATTGATCTACGCCTCGAATTCCGGAGCGAAGAGTACCCGTTCGAGAAGGCGGGCGCGGAAATTGCGATAGCCACAGCCGCCGTATTTGGCGCAGTCATGGTCGTATTTGGACCAATGGGGACTAATGCCTTTATCTACTTCCAGTTCTGAAAAGCTGAAGCGAAGTTACTTCAGGCCGATAGTGGGCGCTCTCGCGATGCTCCTATTCCTGCTTGCGGGTCTCGAAGCCGCCACGCGATTCGGCTTCCAAAAGATCAGCCGCGTCGAGTCCCGCGTCCATACCGATCACTTGGCCGCCCTCGCCATTCGGCAGGGCGGCCCCTCCAAACCCTCCATCCTGCTGCTGGGTAACTCGCTTCTGCTGGAGGCCATCGACTACGACGGCCTTCGACGAGTGATGGAGCCCCGCGCCACGCCCGTCCGGTTCGTTGTCGAGCAGACCATGTATCTCGACTGGTATTACGGCATCAGGCGCCTCTTCAGCGATGGGGCCAGGCCAGACCGCGTCGTCCTCTGCCTTAATCTGCCCCAATTGCTTGCGAATTCGTTTCTTGGCGACTACGCCGCCTTCTATCTGGTCCGCACGCAGGACCTGGCAAATGCGGGAAGAGAAGCCGGATTCGATCTGACAGGAATCTCGGGCCTGTTCTTCGCTCGCTACAGCATGTTCTACGCGGGGAGGAGCGGCCTCCGGAATTTCGCCTTGAACTCCGTGAATCCAGCCTACGCGAGAGTTCTGCACGAGTTCACCATTAAGCCGGGGCGGGATTTCAGCGATGCGGAAGTCCTTGCCCGGGCGGGCCCGCGACTGAACAGCCTCCGTATGCTGTGCTCGCAGTACAATGCCCACTTCGATTTCCTGCTGCCGCCCGGCTTCGGGAATGGGGGCCAGGGTTTGATTGAGGCCGGCAGAAGAACCGGCGCCTCGGTGCTTGTGCCTGTGCCGCAGAACATCTGGAAACCGGGCTTGTACCGGGACCGTTTCCACCTGAATCACGAAGGCGCCGTGCAGTTCACCAGGTTACTGGCTTCGACATTGTTGCAGCAGCCGTAAGTCTCGCCGGTCCCCGAGAGGGTGCGGTAAATTCCAAGTATCCTTGGCTATTTCTGGCATACCGCGACAGCCTCCATTGGCTCGGACGCCACGCTGACGCCGGAATCGTCCAAATGATCGAGGATGTGGTAGAGAATTCTGTTGCTCAGCGCCGGTATCGTAACAACACACTGGATACCGGCCGGACAGCTCTGGCGCGTTACGGCCTCGTTGGTGAAGGTGTAAGGATCGGTAGGACTGACGCTCGGAACCCCCGTCGAACAATCCTGAGCATAGAACGGTCGTTCGCCGAACATCGATAACATAACGAGGACTTCGGGCGGAATGCCTTATTTCCGAGGATGCCCGTACAGTACGGAAGTGCCCGCGAGGCTTCGCAGCCCCGGAATCCGCAAGGCAAAGTGGTCAATGGTGGCGAGGAGGCTCACCGCTGTCCGTCGCGGCCACGCCGATCGCTCGTAGTTCATCTTGTCGAGAATAAATCGATCCAGCCGGCCCAGCAGCGTGAACGGCTCGAGACGCAGATCGGGAATATGACCTGCCAGGAGACGGATCTCGGCCGCTTCCAGCGGCCGTTCATCTGGCGTCACTTCAGTCTTGACGGGAATGAGGAACCGGATCCGGCGCAGAGTCTGGTTGAAGTTGATAGGCTCTGCAAACAGCAGCAGGCCCTGTGGTTTAGTCCAACTTCGGAGTTTTCGAAGCACTCCATCCAACTCGCCAATCAGGTGATGCAGGATCATGTCTCCCCAAATCACGTCGAAGGATTGTGGCGCTAGGTCCGCCGTCTCCAGCGGCGAGCAAAGAAAGCGGGTCTGCTCACTCACACCGCTGACTTCGGCGCGCCTCCTGGCCAGATCCACTGCCCTTGGGGAAATATCGATTCCCGTGACACGAGCTCCCAGCTTGGCCAGCAGCACCGCGTTCATCCCGTCGCCGCAGCCGACGTCCAACACCTGCTTGCCGTCGAGAGAGCCCAGTACGCGAAAGCGGTATTCTTTGCTGAATCGCCGCCGCAAGCGAGGGGAGCTATAGCGCCGGACAGCGAGAGGGTCAATTGGCCGAACGGATTGTGCGGAGCGATCGGCCCACTCGTCGAAGAATTTTACCTCCTTTTCCCAGCGCTCCTCGCGTTTTTCGCTTGTGGGGTCCATCTTGCGTCAGGCTCCTTGTGCCGGAGGTTAGTACACCGCGACAGCCCCCACCGGCTTGGACGCCACGATAGCGCCCGAGCCGTCCAAGTGATCCAGGATGTAGTAAAGGATTCTGTTGCTCAGCGCCGGTATCGTAACAATACACTGGCCGCCGGGGGCACAGTTGTGGCGCGTTACGGCCTCGTTGGTGAAGCTGTAGGGGTCGGTAGGGCTGGCGACCGGAATCTCCGTCGAACAATCCTGAGCATAGGGTGTGCAGCGAAAGAGGTTGCTTCCATCGCCGTTTTCCAGGTATCCAAACCGGGCTCGAACATTACTGGCGCCTGGAATGCCCCGAGCGGTGACGCGGACCGGAACGAACGTTGTCCGATTCGAGCTGTCGATCGTTGCCGTCGGGGCTACACGATATGCCAGCCATTCAGACTGAACGCCGTCGAGCCAGTCCGCCGGGCAGAACATGAAATCCGCCTCGGGCGTCAGCCGGCAGTTTGAAAACTGATATTGCGCACCCGGGATGCCGTTGACGTATCCGAATTTACGCGTCGAGAGTCCAGTCGGATCGACGACGTCGATCCGAAACTGTATCGTCTGACCCGCCCACGGCGCCAGTTGGAATACGCAGGGAATGCTCTGGGTGAACTGATCGCTGGCACAGGTCGCCTTTATATCGATCTTCGGAACTGTAATGTAGATATCTCTGGATGACGACCCCTGAAAACACTCGTCGGCATTCAGCGCTCGGCACAGACTATAGTCCGGAAGATCGGACGTGTTGCCGGTAACCGGGCTGCTGACATCCTTCAGCAAGAATCTACCCGCGTAGCCATAGGTTGGCAGACGCTTGTAATCGGCAGGTCCGAGCGAAAGTCCGTCCGTGATGAGGTAGCTCTTATTCGTCCCAGCTACGCTTGTCACCGCGATTGGGCTTCCAAAACCTGATCCGCCGTTGAGCTCCGGGCCGCCGCCGGAGGCTGGATTAAGATGGCGGAAGTCCACCATGTATTGAGGATTCGCCGCGCCCGAAGTATACGTGCCGTTGTTGTAGGATTGCGTGTTGAAGTAATTCAGGCCCTTGGAACTTCCGTCGAACGGCGGGAAGAAGGATGCCGACGGCGTCATCGCGGTCCAGACTAAGTCCTGGGGTCTCGAATCGTACGACCCTATATACTGTCCGGAATTGGAACCCGCGACGAAACTGTAGAACCCAGGGCCGCTTCCGGGAACGGGCGCGCCGTGCGAGGCCGACCTCAGCGGATTGTCCTTAGCCCAATGCGATACGGCGTTCGAGAAATCCAGCGCGTCAGTAACGGTTCCACCCGCTCCATACGTAGGGCCCATGAAAAAGCTCCACGGATCATCGTGATGATCTAAAAGGGTCTTCTCATCACAACAATTGAACAACGGAGCGGTAACATTATGTCCTGCCCATCGCAAGCACCAGATATCGATGTCGTTCGCCGAATTGTACCGGATGGAGAGGATTACCATGAATTCATTCTGCACCCCGGTAACGGGATCGAACATCCAGTCGCCGGCTCGCATGTCCTGAAGCTTGGACCAGGCTGCGTTGTTCAGGCCGAAGCCGGGCGTGGTGCAGGGAAGCTCCTCAGCTTCGTGCTTTCCGTCGGCGAAAGTGAAGGTGGTGTTAGGTGTCCTCGAACAGGGCGGCGACGACACCTTCACCTGAATACAGTTCCGAGTGCCGGAGAAGGCGCCATAAGGGGCGTCCAGATTGGTTGGACAAGTGTAAGCCTCGTCCCACGCAATTGAGGCGCTCTGTTGGGGCCCGCCCTGGCAGCCAATGCAGTCCCACAGTGGGGAAGAACTGGCTCCCGCGCGACTCACCTTGCTCACCCCCATCTGGAAGCCATTATTAAAAACCGTAGCTGTGCTCTGCCTGTCGCGAACCGGGACAATTGTAGCGAACCGCCAGCTTCCCATTGCGATCGTGACGCTGTGGATTCCACCCCAGCGCAGATCGCCGTCGTTCCAGGAGTCCCGAATAATTCTCAGAGTCCCGGTAGCTATGTCGAAACCAGCGACAAGACCCAAACGATCCTGTCCTGTACCCGCTGTCACGGTGAAGTACCCTCCGCCAAGTATACCTAGCCCCGGATTGAACTGAAACAACCAGTTGCTGTCGAAGTCCGGATGCGCCGCCCCTACCGTCTGCCCAAGGACGTTCTGTCCGGTTGAATAAGCATTCTTCATTTGGGTGACCAGGTCGCGGCCAGTGGCGACCGGGGTCAAGTTGGTGTACGCGAAGCAGTCATCGACTCTGGTTGAACCGCTGGTCTCATAATCTCCATTCGCGGGAAATGGGTGATACGTAACATAACCGGCGCATCCCGGCAGTGTTTCATCGTACGTGAGTTTCCACGCGTGCGGAAGCGTAGCAGTGCCGTCGACGCCAAAGACGCTTCTCGAATCCGTGCCATCGAAGGCCGCACTGAAGATCAACACGTTATAACCCAGCGCATCGCCGTTGGCGTGGACGCTTGGGCTGGTCCCCAATTTGACCAAGCTGGACATGAACCGCGTCTCCGCTCGCACGGAACCATCTGCATTATAAGGAATCCACAAAATCAGGGAGTTGAATCCGGTGTTATTGGAGAGGATCGTGAGATAGCCTTTGAGCGCCGGATTGAACGTCTGAGCGCCATCCGCCGATTTAGTTACCGACACGGCCGACGTATTCACCATCGGAATGTCGCCGTTACAGCACGCTGAAATCGGGGTTGAGTAAGCGTAGTTCAGTCCGAGGCTCACGCTGACGGCACTGCCAGGGGAGCTCTTTTTGACCAGCACTCCGAAGCTCGCTCCGCTGTAAGTAACTCCAGTCAGCGTCCCGGGATTCTCGGCTATTGTCAGTCGCGTTAAGCTTTGGATGGAAGCAATATGATAGTAGGCGCCGCCGATCAGAATCGGGGCGCCGGTGGTCCAATCGGTGTTGAAGTAATTTTCGGAGCCTGCGGGATTTTGAAGCGTCACCACCGAAGCAACTACACTGACCGAGCCTGCCGGCGGGACGACCATATGATGCTTGGGAGTAAAGCCCCAGTTCAGGAACGGCGGAATGGGCTTGAGCTGCGGATAGGTCGCGATCTTGGCTGGGGTCCCGGTTGGACAGGCCGAGCTCGTAATCGCATTGCCGACTCCTGTTCGACCGCCGTCTTGAGACAGTTGGAGAGTGATGGTAATACCCGCGGCAGTGGCGCTGCCACACCATAGATCGAACGAGATGTCGTCAAGCGTGCAGAGCGGCTGCCACCCGGCGAAAGGATAGCTGCCAAGACAATTGAAATTCGATAAAGGCAGAAAAGCTCTATCGGCGCTCGTGCCCGTGGCTATCGCATAGGCCGATCCGTTCGTGCCGAGATTCGCCAGACCGGTCCACTTTCCCGTACCGCTGGCGTCGAAGGCCGTACCTAGCGCCGAACTGGAAGCCGCTGCCAGGGATTGGTTGGGCCGCATGACTCCGGGGCTGGTCACCCGCCAGAATTCGCTACCCGTGATCGGATCGGTATAACTCTTTTGTTGGTCAGACCAGTCAATTACAGGATAGTCGCGGTTGCCGAATTTCGAAGCATTGAACGGAATCGGGTCGGGCGCCGTGTTTCCCCAGGGGATGGCGCGCGTGTGGAACGTCGCCGAGACTTCCATGTCCGCGCCGCATGTTACGCCCACTGTGTATTGTGCGGCGCTCGCTAGGGCGTCGTCGGCCTTGCGTGTTCCAAGAATGAAAATGTGGGTAAGGTTGTCTATGATCGAACCAGGACGGGCATCCGTGTTTCCATTGTCCACTAGATCCTGAAGGTCCGAGCTGAAGCTGGTCCCTCGGGAAGCTCGATACGTGCAAAAGCCTGTTTTATCGGTGCGGACAGTGATCTTGGCTTGCATTTGACTGGTCTCGATTGACACGATCGAGGTATCGGCAAAGCAGGGAACCGCGAGCAAGAATAGGACTGCTCTTTTCGTCTTACGCATTTGACGTTTCTTCATCATTATCTCTCAATCAAAATCCGGGAAGATGCCTAGAATGACGACAGCGCCACGCGCCGCCAGGAGTTTTGACTGGCGCAGACGTAGTAGAACGATGCGTTCGCTGCCCAGGAGCCCGATACGCATGCCGAGGTCGAAGTGGCTGGAACCGCGGTCCGCTGGCCCGCAACCACGGGATCGAGACTGAGAATGGACAATCCCGATGCCTCGACGCTGATCAATCCGCTCCCCGGTACGACGCTCTTGGCGCTTAAGAACGCGCGCTCATCCAGTTTCCCGGCCAAATCCCAGGAGCCGTTCGTTGCCGTCCAGATGAACAGCGGAATCGAATCCGGAGGGAATGACGTTCCTCCACTCTGGGCTGCGCATCCGGATGTACAGCTTAGCGTGAGGCTGCTTCCAACCATCAACGTTCCAGAACTGTCCATATACCCAAATGCCAGTCCCGTACCGCCGGATATGGTAACGGTAGCGCCGCTCAGAAATGAATAGACCACACTTCCAAAACGCGCGTTACAGGGCGTCGAGGCGGAGCAATTCGAGCCTATGCTCAACGTGGTGGCGCTGGTTCTGGCAACCGCGAACTCGCCGACCAGACTCACCATTGGAACGCTGGCTACTGAGCCTTCCACAGTCCAAATATCACTGGTGGTGCAACCGTACAGGTTTGCTCCGGCCGGAGTGTTGACTTTGTAGAAGAGTTCGCCCACATTGCAAGTTACGGGCAGAGTCGAGCCCACCTTCAGCGGCCGGGTCGAGGATGCGACCGAAAAATCGACGCTCTTACTCTGAGTACGAAGATCGACCGACGTCTGCGCCAGCCCTCCGCTCGTTCCCGCCAGTAACAGGATGCCTGCGAAGATGGCCTTTCCGCACTCTCCAACCTGGTGTCTAAGGCCAGCTTCACCTTACCATTCGCGAAACCCGCCGAAATACTCCTGGGGTAGTTAAGCTCTTTGTTTGCAATAAAAAATACAGAGAGAAGCGGTGTGAATGAAGGCATGGTAGATTGAAAGCTGGCTTTGCTCATGACATGAGTAGATTCTTCCAGTCCAGGTCGATCCCTGAGTCGGCCGTCATCTCGCTTCATCCTCCAAGGCTGACGCCAACCCAACATCCCACCAGGCAAGTGCCGGCCGTGAAAACGGTAATGACCCAGCCCGTGGAAGCTAGGCGTTCTTTGCTGCAAATAGCCGGATTCGTGGCCGTCTGCTTGTACATGTTTGCCCTGGCCGCCTTCCTCAACGAGATGGGTTTGCTGCATTTTGGAATAAAGCTGTATGTTTCAACCATCGCTGGTCCCGTTGCGGTTTTTGCCTGTTTGTTCGCAGGTTCCATACTGCGCGGCCTTCACTCGACCGTAGGAAAGTTGTGGATCTGTTTTTTCGCCTGGATGGTGATCGACATTCCGTTTAGCACCTGGAGGAGTGGCAGCCTGCAGCACGTGTCCGCGTATGGACCGGGCTTCATGATTTTTTTCTTCATCTGCGCGAGCGCCACTAACTGGGAGCGGTGTCGAACCATTCTCTACGTCCTGGCTACTGCCGCAGTCACTACCCTGTTCTACTGCTTCAAATTTGGAAACTCTGATGGAGGACGCTTCGCGATTCCCGACGGCTCCCTGGCTAACTCCAACGATTTGGCGCTACACCTCCTCCTCTCGCTGGCGATCCTGCTTTACCTGTTTAGTCAGCGCAATTTTTTTTGGGGTTTTGTCGGGTTCTTGTCGGCTGCAATTACCGTCCTCTACATTTTCCGCAGTGGCTCGAGAGGCACATTCGTCGCGCTGAT
>WNFM01189923.1_pt1 | contig 10389 bp, 9 predicted proteins | sample 5400271 | NCBI WGS metagenome assembly WNFM01 (sample SAMN13153352, study PRJNA577476) | soil metagenome | isolation source: 60 cm saprolite on Douglas fir-dominated hillslope | place: USA:California | collected 2013-09-17 | reverse complement strand
CTGGCGCTGGCCTTGTCATCGGGCTGTCACTAATTGGATACGGCATATTTCTACCGTTCCTCAAGCCGTCTAAATCCACGGTTATCGGTGAGGGAGTAGCAATTGGCTTCCTCAATGGTCTGGAAAATGCTAAGGAAGCTGTGCCGCCATTGACGAGTACGATTGGAGGGCGGCTGCGCTTGGCCTGGAACAGCCTGTGGCCCGGCTATGTCGTGCTTGAAGTCGCCTTGCTCGCTAGCTTGCTAGGCTATTCCCCCGCGCGCTTCCAGGAGCCAGCGGCGGGCTGGCCCAACGGCCTATTCCGCTACAACGAAATCGGGCAACAACAGATCGATCAGATCAATGAGATGCGCAAGCAATACGGCAGTCCAGGGCAGAAGGTATTGATCGTTGTACTCCGCAGTCCCGATCGAAATGTGGCAGACAACTGGCGGGATTACGGCGCGGCAATGTACCTGACCAGCCCATATCTGGACAGCGATGTTATTGTGGCTAGGGTGTTCGATCAGGAGAATGCGCCAAAAGTCATTAAACGCTTTCCCNNGCGGCAATGTACCTGACCAGCCCATATCTGGACAGCGATGTTATTGTGGCTAGGGTGTTCGATCAGGAGAATGCGCCAAAAGTCATTAAACGCTTTCCCGATAGATTGGTGTTATATCAGATAGGCCAGAGTTTGGCACCAACGATCGAGGGTGCGGTGGCGGGTGGGCCGGCCTATATCCCGCCACAGGTTCATGAGTAATATTCGTCAGGCTGTGCTGGTCTAATTAGTAACGTTCAGCAAAGAGTGGGTGCAGGAGAAAAGTTGCATGAGCGCCATTCCTTTCCGACCATTGCCGCAGAATGCCCCGCAGACCTGCATTCTGGAAGTCTGTGACACAGGCAATACCCTTGACCTGTATGGGGATCGTCTCTCGTCGCAGGGCTACGAAGTCGTTAGTGCCAATAACTACGCCGACGGGCTGAAACTGGCCCATGAATGCCATCCCGCGCTGGTGGTGGTTTACGACGACCCGACGACAAAAATCGACGCCTTGCGCTGGCTGGAACTGCAACACACCGACCGCGATGCCAGTCTGGCGATGACCCCGCTGCTGATTCTGGCGGATTCGACCCGCGCTGGCTATCTGCGCTATGAGGAACTTCCGGATCGCGTTGTCGTGGTTCAGCGCCGCGCCGATACGCTCAATCAGCTTACTCGTGCTGTAAAGCACCTGCTGCGCGTCTGGGACATGGAATAGACTCTGCTATTGCCAGTTAAACCAGTAAAAGATGACCGCTTTACGCATGTCGTCTGTCTCTAAGCGGACCCGGCTATGCAACTTTCCCTGTATGCTGTCGTATAAGATTGTGATAGACACAGTTACAAGGACAGCCATAAATGCGTATCATCGTACACACGGGCAAAGGTGGAGTCGGCAAGACCAGTATTTCGGCGGCGACGGCTTTGCGGTGCAGCGAAATGGGACTGCGCACGATTGTTATTAGCACGGACACGGCACATAGCCTGGGCGATTCGTTGGATCAAGAAATCGGCCCGGAGCCGATAGAACTTCGGCAGAATTTGTGGGCGCAGGAAGTGGATGCCCGCTATTCGATGGATAAATACTGGGGTGCCTTCCAGAAATATATGGTGGCGTTGTTTACGTCACGCGGCGTTAAAGACATCGTGGCAGAAGAAGTCACCATCTTGCCGGGGTTGGAAGAAGGCGCACACCTGCTCTGGATCAATAAGTATGTGCAAGAAGGCAACTACGACGTGCTTATCGTGGATGCCGCGCCAACGGCAGAAACACTCCGTCTGCTGAGTTTGCCCGATGTAACACGCTGGTGGTTTGAGCGCATTCTGACGCTGACCAAAGGCGCAGCCAGAATATTACGCCCCTTCGCCAAGCCGCTAATGGGCGCGGACCTGCCTGACAAAAACGCCTTTGAACAAGTTGAATCGCTGTTCAAGACGCTTGACCATGTGCGGGTGCTGCTGACCGACCCGGCGTTGAGCAGCTTGCGTCTGGTCGTTAACCCTGAAAAGATGGTGATCAAGGAAACGCAGCGCACCTATACCTATCTGAACCTGTACGGCTACGCGACTGACGCCGTGATCTGCAATCGCATCCTGCCCGATGCAGTCACTGATCCTTACTTCGCCCAGTGGAAAGATTTGCAGAAGAAAAACATAGAACTCATTGGGGAAGCGTTCGGAGAATTGCCCGTGCTGCGCGCGCCCATGTTCGACCGGGACGTAAACGGTTTGGATACGCTGCGGCGCCTGGGTGATGCGCTGTATAAAGACGTGAACCCTGCCGAGGTCATGTTCAGTGGGCAGACCCAGCAGATCATCCCCGAAGAAGGGGGCGGTTACCGTTTGCGTGTGCCGCTACCGTTTGCCGACAAGACCGATCTGGACCTCTATCGATCCTCGGATGAATTAACGTTGCGGGTTGGTCCTTATCGGCGCAATATTGTGCTACCCTATGCTTTATGGAATTTGGAAATTGGCGATGCAAAATTTGAAGAAGCCGCTCTCAACGTCCACTTCATTGCTAAATCCTGAAAACCCTGACGGGGCAATTGTATTTGGCGTAAAAGTTCAACCCATGCCAGCCGCCGAACTAGCCGAACCGGAAGTTCAGGAACGCGCTGACCATTCCGGGCGGCACACTGCGCCTGATACTGCCCACATTCCCTACAAACTTAACCGCCGCCGTCACCGTCGAATCGTGCTATTTTTCGGGTTGTTGTTTGGCCGCACCTTGCTCTGGGAAGTGGTGCTGCGGCGCGTGCTTGGCAATCGCTTTGTCGCCAGCCGCCGCTCGAAACGCTATCGAGCGGACTCGCGCCGCTTCCGCAAACTGGCGGTAGAAATGGGCGGGGTCATGATCAAACTGGGGCAGTTTGTGTCCAGCCGTGTGGACGTGCTGCCACCAGAGATCACCGAAGAACTCGAAGGGCTGCAAGATCAAGTGCCAATTGTGGCCTTTGACTATATCAAACGCACCATCGAACGTGAAATCGGGGTAATCGAGGAGCGTTTTGCCTGGCTCAATCCCGAACCCGTTGCCGCAGCCTCGTTTGGGCAGGTTCACCGTGCTCAGTTGCCCAATGGGGATCGCGTGGTCGTCAAGGTGCAGCGGCCTAATATCAACGACATCGTGCATACCGATCTGGCAGCTCTTAACATCGTTGCACGGGTAGCGATGCGTTTCGGCTTCATCCGTCGCCGAGCCAACGTCCCGGACCTGCTGGAAGAATTTAGCCGTGTATTGTGGGAAGAACTGGACTACTTGGCGGAAGCCGACCATGCCCTGACCTTTGCTTCCATCTTTAAAGACGATCCCGGCATTTATGTCCCTGCCGTCTACCTCGATTACACCACTGCTCTGGTATTGACGCTAGAAGACGTCACCAGCATCAAGATCAACGATTACGCCGCGATTGACAGTGCGGGCATTGATCGGCATGAAGTGGCGAGCCGCCTGCTGGCCTGTTATCTGCACCAGATTTTTGATATACGCTTCTTTCATGCTGATCCACACCCCGGCAACTTGTTTGTCTATCCGCTGCCACCCACCACGAGTAACGGTAACGCGCCAACCAAACGTCCCTTTTACCTGGTGTTTGTGGATTTTGGGATGGTAGGCCGCCTGACGCCGCAGTTGCAGGAAGGGCTGCGCGAGACGTTGATCGCCGTCGCTACACAGGACGCCGCGGCACTGGTCGCCAGCTATATGAAACTGGGCGTGTTGCTGCCTAGCACCAACATGAAACGGGTCGAGGAAGCCACCCGCGCGGTGTTTGATAAGGTGTGGGGCCTGAACATGGCGGAGATGGCTAACCTACCCTTAAACGAAATGACCGACATGGCGAAAGAGTTTAGTGATCTATTGCTCTCAATGCCCTTCCAGATGCCGCAGGATTTCATCTACCTGAGCCGCGCCGTTGGAATCTTAAGCGGGATGTGTACTGGCCTCGACCCGCACTTTGACCCCTGGCAGGAGATGCAGCCATTTACACAAAGCTTGCTAAATCAGAGCAGTGATCGAACTAAGGGTGCGCTCGGTGGGGCAACGGCAGTCGCCGGAACTACGTTGCAAGTTGGCTCAAAGTTGGCCCGTGAGCTAGTGCAACGTCTGTATAAAATCCCCGCACAACTTGACAACGTTTTGACGCGGGCGGAGCGGGGTGAACTTGAAGTGAAACTGGCGGAAAGCGATACGCTCAGAGGCCAGATCAATCGCATCGAAGTCATCGTGGGGCAGATCGTGATTGGCGTCATATTCGGGGCGTTGATCCTCGCCAGCACGGTGCTATACGTCAACCATGAACAGCAGCTTGGCATCATCGGCTACGGGTTCTCCGGCTTAAGTTTGGTGATTTTGCTACTGCGCGGAAGAGCATAACTACTGGCACAGCCTCTACTTCCGCAGCGAGGTACAAAAGGACGTTGCCGCGGCATTGGATCGGGGTCTAGAACAGGCTGGCTACCAACGTTATGATCCTTTCCCCGGTGGAATCGGTACGCCGTCGGGCCTGACCAGCTTTATCAAACTATTTGTAGCACCTGTTCAATCTGGATGGGTTCGCGTCCTGGGTATGCCTGATCTAGCCCTCATGGCCGATATTCGCTACAGAGATACGGTGCTCCATGCGTGGCTTGATGAAACAGACAGCGGCATTACAGTCCTCAATGATGACCCGGCGAATCTGGAAAGTCTTGCCGCCTTTCTGCGCACGGGCAAAATGCTTGCAGACCTGGAGCGTATTCAACGTGGAAATATGCCAATTGCGGTAGAGCGCCCGAACGAATCGCTTTTGCCCGACGATATACAACAACTGGCACATAATCACGGCGTAAACCCTGATCAGGCCGGGAAACTTATCAACCGCCTCACTTCGCAAATGTTTGGCAAACTGGATCGTTCATCGGCTGGCGAAGCTAGCACGATGCAAAGTCAGGCTCACGCGCTTGCTTCCGGGGGTGGGCAAGTTAATTGGAATAGTCCCGCCGCACAGCGACTCAAAGCCATAATGAATCTGCTGACAGTACCCGACAACTGGCGCGATCCGTCGTTCGAGGATGTCCGCGAGGCATATCAAGTGGCACGGCGGCTGGTCAAAACACCCGGCGCGCGCCTCATGCCCGATGAGCAAGCGGCACTAAACGCAGTCCCCAACGCTATCGACTACATTCCGATATATGTGGGCAAGTAGCCGCTTATTACGCTGCGCTATTGCATTTCTACTGTTTGCGGATTTCGCCGCCTTCGGGCGTAGAAGTCTCATGAGGCAGGACGAAGGGCGTAATCGTTGCAGTGAGGGTCAGTGAAGGTGTGTAGGTAATTGAGGGCGTTGGCGTCAGTGAGGGAGTCAACGTCAAGGTGGGCGTGAAGGTATTGCTCGGCGTCAAAGTAGCCGTGGGCGTAGCAGTATTCACCGGGGTTGCACTTGGCGTAAACGTTCGCGTGTAGGTCTGACTTGGCGTAATAGTTGGCAGCACGCTTGCGGTTGCTGTCACACGCGGTCGGGCCGTCAATGAAAACGTCGCTCCTGGCGACGTAATTGAGGCTTGTCCCGCTATTTGCGAAGCGCCGTTTAGCGCACTTGCCGTACCCTGTGGCGCGGGTCCCGGTGTGGCAGGGATGGCCCCGCTTGCCGTAAAGGTCTGGTCCACAATCTGTCCGCGTGAACCCATGATACCGAGGTCTTTGCCGTTGACAACGGCACGGACACCCGCCGCGTTTTCGATGCGCACCTGGATGCTGGTGCCCTGGTATTGCAAGACTGTGTTAGGCGCCACCGACCCCATATAGCTGATTTGACCATCTACTGTGACGCGCAACCATGTTCGCTCCACAATCGTCAGTTGCAGCGCCACCGGCCCTGTACCAGAATTCGTGGCTGTCGAGTTGGCGTTAGGCACTGGCAACGGCGTGGGATGGTCTGGTGTGGTTGTGAACGCTAGTGTATTCGTGGCGATGGGCTGGACAGTGAGGTTGGAGGGCAGCGGACTTAGAATCACCCCCCCTTTATTATTACGCGACAGATACGTTTGCAATACCTGGGTTCCAGCGAAAACGATCCCACATAACACAACCAAAGCTAACCCCAGCAGCACCGAGCCAATCAGGAGGTTACTACGCCGCTGCCGACGCCGTTCGTGCGCAACTTCTGGTGGCGCTGGAGGCGGCGGAAGCTCCGTCAACACTCCCTGTACGGTCTGAGTGCGTCGGTCTGGCGGCGGCTCTAGTTGTGTTGGAGACGAAGTTGCACGCGTCGCCCGACGACGACGACGCCCGCTCTTAACTGCATTGTAGCGCTCGACAAGTTCGTCAGCATCCAGGCTCAGGAAACGTGCATAATTCCGCAGGAATCCGCTGGCCTGAACTGGCGATTGGAAGGCAGCATAATCGCCACGTTCCAACGCCTCAAGATACCGGACACGTATTCGGGTCTGCTGCTCGACTTTTTCCAGGCTAAGATCGCGCGCCTCGCGTGCATCACGCAGTTCGTTCCCTAGAACTTGAGCATCAGACATGGTTAGCTATCCCGGTACTGCATCTGCATTCAGCGGCAAAGCAGTTGTCCCAGAGCGCTATTCAGCCTGGGCTTCGGCGGACGTCTCGTCGGCGGGCATTTCAGGAGCAGTGTCAACTGCTTCAGAAGTGGAAGCGGCTTCTGCTTCTTCTGAAGGAATTTCTTCGCCGGGAGCCTTGGCGGGGTTCAGGTACGCCGCAACTTCTTCCTCGCGCAGGACCACGATCTGAAGCATTGGCGAGACTTCACCCATGCGCACCGGGACTTCGTAACGGCCTAGTTCACGGATCGCGCGTTCGCTGATACGGCGGCGGTTAATATCCAGGCCCGTCTTTTCCATCAAGGCATCTTTGATCATCTGGCTGGTGATCGAGCCGTACAGCTTGTTATTGCTGCCAGCCTTCACGCCGAAGACCAGTTCCACGCCGTGAATCTGGCGGGCGGCCGTGTTGACCTTATCGTTGTACAAAGCGCGGTTCTCTGCGGCTTTTTCACGCAGCTCACCCATCTGCTCAAGGTTCGCTTTGGTCGCGGGCAAGGCCATCCCTTTGGGGATGAGCCAGTTGCGTGCAAAGCCATCCGCGACTTTGACAACTTCCCCGGCAACGCCGTGCTTATATACGTCTTCTTTTAAGAGCACTCTCATGAATCAAATTCCTTCCAAAACATCTGGAGACTAATGCTGATGCGGTAGATGGTCGCTATCTTAGCGCAAAGGAGGCACATCATCAAGACGCAAAAACAGAGGGCGAATTTGTGCAGTTGCCAGAACTACCAGCAAAAGCCTTGACAAAGACTGTGATCCGGTATATCTTGGGTAACTATGAACACTGTGAATTTGTTCGCCAAGAAAAGCAGCAAAAAATCCACCTAACCTGGGAGGATTGTTTGCGCTTGAATACGCAAATCGCTTAACAGCCCTTCCAGAAACAAACCTGGAGGGGTTTTTTATTGCGCGGCGGCAGAAGTATCTAGACAAGACTACGTGACAGCGGGAGAGGCAATGCGGACAATTAACCGCATCGAGACAAAACAGAAACAGTGCGCCCACCCAGTTCCCTGGCGATGGAGAGTCGTGCTGCGCGTGTAGAAAGCCTTACACAAAAGCAAAGGCCCATCCCGGAGAATCTGGATGGGCTTTTTGTTGCCTAGTGCTCCCACGGGGATTCGAACCCCGGTTTTGGCCTTGAGAGGGCCGCGTCCTGGGCCTCTAGACGATGGGAGCGTTTGCGAAGAAGCATTGTAGCAGTATCAATTAGGAACGTCAAGAGCGCCCGCATGGGCACACGATTAATCAGCATTCAACAAGCAATCAAATGGATAGGAGCAATACATGATCGTAATCAAGATAGGTGGCGGTGAGGGGGTAGACCTGCACTCAGTATGCGCCGATGTGGCTGTCATTGTCAAAGCCGGGCAGCAAGTCGTGGTCGTGCATGGCACCAGCGCCGCCGCAAACGTCCTCGCCGAGCGGATGGGCATCCCCGCGCGTACACTGCAATCGCCATCCGGTCATGTCAGCCGCTACACAGACCCGGAGACTTTGGACGTTTACACAATGGCGGCGGCGGGACAAGTGAATAAGAATATTGTGACGCGTTTACATGCGCTTGGCGTAAACGCGGTGGGTTTGAGTGGCGTCGATGGCAAGCTCATGGGCGCCCGCCGAAAAGACGCAGTGCGAGCCATTGACCCGCTCTCAGGAAAGCAGCGCATTGTCCGCGACGACTTCACAGGCAAGATCGAGCAGGTGAACGACCATTTATTGCGGCTGCTACTAGAGGCGGGCTACACACCCGTGATTGCGCCGTTGGCGATTGGTCTGGAATACGAGCGACTAAACGTAGATGGTGATCGGGCCGCTGCCATGATTGCAGGGGCGCTCGGCGCGGATACGCTGGTTATCCTGAGCAATGTGCCCGGCCTGCTGGCGAACTTCCCGGATGAAAGCAGCTTAATTCGCAACATAGCGCGTAACGATATTGGTCGGTCTATTGAACTGGCGGGAGGACGGATGAAGAAGAAGGTATTGGCGGCACAGGAAGCGCTTGAAGTCGGCGTCGGGCGGATCGTCCTGGCGGACTCGCGCTGTCCGTCTCCGATTAGCGCGGCACTTGCAGGCGAAGGGACGGTATTTTTAGCATGACCGACATAACTCGGCAGGACACACGGCAACTTGAAGATGCCCATGCCAGCGGCGTCTATGTCAAGCGCCCGCTAACCATTGTGCGCGGCGAGGGTGCGTTGCTCTTTGATGATGCAGGCAACCAGTATATTGACCTTGTAGGTGGACAGGGGTCTGCGAACCTGGGCCACTGTCACCCGGCAGTCGTCGCCGCGATCCGCGAACAGGCCGGGACGCTGCTCAACTGTACCGAGATTTTCTATAACGATAAGCGCGCCCTGTTACTGGATAAGCTAACCGCGCTTGCCGGAATGCCCCGTGCATTCCTATGCAACAGCGGCGCAGAAGCCGTTGAAACAGCGCTCAAGTTTGCACGGCTAGCAACGGGCCGCAAAGAGATCGTCGCCACGATGCCCGGCTTTCATGGACGCACAATGGGCGCGCTGTCTGCGACCTGGGACCCGAAATACCGTGAACCCTTTGAGCCGCTGGTACCTGCCTATCGGCATATTGCCTATAATGATCTGGCTGCTGCCGACGCCGCGATCACTGACCAGACGGCGGCGGTGATTGTGGAAGTGGTGCAGGGAGAGGGCGGGGTTCGGCCTGCCGATGGCGATTACCTGCGCGGATTGCAGGCGCTGTGCAACGCGCGCGGCGCGATGTTTGTGGTGGATGAAGTCCAGACGGGCTTTGGACGCACCGGAAAGTTCTTTGCTCACCAGCACTACAGCCTGACGCCTGACCTGATGCCTGTCGCGAAGTCAATTGCTGGTGGCATTCCAATGGGTGCGTGTCTGATCGGGGAACGGATTGGTACACTGCCGCCGATGACACACGGCGCAACCTTTGGCGGTAATCCGCTGGCGTGCGCTGCGGCAATTGCCGCCATAGACGCGCTGGTCAACGAAGACCTTCCAGCACGGGCAGCGGCACTCGGTGGCTGGCTGCTCGAACGACTAGCGGATTTGCCTACCGACAAGGTGCGGGAAGTTCGCGGCCTCGGCCTGATGGTGGGCATCGAACTCCGCAGCAAGGTTTCGCCTGTGTTGCGCGCTTTACAGGATCGGGGCGTGCTGGCGCTGCCTGCTGGGTTAACTGTGTTACGCTTATTGCCGCCGCTGGTCATCTCGCAGGCACAGCTTGAAACCGCTGCCCAGGCGATTGAAGCGGTGCTGGCAGAGATTCCAGAAACAGTCTGATTAGTGAGCTTGAATAGCTCAGTCGCGAAGAACTATTACACCTGAAAATCCCTGGAGAAGAAGACCTAATGTCACTAGAAAATTTCGCTATCATTGAGTCTACGCTGCGCGAGGGTGAACAGTTCGCCGGGGCGCATTTCACGCCCGAAGATAAGATCAAGATCGCGCTGGCGCTGGACGAGTTCGGCGTTGAGATGCTCGAACTGTCGTCCCCGCTAGCATCGGACCAGAGCGAAGCTGATGTCCGGGCAATTGTGAAGCTCAACTTGAAGGCAACGATCCTCACCCACATCCGCTGCAACCGCGAGGACGCGATGCGTGCTCTGGATACGGGGGTTGGCGGTCTGGATGTGGTGATCGGGACTTCGGCAGCCCTGCGTAAGTACAGTCACGGCAAGTCGATTGACGAGATCATTGGCATGGCGCAAGACGTACTATGCTTCGTCCGCGAACAGGCGCCAAATATTATTCTGCGTTTCAGCACCGAAGACTCTTTCCGCAGTGACGAAGCCGATCTCCTGCGCG
>WNFM01093467.1_pt1 | contig 10389 bp, 10 predicted proteins | sample 5400271 | NCBI WGS metagenome assembly WNFM01 (sample SAMN13153352, study PRJNA577476) | soil metagenome | isolation source: 60 cm saprolite on Douglas fir-dominated hillslope | place: USA:California | collected 2013-09-17 | reverse complement strand
AGGCGAAGAGGGCCCGTCCGGCGGACCGGGGAACTTGCCGCTCTCGTGGCTGCGTCCGCCCGGACGCGTGAACCGGGGCAGGATCCGGCGACGCGGACGTTTCAAGCTCTACGGATTCACGTCAATCAGGAGCTTGAGGAATTGTCGCTAGCGCTGCCGCAAGCGCTCGCCGTGCTCGATTCCCATGGACGCCTCGCCGTGATCAGCTTCCATTCACTCGAAGACCGCATCGCAAAGAACTTCATGCGCGGCGCCGAGCGGCCGGCCTTGCCCGAGCGTCTGCCCGTAAGAGCCCGGGAGCTGCCGCCTCCGAAGCTGCGCATCATCGGTCGGCCGACAAGGCCCAACGCCGAGGAAGTCCGGGCTAATCCCCGCGCGAGGAGCGCGGTATTGCGTGTCGCCGAGAAACTTCCCTCAAGCCCGCCATGACCCGCTTGAACTTGCTCCTCGTGGTTGTGCTGACCGCATGCGCCCTGGGCTTGGTGACATCCCAGCACCGGGCACGCACGCTATTTAGCGAGCTCGAGCAGGAGCAGGAACGTTCACGCCAACTCGGAGTCGAATACGGTCAGCTGCAGCTCGAAGCAAGCACGTGGGCGGTGCACGCACGCGTCGAACGCATCGCCAGCCGCCAGCTGCACATGCGCGTTCCCGACGCGAAACGCCTTCAGATCGTACGGCCGCAGGAGACGGCGAAATGAATTTCGCCGCCAGTCCGGTTCTCGCGCTCACGCTGCCTACTTGGCGCTCGAGACTCCTGCTCTACGTCTTCATCGCATGTTTTGCCGTGCTGCTCGGTCGGGCCGTCTACCTGCAGGGCCTGAACAACGATTTTCTGCAGGCAAAAGGTGAGTCGCGCTACAGCCGCGTTATCGAAATTCCGGCGAACCGCGGCCGCGTCCTCGACCGCAACGGCGAAGCGCTCGCCATCAGTACTCCGGTGAAATCGGTCTGGGCGATCCCGGGCGAAGTGCATCCAAGCGGACGGCAACTGGCGCGTCTGGGTGCCTTGCTCGAGATGTCGCCGCAGGAAATCGAAAAACGCCTCACCGACACAGGCCGGGAGTTTGTTTTCCTCAAACGCCAGATCCCGCCGGAGCTGGCCGAACGCATTGCGGGCCTGCACATTCCCGGGCTATTCCAAAACCGCGAGTACCGGCGCTATTACCCAAGCGGTGACGTCACTGCGCACGTGCTCGGCTTCACGGGCGTGGACGACATCGGCCAGGAGGGCGTCGAACTCGCGTTTCAGGACGGGCTCGCCGGTAAGCCGGGCAGCCGCCGGGTGATCAAGGACCGACTCGGCCAGACGGTCGAGGACGTCGAGTCGATCAAGGCCGCGCAGGACGGGCACGACCTCTCCCTTGCTCTGGATGCCCGCATCCAGAACCTCGCTTTCACCCAGTTGAAAGCCGCGGTCGTTCAGCACCGAGCGAAGGCGGGCGGCGTCGTCGTGCTCGATGCTGACACGGGCGAGCTGCTCGCGCTGGCGAATTTTCCGACATACAACCCCAACAACCGCAACAAACTCGCCGGCTCGCAGCTTCGGAACCGCACGTTGACCGATACCTTCGAACCCGGCTCGACGCTCAAACCCTTTACGGTCGCGCTCGCTCTGGAAGGGGGGCGCGTGAGACCGGATTCCGTGATCCAGATCGCACCTGGAAGCTTGAGTATAGGGGCGGCCACCATCCACGACGCCCATTTCGAGCGCTCGCTCACGGTGGCGCAAGTCATCCAGAAATCCTCCAACGTCGGCGCGGCGAAGATTGCGCTCGGACTGTCTGCCGAGTCGATGTGGGAAATGTTCCGGGACGTGGGCTTCGGCGCCGCGCCCGGCCTCGGTTTTCCCGGAGAGGCTGCCGGAAAGCTCCGGCCGTACCGGAGCTGGCGACCGATCGAGCAGGCGACGATGTCCTACGGGCACGGCATATCGGTCTCGCTGGTGCAGCTCGCGCGCGCCTACAGCGTCTTCGCGCGCGACGGGGAGCTGGTTCCGCTCTCCATGCTTCGCGTGGACATCCCTCCAGCGGCGCGGCGCGTGATGGCCCCGAGGACCGCTGCCGCGGTTCGCGCGATGCTCGAGATGGCGGTCAACCGGAGCGGCACCGCACCCCGCGCACAGATCATGGGCTATCGAGTCGCCGGAAAGACGGGCACCGCGCACAAACAGGAAAACGGCACCTATGCCGCCGACAAGTACGTCTCGTCGTTCGTCGGCTTTGCGCCAGCCTCGCACCCGCGCCTCGTGATCGCGGTGATGATCGACGAGCCCTCGGCCGGTCGGTACTACGGCGGGACCGTGGCGGCGCCGGTATTTGCGCAGGTGATGGCGGGGGCGCTGCGGGTGCTCGACGTGCCACCAGACGGGCCGATGCAGCCGATCGAGCTCCCCCCTGAAGGAGAGGAAGTGAAGGAAAGCGTTTAAGTGTGCGAGATCAGGTCGAGCACATCCGGCAGCGACTCGCTGCGCAAGGAACGCGTATGACGGACCTTGCCGTAGACAGCCGGACACTCACTCGGGGGGAAGTGTTTCTCGCCTACCCGGGCGCGCGCCATGACGGGCGCGACTTCATTCCGGGCGCGCTCGAGCGCGGCGCCGCCGCCGTCCTGTGGGAAAGCGAAGGCTTCGAATGGAACAGCGCTTGGCGCGTGCCCAATATCGGAGTCGGCAATCTGCGCGGGCTCGCCGGTCCTCTTGCGCACGAAGTCTACGGACGCCCCTCGGAGAAACTGTGGACGATGGGTGTGACGGGGACCAACGGCAAGACCTCGTGCAGCCACTGGATTGCCCAGGCGTGTGGAGCGTGCGGCGCCCGAACCGCGGTGATCGGCACTCTGGGCACGGGTTTCCCGGCGCTGCCGGGAAGCAAGGAGCCTGGAAAACTGGACGCCGGACTGAAGACGACGCCAGATGCCGTCGCGCTGCACCGCTCGCTCGCCCAACTCCTTGCCGCAGGGGCACAGGGCGTGGCGATGGAAGTCACCTCGATTGGTCTCGAGCAGGGGCGCGTCAACGGCATCGCCTTCGGGGTCGCTCTGTTCACCAATCTGTCGCGTGATCACCTCGACTATCACGGCGACATGGAGAATTATGCGCGCGCGAAGCAGCGCCTGTTCGAGGCGCCGGGGCTGAAGCACGCCGTGCTCAATCTAGACGACGTGCAGGGAGTGCACCTCGCCCGAGCGCTCGCCGGGCGCGGCCCGAGCCGCGCCGGCTACAGTTGCTTTGCGGGGGTCGCCACCCGGGCGGGACTCGAGAGCCACGTCGAGGCGCACGCGATCGAAGTGTCGTCGAAGAGGATCGCGTTCGGCGTCAAGAGTTCCTGGGGCGAAGCGCGCATCGAAAGCACTCTGCTTGGGCGCTTCAACGTGTCCAATCTGCTGGGAGTCCTCACGACGATGCTCGTCTCCGGAGTGCCCTTCGAGCGTGCCACTGCGGCACTCGCGGACCTGCAGCCAGTCGCAGGACGCATGCAGCGGCTGGGCGGAGGTGGCAAGCCTCTCGTGGTGGTGGACTACGCCCACACACCCGATGCGCTCGAGAAGACCCTGGTCGCGCTGAAGGACGTTGCCCGGGCGAGCGGTGGACGCCTGGTGGCCGTGTTCGGCGCCGGAGGCGAGCGCGACCGCGGCAAGCGGCCGTTGATGGGGGCGGTCGCATCACGGCACGCCGATGCGATCACGGTGACGAGCGACAATCCGCGCGGCGAGGATCCTGTCGCCATCATCGCCGAAATCACCGCGGCCATCCCCGTCGCGCACGAAGCCATCGAAGATCGACGGGTGGCGATCGCCGCCGCCATCGCTTCGGCGAGCGGCGATGACGTAGTGCTCATCGCCGGAAAAGGTCATGAAACGTACCAGGAGATCGACGGCCGGCGACTGCCTTTCTCCGATGCGCTCGAAGCCGAAGAAGCGCTCGCGCGATGGGGCCGATGATGAGCCTGCGCGAGGCCGCGACCGCAATCGGGGCGCGCCTTCTCGGTGAGGACGTCCGCTTCGATTCCGTCTCGACCGACAGCCGCACGCTCGAGCTGGGCGCCCTGTTCATCGCTCTGCGCGGCGAGAGATTCGACGGGCGGCGGTTCATCGGCGCGGCAAAGGAACGCGGAGCAGCCGCAGCAATCGTCGAAGAACCCGATCCCTCCCAGGGGGACTTTCCGTTTCTGGTCGTCGAAAACTCGCGTCTCGCCCTCGGACGGCTCGCCGCGCATTGGCGCGGGCGCTTCGACATTCCGCTGGTGGCGGTCACCGGCTCCAATGGTAAAACCACGGTCAAGGAGATGATCGCCGCGATCCTGCGCGAGCATTTCGGCGAGACGCACGCGCTTGCGACCGAGGGCAATCTCAACAACGACATCGGCCTGCCGCTGACGTTGCTGAAACTGCGCTGGAACCATCGCGCAGCGGTGGTCGAGCTGGGAGTCAATCACCCCGGGGAAACCGCCACCCTCGCCGCCATCGCCTCTCCGACGGTCGCGCTCATCAACAATGCCCAGCGTGAACACCAAGAGTTCATGAAGGGCGTCGCAGAGGTCGCCCGCGAGCACGGCGCAGTGTTCGCGGCGATGCGGCCGGGGGGCACGGGCGTGATCAACGCGGACGACGAATTCTCCGGTTACTGGCGCGGGCTTCTCGCACGCGGGCGCGTTCGGGACTTCGGACTCGAGAAACCCGCACAGGTGGGTGGTCGGCACCGCTTCACGCATTTCGGCAGCGAGATAGAGCTGCGTACCCCGCAGGGTGCAACCAGGGTCGAGCTCCATGTCGACGGCCGCCACAACGTTCTGAACGCCTTCGCCGCTGCCGCGTGCGCTCTGGCCGCAGGTGCAAGCGTCGAAGCGGTGGCGCGAGGCCTTACCGCATTCCGTCCGGTCGGCGGACGCATGCAGCGCCGGACCGCCTCCTCGGGGACGAAAGTCATCGACGACAGCTACAACGCCAATCCGGATTCGGTGCGCGCTGCGATCGACGTACTTGCCGCGGAAGGCGGCGCAAAAGTCCTGCTGCTCGGGGACATGGCGGAGGTGGGCGAGCGCGGGGAGGAATTCCACCATGAGATCGGCCGTTACGCACGCGAACGCGGCATAGACCGTCTGTTTGCCGTCGGAGCGCTGTCTTCCGCCTGCGTCGCCGCTTTCGGAGATGGGGCTCGACACTTCGCCACCATGGAGGACTTGATCTCCGCAGCTCGAGAGGAGCTGCGGCCGCGGACCACGATGCTTGTGAAAGGTTCGCACTTCATGCACATGGAGCGGGTCGTCGCGGCGCTCACGGGGGAGAGCGACTAGATGCTGCTCGCTCTTACACAATGGCTCGCCCAGGACGTGCGCGCGTTCAACGTGTTCCAGTACATCACACTGCGCGCGGTGCTCGCGACGCTCACGGCGCTCGCGATCTCGCTGCTCGCCGGTCCGCTCGTGATTCGCAAGCTCACCGCCTACAAGATCGGCCAGGCGGTGCGAGACGACGGTCCGCAATCCCACCTCACCAAAGCGGGCACGCCCACCATGGGCGGGGCGCTGGTGCTGCTCTCGATTCTCACCGCTACGCTGCTTTGGGCGGATCTCTCCAATCGCTTCGTCTGGGCGGTGCTCGTCGTGACCTTCGGCTTCGGCGCGATCGGCTGGATCGACGACTACCGTAAGGTGGTCAAGAACAACCCCAAGGGGCTGTCGGCGAAGGCGAAGTTCTTCTGGCAGTCGCTGATCGGCCTCGGCGCCGCGGTCTATCTCGCTTTCGCCGTGTCAGCCTCGGGCAGCGGTCAGATCCTCGAGCTGTTCTCGTCCTGGGTGGCGAGCGGATTCTCCATGACCCTCTCGCCCAAGGCCGACCTGATCGTGCCGCTCAACAAGAACATCGCAATCCCTTTGGGCGTGTTCGGCTTCATCCTTCTGAGCTACTTCGTCATCGTCGGCACCTCGAACGCGGTCAACCTCACCGACGGCCTGGACGGGCTCGCGATCATGCCGGCGGTGATGGTCGCCGGGGGTCCTGCTCTACCCCTACATTCCCGGCGCGGCCGAGCTCACCATTTTCTGCGGCGCGCTCGTCGGCGCGGGCCTGGGTTTCCTCTGGTGGAACGCTTATCCGGCCGACGTCTTCATGGGCGACGTGGGCGCGCTTTCCCTGGGCGCCGCGCTGGGTACGGTCGCGGTGATCGTCCGGCAAGAGATCGTGCTTCTCATCATGGGCGGCGTGTTCGTCGCTGAAACGCTCTCGGTGATGCTCCAGGTGCTCTATTACAAGTGGAGCGGGGGCAAACGCATTTTCCGAATGGCGCCGCTCCATCACCACTACGAGCTATCGGGGTGGAAGGAGTCGCAGGTCGTCGTGCGGTTCTGGATCATCACCATGATGCTGGTCCTGTTCGGTCTGTCTACTTTGAAGCTGCGGTGAATCTCGCAGGCAGAAAGGTGCTGGTGCTCGGTTTGGGCGACACGGGTTTATCGATGGCGAAGTGGCTCGCACGACGGGGCGCGCTGGTGCGAGTCGCCGATACGCGCGCGGCCCCGCCGCGACTCGCGGACCTGAAGCGCTCGCTACCGTCTGTTCCCGCGAATTGCGGTCCATTCCGGGACGAAATGTTCGCGGACATCGACCTCGTCGCCGCCAGCCCGGGCGTGCCGCTCGCAGAGCCCACGGTACGGCGCGTGCTCGATGCGGGCAAGGAGGTCGTGGGCGACATCGAGTTGTTCGCGCAGGCGCTCCCGGAGAGTCGCGCGCGGATCATCGCGGTGACGGGCACCAACGGCAAGAGCACGGTGACTTCGCTCGCGGGCGCGATGGCGAAAGCCGCGGGGCTCGACTGCGAGATCGCCGGAAACATCGGGCCGGCAGTGCTGGACGCACTCATGCGCCGCGAAGATGCGGGACGCGCCGCGGACTTGTGGGTGCTGGAGGTCTCGAGCTTCCAGCTCGAGACGACCGCCTCGCTTGCTGCAGACGCAGCCGCGGTCCTCAACATCACCGAAGACCATCTGGACCGTTACCGCGGAATCGACGATTACGCTCGCGCCAAGGCGCGGGTCTTTTCGGGGGACGGCATCCAGGTGCTCAACCGCGATGACCCGCGCAGCCTCGCAATGGCGCTGCCCGGTAGGAAAACGAGCACCTTCGGCCTCGACGCCCCACGGCACGCGGACGACTGGGGTCTGCTCGAGCGGGGCGGTGGGCCTTGGCTCGCGCAAGGTGCAAATGCGCTCCTGGCGGTGCGGGAAATGCGGCTTGCCGGACTGCACAACGCCGCCAATGCTCTCGCGGCGCTCGCGCTGTGCCGCGCTCTCGGCTTGCCGCTCCAGCCCCTGCTTGCGGCGCTGCGCGAGTTCAAGGGGCTCCCGCATCGCGTCGAGCTGATCGGGGAAGCCGACGGGGTGCGCTGGTACGACGATTCCAAAGGCACCAACGTCGGCTCGACCGTTGCGGCGCTCGTCGGGCTCGCGCAGCGCGGCACAAAACTGATTCTCATCGCCGGAGGTGATGGCAAGGGGCAGGATTTTTCCCCGCTGAGAGCCGCCGTGGAACGCTCGGCGCGCGAACTGGTGCTGATCGGCCGCGATGCGCCGTTGATCGAAGCGGCGGTCGCGGGCGCAGGTGTCCCGATCCGACGCGCCGCATCCATGGACCAGGCGGTGGCGCTGGCCGCGCAAGCGGCTCGCGCGGGCGACGCGGTGCTCCTTTCGCCCGCGTGCGCGAGCTTCGACATGTTCCGTGACTACAGGCATCGGGGAGAAGTGTTTCGCCTGGCAGTGGAAAGGGTCATCGATGCTCCGGAGCATTAGCCCGGGTCGAGCGGCACTTGCCGAATACGACAGCGGCGTGCTGTGGGCGGCGCTCCTCCTGCTTACGTTCGGCATGGTGATGGTCTACTCCTCCTCGATCGCGATGGCCGAGGCGAGCAAGTTTACCGGGGGAAGTTCCGCGTACTTCCTCCAGCGGCACGCGCTGTTTCTCGCCGCCAGCATGTTCTCGGGGATGCTCGCCTTTCAAGTGCCTGTGCGTCTCTGGCAGCAGGCAGCGCCGTGGCTTTTCGTGCTCGGCGTCGCGCTGCTCGCTCTGCTGCTCGCTCCCGGACTGGGCCGGGAAGTCAACGGCGCGCGTCGCTGGCTTTCGCTCGGGCTTGTCAAGCTGCAGCCCTCCGAGTTCATGAAGCTGTTCGTCGTTCTTTACGCGGCCGACTACACGGTGCGCAAGCTCGCCCTGATGCACAGCTTCAAGCGGGGCCTTCTCCCGATGTTTGCGGTGATGCTGGTGGTCGGCTGGCTCTTGCTGCGAGAGCCCGACTTCGGCGCTTTTGTCGTGATCACGGCGATCACCACGGGGATCCTGTTCCTCGGCGGAATGAACGGCAAGTGGTTCGGGGGTTTGCTCGTGATGATGGCAGCGGGCTTCGTCGGACTGGTCCTGTCTTCCCCGTACCGCATGCAGCGGATTTTCGGCTTCATGGATCCCTGGTCGGATCCGTTCGGTCGCGGCTACCAGCTTTCGCACGCGCTGATTGCGTTCGGCCGCGGCGAATGGTTCGGCGTCGGATTGGGGGCAAGCGTCGAGAAGCTTCTCTATCTCCCGGAAGCGCATACCGACTTCCTGCTCGCGGTGATCGGCGAAGAGCTTGGATTCGTGGGAGTGACCGCGGTGATCGCGCTCTTTTCGTGGCTGGTGCTGCGGGCGTTCGCAATCGGCCGCCAAGCGGTTGCCCTAGAGCGCCCGTACCCGGCACTGGTCGCTCAAGGGATCGGGGTGTGGTTCGGCGTGCAGTCGTTCATCAACATGGGCGTGAACATGGGTGTGCTGCCCACCAAGGGCCTCACCCTTCCGTTCATGAGCTTCGGCGGGAGCGGCCTGCTCGCGAATTGCCTCGCGCTCGCGGTGCTGCTGCGAATCGATTGGGAGAATCGCCAGCTCATGCGCGGAGCCCGCGCGTGAGCGGGGCGACGCCATCGTGGCGCGAACCATCATGATCATGGCAGGTGGCACAGGAGGCCATGTTTTTCCAGGTCTCGCGGTGGCCGAACTCCTTCGTCAGTCCGGCTGGCGCGTGGTGTGGCTCGGCGCGAAGACGGGCATGGAAGCGAGCCTGGTCCCCAAGCACGGCTACGACATGGCCTGGGTAAGTTTTTCGGGCGTGCGGGGTGGGGGAGCGCTGGCGTTTTTTCTCCTGCCGATCAGGGTGCTCGTCGCTTTTTGGCAAAGCGCGCGCGCGATCTTCGCGCAGCGCCCGGACGTGGTGCTCGGCATGGGCGGCTATATCTCGTTTCCCGGCGGGATGATGGCGGCGCTATTGGGGAAGCCGCTCGTCGTCCACGAACAGAACGCGATCGCCGGTCTTGCCAACAAGGTGCTTGCCGGAGTCGCCGACCGGGTTCTGTGCGCATTCCCCGGAGCGCTCAAGCACGCAAGCTTGACCGGCAACCCCGTGCGGCCGGAGATAGCCGCGATCGCGGCGCCGGAGAGTCGCTACGCCGGGCGTTCGGGCCCGCTTCGCCTCCTTGTCGTCGGCGGCAGTCTCGGCGCCAAGGCGCTGAACGACGTTGTTCCCCGGGCGCTTATGCTTCTGACGGGCGAGAAGCCGCTCGTGACCCATCAGTCGGGCGTGCAGCATGTCGAATCGCTGCGGCAGGCCTACTCGGCGGCGGGTGTCCAAGCGGCAACCCCCGCCTTTATCGAGGACATGGCCGCGGCCTATGCCGAGGCGGATGTCGTCGTGTGCCGCGCCGGAGCGACCACGGTGGCGGAGATCGCCGCCGCCGGTGTGGCGAGCGTCCTGGTTCCCTATCCGCACGCGGTGGACGACCACCAGACCGCCAACGCGCGCTTTCTCGCCGACACGGGGGCCGCGGTTCTCGTGCCGCAAAGCGAGCTCAGTCCCGAGCGGCTCGCGGAGGTGCTCGCCGGGTTCGATCGCGTCCGGTTGCGCGACATGGGCACGCGCGCCCGATCGCTGGCTCGGCCCGGAGCTACATCGGCGGTCGCCATGGCTTGCGCGGAGCTTGCCCTATGAAGCACAAGGTCAAGCGAATTCATTTTGTCGGCATCGGCGGTAGTGGAATGAGCGGCATCGCGGAGGTGCTGCTCAATCTGGGCTACAAAGTGAGCGGCTCGGATCTCGCGGCGAATGCGGCGACCGAGCGGCTGGCAGGTCTCGGGGCGAAGGTCGTGCTGGGCCACAACGCCGACAACATCGCATCGGCGGATGCCGTGGTCGTGTCCTCGGCGGTGACCGCGGACAACGTCGAGATCCTCGCCGCGAAGGCGAAGCGCATTCCCGTCGTGCCGCGCGCCCTGATGCTTGCCGAACTCATGCGCTTGAAGCAGGGCATCGCCGTGGCCGGGACCCACGGCAAGACCACGACCACGAGCCTCGTTGCGAGTGTGCTCGCCGAAGGC
>WNFM01037991.1_pt2 | contig 10391 bp, 6 predicted proteins | sample 5400271 | NCBI WGS metagenome assembly WNFM01 (sample SAMN13153352, study PRJNA577476) | soil metagenome | isolation source: 60 cm saprolite on Douglas fir-dominated hillslope | place: USA:California | collected 2013-09-17 | reverse complement strand
CCCGGCGGCCGAGCTTGGCCAGGAGGTCGCCGCGCACGGCGGGCAGGAGGTGGTAGCCGCGAAGCGCCGGCTCGGAGACGAGCGCGTCCACGAGCTCCAGGCCGGCGGCGGGGCCGAAGGCCATGCCGACCGCGACCGCGCGGTTGAGGTCCACGATGGGGGAGGGCGTGAGCTGCGCGAGGGCATCGTAGAGCGCGGCGATGCGCAACCAGTCCGTCTCCGCCGCCGTCCGCGCCCGGGCGTGACAGGCGGCGATCGCCGCCTGCAGCGCGTAGGGTCCGAGAGTCCCGCCCAGCGCCTCCGCGCGCGCGAGGGCGGTGAGCCCGCGGTGGACCAGGAGGTGGTCCCAGCGCGTGCGGTCCTGGTCGAGGAGCAGCACGGGCTCTCCGGACGGTCCGATGCGCGCTCCCGCGCGCGAGGCCTGGATCTCCATCAGCGCGACCAGGCCGTGGACCTCCGGCTCGTGGGGAGCGAGCTCGGCCAGGATGCGTCCCAGCCGTAGCGCGTCCTCGCAGAGGCCGGGCCGCATCCAATCATCGCCCGCGGTCGCGGCGTAGCCCTCGTTGAAGATGAGGTAGATCACGCCCAGCACCGAGGCCAGACGGGCGGCGAGCTCTTCCCCGCGCGGCACCTCGAAAGGGACGCGTGCCTCGGCCAGGGTGCGCTTGGCCCGCACGATGCGCTGGGCGATGGTCGCGTCCGGGACGAGGAAGGCCCGCGCGATCTCCTCGGTGGTGAGGCCTCCGAGCAGCCGGAGCGTGAGGGCCACGCGCGCTTCCATCGAGAGGACGGGATGGCAGGCCGTGAAGATGAGGCGCAGGAGGTCGTCTCCGATGTCGTCGTCGATGGACGCCTCGAAATCGGCGACGGCCATGGCCTGCCGGGCCTCGAGCTCGCGGCCGATCTCCTCGTGCTTGCGCTCGAGGAGCTTGCCGCGCCGCAGCCGGTCGAGGGCGCGGTTCTTCGCGGTGGCCATGAGCCAGGCGCCCGGGTTGTCGGGGACGCCTGACTCCGGCCACTTCTCGAGCGCGACCACGAGGGCGTCCTGCGCCAGCTCTTCGGCCAGGCCGACGTCGCGCACGATGCGGGCCAGGCCGGCGATGAGGCGGGCCGACTCGATCCTCCAGACCGCGTCGATCGCCCGATGGGTATCCGTGGCCACGGAGAGTCGCTACGCCACCGCCGGCCGCCGCGCCACCTTCTTCGTGACGAGCAGGACGAGTGAGCCGACGCCCCATCCCAGCAGGACGGGAACGACGATGCCGATGGTCAGGTGGGCCAGGGCGTGGGTCCACTGGTTGGCGCTCCGCGCGAACGGCGGCCCGCTGTATTCGGGAGCGGCGTAGATGTTCGGCAGGCCCGCGATGGCGAGCAGGATCCCGAAGACCGCGATGGCCTGCACGAGCACGACCTGGAAGATCATCAGGGGCAGCAGGTGCTTGTAGCTGCCGAAGCCGCGCGTGTGGACGGCGACGCCGTAGTAGAACACGGCCGCCCAGCCCACGACGGTCATCGACAGCCACATCACGGTGCGGTCCGGCAGGCCGGCCAGGGACAGCCCCAGCCGTCCCAGGCCCACCACCGCGAGCAGGATCAGCCAGGCCTTCTGGAATCCGAGGTACTCCGGGACGCGCTTGCCGAACATGAGGTCCTCCTTTTACCACTCCGCCATCTGGCGGATCTCGATCTCGCCCACGTACGAGGGCCCCAGCGCCTCTTCATGAACCTTCAGGAAGCGCGAGCCCATGGCGATCGCGTCCTCCTTCGAGCTCGCGCGGATGACTGCGTAGCCGCCGATCAGCTCCTTCGCTTCCGCGAAGGGGCCGTCCACCACCGTCACCCTGCTCCCGGCCAGGCGGACGCGTGCGCCCTGCGCGCTGGGCAACAGCCCGCCCGTCTCGAGCACGACCCCCGCCTTCATCATCTCTTCCGTCATCTGGCCGATGGCGGCCATCAGCGCCGGGCTGGGGGGCGTGCCGGCTTCGTAGTCCTTGTCCGCCTTGACCATCATCATGAATTTCATGGACGCGTCCTACTTCTTCTTGCTGAGCTTCTCGGCCTGCTTGCGCAGCCGCTCTTCCTGCTCGCGGAGCTCGGGGGTGAGGTTCGCTCCGAAGTCCTCCGCCTCGAAGATCTGGCGGATCTCGACCTCGGTCCCCTCGAAGGGCGCCCGCTTGAGCCACTCGATCGCTTCCGCCTTCGACTTGCACTGCCAGAGCCAGAAGCCGGCCACGAGCTCCTTGGCCTCGGTGAAGGGGCCGTCGATCACCGTCTTCTTGCCGCCCGAGAACTTCACGCGCGCGCCCTTGGAGGTGGGCTGCAGGCCCTCTCCTGCGAGCATCACGCCCGCCTTGACCAGCTCTTCGTTGAACTTGCCCATCGCGGTGAGGATCTTGGTGTCCGGAAGGACGCCCGCTTCCGAGTTCTTGTCCGCCTTGACGAGCACCATGAATCGCATCGTGTCTCTCCTTTTCTTCCGCCTTCACTAGTACGACGAACGGGGGCCGGACAGATCGACACGTTCGTCGATTATTGGCGGCTGCCAGTAAGTGACTGCGGATTAAAGGCTTAGACTCCGGTGTGCCGTCGCAGGGGGATCAATTCCTTGAGGCGAGGCTCGCGCAGGTAGATGCCGAGCCAGACCACGAGCCCGAGCGCGATGTTGATGATGAACGGATCGCCGACGCGCCAGCAGGTGACGATCGTGCCCCCGACGTACCCGGCCAGGAGGATGGCTCCCAGTACCGCCGTCGCGGGGATCAGGTAGATCACGGTGCAGGTGAGCTCGAGGATCCCGAGGGGCAGGACCATGGAAGCGGGCAGTCCCAGGTGAGTCATGGCCTGATCTATGTCCGGCCCTCCCTTGAACTTGAGGAAGGCGCTGAACAGGAACAGCAGCGATGCCATTATCGAGAGCCCCCAACCCACCCACACGACCTTTCCGCTCGTCGCCATCGCGCCTCCCCGATTCCGGCGAGTATACCCAGGATGACCCGACCCTTGGGTAAGCTGGGGACGTGCTGTGGACACGCTGAGCATACGGGCGGCCCGGCGACTGGCCCTGGCCCGGGCCGGCCTCTTGACCCCCGAGCAGACGGGCCTGCCGCGGCGGGCGCGGGGCCGTGGTCCCTCGGCCTTCGCGGCCGCGCAGGAGGTCATCCGCCGCTTCGGCTACCTCCAGCTCGACACCGTCTCCGTGGCCGGGGCCCGCAGCCACACCATCGTCCTGCTCTCGCGGCTGGAAGGGCTGGACGCGCCGGTCGGCGAGGAGCTGCTGCGGCCGGGCGCGCCGATCTTCGAGTACTGGGGTCACGAGGCGAGCTGGATTCCGCACTCCCTGTATCCGGCGCTCGATTTCCGCCGTCGCGAGTTCCGGAGCCATCCCTGGTGGGGCGACCTCGTCCGCGAGCATCCCAAGGTCGCGGCCGAGCTGCGCCGGCGGATTCGCGAGGACGGGCCTTTGCGCTCCGCGGACATGGAGGGACGGGGCAGCAAGGGATGGTGGGACCTCGGGATCATGAAGCGCGTGGCGTCCGCGCTGTGGTCGAGCGGCGAGCTGGCCATTCGCGAGCGTCGCAACTTCCAGCGGACCTATGACCTCGCGGAGCGGGTGATCCCGGAGGAGCTGCGCCGCCGGCCGCTGTCCACCGCGGACGGCCTGGAGGCGCTGCTGCTCACCGCGCTCGACGGTCATGGCTGGGCGACCACGGGAACGCTCGCCGCCACCTGGCGCCTGAAGAATCGCAAGGCGGAGCTCCTGGCCACGCTGCGGCGGCTGCAGGAGAAGGGAGCGGTCCTCCCCTGCGCTCTGGAGGCAGCCAAACCGCCCGATGGTGGCCGCAGCGCCCGCGAGGGATCGCCCACCACGGGTTGGATCCGGCCCGAGCACCGCGCCCTGGCCGCGCGAGTCGAATGTGCACGGCCGCGCGCCGACACCGGCGTGCTGCTCTCTCCCTTCGACCCGCTGCTGTGGGACCGCGGGCGCGTGGCCCGCCTCTTCGGCTTCGACGCGCTGCTCGAGATCTTCAAGCCCGCGCCGCAGCGCGTCTACGGCTACTACTGCCTGCCCGTGCTGGCGGGCGAGCACCTGGTCGCGCGGGTGGACCTCAAGGCCGATCGCAAACGGGAGGCGCTTCGGGTCGTATCGGCTCACTACGAGAACGCCGGCGCCGCCGCCGCGAAATGTGACCGGCAGGCGGCGCGGATCGCTGTGGCTCGCTACGCGAGCGCGCTGGGACTGCGGCCGGCCTGGTGAGCGGAAGCGTCATTGCACCTGGACCGTGCAGGACCCGATGAGCACGAACCCGTCATTGGCGAGTAGCCTCAGCTCGTAGGTCCCGGCGGTCGCGGGCGCGGTCATGGTCACCGTCGCGGGCCGCGGCAGGGGGACGTACTTCCACAGCCCGATCCAAGTGTTGTTGGGGGAGCCCGGGGTGTATTGCGCCACCCAGTCCTTGGCCGCGCTGCCTGCGCTCACCGTCGTCGTGTAGCTCCCGCTCGGGGGCACGGGCGACGTTGGGCAGGTCAGGGCCGCGGTGACGCCGTCGTCGTTGCTGATCGTGGCCTGCCCCTGCGCGTCGGCGATGCTCGCCCCGGACGCACCGGTGAGGTTCACGAAGAACGTCTCGTTGGGCTCCGGCGTCGTGTCCCCGTTCACCATCACGGTCACCGTCTTCGTGCTCTCGCCCGGGCTGAAGGTCAGGGAGCCCGATCCCGCAACGTAGTCGGAGGGCGCCGTCGCCGTCCCGTTGGCGGTGGCCCAGTTCACCGTCGCCGTGCCGCTCGACGTTGGAGAGAGCGTGACCGTGAAGCTCGCGTTCACCGTGCCCGCGTTCCCCTCCGTCACCGTCACGTCGTTGATGGACAGGGCAGGGCTCGACACCACCTGGAACGTGCAGGATCCGATCACCGTGAACTCGTCGTTGGCAAACAGCCGGAGGTCGTAGGTCCCCCCCGTCGCGGGAGCGGTCATGGTCACCGTCGCCGGCCGCGGCAGGGGGACGTACTTCCACTGTCCGATCCAGGTGCTGTTGGGCGAGCCCGGAGTGTATTGGGCCACCCAGTCCTTGGCCGAGCTGCCCGCACCGACCGTCGCCGTGTAGCTCCCGTTGGGGGACACGGGCGACGTCGGACAGGCCAGGGCCGTGGAGCCGCCGTCATCGTTGGTGATCGTGGCCTGCCCTTGCGCGTCGGAGACGCTGGCTCCGGAGGCGCCGGTGAGGGTCACGAAGAAGGTCTCGTTGGGCTCCGAGGCCCCGGGCTGAAGGTCAGGGAGCCCGATCCCGCAACGTAGTCGGAGGGCGCCGTCGCCGTCCCGTTGGCGGTGGCCCAGTTCACCGTCACCGTGCCGCTCGACGTCGGAGAGAGCGTGACCGTGAAGCTCGCGTTCACGGTGCCCGCGTTCCCTTCCGTCACCGTCACGTCGTTGATGGACAGGGCAGGGCTCGACACCACCTGGAACGTGCAGGATCCGATCACCGTGAACCCGTCGTTGGCAAAGAGTCGCAGGTCGTAGGTCCCTCCCGTCGCGGGCGCCGTCATGGTCGCCGTCCCGGGACGTGGCAGGGGAACGTACTTCCACTGGCCGACCCACACGTTGTTCGGGGACCCCGGCGTGTACTGCGCCACCCAGTCCTTCGCCGAGCTGCCCGCACTGACCGTCGTGGTGTAGCTCCCGCTCGGAGTCACGGGCGACGTCGGGCAGGTCAGCGGCGTCGTCGAGACGGCCTGGAAGGTCGCCGTGTACGTCGTGTTCACCGCGGGCGTCGAGATGTTGTGCGCACGTGCCCCGGCATCCGACCACGACGAGAACTGGTAGGTGGTGCTGCCCAGGGTCTGCGGGGACGGCGCCTCCAGGCTGCGCACGATGCCGGCGACGCCGGCGAACGTGGAAGGCGCGGCCAGGGGCTGGCCGTCGAGAAGGAGCTGGAGTCCCGGCGGGCTCGTCTGCAGCGTGACGTTGGCCGTCCGCGGCGTGACGTCCCGGAAGGTCGTCGAGGTGAGCCCACCCGAATCGAGGACGGTGAGGTGGATGCGATACCAGACGTTGGCGGACGTCTCGCCGGAGGTGGGGATGGTGAAGGAGCCCGACGTGGCGCCGCTGGTCGCGGGCACGAAGGGATGGATGTGGGTGTCGTGGTGGAAGTCCACCTGCCAGGTGAAGGCGCTGGGGGGGAGGGTCCCGTCTTCCGTGTCCGTCCCCGTCCCCGCGTACGAGATCGTGTCACCCGCCGTGTAGAGCGTGCCCGAAGGCGGCTGGGTGATCGACGCCGTGGGCGCCGTGTTCTGGGTCACCGTCAGCACCGCCTCCACGCTGGTGGCGGCGCCCAGGGTGTTCGTCACGCGGCAACGGAAGCGCGCTCCGTTGTCCGCGAGCTGAGCGGAGCCGACCGTGTAGGTCGGCGAGGTCGCGCCCGTGATGTCCGTCCCGTTGCGCTGCCACTGGTAGGCGAGGGGAGCCGCCCCGCTGGCCGTCACGCTGAAGGACGCCGGGCTGCCGACGGTCACGGTGACGCTCGCCGGTTGGCCGGTGATGACCGGGGACTGGCTGGCGGAGTTCTGGACCCGGAACACGCTGTTCTGGCCCCGCGCGAGATACAACAGGCTGCCGTCGTCGGTGACCTTCAAGTCGACGGGGCTCCGACCCCCGCTCGGCGCGATGAACTGAGTGGCGGCGCCGCTCGTGGGGTCGTACTTCCAGATCCAGCCGCCGCAATAGTCCGCGAAGAAGTAATCGCCGATGTAGTCGGCGGGAAACTGCGCGGCCGCCGGATTGTAGAAGGCGCCGCCCGTGATCGCGCATCCGGTGGGGTTGCCCGTCGTGTGGTTGTAGACGTAGAGCGGGCTCCGGAAGGCGGGATTCGACGTCACGCCCTCCGTGGTCGGCCAGCCATAGTTCGAGCCGGCGATGCCGTCGTTGATCTCCTCCCACGTGCTTTCGCCGACGTCGTTGATGAACATCCGCCCGGAGCCGGGCTGGAAGGCGAAGGTGAAGGGATTCCGCAGCCCGAGCGCCCAGATCAACCGGTTGTTGCCCGACGCCGTTCCGTAGAACGGGTTGCCGGAAGGGATCGTGCCGTCAGGGTTGATGCGCAGGATCTTGCCCAGGAGGTTGGTCATGGACTGGGCGTTGCTCCCGTTGGCGTTCTCGCCCACCGCGACGTACAGCCGGCCATCCGGGCCGAAATGAAGGGCGCCCCCGTTGTGGTTGGTGGCGGCGCTGAGGTTGCTGAGCTCGAGGAGGACCACTTCGCTGCCCGCGACGGCCACGTCGCCGTTGGCCGTGAAACGGCTGACGCGGTTGTGCACGGGCGCCGTGGGGACCGTGTAGTAGACGTAGACGAACTGGTTGGTGGCGAAATCGGGGTCGAAATCCACGCCCAGGAGCCCCCTCTCCCCGTTCGGGTCGACGCTGAGCGAAACGAACGGAGTGGCGAGCAGGCTGCCGTTCTTGACGACGCGGAGCTGGCCGCCCTGCTGGCAGACGAACAGCCGCCCATCCGGCGCGAACTGCATGGCAGTCGGATTCACGAGGCCGGTGACGTACGGCGTGGTGTTGAAGTTGGCGGCCACCGCCTCGTCGGCCCCGATGTCCGCCCGCACGCCCCAGGGCCGGACGTGCCCCTCGAAGTCGCGGGTGGCGTCGGTCAGCGCCGGTGCCTGGTCGATGGCGGCGGCGCCGGCCTTCAGGTGGTAGTCGGCCGACGCCACGCTGACCCACAGGTCGGTGTCGATCGCGAAGAACGAGTGGACCTCGTGCCCCTGGGCCTGCCACTGGGCCAGGGTGAGGACCGTGCTGCCGTCGTCCTGGCTCACGCGGTCAAGGATGTTGTAGTCGCTGTCGGTGTTGGCCACGTCCGCGGCGCTCCCGTACGTGATTCCGCCCCGGAAAGCGTGCCGGTTGTAGAGGATGTTGTTGCGCACGAGGTTGGAGCCGGTGGTGCTGTTGATGAGCAGGGCCCAACGTCCGTTGGAGGGCATGTCCACGGTGTTGTGCAGGATCTCCATGCCTTTCGGCCCCTGCGCCCCGTCGCCCTGGTAGTTGACGATGCCGGTGCCGCGATTGTTGTAGAGGACGTTGTTCCGGACGATGGAGTCCTGGACGCCGTCCAGGTTGATGGCGGCGCCGCCCGCGGTGCCGTTGTCGAAGATGACGTTGGCCTCGATGAGGGCGCCCGTGATGATGCCGTCCCCGCCCGCGCTGAGGTCCGCGTTGAGCTGGATGCCGGAGGCGTTGTTCCCATGGACACGGTTGCGACGCAGGACCGGCCGGTCTCCGCTGTTGGAGACGTAGATGCCGTGCTCGGCCACGCTGCCGTAGCACTCGTTGTTCTCGATGAGGAGGTCGTCGGAGAAGTCGGTGAAGATGCCCCAGGTGCCGTTGTTGCCGAACACGCCGTTGCGCACGGTGACGTTCGGGCTCTGGTCCACGCGCACCGCCGCCCGGTTCGCGCCCAGGGAACGCAGGCCGTCGATCACGACGTACGAGGAGAACGTGATGAAGATGGTGTCGCGGTTGTCGCCCCGGTCGGTGGTGGGGACGACCTGGGCCCCGGTTCCCCTGGCCTTGATGGTGATGGGCGCCCCGGGGGATCCGTGGACACCGTTCACGTCGAAGCCCAGGTAGGTGCCGTCGGCCACGAGGATGGTATCGCCGGCGGCCACCAGCGCGAGCGCGCGCCGGACCTGGCGGCAGGGCGACACGGCCGTGCAGGGGTTCGCATCGCTCCCCGCGGGCGAGACGAAGTACTCGGTCCCGATCGAGAGGAGATGCGGAGACGCGTCGTCGTTCCGGATCGTCCCGGTGCCCTGGCCGTCGCCGAGCACCGCGTTGGTGGGGGCGGACAGGACGAGGTAGAACGTCTCGTCCGGCTCCACCTCCGTGTCGCCCTTGACGGCCACCGCCACCGACTTGCTGGTCTCCCCGGGGAGGAAGGTCAGGGTGCCCGTCGCCGCCGCGTAGTCCATCCCCTCGGTGGCGGTGCCGGCAATGGTGGCGTAGCCGACGGTCACCGTGGTGGCGCTGGCCGCGGACAGGGTCACCGTGAAGCTCGCGTTGGACGACCCGGTGTCGCCCTCCGTCACCGACGCGTCGCTCACGCTCAGCGACGGCGCCGTGATCGGGGGCAGCACGAACAGGGTGACGCTCTGGGCGGGCAGGCTCGCGGAGAAGGTCTGGCCGGAGAGGGTCACGTCGGGGAGCCGGTTGATCTGGTTCGAGGAGGTCAGGCGAAAGGCTTGCGCGACTCCGGCGGAGGCGAAGCTCGACACGTTGAAGCTCGCGGGCGTGGAGCCGGACAGGACCTTGTTGACCACCATCAGGGTCAGCGCCCCGTCGGCCGTGCGCTGGGCGGCGAAGACGGCGGTCTGGTCGGGATCGGGGCCGCCCGCGGAGACGCTCACGTCGCCGAAGGTCGAGCGGTTCCCATCGTAGTTGCGATACATCTGGAACGCCTTGAACGTGGGGGAAGGGGTGGCCGGCACCACCCAGCGCGTCGCGAGGTCGAGGCCCTCGCGGCCGAAGATGCCGAGGACGTCGGCCTGGGCGGTGGCCCCGCCGATGGAGTCGTCGGCTCCCCAGCTGTACTCGGTGATCCCGATGGGGGTTCCCGGCAGGTAGTGGCCGTTCACCCACTCGCGCAGCCTCGGGATGAGCCGGACCTTGTCGCCGATCCAGGTCTCGTCAACGTAATTCGGGTCCCAGAGCGATCGCGTGGACCGGTTCCGGCGGAGTTGCGTCGCGCTGTCCGTGCCTCCCGCGTACTCGCCGCCCTGCGGGTAGTAGTGGACGGTGAACACGTCGAGGAGCTTCTGGCCCGTCGACTGCTGGTGCTGGCGAAGCTGGTCGAGGAGCCAGGGCAGGTAGTCCGCATTGCCGTGGTTCGCGCGGTCCGGCAGGAAGCCCCAGCCGTGCTGCGACCCGTACTGCTGATCATGGCCGCTGTAGAAGTAGCCGGACCACCCCCATTCTTCCGGGCCGATGATCATGGCGGCGGGATCGCCTTCCTTGATCCGCGCCCCGTAGTCGAGGAACCGGTCGCGGACTTCGTCCATGGTCGGGCCCGCGTTGTGGACGTCGCGGTGGGTGGAGAACCAGAGGCTCGGCTCGTTGTCGAGGATGTAGTAGCGGACGCCTCCCGCGCCGGCGGCTCCCCACCGGCCCACCATGTGCTGCACCAGCCCCTTCTGGAACGCGGAATCGACGGGCACGCTGGCGTCACTTGGATCGTTCGTGGTGATGGCAGCGCCGTCGGACGCGCGGATCCCGTTCCCGGCGTCCGGGAACCACTGCCAGTCGTTTCCGGTCTGCGGCCCGTACTTGGCGATGGAGTAGCTGGCGAGCTTGCTGCGGCCCGCGCCTAGCTTCGCCACCCAGCCGATGGTCGGGATCG
>WNFM01042756.1_pt1 | contig 10392 bp, 7 predicted proteins | sample 5400271 | NCBI WGS metagenome assembly WNFM01 (sample SAMN13153352, study PRJNA577476) | soil metagenome | isolation source: 60 cm saprolite on Douglas fir-dominated hillslope | place: USA:California | collected 2013-09-17 | reverse complement strand
GAGCTTCAAGGCGCCGGCGGCGGTCGTCATCAAGCATACCAATCCATGCGGCCTGGCCTGCGGCGACTCGCTCGTAGACACCTATCGCAGAGCGCACTCGGGCGACCCGGTCGCGGCCTACGGCGGCGTGCTCGGCTTCAATCGCGAGGTGGACGAGGCGACCGCAAACGACCTCAGCCAGATCTTTTACGAGGCGATCATCGCGTCCAGCTTCTCGCCGGCCGCGCTCGCGCTCCTAGAGCGCAAGAAGAACATCCGCTTGCTCGCAACTGGCATGCCCATCGGCCCCGGCACGATCTCGACCGGCGGCCACACGCCCCACAGGCTGGACCTGCGGCGCATCAGTGGCGGCGTGCTGCTGCAGACGGCGGACGTCGTCTCGGAACAGGAGGTGCGCAGCGACGTGGTGACCGAGCGCGAGCCGACGCTGGAGGAAGTCACCGATCTGTTATTCGCGTGGAAGGCCGTGCAACACGTCAAGTCCAACGCGATCGTGCTGGCGAAAAAGCTGACGGTTGTCGGCGTTGGCGCGGGACAGATGAGCCGCGTCTACAGCGTGCAGATCGCGGTGGATCGCGCGGCGGACCGCGCGCGCGGCACGGTGCTGGCATCCGACGCGTACTTCCCCTTCCCAGATGGCGTCGAGACGGCGGCCAAGGCGGGGGTCACGGCGATCATCCAGCCGGACGGCTCGATTCGCGCCGACAAGTCCATCCGTATGGCGAACCGCTATGGCGTGGCGATGATTTTTACGGGCCAACGCCACTTCCGCCACTAGCAGCGCCGTTGACGCGCCGCACGCCAGTCCGTATACTCCAGGGAACCGCCTATTCCGGGGCGTTGGCATCTTCTGAGTGCCGTCACTGCAGGAAGGCAGCAACTGCTATGGTGAATCCCGGCGTTGGCCACGACGAGGCTCCGCGCGCCGCCGAGCCGCCGCAACCGCAAACCTACGTTCCCCAGCAGCCGCAAACCTACGTACCTCAGCAGCCGTACATCCCGCCACAACCCGCGGCGCCTCCGCCGCAGCCGTTCGCGCCGCCCATCGCGCCGGTGCAGCCCGTCACGCCGGTGCAGCCCATGACACAGTATCCGGCTGCATCACGCGCGCTGACTGCGCCACCGCCGTTCCAGCCAGCCGGCGCAGCGCCGGTCACAGCGCCGGTCACAGCGCCGGGGGTCAACGCGGAAGAGCTGGCTCGGGCGCTTGAGCTGGTCGAGAAGTCCAAAGGGCGCAAGCGGATGGGCCGGCGCATCGTGCTTGGGGTTGCCGGGCTTGCCCTGTGTGCCGGCGCGGTGGAGCTCGCGCCACTCGCCGCCAACAAGGCGGGGGACCTGGCGGGCACGGCCGCCAAAGACGCGTACAACGCCGGTATCGAGGCGGGCCGCCAGGCCATCTTGAATGAGATCGCCCAGCTCGAGAACGTAACGTTGGACGGCGCCATTGGCGTCGCTCAGCTGACCAAACTCGGCGTAAAATACATCCTCGTCCCGCTGTCTCGGCTCACCGCCACCATCGAGGGAGATGCGCTCCAGGTCCTCATCAACGCGGTGCAGACGGCGCGCGCGAATCTCGCGCACTTCAACATCACCGTGCAGTGGATGGACAACATGCAGACGCTGCTCACCGCCTGGCATGACAACATCTCGCTCCTGCCCAAATCACTGAACGCGTATGCCACCGCGGATATCGACGGCGCGCTGACGTATCTGACGGCGCTCAAGGCCTTGCTTGCCGCCGAGCGCTCCGCCGCCACGTCCACGCCAACGCCGAGGTCATAGGGCGCGGAGGCACGCCGCGAGATGCTATAATGAGGTACCCGCGTACAGGCGTGTGCGCGGGTTCGTGGCGTCTCTTGGGGACGTGATGGCCACCTCGTTCACCGGCCGCCGCGACATCCACTCCCGCATGACACGAGGTGATGCAATGCCAGACTTTCAGGTGGTCGCGCCGTTTATTCCCACCGGTGATCAGCCAACCGCCATTGGTGAGCTCACCCAGAGCCTGCGCGCCGGCAATAAATATCAATCTCTGCTCGGCGTGACGGGAAGCGGAAAGACCTTTACCGTCGCCAACGTCGTGAAAGAGGTGCAGAAGCCAACGCTGGTGCTCGCGCCGAATAAGACGCTGGCCGCCCAGCTGTATGCCGAATACAAAGAGTTCTTCCCCGAAAACGCCGTCGAATACTTCGTCAGCTACTATGACTACTACCAGCCAGAGGCCTACATCCCGCGCACCGACACATATGTGGAGAAGGAGAGTCAGGTCAACGAGGAGATCGAAAAGCTGCGACTCTCCACGACCCGCAGTCTCTTCGCGCGCCGCGATGTCTTGATCGTCGCCTCCGTCTCGTGCATCTACGGCCTCGGCTCGCCGGAAGAGTATGGCGAGGTGGTGCTGACGATGAAGCAAGGTGAGAGCCGCCCGCGAAACCGCATTCTGCGTCACCTCACCGACATCCAGTACGAGCGCAACGACCAGAACTTCGTACGCGGCAAGTTCCGCGTGCGCGGCGACGTGCTCGAAATCTATCCGTCGTATGAGGACCTGGCGGTGCGCGTCGAGTTCTTCGGCGACGAGATCGAGCGCATGGTCGAGATCGACCCGCTTACGGGCGAGATCCTGGGCCAGCGCAGCCGGCTGGACATCTATCCCGCCAAGCACTGGGTCACCACGCAGGAGCGGCTGAACCACGCCATCGCTGGCATCGAAGAGGAGCTGGTGGTGCGGCTCAAAGAGCTCGGCTGCGCCAGCGCACCAACTTCGACGTCGAGATGCTGCGCGAGACGGGCATCTGCTCTGGCATCGAGAACTATTCGCGCCACCTCGCCGGCCGCGAGCCGGGCGAGCAGCCGTGGACGCTGATCGATTACATGCCGCCGGACTTTCTGCTGGTGGTGGATGAGTCGCACGTGGCGATGCCGCAGGTGCGCGGGATGTTCAACGGCGACCGCGCGCGCAAACAGGTGCTTGTGGACTATGGCTTCCGCCTGCCATCCGCGCTGGACAACCGTCCGCTCACGTTCCAGGAGTTCCAACAGCACATCCATCAGGCCATCTTCGTCTCCGCGACGCCCGGCCCTTTCGAGTACGAGCACAGCAGCATCATGGTGGAGCAGCTCATTCGGCCCACCGGCGTGCTCGATCCGGAGATCAGCGTGCGGCCAACCGAGGGACAGATAGACGACCTGCTGGCGGAGATTCGCACGCGTGTCGAGAAGCACCAGCGCGTGCTGGTGACGACGCTCACCAAGAAAATGGCCGAAGACCTCGCGGACTATTTGCAGGAAATGGGCATTAAAGTCCACTATCTCCATTCGGAGATCGAGACGCTTGAGCGCACCGAGATCCTGCGTGACCTGCGGCTGGGCGTCTACGACGTCGTCGTGGGCATCAACCTCTTGCGCGAAGGGCTGGACCTGCCGGAGGTGTCGCTGGTCGCCATCCTGGACGCCGACAAAGAAGGGTACCTGCGCTCGCAGAGCTCGCTGATCCAGACGGTTGGCCGCGCGGCGCGCCACATCGAGGGGTCGGTCATCATGTACGCCGACAAGATGACGGATTCGATGAAGCGTGCGATTGACGAGACCAACCGGCGCCGGCGCGTGCAGACGCGCTTCAACGAAGAGCATGACATCACGCCGGTTGGCATCAAGAAAGAGGTGCGGGCCCTGGCGTATCGCCTGCAAGGCGGCGAGGCGGCGCCAGCGGCGGCGCCGGGGGACGGTGTCTCGATCATGGCGCTGCCGCGCGAGCAGGCCACGCGCATGATCAAAGACCTGGAGGCGCAGATGAAGCGCGCCTCGAGAGAGCTGGAGTTCGAGCGGGCTGCGGTGCTGCGCGACCAGATCGTCGAGCTGCGCCGCTCGCTATTAGAATAGTGTGGTCGCCGGCGCGAGGGACGAGCACATGAGCGAGACGACGGTCTACGAGGCGTTCGTAGAAATCCGCGAGGATGGATCGGCCCTCGCGCACGTGCTCGACCTTCCCGGTTGCTCCGCCGCCGGCGCGACCGAGGCGGAGGCGCTCGTCCGCGTCGCGTCCCAGATTGCCCCCCACTATGCCTGGCTCCGCCGCCACGATGAATACACTCCCCACGTCCTGGGAGACGCGACGGTCGTCACCAAAGAGGTCGTGCGGCTTGGAGCACTGGGCCAACGGGGCGGGGCATTTTTCAGCGCTGCCGCCGTGCCCGTCACCAACGAAGACCTCGACTGGTACCTCGCCTTGCTCGACTGGGCCTACATGGATCTGTACGCGTCGGCTCACGTGTGGGAGAGTGCTGCCGTCGTCGGACCAGACGGGCGCGCCGCTCGCGCTGTAGTCCAGCAGGTGGCTCAGGGTCAGGTCTGGCTCATCTCGCGGCTGGAGGAGCAGCCGCAGGTGCCTCTCGTGGACCAGCTCCCCGGCACGCCACTCGGCCGGCTGCGCCAGGTCTGGCAGGCGAGCCTGGCACGCCTGCGCGCCGCGTCAGATAGCGAGCGCGCACGCATCCTGGAGCACGATGGCGAGCGATGGTCCCTGCGCAAGGTGCTCGATCGCAGCATCCTATTGGTTATTCAGGCAGTTGGCGAGCTCACCGAGCACTCGCCTCACGCCTAGAAGGTAGCGGTGAAGGCAGCGATGGCCGCACACAACCCGAGCTATCTGGCACTGCACGCCACCGGCGAGCTGGCGCGGCGGGCCGAGGCCGCCTGGGAGCTGCTGCGCGGCTGCACCGTCTGCCCGCAGAATTGCCCAGTGGACCGGCTGGCCGGCAAGACGGGCGCGTGCCGTGCCGGTGCCGACGTCATCATCGGCTCGTGGAATCTGCACTGGCGCGAGGAGCCGCCAATCACCGGCACACGAGGAGCCGGCACAATTTTCTTTGGTGGCTGTCAGGCGCGCTGCACCTACTGTCAGAATTTCTGGCTAAGCCAGCTTGGCCACGGCATTCGTGTGGCGCCAGAGCGGCTGGCCGAGATGATGCTGCAGCTGCAGCGCAAGGGAGCCCACAACATCGACCTGGTGACGCCGACGCACTACGTGCCCCAGATCCTCAAAGCGCTTGTCCTCGCGGCGGACAAAGGGCTGCGCATCCCACTCGTGTATAACTGCGCCGGCTATGAGCACATCCACGTGCTCAAGCTGCTGGACGGCGTGGTAGACATCTACCTACCGGACGCCAAGTATGCGAGCAACGTCGAGGCTCTGCGCACCTCGAAGATGCCGCACTACGTGGAGTTCAATCGCGCCGCGCTCAAAGAGATGTATCGCCAGGTCGGCGGCCTGGTAGTGGACGACCAGGGCATCGCCACCCGCGGATTGATCGTGCGCCACCTGGTGATGCCACATGGATGTCGGCGTCAGCGTGATGGACCAGTATTTCCCGGCATACAAGGCGCACAACGATGCTGAGCTCAGCCGTCGGCTCACGTGGCGTGAGTATCGCGAAGCGCTGGACATCGTGGAAGAACTGCCCTTCGAGAATCTATTCCTGCAAGAAGACCTCACCATGATCGACACCTCGGACGCCGTCTGAGTCGCCCAAGCCAAACGCGCCGCGTGCACTACGAGTCCTCTTGGACGCGCCACTGTATAATCTGCAATGGACAGCGAGCCAACGGAACGTGACAGGTGGCGCGCCGACGAGCGGACAGGGGGCGACATGAGCGACACGGCCACGTTGAATCGGCTCTTCGCCGGCATCGAAGCGGACCTCGTCCTCGTAGATCGCGCCTTTCAGGAGCGCACCGCATCCGACCTCTTCCTGTTGAACTCCGCCGTAGCGCATGTCCTCAGCTCTCCGGGCAAGCGGCTGCGCACCGCGCTCACGCTCCTCTCCGGCAAGCTCATCGACTATCGCTTCGATAAGCTGCTCCCGCTGAGTCTCTCGCTCGAAATGGTGCATCTCGCCACACTCGTCCACGACGATATCGTCGACAAAGCCACCACGCGGCGCGGTATACCCACAGTCAACGCCGAGCACGGTGACGCCGTCGCCATTCTATTGGGCGATTATTTGTTTGCCAAAACGTCTGGGATCGTCGCCGAGGTCGAAGACTTCCGCGTAGACCGGCTGTTCGCAGACACCGTCGCGCGCATCTGTGAAGGCACGATCATCGAGCTACTTTCCACTCGCCGGCTGGAGCTCTCCATCGACGACTATCTGGAGCGCATCAGCCGCAAGACCGCCTGCCTCATGGCGGCGTGCTGCAAGGGTGGCGCCATCGTCTGCGGCGGCAGCGATGCGCAGATCGCGCTTATGCAGCAGTACGGCCAGAATCTCGGCGTCGCCTTCCAGATCATCGACGACGTGCTGGACTACGCCGGTAGCGAGGCGACCATCGGCAAGCCAACCGGCAACGACCTGCGCCAGGGACTCGTTACCCTGCCACTCATCTATGCGCTCCAGGGCGAGCACAACGGGCAAATCGAGCAGGTCCGCGGCGTGCTGGAACGGACGGATTCCCCCGAGAGCACAGTGGATGACGTCGTGCGCTGGGTGCGCGCGGGGCCGGCTATCAGCGAGGCGCTGGACCTCGCCCGTCACTACGCCGCGCGCGCCCGTGCGACACTCTCGGAGTTCGCTTCGTCTCCCGAGCGCGACGTGCTCGAACAGCTCGTCGAGTTCGTGGTCGCCCGCAGCCGCTAGCCAACGTACAGTAAAGTGAGACCGCGCATGTCCGCCCGCCCGCCCGCCCCTGCCTCGAAGCTGCGCGAGCGGTTCGCCGTCGCCGGCGGGAAGCCAGCCTACGTCCGTGGCATGTTCGGCCGCATCGCGCGCGTGTACGACCTCATGAACCGGCTGATGACGCTAGGATTGGATCGCCGCTGGCGCGCATTCACCGCGCGGCAAATCGCGCTTGCGCCGGGTCAGGTCGCGCTGGACGTCGGCACGGGGACAGGTGACCTCGCCATCGCCGTCGCGCGGGCGAGCGCGCCCGACGCGCGCGTGGTCGCCATCGACTTCACGCCGGAGATGCTGCAGATTGGCCGCGAGAAGGTGCGCCGGCTTGGCCTGGCAGACCGTATCGAGATCCAACAGGGCGACGGCGAGGGTCTGGCTTGTGCCGCCGACATCTTCGATGCCTGCTGCTCGGCCTTCGTCGTGCGCAACCTGGCCAATGTGCAGCAGGGATTCGCCGAGATGTTGCGTGTCGTGCGGCCGGGTGGCAAAGTAGCCTGTCTAGAGATTAGCCACCCGCGCAATGCCCTCATTGCCGCCGGTTTTCGCCTCTACTTTGGCCGCCTGGTGCCACTGCTCGGCAGCCTCGTCGGCCGCTCCGCCGACGCGTACACCTACTTGCCGACCTCCGCCTCAGTCTTCCCAGATGCTCCCACGCTCAAGCGCATCATGGAGTCCGCCGGCTGGCGCGAGGTGCGCTACTACCGCCTATTCGGTGGCGTCGTCGCCGTACACGTCGGCGCCAAGCCGCGCCGGTAAGGTCCGCGCGTCACTGCGGGACACAGGTCGCCGGTGCGCAGTAGAGGCTCTGGCCGCCTGCGACGGCGAACATGCTCGTATGCGCGATAGGTGCGGTGGCGGCGGGCTGCGGCACTGGGGTCAGTGTAACGATCGCCAACGCCTTCGCGGGCTGGGTGCCGGTGATGGTAAACGTGATCGCACCGCCCGCCCCCATGAACGGATGACTGGCATCGAACTGCCGCAGCCGGTCGCGCACCTGGGTCGGCGAGGCGAGACGCAAGACGCCACCGATGAGGCCCGTCCCGCTATTGTCCGCCGCCAACAACACTCGCGCCGCGTCATACGACAGGATCGCGGTAGGATCCGGGCTATCCAGCCCCAGCGCCTGCGCCGACGGCCCGAACTGCGCCGCGTACTCGTCCGCGAATGCCGGCTGTGTCAGCGTGGGCAGCCTCAATTTGGCGCGCATGCCGCCATTGGCCAGCGAGGTCAGATACAGGGTGCTCAGGGCGTCTGGGTCGGAGCGGGCAGCCTGCGCCGTCGGGTCCGTGCCGACGCCAAAGAGCGCCGGGGTGTATGCACTGCTGCCCACCAGGATATGCATCGACGTGCCACTCGCGGTGTTGACTCGGCGTACCGCCTGCGCCAGTGCCACAGCGGCCTGGTCGCCGCCGGCTAGGAAGATGAGGGGGGCGCCCTGCGCGGCGGCCGCGTGCGCGACATTGTTGAAGGAGGCAGTCTGGTCCACGTTGAAGCTCGCGTGCTCCGCCCTTTGCCCCGCGGTGGCATCTTGATTGAAGCGATCCGTAAACGCTCGAGCAGCCGCGACGCTAGCGGGATCTTGAGGATCGCTGGCGACGAGCACACGTTGCGGCGTGAGCTGATTGATCACATAATCCGCGAGCACTGCGGCCTGGTCGGAGTTCGACGGCACCATCTCGAAAAAGCGCCCATTGCCGCCCATGCCGTCTTCTGTTGAGGTCGGCGAGATGATCGCCAGGCCCGATGGCGCTAGCGCGGAGATAGCCGCTCGCGTCTGCGCCGATTCTGGCCACCCGATGATCCCTACCAGGTGTTGCGCATTGCCGGCATTGATCTGCCGCAGCAGGACATTCGAGGCCGTGGTCGCGTCAGCCGGATCCAGGCCCGAGTTCAAGATCAGCACCCGCACGTGCAGATTTTCTGGCAAGAGCCCCAGTGAATTGACATGCTGCTGCGCCAGAAAGACGCCTTGCAGCTCAGACCTGGCCGCCGCCTGCGCGTCGTCGTCGCCAAACGCGACCGCTGCCACCACGGCGACATAGGGGTTCTTATCCAGCAAGATCTGCGTGTCCGCGGCGTAGATTGCCGCCTCCGCGTCGGACTGGTCCGCCGATACCGCGCTCTGGAACGCTGAGAGTGCGCCGCGGACATCGCCTGCGGCTAGTAAACGGGCGCCCTGTTGCTTGAGGTCGTTGCCAGGTGGTCGCCGATCGAACACGAATTCGCCCCCGCTCAAACCGATACCCTTGCTTTGGTAGAGGGCGGCGAAGTCATTCGGCGTAGGCGTCGGTCCACCTGCAAGCCCGCCCGCGTGGGGCGAAAGCGTGTAGAGCAGGCCACCGCCCACCAACACAATCGTCAGGAGCAGTATCGCGATGATAAACAGCGGATTCTGGCTAAGACGGCCGCGCGGCAACACGAGGCGTCCCCTGGCGTCGCGCACGGGCACCAGCGCGGGCTGCCCATCGCCACGCAGATCGTCAGGTACGTGGGTGAGGCGACGCCCACTTGCCAGCGGCTCCAGCGCCAGACGGAGCTCGTCGACGTTTTGGTAGCGCTGCGACGGCGACGGGCGCATGCCATTGCCGATGACCTCTTCGAGCTCGAGCGAGACATTGGGATTCAGCCGCCGCGCGGGCGGATGCATCGAATTAGGCCGCGGAGCGGGCGCCATGCCAGTGACGGCGTGGTGCAGGATAGCGCACACGGCGTAAAGATCCGAGCGCGGCGTCGCCTGCCCTCGCGACTGCTCTGGCGCACTGTAGCCGGGTATTCCGCCCGCCGGACCATGCTCGACATGCCCATCTGGATGTATGAGCAGCGTTGGCGACAAACCGACCAGCGTCACCTGACCGCTGGGGCGCAGAATGACGTGCGCCGGACTGAGATCGCCGTGAACGCCCACCGGCCGCTGGCGCTCGAAGCCGGCCAGCACCTCCAAGATCTGCAATGCGAACTGGATCGCCGCCGTCTCCTCCAGGCCGCCGCGAGCGCGCTGAATGCGGTCTAACAACGACTCACCGGAAGGCAGCTCGAAGATGAGAAAGTGGCGCCGGTGCTCGCTGAACTGGTCTACCAGTTTCACGACGCCTTGAGATCTGCCGAGCCCTTCCAGCCGCTGGGCGATCAGGCGCCGCACGTTGTCGCTATCTTCCGGGCGCACTTCGTTCAGCCGCAGTTCTTGCACGAGCACACGTCCACCAGCGAACTCAGTATCGCTGGCGACCATCAACGGGGGCTCATTGCCCTGCGGCTGGAGCGTTGGCTGGCTGAGGAAGCGTTGCAGCAGGCGGTAACGCCCGCCTTTCAACAGCGTGCCGGGGCCGAGCGCATCGTCCGGGCCACCATTAAAGTATCGCCATTCCTCACCCGCGCTGGGCGGATAGAACGGTTCCGCCGGCGCCAGGTTCTGCGGCCTGAACGGCACCAGGGCGCCGCCGACGGCTGGACCGCCCGCATACGGCGCGGCTCCCTGGTATCCACCGTTGCCAATCTGTGGCGCGCCAAATGGACCGGAGCTGAACGCTGACGAGAAATAGCCGCCATCGAGTGGGCCCGACGGCGGCTCCGCCGGCTGCATCTGTGGCGCACTGTAGCCACGTGGCCCCACGCCGCCCGACACCAGCGGGTCCACTGCCGCCTCCGGACGCTGAGCCGGGATGCGTCCGCGCAGGTCAGGCTCGCTCCACGGCGACAGCCACGGCGGCAGCTCCACCTGTTG
>WNFM01222545.1_pt4 | contig 10393 bp, 11 predicted proteins | sample 5400271 | NCBI WGS metagenome assembly WNFM01 (sample SAMN13153352, study PRJNA577476) | soil metagenome | isolation source: 60 cm saprolite on Douglas fir-dominated hillslope | place: USA:California | collected 2013-09-17 | reverse complement strand
GGGCGTCCAGGCCAGGATTGACAGAAATGTGGGTAAAAGTCAGGGCTTCAGCCAGGGGATGCATGGCCCCTCTCCCCTTGCCGCTTTCTCTCCCGTGTGTCAGAATAGCTCAGGAGTACCTTACCAACTGAATCGTGTTTGGGCGTTCCGTGGTAAATCGTTCCCACGGGTAAAAGCACGAGCGTCCTGTGGACAGGTGCTCCACGCAGGCGAGACGCACAACTCGCCGGAGACTTCGGTCTCCACACAAACACCTCCACAGCCATTCGTGGCTGGCCGGCATGGTCACAGTGCCGGTGCCACCGGAGCAGGCTTCGGCCTGGCTCTGCCGGTGGATGGGCCGCTTGAGACGGCCCTGGGGAAACCCGAACTGTGAAGCGTTTGTACCCCAAAGGCGAAAGCAATTGCGGGGGAGCTGATCAGAATCTCCCGCTTGCAAGCGGGGAGTCTCAAAGTCCATCGCTCCATTCTTTCCCCACAGGTCGTAGTATCATGGTGGCGGTTGAGACAGTCAACGATAGCAAGTAGACTGGCATCCGCCCAGGCACATCGAGGAGTGAGCGGGCGGGTGAGCCGCACCGAACGGCATCCTCACAGGACGAGGAGATTGCAGCATGCGTAACAAACTGTGGCTGGGGCTCGCGGGTGGCGGCATATTGCTCGTCGGGCTGGCGCTCGGCGCGCTGATCAACGGCGGTCTGCCCGCGTTCGCCTTCGTCGGCAATGCGGTGAACGGCCTCACGCAGCAGACGCCGCCGGCCTCCAGCGCCTATTGCCAGCTGTATGAGCAAACACTGGCCAATGAGCTGGGGGTCAGCACCGCCAAGCTGGAGGGCGCGAACCAGAATGCCCTCAAGGCGGTGATCCAACAGGCGTTCAAGGATGGCAAGATCAACCAGAGCCAAGAGACCACTCTGCTCAATAACCTGAGCAATCTCAGCTCGCATCCCTGCGCTGGCTTGCATCTGGGTCGGGGCTTCGGCTTCGGTGGGCACGAGGCGGGCGGCCTGCGCGGCGATTTCGCCGGGGTGCAGCAGGCCGTGCTGAGCGCCGTGGCGAGCGCTTTGAAGCTCCAGCCCGCCGATCTGCACACGGATCTGCAGTCGGGCAAGACGATCGCCCAGCTCGCGCAGACGGCGAACGTCAGTATTGATAGCGTGAACACGGCCTACCTCAACGCCGCGAAGGATCAGCTGGGCAAGGACGTCACCGCCAAGACCATCACGCACACGCAGGCGGACAACGCCTACAGCAAGTTGCAGATGGCTGTGGCCGCCGGGCATTATCCCGGGCTGGAGGAGGGTCACGGTGGATCGAAGCAGGCGACAGCCCCGAGCAGCTAACAGCTGATCGAGAGTTGACGCAGGCGCACGCAAGGTGTTTACCCAGCCAGAAGGGCGCTCCGCGAGGGGCGCCCTTGGCATACATTGGTGACAGCCGCTAGCCCGCCGTACGATCTCACGGCAGCGCGCGCTGCCGCCCAAGCGCGCTGGCGGCGCTTCGTGGCTCAAGTTGACCTGGAACGCATGCGCTTGACATCTGCAATCAGCATGCCTGTTAGAAAGCACGCTAACACCCCAGCAAACACATGGATCGGCGCTGTGGGGTCCAAGGCCAGTGCGACAAGGCCGACCGCTCCAGCAGCAAAACTGATGATACGAGAATCTCGAAGAGTCTGATTCTGATCGTGTAGCAGCTCGCTGCGCACGAGCTCTCCGGGCGCAACGAGCGCACTATCGAACGTTCTCGACTGCAAGCCGGTATAGTGAGTTACCGCAGGAGCGACGAGTGCGAGCCTGGGGAACGCGCGCTCGGATTCGCTGGACGCCGCGGTCCAGTAGATGCGCGTCCCTTCGCTATACAGGATATACCGCATACAGGATATACCGCAAGTGCCCATGCTGCGAACGATAGGTGTTTAGCACGTAAGGAAATCGCGAAACTTCCAATAACCGTGCCTCATGCCAGCGTATCTGACGAGGGCGTCCTATGAAATGGTAACGAAAAATGCCGTCTGCGCGGACAGTGATGCGCGAGAATAGGAATGCGAACGGCTCAAGTTGTTCGGCAAGAAGGATGACTCCGATGGCAGGCAGAGTTCCTACCCACAGCAGAAACACAAGAGAAGCATGCAAATCACTGCTGTTCAGCGCATATGCACTCGGCGAGACTGACTTGCGGATGACATCGAACAAGACCGGCAGAACTGCTTGAACAAGAATGTAGAGAAATGCTGCTCCTAGAAATACCACGCTGAACATCGTACCGAGTGCACCACGCCAGGCTCCGCGCCAACTCGCATCAATCTGTTCCAGCGTCTCAGGTGCGACATTCAGCGCTGCCACGGCGTCCCCCGCCAGCGGCACGGCAGTAGGATTGCCATCAATTGCTGCCCGACGAAGCTCCGCACGCTCGCGCGCCCGCAATGCGCTCATGCCAAAACCTATAGCGGCTCCTATGCAGACGAACGCAATGTCGGCAGCCGTGAGCCAGTCAGTAACGGCATAGGGAGCGCCAGGCACGTCGAGTGGAAGGGCGTAGGCGACATACCAAAGTATGAATACCACGCCTGCAACGACGGACAGAGTCGCAGTGGCAATGCCCAGCCACCAGTGGCGATCCAGCAAGGACATTGCAGCGTTTCCTGCCACTCACGAAGGTTCTGCCTACACCTGCAGGCCCCCAACATTAGCAGAATAGCATTGTGACTGCTGCCTTGCAATGCAGTACCCAAGGGCGCTCATGCCGTGACGGCTTGAGCGCCTGTCGCCAGCAGATAGGCGTCGTGAGGACGCGTCTCGCTGACCACGCGTAGGAGCACGCCGCTGGGGCGATTGACCATCGCGCTCACGCGGTGCGTCGCTTCCAACCGCTCGGCTGTGGCGTGATCGACCATGACGCTCCAGACCTTGCCAACGGTGCTGGCGAGCAGGGCGTCGGGGGTCGTGTCGGCCAAGAGCCGCCCCTCGCGGAGGATCACCAGTCGCGTCGCCACCGCCTCCACATCGGCGACGATGTGCGTCGAGAGCAGGATGACGCGCGACGCGGTCAGGCTCGCCAGCAGCGTGCGAAAGCGCACCCGCTCTTCGGGATCGAGCCCGGCGGTGGGCTCGTCCACGATCAGCAGCTCGGGATCGTTGAGCAGGGCCTGCGCGATGCCGATGCGCTGCTTCATCCCGCCCGAATAGGTGGTCAGGCGGCGGTCGGCGACCGGCGCGAGATGCACCAGCTCCAGCACTTCGTCCACCCGCCGCCGCGCCAGATCCTTGGGCAGCCCTTTCATGGCGGCGAGGTAGCGCAGAAACTGCCGGCCGCTGAATTCCGGATAGATGCCAAACTCCTGCGGCAGATAGCCCAACACCTGCCGCAGCGCACCGCCGTGGGCGCGCGTGTCTTGTCCGTTCCACTTGACCAGGCCCTGCGTCGGTTCCAGGAGCGTGGCGACGATGCGCATCAGCGTGGTCTTGCCCGCGCCGTTGGGCCCGACGAGCCCAACCAGCTCGGGTCCACAGCGCAGCGAGAGGTCGCGCAGCGCCCATTGGCTCGCATACTGCTTGCTCAGATACTCGATCACCAATTCCATTGGTCTCACCTTTCACAGGACTCTCACGGCCGCCACGCGGCGGACATCTTATCCGATTACGCCGCGAAAGCGACGAAACGCCACCGTTGCTAGTGCGACAATCCCCAGGCCGACAATCGCCCAGACGAGGTGCGGCCCGAGGAACGGCGTGAGATCCGGCGACTGGTGCGCGACTGCAAGTACCCGCCGCAGGAACGCCGCATCGCTCAAACTTGGGTCGCGCAGAGCGGCGGCGAGACGATGAAAAAACTGCGTGATCAGAATGTTCCCGGTCGCGGCGCTCGTAGGATCCCAAAGCACATAGGCTGTGTACCAGGACGGGACAACCCCTTCGACAGGCGAGTGTGTCTGCACGAGATGCTGCATGTATTGCGGAAGCAGCACCCCGCACGCGAACCAGTCGAACAGGATGCCAGCTTTGATCACGTTCGATCGTCGAGGCAGGAAGGCGCCCAACGCGAAGCTGCGGCTGCTGAGCAGCAGGGTGGGGGAAAGCGCAATGATGGCCCAGATGACGACGGCATCAGGCACGTCGAGCGCTGGGTATCTGGCAGGCTGAATCAGGTGTTGCGCCAATGCCATGACGACCACAGCAAGCAGCAGCACACAGGCAACGCCAAGACTGAGCAGGACGCTCGCCAAATACCGCCCGATTAGGTAGGACCTGGTGGGAACGGAGGTAGTCATGAGAAGCTCGTGCGTTCGGCGTTTCAAGTCACGCGCCACACCATCGGTCGCTATGAAAGGCAAAAAAAGCCCCACCAAGAGCATGGGTTGCGGCAGTATAGCAGCCAATGCCCAGGGAGTCGTCCACGCGAGCAGATTCGTGTCGGTGCGCTGGGAACAACATACGGCAAGCCAATCCACACTCTGTGGCGCCGTCGCGATGAGCAAGAAGCTGGCACCGAAGGTGCCCAGGGCGACCACCCAGCTGGCGCGGCTAGCCAGGACGCGGCGCAATTCCCAGCTCAGCACCGCCATGAGTTGCGAAGGGCGTGGGTCGCGCACATGGAGCTTCCCAGTCGCGCCATCTAAGATCGGCTGAGTGATTGCTGGGATTGCCTCATCTCCGAGGGAGCGCATCTTGAGCTGCCTGTTCCTTCGGTACGTGCACGAATTTCTCAATGTCCTACTGGTCGAGCGAAGGCGCATACCTTAGACTGTGACGTTGCGGAAACGGCGGAACGTGAGGGATGCGCCCACGACGATGATTAGACATACGGCGACCCCCACCAGGTGCGGCCACACAAACGACGCCAGGTCCGGCATCTGCTGGGTCAGCGCCTGGGCCTGTTGCTGGATTGCCCGGTCGCTCAATGCGCCGTTGGCCACGATGGCGTTGAGGCGCTGGAGAAAGTGCTCGAGGAAGAGATGCCCGGCATCAGTGTTGATGGGCGTCCAGTTCTCATAGGCCGTCCACCAGGCCGGCGGGTTCCCCTGGTGGAACGCGGAAAGGTCTCTTACCTGTCCGAACAGATAGGCAGGCAGGAACAAGCCGCCGGCAAACCAGGCGAACACCAGGCCGGACTTGATCAGGTTCGAGCGACGCGGGAGCAGGATGCCGAGGGCGAAGCCGAGGCTGCCGAGCAGGACGGCGGGCGGCAGCGCGATGACAGCCCAGATGGCGATGGCGCCGGGCACGTCGAGCGCCGGATTGACGAAGGACCCAGCTGCTTGGGCACTATCGGTCGGATGAACGAGATGCAGCTCCACCGCCATCGTCAGGATGGCCAGCAAGTACACGCCGGCCATGCCCAGGGCAATGAGCATACGTGCGAGGTAGCGGCCCCAGACATAGGCCCAGCTCGGCACTGGGGTGGTCATCAGCAGCTCGTGCGTCCGGCGATTCAGGTCGAGCGAGACCCCATCGGCGGTCACGAATGGCAGGAACACCCCGAACTCCACCAGGGTGATCGGGAAGATCGCGATCAGCCCCCAGAGGGTGTTCCGTGAGAGTTGTCCCATCAGAGAACGTGGCCGAGGCCGAAAAGTACGACGACTCCAACGAGAAGCCCAGCAGCAAGAGGCAAATGCCGAACAGCAGGGCCGCCAGGACCCAGGTGCTGCGGCCGGCCAGGGAGCGCCGCAGCTCCCAGCGCAGCACGGTGAGCAGCGGGTTGGGGCGCATGAGCGCCTGCGACCGGTGGGTGGGCGCGGTGCCGATCTGGATGGCCGAGATTGACTGTGTAACCATCTGGTTGCCTCCAGTGGTGGGATAGAGATCGTGCGTCCTGGTCCGGGAAACGTCGGTTGCACCGATAACGAGCGAGGGTTGCAAAATGTTTGCGCCTCCTAGCCGAAGACGTTACGGAAGCGGCGGAAGGCGGGCGTGGCCAGCAGGACGAGCGCGACGCCCGCCAGGGTCCAGGCGAGATGCGGCACGATCCACAGTCGCATCTCGGGCAGTTGCTGCTCGATCGCGTGCAAATGCTGCAGGAACGCCTGGTCACTCAGCACGCGCGTTTGGGCGGCGAGGTCACGCAGAAAACCGGCTGTGGTCTGGGCATAGGCAATTGATTCGCTGGTCGGATCCCATGCGGCTTGGACAAACCACCCCAGCATAATAGTCAGCTTGATGATATTTGAAGGACGTGGTAACAGCGTACCCGCCGCAAAGCTGATGCTGCTGAGGAGCATCGTCGGCGGGAGCACGATGAGCGCCCACTGCGCCGTGAAGCCGGGCAGATCGGGCGACAGATAGATGTCGGGCTGCGCTACATGCCTGAGCGCCGCCTGAGCGAAGATGGCCAGGAGCACCAGGCATGCCACACCCAGGCTCAACAGGAGACCGCTGAGAAAGCGCCCCCACACGTAGGCCCAGCTGGGAATAGCTGTGGTCATGAGCAGCTCGTGGGTACGGCGCTTCAAGTCGCGAGCGACGCCGTCCACGTTGAGGAACGGCAGGAACATCCCCAGGTATATACCTGGGGTTTCGGGAAGAGTATTGTAGAGCCCCCAGTTGTTTGTGTAGGTAAGCCAGAAGGTGCGTGGCCCATGAGCGGATGGGATCGTGATCGATTCCGCCCCTCCGACGAGCAATTCTAGCGCGAAGGCAGCAGCAAAGGCTGCGGCAACCATGATCCAGGTGGCACGGCTCGCCAGCACGCGTCGCAGCTCCCAGCGCAGCACGGTGAGGAGGGAACGCAGCCGCGAATGGGCGGGTATGCCGCGATGAGTCAAAGCGTCGGGCGATAGCGCCGCAGCGGATCGTAGAGCCATGTCATTCCCCTTCACCGTGACGCACTGAACGCTCCGGGAACGCGCATCCGCCTCATCACGAGCAACACCCGCAAAAGGTTCGCGCACCGAGCCGCCGGAGATGATGGCCTCAGATGCTCGGTAGCAGACGAGGGAGGCTGGCGGGGAAGCGCAGTGTCCCGACGGCTAGCAGCGCGAGGCCGGCCAGCCCAAGCGCGATCTCCACGCCGATGGGCACCGTTGGGATCGTTCGCGCATGTAGGGGCGCCGAGGAGGAGAACAGCGAATAGTACAGCGCCAGCGCGGCCAGCCAACATCCATACGCCAGACCAGTCGCCAATGCCACCGGCAGACGCAGTGAAAGCACGAGCGCGAGCCCGGCAACCAGCAGGAGCGGCATCGACCAGTGCAGGGTCACCGCCAGAAAGCTCGCGCCGGGCCCAGCGCGACGTCGTACCCCAGCACGACGGCGAGACGTGCGAGCGTGAGCTGCACGGGCGAGGCGGGACATGCGATCTCGCATTCCACCGCGCGCAGACCCACGCCGCGAAAGACGGCGCTGATCCCAAGGTAGGCGAGCAGCGGGCAGAGCGCTCGCAAATAGAGGGCCGCATCGTTGTTCCAGGGCGCCAGCTCGAGATAGATGCCGAGCAGTGTGATTGCCGCGCTGGCCCGCCAAAAGGTGGGGCGCAAGACACTGACCTGCACGCGCGCGGTGTCGAGCAGCCAGGCAAAGCTGCTGCATTGGCGTGCATAGTGCTCGCGCACGGCCCACCGCACGGCAGAGCGTTGCGGCATGTGGGGCGCGAGTGTGGCGAGCAAGCGCTGCGTGTCGGCGGGTGGGATCTCGCGTTCCGGCCACTCGGCCAGCCGCTGCACCACTGGGGACCACGCGGCGATCTCTTCCGACGAAGCGCCCTGCTCACGCAGCGCCTGGTGGAGCGGGTCGGCGTCGTCTACCGGCCACGACGGATAGAGGTCCATGGTCGCCCTGCTCCTTCTTCTGCTGCCTCAGCAGCCGCCTGGCCATGCATCAAGGCCTCCCGCAAGCGCCGCAGGCCGACGGAGAGGCGCGACTTGACCGTGCCCAGCGGCACTTCGAGCGTCTCGGCGATTTCCTGCAAGCTCATCTCACTGTAGAAGCGCAACACCAGCGTCACGCGGTACTCCGGAATCAGCGTCGCCAGCGCGGCGGTGATGGACGCTTCGCGCTCCGCCGCCAGGGCCTGCTCCTCCGGACCGGCGGCGACGTCCACGAAGCGTGTCTGGTCGCACTGTTCGATGCGGCGCGCGTGCTGGACGGCGGCGGACTTGAAGTGGTCGCGCGCCAGATTGGTGGCGATGGCGTAGAGCCAGGGCTTGAATGGCCGTCTGCCGCGTGCGGTGTGCTGGCGCAGCACCCGCAAGAACGTCTCTTGCACGAGGTCTTGCGCCAGCGCCCAATCAGGGCCCACCAGGCGGTCAAGGTACCCCGTCAAGGGACCCTGATGGCGCTCCACCAGAGCCGCCAGCGCGTCCATCTCGCCGGCCAGCACCGCCGTCAGCAGGTGCTCGTCGCTCAGCCGATCCATAGTGCTCGCTTCCGCACGCGTGGCCGCCACCATCCTCGCGATGGTAACACGAACGAGCGGAGCGAAAGGTTCGCGGCAAGGGACGGGCAGAGCGCAGAGGACTCTCACGCGATGCCAAGCGAGAGAGGACCGGCGGCCTGGAGCGCGATGGGCGCGGAGACTAAGCAAGGGCAACGTGGCAAATCACTACCGTGGCGGGATGACGTGCAGTGAGAAACCTGTGCGCGCGGCGATCGTCGCATGCAACTTCTCGGCTGCAGCGCGATAGGCCTCATGATGGTCCCCCAGTACGCGCTGCCAGACGAGCTTCGCATGCGCTGGCTCGGTCCAAGTCATTGTGTCGACGTCGGTGTAGACCGCGTAAGTGATACTCTGCGACGCGCCTGGATCCGGCTGCGCTATCGCCCAGACGCGGACATCCTTCCAACCAATGAAGAGCAGCTTCTCCTTGTTGTAGCCCTGTGCCAAGAGACCTGCGCCGTCAGCGGTAATCGCCGGATTTGTGTTGCGGTGGCTTTGCGCCGCGACGGCGATGCCACCTATAAAGAGCGCACCTGCCATGGCTGTGACGCTGATGACTCCTTGCATGCCCTGAAGGCCCGGAAATGTTTTTGACATGCTCCAGCCGGAAAAGGCGAGCAAGAAGACACCAAGCACCAAAACCGGAGTGGCGATCGCAATCCCGAAGATGGCTGCCCTGCGTATGAGCGCATGCAGAGGAGTAGCCGCGCACAGCGTGATCGAGTCAGTCGAGGATGCCGCTTGTGCTATTGCCGCCGCAGACGGCTGCCACAGAGTGCTCGCCTGCGGCATGGCTATCACCTCATCCGCGGTGAGTCCAAGAGGTGCGGCCTCCTGCGTCTTGGACTGTCCGTAGTAGCCAAAAGCCCATGTGCGCAGTGGCACGTGCGCCCGCACCGTGACGGTGGCGAGCAGCTGATCAATGTTTGCCTCATAGGCTTCGGTGCCATTCTCAGCCTCATAGACAGGGCGGCGCGCCTTGCCATCCTTTGTCATCGACGTCCCAAGGCCCAGGTCTAGGATAGTGCCGTGGTTGGCTCCGCGCAGCCAGTATGTGGCTTCATCAGTAGCATTGAATCTGTCAGGGACGAGATGACGGATATCGTCCCACGGGACGAACGATTTTCGACGTAGGAACCTCTGTACCGTGATGCCTCTGTCGTCAGCGCATATCACTTGTCGTTTCGTGGATAACCAGTCCCATATCACCACCAGGCACATGACGAGCGCGACCGCAGCCGGGATCAGCACCAGCAACCATTCGAAAGGCGTCAGCCGCGGGGGTGGGACGAACATGAGCGCACCATGCTGATTGAAGATCCATGACAGAATCCAGCCGCTTGCGTGGGGTAGCGCCAGGTAGACGGCGCCTTCTCCAAAGAACGCTACCATGGGAGCCGCTAGACCCAAGCAAAGGCATGCCAAGCTGAGGTAAAACCAGTATGGAGACGCCCTCATCCGGCGCGCAAGGGTTAGGCGCTCGCCGTCGCGCAGAGCCTGGTGGATATCGGGCTGCGTAAGCACAGACGGAGCAACTCGATCGTCTCCTTGCGCAGCAGCCTGAAGATCGCGCTCCGCGCGCAAAATCTGCACAACGGCAAAGACCAGGGTAAAGATCACACAGGTCAGCGCGAAGAGGAAAAACACAGCAGCCGGACGGACTAAACCATATCGGCGCCCAGTGAACAGGCGAATCGCGGCGGTCAGTTCGGGGATCAGCAGCACGGCAGCCGCTGCGCCCGAAATTACCGCTCTCCAATAGTTTCCGATGGGACGGGGAAACATCGCCCACCTCGCCGTCAGGTGCCGGGATACAATTGCCACGCGCAGACAGGCTGAGCACCTTCGCTCTCACTCAGCATTATAGAACGGGGAGCAGTGGGTGTTCGACTAGGCACATGCGTGTGGACAACACAATGCGGCTCCCAGCAATGGGAGCCGCACGCTGCGACGCGTTGCCTGACTAACGCGCAAGCGAGATCACTGACACTCCGCTGGGGATAAATCCCCACGGGTTCTC